>OLPR01001401.1_pt1 | contig 19830 bp, 17 predicted proteins | sample 1672761 | NCBI WGS metagenome assembly OLPR01 (sample SAMEA3136721, study PRJEB25190) | human gut metagenome | biome: human gut; feature: human-associated habitat; material: faeces | place: Austria | collected 2013 | reverse complement strand
CTGTTTGATCTCTTTCTGTACTTCAATCATGACCTGTTCCTCCTTACGCTTCGTGGGCTTTTGTGTGCAAGAGCATCATTGGCAGCGGATAGCGCAGCTCGATGGCGCCAACCGGGCAATCGATGGCGCAGGCGCGGCAGTGCCAGCATTCCTCTGGATAACGCACCTGTGGTTTTTCGCCCGGCACGACCGGACCAAATACGTCCATCCCGCAAATAGAAGCACATGTGTTGCAGCCAATACATTTGTTTTTGTCAATTACTGGAGGCATGAATAACACCCTTTCAAAGATTTCATAAGATAAGCGTTCAACAATTTTTCTCATTAGCATTTTATGGGTATTATTATCATTAATGATGTTTTCGAAGTCAAATACGTATTCTATAACGCGTCCTATAACAAAACTATTATGAATCGCCCTATAATAAAACGCTTATGCAAAAATTACTATTTTACGTATTTTACAAAATAACAACAGCTCATGTATCCTATAAATATGGTTAATGCTCCCAAGAAAGCTTTTGTAAGACTTATATATGAAAGGTAGGTTTATCATGTCTCATATTGAAAACCTTTTACGTCCAGGAAAAATTGGCGCACTGAAATTAAAAAATCGCATCATCTACTCTTCTATGGATCTACGCTCCACAGATGGAGCGGGACATATGACCCCAGAAGCTATAGACAGTTTGGTTTATCATGCAGAACACGGTCCAGGGTTAATCCATTTTCCTGGTGTTTTTGCCTGGTCCATTCCGGATGCACCATTCGATCTTACGCTTAGCTTGGGTGATGACAGCTTTATCCCACCGCTCAAGGAAGCGGTGGATCGTGTGCATGCCGTTGGCGCTAAAGCGATCCAACAACTCTACGCGCGTGGCACCCGCACATCGAATGGCGCGGAAACTATCGGCCCATCGGCGATGGCTTTTGGCTTTGATCCAAAACCGGTGCGCGCACTATCTGTCGAAGAAATCGAACAATACACCGAATGGTTTGGCGACGCTGCGCTGCGCGCTCAAAAAGCCGGCTTCGACGCGGTGGAGATCCACGCCTGCACTGGCAAGTTGATTAATATGTTTCTCTCACCCTATAGCAACCACCGCACAGACACCTACGGCGGCAGCACGGAAAAACGCGCCAAATTTCTCATTGATGTGCTGAAAAACGTGCGTAACAAATGTGGCGACGATTTTCCGATCGTGGTACGCTTGGGTGTAGACGATATGTTTGACCAGGGATTGAAAATCGAAGAAAGTGTGAAAATTGCTCAGCTCATCGAGCCATATCTCGATGCAATCCAGGTTTCCGGCGGCAGCCAGGAACACATTTGGAACATTTCCTGCTCCTATTTTTACAAGCACGGCTATCTGTTGCCATTCACAAAAGCCATCAAAAACGTCGTGTCTGTGCCGATTATCGCCATGGGCAAGCTCGGCGAGCCGGCACTGGCTGAAAAAGTCATCGCTGATGGCATTGCCGATTTTATCATTCTCGGGCGACCTCTCCTCGTGGACCCTCTTTGGATCGAAAAAGCTCAGCGTGGTGACGAGGCAGACATCGTGCGCTGCATCGGCTGCCTTAACTGCTTCACCTTCAATTCTCGCCCAGAGATTGTCCCAACACATTCCTGCTGCACAGTGAACCCTGGCGTTTTACGTGAATACGATTATGCGACCTACACGCCAGCAGAAACACCAAGAGAGATCCTTGTCATCGGCGGCGGCCTAGCCGGGATGCAGTGTGCCATCGATCTCGCTGGACGCGGCCACCACGTCACTCTCGCGGAAAAATCAGACAGCTTGGGCGGTCAATGGATTGTTGCCGCACATAGCGAACACAAACGCGACTACAAAACTCTGATCCCACATCTCAAGCGTGAACTGGAAAAATCCAGCGTCAAGGTGCTACTAAATACTGAAGTCACTAAAGAGTGGCTCGAAGCCCATCGTCCAGACGAAGTGGTTCTGGCAACCGGCGCAGTGCCACGTACATTGCCAAGCGATTGCTCCGACAAAGGACCACAGATTGTACAGGGCAACGATGTGATCATGGGACATGCTAAAGTGGGCGACGAAGTCGTCGTCATCGGCGGGCGTTACATTGGCGTGGAAGTTGCCGCTGAACTGGCTGCCGAAGGCAAGCAGGTTTCCGTCGTCGACATGGGCGAAATTGGCCACGGCACCAATCCACGCATCATTGGTATTTATCGTAACCAAATGGTGGAAGGCGGCGTGCATCTCTATCCAAACTGCCCGGTACTCTCGATCAACGACTACGGCGTGAATATCTCACATATGAACAGCCTTCTAACGCTGAAATGCGATACGGTGGTGCTCGCTATTGGCACAATTCCTGTGCAAGATCTCATACCAGAGCTCAATGATCTCGCTATTCCATACCACGCCATCGGTGATGCCAAACGCATTGGCGACGCTCTCTACGCCATCCGCGATGGTGCCGAGTTAGCTCGCATACTTTGAGCCTCTACACGCAACAATGCCGGCCCTCACATGAGGGCCGGCATTGTTCATGTTTGTCTACTCATAGCATTTTGGTTATGGCGAGTACAATAGGTTTGGTATTTTACAGTCGCTATCTGACAGCCTATAATGATTTATATAAACTCAACTTATGCGTTACTGCTAGCAGTTATCTATTTTTGCACTTGCAACATGCCCGGTTTAACGCTGGGATAAAATAGTTTTCAACGAAGAATTCCACTTCCTTTGTGTACACACAAAGCACTTTAGATTGGCTTCTAAAATCCGTGGGATAAATAGCCTGCAATTCTTTTGTATCGTAAGAAAAATTTTCAAACACCTGCGGTACAAAAAAGGTTACGGCATCAGATACCGTTAAATATCTCAACAGGGTCACAATGTTTTCTATCACCATTGGTTTGCCACGATAGCCGTGCTTCTGATAGATGAGTAGGTTAAAATCTACCAAGCTATCAAACTGAAACACCTGTGGATATTTTGCGATATCATCAAGTGTCACCTCTGACAATTGACAGAGTGGATGGTCTTTACGCACAATATGGCACATTTCATCTGTATACAACGTAACATATTTCAGATCATAACGCTGGATTTCTGCCATGAATCCGATTTCATTGTCATCAGAAGCTAAAATCACTGCTACATCCGCTTCACCGAAACTGAAGGGTTTGAGCAATCCGCCACCCTGAGCATGACGCAGATCAAACTCAAAATCCTCGATCTCTTTGGCGAGAATAGCCAATGTATCGGCTAAAATCATATTACAAAAAAACGGAGCTCCCACTACACGTAACTTGCGCGCCAAGCCTTTTTCCACTGCACTAGAACGCAGCTTATAGATTGCATCCATCTCATCTAAAATTGTATGTGCTTTTTCTAAGACAAGTGTCCCTTGAAGAGTAAAATGTACCCCTCTATTACTACGCTCTACTATTTGGAAGCCAACCTCATCTTCCAAATCTTTGATTGTCGCGCTGATATATGGTTGAGATAAAAACATTTCTTTTGCTGCTTTGGAAAAAGAACCATATTTTTCCAAGGCCAAAAGCAAGTGAAGCTGAGAAATGCGCACACTAGCCCTCCCCCTTCTCTAATAAATCTGCATCCTCATCTAATAGAATAGCAGATATTCCTGAAAAAGCCTATAGATTTGCAGTAGTTTTTCAAGGAGGTGATTGCTCCATCCAGTAATCTTCAAAGCAATTATTTTTGCCACTCGTTACTCGCCATCATTATTTCATTTATTTTATTAAAGTAAAGGAGAGAACATCATGTCTACACAAAACAGTCTCGTTGCTATGCCGACTTCAGCAAAAATCAAATGGCTCGTCAACATTTTACTGACAGCCGCAGTATTTTTAATCCCTACTACTGATCAATTTACGATGCAAATCAAAATCTTTTTGGCTATCACCGTTTTTAATATCCTCATGATGGCCTTCGCCCTCATTCCAATCATCGTCCCATCGCTGCTCCTGCCGCTAGCTTACTGGATCTTCAAAGTCGCTGATCCAGCCATCGTTTACCATGCCTGGGGCGACCAAATTGCCTGGATCGTCGTTGGTGGACTCTTTTTCGCCTATATGATGAACGCATCCGGTCTCAGCAAACGCATCGCCTACAAGTGCATGATTCTGGCTCGAGGCAATTTTATCGCATTGATGTTTATTATGATTATCCCCGGACTCATCATCGCTCCGTTTGTACCAGCAGCACTGGCACGCACCGCACTTTTCTGCGCAATCATGATGAGTCTGTGCGACGCGCTTGGCTATAAGCCTGACACGCCAAAAGCAATCATGGCATTTGTCGTCGCCTATATTGTTTCTGCAAACAGCGGTTGGCTGGTCATGACTGGCTCTAACGCCAACATTGTAGCAACAAGCTATTTGCAACAAAATGGCATCAATGTCGATTTCTTTAGCTACTTATTCTACAACTTCCCACCAGAATTGCTTTGGATCATCGGCTCTGTCGCCATCGTCGTGCTCATGAATCGCGACAAAAAACATAGCGAAGACTCTGCCCAGATTCGCGAACACGTCAAAGAACAATACACATCACTTGGAAAAATGAGCAGCAAAGAAAAAAAGATGCTTGTATTGATGATCCTCACCTTCGTACTTTTGCTCACAACCAACTACCATTCCCTAAACGCCGGCATGATCTTTACGTTGATCGTAATCATTGGCTTCATTCCAGGAATAGATCTAATGACAGGCAAGGACGTTAGCAAAATTAATTTTTCTATGGTCTTTATGGTCACCGCTTGCGTCGCCATCGGCGATGTTTCCATGGAACTCAATGCCGGCCAAGTACTCATGGATGCACTGATGCCTTATGCACCAAAATCCATGTTGGCTCTTTGCCTCTTCGTCTTTATCATCGCCTTTGTCGGCAATCTTCTGATGACACCACTGGCACTGCTCGCTGCACTCAGCATGCCGCTGATCACACTCTCACAAAATCTCGGTATTAACCCTGAAGGTATCATCTACATCTTCCTTTACAGCACCGCAGCCTTAATCCTGCCTTATGAAATCACCGCAGGCGTAGTCATGTATGGCTATGGGATGGTCAATATGAAGAACTTCCTCAAGAACTTTACTGCTATCGCCATATGGACGCTGCTCTGTATCTTTATTTTCTTAATTCCATGGTTCAAGATTACAGGGCTCCTATAATTTTTGCTTAGCATTTTAGGTATATCTTCACAAAAGGAGAGATTCAGCATGTTCATCAATTCCATCGAACATCTTTTACAACCCGGGAAAATAGGTAATATAACCTTAAAAAACCGCATTATTTACTCCGCCATGACCTACAAACTTGCTGACGGTAAAGGACGTCTCACTAAATCCGAAGTTGACAGTATGCTCTATCGTGCCAAACAAGAGATTGGGCCTGCCATGATCATCTTCCCGGGGCTCAACGCATCCCTCTACGGCCAAACCGTGAAAGCAGTTAATATCAATACTGATGAAACCATGTATTCTCTAAAGCGTCAAGTTGCCAAATTCAAGCAATATGACGTAAAAACTGTTGCGGAGATTGGCATCTCTGCGCTCCGTCCTGGACAGCTTTTCGTCACGGCAGACCAATCGGTACCCGGCGCATCCACAATGCGCCTACCGCTGGCCTTCGACGAGATGACCCGTGAAGAAATCTCCCACTCCATCGAAATCCATGTAGAGATGGCTTTGCGTGCGAAAAAAGCCGGGTTCGATGCTATCAAAATGGCAACAGTGCTCTACAAAAAAATCCTCGGCAACTTTATGTCTCCATTCACCAACCACCGCACTGATGAATATGGCGGCTCTACCGAAAATCGTGCCCGTCTTCTCGTAGAAACGTTGGCAGCAGTACGTAAAGCAGTCGGCGACGATTATACGATCATCATAGATCTCAAACTCGACGAACTCATGGGCAGCAAAGGCCTTGAGCTGCCAGAAGGGCTGCAAATTGCCAAAATGATCGCACCTTACGTTGATGCCATCAATCCATGCATCGGCAATGAGCTCACACTTAACGAAGTACGCAGCGCTTACTACACGCCAAGAGGCTATACACTCCCATATAATGAAGCACTAAAAAAGGCCGTGCCGGAAGTTGCCGTCATCGCTAACTGCAAAATGGGCAGCCCTAGCATGGCTGACAAATCTGTGGCAGACGGTCAGACTGATTTTGTCGCATTGGGGCGTCCGCTCTGGGTTGATCCAGAATGGATGGTCAAAGCAGCACGCGGCGAAAACGATCAAATCATCCAGTGTGTTGGTTGTCTCAACTGCTATGCTGAGACAGCGCACAATGAAATGAATCCGATCCAGCGCGCTTGCACCGTCAACCCTTGCAATCTGCGTGAAGACGATTTCTACAATCTCCAGCCTGCTGACGAAGTGAAAAATGTGCTCGTCGTTGGCGGCGGTCTGGCTGGAATGGAAGCAGCAGCGACGCTCGCCAAACGCGGCCACTATGTCACTCTCGCCGAAAAGAACGACCATCTTGGCGGTCAGTGGGTCGTCGCTGCGCACGGCGATGAGAAAGCCGAATATCGCACACTGATTCCAACGAAGCAGCGCATTTTGGAAGAAAGTGGCGCCACTGTGCTTTACAACACCACCGTCAACCGCGCTTATCTTGAAGCTCACCAGCCTGATGTGGTCGTGCTCGCCACCGGCGCTGTACCAAAAACGCTGCCATTTGGCCAGAGCCTTGCACACGTCAACATTGTGCAAGGTAACGATGTGCTCATGAACCAGGCTGAAGTTGGTGAACGTGTCGCTGTGATCGGCGGTCGCTTCATCGGTATGGAAGTAGCTTGCAAGCTGGCTGAGGCGGGTAAAGACGTTGCCGTCATTGATATGGCTGGAATCGCTCAGGGCACCAATCCTTACCTCGCCAAATATTACAAACAAAAACTCGTTGCAGATGGCGTCCGTCTCTATCCAAACACGCCAGTGCTCGACATCACCGATGCTGGCGTCGAAGTGCTCTATCTTGACTTTCCAGCCACTGTAGCCTGCGACACCGTCGTGCTCGCAATCGGAACAAAATCTGTCAACTCGCTTGCCGACGATTGCCACGAGCTCGGCATCGAATGTCTTCCAATTGGCGATGCCAAGCGCATCGGCGACGCACTTTACGCAGTGCGTGACGGAGCTGAAATAGCGCGCCTCATATAAAAGCGAACTATAATCTTCATTATTTCATCCTTCTGGCGATATCTTTAAATCGCCAGAAGGATTATTTTGAATCCATCAAATCCATATCTATTCTTAGGAGAGTGTTTTATCATGCCACCTATCATTGATGAAGAAAAATGCATCGGCTGCAGAACCTGCGCAAATGTCTGCACGATGGACGTATTTGGCCCTGGCGAACCTAAACAGGTGCCACAGATCCGCTATCCTGAGGAATGCTGGCACTGCCGCGCCTGTGTGATGGACTGCCCAACGGGCGCCATCGACATCCGCTATCCACTGCCATACATGATGCTCAATGTTGAAGCGTAACGAGGGAGGTTTTTTGATATGATCAAGGTAAATCCTGAAGTAAAAGAATGTGATGTTCTCGTCGTTGGCGGCGGTATCGGCGGCCTGATGGCAGCAATTGCTGCAGCAGACGGCGGCGCCAATGTCATCCTCTGCGACAAGACCAACCCTCTGCGCAGCGGCTCCGGCGCAACGGGCAACGACCATTTCGCCTGCTATCTCTACGACAGCCTGCACAAGGACATGACGATCGACGACTGGGTGAAGGAATTTGACCAGAGCATGGTCGGCGGTCACGCAGACCCATCGATCCAGAAGGTGTTCGCATCGCGTACCTTCGAGGTTGTCAAGGACTGGCACAAATGGGGCATCGATATGAAGCCAAGCGGCGATTGGCAGTGTCTGGGACATTCCTTCCCTGGTCGCCCACGCATCTGGCTGAAATACGATGGCCACAACCAGAAAAAAGTGCTCACGACAGAAGCGAAAAAACGCGGCGTGCAGATCGAGGACCACAGCCCTGTCACCGAATATCTCAAGGACGAAAACGGCAAGATCTGCGGCGTTGTTGCAATCGGTATCTCTGAGCTTGAACCAGAAGTGAAGCTCTACAAAGCGAAAGCAGTCATCTCCGCATCCGGCAACACGAGCCGTCTGTATCCATCGATCACCGGCGGCTATATGTTCAACACCGCCCACTGCCCATGCAACGCCGGCGGCGGTCGCGCAGCGGCATACCGCATCGGCGCTGAGCTTGTGAACATGGAAATACCAAACACCCACGCTGGTCCAAAATACATGGAACGCTGCGGCAAGGCCACCTGGATCGGTGTGCTCACAGATCCAAACGGTGTTCCTGTCGGTCCATTTGTCAACAAGCCTAACAAGGAGCTTGGCGATATCACCGCCGACGTCTGGCACTCTGTGTTCAAGGACAAATACAACGACGGCACCGGTCCAGTGTTTATGAACTGCACCGAGACCTCGCAGGCAGACCTCGACTACATGACCTGGGCGCTGGAATGTGAAGGGGACACCTCCATCCTCGACGCCATGGCCAAGCAGGGCATCGATCTGCACAAGGACATTGTCGAATTCACCCAGTATGAGCCAATGCTCATCGGCCGCGGTGTACAGATCGACGAACACGCCGCCACCAACATCCCAGGGCTTTACGCCGCCGGCGACGAAACCGGCAACTTCCGCAGCGATATCGCCGGCGCCGCCGTCATGGGCCGCATCGCCGGGGAAAGTGCTGCTGAGTATGTGAAAACCACTGAAAACACCACCGACGTCACCACGCTCCCAGCTGTGGCGCAGTGCGTGGAATTCTACTCCAGCCTCATGGAGCGCAAAAAAGGCGCAAACTGGAAGGAACTCAACATGGCCGTGCAGCAGATCATGGCCGACTACGCCGGCATCGACCGCGTGCGCTCCGAAAACATGCTCTCCACCGCGCTGAAATATCTGAACGATCTCGAACGCTTCGCCAAGAAGAGCCTCAAAACGAACGATTCCCACGAGCTCATGCGCGCGCTGGAAGCCTTCGACCTGCTTTTGGTCGGCGAGCTCATCTGCACCACCGCCATCGAACGCAAGGAAACCCGCGGTATGCACAAGCGCTCCGACTACACCTTTACCAATCCTCTGCTGAACGGCAAGTTTGTCGTCGTTAAGAACGAAGACGGCCAGCCAGTCTGCAGCTGGAGAGACAAGTATTGATCCGGGTCATCCAAAAACTATAAACTTTCCTTTTCCTATTCCTTTTCCGGCGACCATGCAGCATACTAACTGCATGGTCGTTCTTTATGCGTTCAAAAAACCTCCCGCCGCATCCGGCAGGAGGTGTGAGGTCGATTTGCAGTTTAGATATCCAGCGCTGCGTGGTAAGCGGCGTAGATGGCGTTGAGGATGTTCGATGGGCGCTGGCAGTCGCCGACGATGCGCACGAATGGTGCGCTATCGCGCAGGGCGTCGACTGCGGCGGTGTTTGCGCGCTGGCCGACGGCCATGACGATGCTTGTGCCGGGGATGAGCACGCTTTCGCCGTTTGCCTGCTCACAGAGGAGGCCTTCTGCGGTGATCTCCTTGCCGGTGCAGCTGGTGTGGACGGTGACAGTTTTGTCGACCATCTGCATGAGGATCGGGCGCTGGCGGATGTTGCAGTCGCGGGCGAGGGTGTCTGCCATTTCGACGAGATGCACGCGCTTACCCTGCTGGCCGAGGTGGACGGCGAGCTCGCAGCCGGCGAGGCCGCCGCCCATGACGACGACGTTGTCGGTGAGCTTGTCGCTTTCGCGATAATAATCGTTGACGAGGATGACGGTGTTGGTTTCTTTGCCTGGAAGCGGCAGGTCGATCGGCGTGGAGCCGACGGCGACGATGAGGGCGTCGGCGGCGAAGGCGTCGGCAAATTCGGCGGTGATTGGTGTGTTCAGGCGGATCTTCACGCCTTCCTTGCGGATCAGGGTTTCGAGGGTGACGCCGAGCTGGTACATTTCGTGCTTAAACGGGATGGCCTGCTCTTCCTTGAGGATGCCGCCGAGCTCTGCTGAGGCTTCGCAGAGGGTGACATCGTGGCCGCGCTGGGCCGCCACGAGGGCTGCTTCCATTCCGGCGACGCCGCCACCGGCGACGAGCACGCGCTTGCTTTTGCGCGCTGGCAGGATCTCCATGCCTTCCAGCTCACGCCCGATGCGCGGATTGATGGCGCAGCGGCGTGTCTGGGTGGTTGGGCGCTCGGCCATGCAGGCGAAGCAGCGCAGGCAATGGAGGATCTCTTCGGGGCGATCGGCCATGACTTTGTTGGGCAGCTCGGGATCGGCGAGAAGGGCGCGCGCCATTTCGATGACGTCGGCTTTGCCGCTGGCGATGATCTCTTCCATCTGCGCCGGATCGTTCAAGGCGCCGATGGTGGCAACGGGCACGCTGACGTGCTTTTTGATTTCGGCGGCGAGGTAAACGTTGCAGCCGTGGTCGGAGAACATGGACGGATGGGTCTGGAAGAAGCCGAACTGATAGCTGCCGGCGGAGACGTGGATGAGATCGACGAGATCCTCGACGCCGTGGGCGATCCTGCAGCCTTCGGCGAGGTCGTAGCCGCCATCGAAGAGCTCGGAGCCGCTCATGCGGAACTCGATGGGAAATCTGGGACCGACGGCTTCGCGGACGCTTGTGAGCACTTCGCGCGCAAAGCGCAGGCGATTTTCCAGGCTGCCGCCGTATTCGTCGGTGCGATGGTTGAAATATGGCGAGAGGAACTGATTGATGAGCCAGCTGTGGCCGCCGTGGACCATGACCATCTCAAAACCGGCGCGCTTGGCGAGGGTGGCTTTTTCGCCGTAGGCCTGGACGATGTCGGCGATCTGTTCTTTTGTCAGGGCTTTCACAGGAATGCCGTCTGGGCGGGTGCCGTCGCTCGGTCCGAACTGACAGAGGCCGGCTTTTTTATCCTTGTCGACGAGATAGGTGCCGGCGTACTGACCGCTGTGGGAAAGCTCGACGCTTGGCACGGCGCCGTGGCGTTTGATGCCGTCGGCGAGATAGGTGAAGCCGGCGAGGAGCCCTGGCGTCTGCAGATCGAGGTGGAGCATATGGGAACCGTCGGTGGCTGGATGCACGACGAGCTCGCTGGCGGTGACGGCGGCGGCGCCGCCTTTGGCGCGCAGCTCGTAGAAGCCTGGCGTGCGTGGACCGACGCCGCAATCGGCGGTGATGTCGGTGCTGCCCATCGGCGCTGCAAAGATGCGGTTGCGGAAGGTCACCTTGCCGAGGGTGATCGGGCTGCATAGGTGTGGAAATGAGCGTTTCATAAATAGACCTCCATCAATTCATTTTAATTCTATTGTACGGAGTGCGTTTCCGCCCGTCAATTCACGGGCTCATAGCATTTATAAATAACCTGTCATGAAAAAAATAAAACACGCGCCGGATCTGTCGATCGTGACGCGTGTTTGTGGCTCAGCGCTTATGCTCAGCGATAGAGGCGTGCCAGCTTTTTGGCCTGCTTCTTCGCGATGCGGCGTGCTTTGGTGCTCTTGAAGAAGGTGACAACCATGGCTGCACCGATCACACCGAGAGCACCGCAAACGGCTTTCTGTACGGTGCTGTAATCTTCATCGGCGACGAAATCGTCGGTGATCAGCACTGCATCGTCGTTGTAAGAGAATTGTTCGTTTCTGTTCATGTCTACGTCCTCCTAAAATATTAATTCACCATGTTTGAGTTTAGTTCATGGCAACATACTGAGAAGATACCCAACCGGTCGTGCCGTCGGACAGCTGCACCTGATACATGCCGTTGCTTTCGCCGATGATGGTGACGGATGCGCCGTCGTTCAGGCTGCCGACGATGTTGCTCTGAGCGCTGTCAGATGCGCGCAGGTTGAGGCCGGAGCCGCCGGTAGCGACGGTACCGGTGCCGATGGCATTGGCGGTGTTTTCGCTGTTGTTATCGGTTGTAGCGGTGTTCTGCTGCTGGCCAGCGTTGTTGTCAGTGGTGGTGTTGCTGTCTGTCTGGTTGTCAGACTGGCTATCTGTCTGATTGTCGTCAGAAGCTGCTGCATCATCGGTGGTTTCGCCGCCGTTTTCGTCAGCAACGACATCCTTGGCTGCTTCCTTGGCAGCTTTGTCTTCTTCTTTTTCTTTCTGCTGTTCTTCTTCCACCGTCAGACGCTCCTGGCTGGCAGAAGTGCTCTCGTCGCTGGACGTGAAAAATCCGCCGATCAGACCGATCAGCAGGCCCAATACTGCCCCGAGAACAATGGCACTAACGATCGCAATAATGATGTTTTTCTTTGTCATCGTAGTAGTCGCTCCTTCATGCGTTACTTATTTTTGTTCTTTTTGGTGGTACTCCCGAGAATACCAATTTTATTCGCGCCGATCAACAAGAGCGTCACCACCAACACCATGACCACGAAGCCGCGCTCGCTGGTCAGCTCGTTGACGATGATGGCGCACACCGACAGCCCGACGCTGATGGCGTAGATCAAGAGCACCGTATTGCGGTGGCTGAGCCCGCGCGCCATCAAACGATGGTGGAGATGCGCCTTATCCGCTTCGAAGATTGGCTTGTTGGCCATCATTCGTCGCAGGATCGCAAACAATGTATCAAAGATCGGAATCCCCAGAGCGAGGATTGGAATAAACACGGAAACAAAGGTCACACCCTTGGCGGTTCCCATGATCGAGAGAACGGCCAGCGTGTAGCCTAAAAACATCGAGCCGGTGTCTCCCATAAAAATGGAGGCCGGATGAAAATTGTAAATGAGGAAGCCTACACAGGCGCCGACGAGCGTGAGACAGAGCACAGCGATGTTGCCGCTACCGTTCATCAGCGCGCAGATGGCCAGTGTCGCAGCGCTGATGCCGCTGACGCCGGCTGCCAGGCCGTCGAGTCCGTCGATGAGGTTGACGGCATTGATGATGGCAACGATCCAGATCACGCTCACGGGCACAGCGAGAATGTGCAGCGCCATCATGGCAGCATCGCCGAACATGCTCGTGACAAATTCGATGCGGATGCCACCGAGGGTCACGATGCAGGCTGCGATGATCTGCCCGAGGAGCTTGAGCTTCGCCGGCATATCGGTGACGTCGTCAACAATGCCGACAAAGATCAGCATGGTCGCGCCGAGGAAAAAAGCCATCAGCGACTGGGAAAACGGATAGAAGGTGAAGGTCACCATCCAAAACGCTCCGTAGATCGCCAGCCCGCCCATGCGCGGCATGATCTTATGATGCACCTTGCGTGCGTTTGGTTTATCTACTGCGCCGATGTGCACAGCCAACAGCTTCACGATCGGCACGAAAAATGTCGTCAGGACAAAAGCACAGACTGTTACCAGCAGAAGCTCCTTAGCCACATAATCACTTCCATATATAATGATATTGCTCTTTTCTATTGTAAAGAGCGGCATCGCGAATTTCAAGCATAACTTGCATCATTGCTGCAAGAGAATTTCCTGACAGTTCTTTGCCGGCGTGTGGCTGATGCGTTTGAGGGCGCGCACACGGTGGTCCACCTCCGGCCGATCGAGCTCCAGACGCTCGGCAGCATTTTTAATGAGCACTTCCTCGCTGACGTCGCCGAGGGCGACGCAGTGCGGATTGTGGATCATTTTCATGAACGAATCCACCTTCGGATCGTAGCTGATGGCCATGACGCGCTTGTCAAGGGCAGCGCCGATGATGAGCGCATGCAGGCGCATGCCGACGACGACGAAGGCGTTGTCGAAAATCGAAAAGAGCGTCGGCGTGTCGTAGGCGTCGGCGATCACGAAGGAATCGCCGCGCATATGCGCATCGACTGCGCGCGCGATGGTGTCGTCCTGGTCGTGGTGCATCGCCAGGAGCCCGACGGCGTAGCCCTGCTCCACGAGATAATCGCCGAGAGCAGCAAATTCATGCACAAGATCCTTGCCGCCCCAGTCGCGCAGCGCCATCAGCGCCAACGGACGGCTGCTGTCGTAGCCGAGGTTTTCGAGAATGGCGCGGCCTTTGGCGGTGTCGACGACGTCGCCGTCGATGCCGAGCACAGGATCCGGCGACACCTGGACAGGCGTTTTCACACCGATCTCGCGCAAAAGCTCGTAGGATTCGTCGTCGCGCACATAGATGGCGCGGGCGCGGTTGAAGGCCCAGCGTGTGAGCCGACGGTTGCGCTTGTTCGACAATGGCCCCAGCCCCTGGCCGTAGATAACGACAGGCTTGCGCAGGAGCACCGCCATGAAGATGATGCCGAGATAATAGAGACAGCTGTTTTTGCTCGTGACATCCTGCAGCAGGCTGCCGCCGCCGCTCACGAGCAGATCTGTGCGGCGCAGCGCGCGCCAGATTTCCTTCAGCTTCCAGCGGTCACAGGCGCTGACGCCGTAGGTTTTCTCCGTCAGTTCGGGATCGTTTGAGAGCACCGTGATGTCGCAGGCCGGCATTTCCTGACGCAGGGCTTCGATGATGGCGTAGCAGACCGCATCGTCACCGGCGTTTTGGAAGCCGTAGTAACCGCTCATAACTATGTTCGGGTGTTCGTCCATATTCTTCTCCCCTTTCATCACGCTTCATACTCGGCGAGCTTGTCCGTCGCCCAGCGGAAGATGCGAATGCCCAGCTTCACCAGAAGCACCGCGATCACAGCCACGACGATGCCGAGGATGAGCCCGTTCAGGCTGCGCTGCAGCGCGATCAACAGCGGCGTATGGATGTGGGCGTAGGTGTTGACAAGGGAAACCTGGCCGATCACCAGCGGGATCGTCAGCACCCAAAGCACAGGCCGCTTGGCGGCGTACATGAGATAGAGGATCGTCGCCGGATAGCCGATGAGGAATTCCTTGCTGCGTGGGCGCACGCCCATCGTGTCGTTGAGGAACTGGCGCATCGCTGCTTCCAGGCCAGAGATCTGCCCGCCTTCGTTGCCGGTGCGGGAAACGTAGATGAAGAGCGCCATGGCGACGACGGCGAAAACGACCGCCCATTTATAATCCAGCGCCTTGTTGAGCAGATTCTTGCAGAGCGTGAGCGGTTTTTTGTCGCGCACGATGTAGAGCACAAACGGCACAACGACGATCGGGATCACATGCGCGATCTTGACGCCGACAAAGGAGCTGAGCTTGAGCATGAACGCCTTGTCAGAAAGCATCCCGACCATGAGCACAGCGCCGATCCAGCTGACGAGACAGAGCAACAGCATCTGCCCGATGGCCTTCGGCAACGAGAGATCCTTCTTCGGCGGCAGGAACAGGAGACACGAAAGGATCGGGAATTCGATCACGCTCGCCAGCGCCATGAGCTGCATCGCCAGCGTCTGATTGAGCACATACATGCCCAGCCAGCCCACCAGCGAGAGCACAAAGCCAGCCAGCGCAATGCGGCGGAAGCCGATCTCCATGAGCATCAGCATAAAGCCAGCGCAGATGCCCAGCCCGATGACCAACCGCACAGCCGCCGGAATATCCAGCGCCGGCATCTCCTGCACCTCGCCGCCAACATTGAAGCCCTTATCCTGGAGGTCCGTGTTGATGGCGTTGAGATAGGCCATGTTCGTATCAAAATACGCGCCAGGATTGTCGATGCTGAAGAAACGCACCAAAAGCGCGCGCATATTGCGCTCGCGCGCAGCGAGATCCCAACGGTCCAGAGCTTCGACGATGCCGTCTTCCATCTCTTCGCCGCTTTCGCCTTCAAAGGTGCTCATCTCCTCGTTGGAGATCGTGTGCAGGCGCACAACGTCCTTGTCAGCGAGCTTGGCGAGGGTATTAAAGCCCTGCTGGTCGTTGAACTCGATCTGTCCCAGCGGCGCGATGAAGTTTTCGTCCTCATCCAAAAGCAGCTGGTAGAAGGTTTCGATGTCCTCTTCCTCCGGATAGCCCGGGATGTATTTGTCGTTGAACATCAGCATCTGGAGGTTTGGAATGGATTTGATGTCCTCTGCGAGCAGCTCCAGCGATGCGTCCGTTGGATCCTCCCAGCTGGAGACCTGCGCGATGATGCCAAAGCCAGCGTTTGCGACAGTGTCCAGCCATTCCTGGTCAAAGCCCACGCCCGTGGCGCTGAACGCCAGCTTGGCGCTGCTCTGGTTGCTCGCCGTCGCTTCGATGCTCGTTGGCACCGTGACAACGCCCAGCTCGCCATCGTCATAGGCGACAGCGCCGCGGATCTTTTCCGGCAGCTCCGTCAGCACCTGATCGCGCCAGGCGTCGTTGGTGACGACGACATAATAATTCGTCTCGCTGATCGGCAGATCTGCCGGCAGGCTGTCGGCGACAGACAGCGTCTGCACCGCTGGCCCCAGCGCCACAACGACATCGCCGGCGTTTTCCAGACTGGCGATGGTGCTCTCTTTAAAAAGCACCTGCGACACGCCATTTTCTGCCAGAAGCTCGAGCATGGCGTCCATATTTTTGCCATTGGCATTGGCCAGCGAGCGGATGTCCGCCTCGTTGACCGAGAGATTGACATTTTTGTAGCTCTGCTCCGCCTGCACACGGCTGGCGCCCACATACAGCGAGCAGACAACGGCTATCAGCACAAGCGCCGCAGCGCAGCGCTTCATGATCTGATAAAATTGCTGCAATTTCAACACTCCTTCAGATTTTTTCACTGAGATAGATTCAGTATACTCTAAAAAGCGGTTTTTTCCTATAGTTTCAATACAAATGGCCGCTCTTTTTATCCAAAACCCCACAACTCTCGCGACAAAATCTCCTAGTCGCCGCAAGACATACAAGAAAAATAAAAAAGTGAGTGCTTATCTCCAATTATCTATAGAAAACGAAGCCATAATCTGCTAAAATAATAGATACCTGATAAGGGTATCATTATCCCAGTAGAATAAGGAGGCGGCTCTCTTGTCACTTAACATCACCACAGACTACGCCATTCGCATCATGATGTACCTGGCAAATTACTACGATCCGGATCCGCTCTTCGCGCCGGACGGCAGCTGTTCCGGAAAAGTGATCGCAGAGAAGATGAACATTCCCTACAATTACTTCCTGAAGATCGTGCCACGGCTCAAGGACGCCGGCTATCTGCAGTCCTTCCAGGGCAAGCGCGGCGGCTATGTGCTGACGACGCCACCGGAAGACATCAGCCTCTTCGACATCATCCACGTCATGGATGACGATTTCATCCTCAACGCCTGCACAGCGCCAGATGGTCAGTGTGCCCAGGGCACGCCGGAATTCTGCGCCGTTCACTATGTGCTCGAAGGCGTTCAGGCGTCCATCGACAAAACGCTGAAGTCGGTCAATCTGGCTGAGCTGGCTGTGGACAACGTCCACTCATTATAAGCAAAAAACACATTCCTTACAAGCGCCGAACGCTTGCGGAATGTGTTTTTTCTTTTTCTACAACAACCGCCGAGGGGCGGATTTTTTACGCGCGTTTCCAGGTGGTGCCGGCTTTGCCGTCCTCGAGGATGACGCCGATCTCGGCGAGTCCGTCGCGGATGCGGTCGGCGGTGGCGAAATCTTTGCCCTCGCGGGCATCCTTGCGGATGGCGATGATGAGATCCATGAGCTTGTCGGCGAGGTCGTCGTCGGCGGCTTCGGCTGTCAGAGTGATGCCGAGCACATCGGCGAGCTCACCGAGCACTTCGCGCGCCTGAGCGAGGCTTTCGCGGTCGAACTGATCCTTCTTGAGATAGATGTTGATGTCCTTGGCGAGCTCGAAAAGGGCGGCGATGGCCAGCGCGGTATTGAAATCGTCGTTCATGGCGGCGCAGAAATCGGCCTTGGCTTTTTCAGCCTGGGCGCGCAGGTTCTGGGCGTCGTCGTCTGCCAGAGTGCCGGCAAGCTTCATGGCTTTGTCGGCAGATTCAGCGGCGTGCTTGATGCGCTCGAGGCCGCGACCGGCGACTTCGATCTTTTCGTCGTCGAAATCAAGCGGGCTGCGATACTGCACGCTCAGCAGATAGAAGCGCACGACCTCTGGGTCGAAACGTTCGAGGATATCGCGCAGGAGGAAGAAATTCCCCTTGGACTTGCTCATTTTTTCGCTGTTGATGGTGATGAAGCCGTTGTGCATCCAGTAGCGGGCCATTGGCGCGTCGTGAAGGGCGCAGCTCTGGGCGATCTCGTTTTCGTGGTGTGGGAAGATGAGATCCTGACCGCCGCCGTGGATGTCGAAGGTGTCACCGAGGTATTTGGCGCTCATGGCGGAGCATTCAATGTGCCAGCCTGGACGGCCCTTGCCCCATGGCGATTCCCAGTATGGTTCGCCTGGCTTGGCGCTCTTCCAGAGGGCGAAATCCAGCGGATCCTGCTTCTTTTCGTCGACTTCGACGCGCGCACCGGAAAGAAGGTCGTTGATATCGCGACCGGAAAGCTGGCCGTAGTCGGCGAATTTGCGCACAGAGTAGTAGACGTCGCCATTGTCCAGCGCATAGGCGTAGCCCTTGTCAATGAGGCCTTGCACAAAGGCGATGATGTCGTCGATGTGCTCGCTGACCTTTGGATGCACGGTGGCTGGGAGCACGTTCAGCGCCTTCGTGTCTTCAAAGAAGGCGTCGATGTAGTAGGCAGCGAGGGCCACTGGATCCTTGCCTTCTTCGTTGGCGCGGTTGATGATCTTGTCGTCGACGTCGGTAAAGTTGGAAACAAAGGTGACGTCGTAGCCGAGATAGCTGAAATAACGGCGCACCGTGTCGAACACGACGATCGGGCGTGCGTTGCCGAGATGGATGTAGTTGTAGGTGGTTGGGCCGCAAACATACATTTTCACCTTGCCTGGCTCCAGCGGCTCAAATGGCATTTTTTTCTTGGCCAGGGTGTTATAGATCATGACTTGGTTCAAAACTTTTCCTCCAATTCTTTCAAACGGCGGCTGACCTCGTCGAGACGGTAGCCGAAAATGCGCAGGCAATCGTCGACTGGGTCCGGCAGCTGGTTGTGGTTGAGATCTGGATGGTGGGCGTCGGTGTGGACGCGCTTGCCGTCCTGGCGCACGATGTGTCCCGGCACGCCGACAACGGTGCAGTTGTCCGGCACATCCTTGATGACGACGGAGCCGGCGCCGATCTTCACATTGTTGCCGATGTTGATATTCCCCAGCACCTTGGCGCCGCTGGAGACCATGACGTTGTCGCCCAGGGTTGGGTGGCGCTTGCCAGATTCCTTGCCCGTGCCGCCCAGCGTCACACCCTGGTAGAGCGTCACATTGTCGCCGAGGATCGCCGTCTCGCCGATGACGATGCCGCAGCCGTGGTCAATAAAGAGCCCTTCCCCCAGCTGCGCGCCGGGATGGATCTCCACCTGCGTGAAAAAGCGCGCCACCTGGCTGAGGAATCGCGCCAGCACGCGCATGTGCATGTTGTACAGACGGTGCGTGATGCGGTGCATCCAGATCGCGTGCAGACCCGGATAATTCAGCACAACCTCCAGCTTCGAGGTCGCCGCCGGGTCGCGTTCGAAAACACATTCAATATCGCGGTTAAAGCGTTCAATAAAACTCATGGTTATCCTTCCTTCTCTTTGCTTACCACAGGCTTCAGTCGATCACAAGCTCCACCGGACAGTGGTCCGAGCCGAAAATGTCCGTGTGGATGTCCGTCGAGACAATGCGCGGCGCCAGATCCTCGCTGACCACGAAATAGTCAATGCGCCAGCCAGCGTTCTTCTCGCGCGCCTTGAAGCGGTAGCTCCACCATGAATACACGCCTTCGAGGTCGGGATGGAAATATCTGAAAGTATCGGTGAACCCGGCGTCCTGGAGCTGTGTCATCTTCTGACGTTCCTCATCGGTGAATCCGGCGTTTTTCCTGTTGGTCTTCGGATTTTTAAGATCTATCTCGCTGTGAGCGACGTTGAAATCTCCACATGCGATCACCGGCTTTTT
>OLPR01001386.1_pt1 | contig 19929 bp, 16 predicted proteins | sample 1672761 | NCBI WGS metagenome assembly OLPR01 (sample SAMEA3136721, study PRJEB25190) | human gut metagenome | biome: human gut; feature: human-associated habitat; material: faeces | place: Austria | collected 2013 | reverse complement strand
CAACGGATCTTCAAGCTCCGTCGCAAGCTCCGCCCCGATTGAGCCTATCGTGATCCCCGTTACATAGTCGAATATGTCGAGCTGTGAAAACTGCTTTTTGCCGATTAGCTTTGTGATGACGAATAAAACAAAAGCCGAAAGCACGGTTGTAAGAAGCACTTTTATAAGTTCCATTATCTCTCCTCCCTCCGAATCGCCCGAAAGAATTTACCCCTTCCGTTGCCGCTTCCGGATTCCGGTACGCTGTTCGCGTGATGCTTTAATTATTTCCGGATGAAAAGAAAATATACCGCGCTCATCCTCCGTCGGGAGCTGCCTGTAAAGAAAGAAGCGCAAAAGCGGTTCTTTCTTTATAAAAAAATCCGCCGTCCGATCTTCGCCGGACGGCGGAAAGCTATTTGAATTTATGACTGAAGAACAAGACCGAGCAGTTCGCGGTAGCGCGCGTCCTTTTCACGGTAGAATTCGAACATGGATTTGTCCGGCAGCTCCAGCTTCTCGGAGAGCACCATGGCACGTCCGCATTCCGTATAATCCGCGAATACCCCGGCGCCCGAGAAAGCGATCATTGCCGCGCCCACGGAGCAGGTCTCGGGTTCGTTCATGCGGTAGATGTCGCATCCGGTGATGTAACCGACGATCTCAGACCATACGCGGCTGCGCGACGCTCCGCCTGTCATCATCAAAGTTCCGATGTTCATTCCCTGAGAGGAGAATTCCTCAAGCACAAGCTTCGTTTCATGCGCAACGCCCTCCATGAGAGCGCGCGCAATGTCGAATTTGTCATGCCTTACCTCAAGTCCGAAGATCGAGGAATGAAGCTCGGGGCGGTTGTGAGGAAATCCCGCGCCGACGAGATACGGAAAGAAGAACAGATCCTTCGCGCTCTGCGCGCGCTTCTCGGCTTCGGCGTCCATCTCGGCAAAATTGCCGTCGATGATGCCCTTGTACCATTTGAGCGACGAGCCCGCGGAAACGAGAGACGCCATTGCGCCGAATTTGCCTTTTGCGGGGTGGATTCCGGGCGCAATGTGAGATTTCGTGTAAAGGAGGCGGTCGCATACGCCGAGCACGACCCAGGTAGTTCCCGTGGCAAGAAGCATATCACCCGTGTTCACCGCACCGCATCCGAGCGCCGCGCAGTACTGATCGTGCGCGCCGTTGTATACTTTTACATCGTGTGACAGCGCAAGCGCATCCGCGGCTTCGGCGGTAAGATTGCCAACGCACGCGCCGATCGGCATTACCTCCGGCAAACGATCCGCACCGATTCCCACGGCGGCGAGGATCTCGGAGTCCCACTCTCCGGTTTCAATGTTGAAAAGCTGGCGTATCGCGGCATTTGTCGGATCGGTCACATAACTTCCGCAGAGATGAAAGTTCATGTATTCGACCGTCGAAGGAAAGCACGCGGCAGAATCGAATACGTCGCGCATATTGGCGCGGAGCCACATGATCTTCGCGGCATCTCCCGCGGGGGTGAGCCGCCAGCCGCATTTTTTGTATATCGTTTCAGAGCCTACGGTGCGGTCGAGCTCTTCACACTCGGCTACCGCACGGTTGTCCATCCATGTGATGACCTCCGAAAGTGCATTGCCGTATTTGTCGGCGGCGAGCATACTTGCTCCCTGCGTCGAGAGGGATATCGCCGCGATCTGCGAACGGTCGATGTTTTCCGTCGCATGCCGTACCGCATATATTGCGGCATCCCACCAATCCGCAGCCTTTTGGGAAACGAATCCCGCGCGATCGCAGATAAGCTCGTACTCCTTGTATCCGTTGCCGAGAATTTTTCCTTTTTCATCGCACACGATGGCTTTTGTTCCGGTGGTGCCTACGTCAAGTCCGATAACAAGCATTGTTGTTTCTCCCCGTGAAGGTTATTTTTTACTGTACAAATGATACCACAAAAAGCTTCGGATATCAATAGAAACCGAAGCTTTTTCGAAAATGCGCCGAGAAAATATTTATTATCGGGATTCGGTATTGATAAATCCGGGACGCGATATTATGATAAACATATCGAAACGGTAGGTTTATCTGAGACCCGGTAAGCCGCCGGATAAAAAGGACGTGATTACAAGAGAAGAAGCGTGGGAACTGCTTACGGAATTCAACAAAGAGCACTTTCATCTGAAACACGCCGTGACGGTCGAAGGAGTTATGAGGTATTTTGCGCGGGAGCTCGGCTGCGCGGACGAAGAGGATTTCTGGGGGGGGACTTCTGCACGATCTCGATTTTGAAAAATATCCCGATCTGTACTGCATTAAGGAGTAGGAGAAAATGCGCTCGCGCGGTATCGACGAAAGGCTGATTCATGCCGTGGCAAGCCACGGGTATATGCTTACGGTTGATGTGAAGCCGGAGCATGAGATGGAGAAGGTGTTTTACGCGATCGATGAGCTTACCGGGCTTATCGGCGCGGCGGCGCTCGTCCGTCCTTCCTTCGAAGAGCGTCTTCGACCTCGAGGTGAAGTCGGTGAAGAAGAAGTATAGAACTCCCGCCTTCGCCGCCGGATGCTCGCGCGAGGTGATAGAAAGAGGCGCCGAGATGCTCGGATGGGAGCTTGACGACCTGATCGACCGCACGATTCTTGCGATGAGAAGCTGCGAGAAGGATTACGAAAGCATCTGAAAGGGAAAGCGTACCGCAAGAGGAATGAAAGGATGAATAAAAAAGCGATAGTTGCCATGAGCGGCGGAGTCGATTCCTCGGTCGCCGCATACCTGATGAAGGAGCGCGGATTTGACTGCATCGGGGTCACGATGAAGCTTTTTGAAAATGAGGATGTCGGCGTTTCTCGGGAAAGGGGATGCTGCTCGGCTGACGATGCCGAAGATGCTCGGAGCGTGGCGTACAGGCTCGGTATGCCGTTCTACGTCTTTAACTTTGCCGAGGATTTTAGACGCGAGGTCATCGAAAGATTTGTGCGGGCATACGAAAACGGCACCACCCCGAATCCGTGCATAGACTGCAACCGCTTTCTGAAATTCGACAGGCTTTACAGACGCGGGCGCGAGCTCGGCTTCGATTACACCGCGACGGGGCATTACGCGAGAATCGAACGCGATTCTTCCGGGCGATATCTTCTGAAAAAGGCTTATGACCTCAATAAGGATCAAAGCTACGTTCTTTATGCGATGACGCAGGAGCAGCTTGCACATACGAAATTCCCGCTCGGCGAGCTTACGAAGCCGGAGGTGCGAAAGATCGCCGAGGAGAGGGGATTTCTGAACGCAAAAAAGCGCGACAGTCAGGATATCTGCTTCGTCGTGAACGGAAGCTATGCGGATTTTATCGAATCATATACGAAAAGAGCCCTCCTGCCCGGCGATTTCGTCGATCGCTGCGGAAATGTCCTCGGACGTCATCGCGGCATTGCGAGATATACCGTGGGACAGCGGCGCGGGCTCGGGATCTCGTTCGGCGAAGCGCTTTACGTCTGTAAGACCGATTCCGCCTCAAACACGGTCACCCTCGGCAGGGAAGAGGAGCTTTATTCAAAGACCCTCACCGCGGACAATATCAACCTCATTGCCTGCGAAAGTATCGAACGGCCGATGCGGCTGAGCGCAAAAATACGCTACGGTCAGAAAGAACGAAGCGCGACAGTCGTGCAGACGGGGGCGGACGAGCTGACCGTCACGTTCGACGAGCCGCAGCGCGCCGTCTGCGCGGGTCAGGCGCTCGTTTTGTATGACGGAGATACGGTGGTCGGCGGAGGTACGATCTCGGGCTCGGCGCGATAGTTTCGTTACGGCTTTGACATGACGCTTTGCGCCCGTACCGACGGATTTTCGCCGCTGCGCCGATCGCCTCGCGCCAAGTGCCCGAATGCTGTACGCAATATCCGATCCGGAAAGAAAAATTCCGACGTTTTTCTGCGTCGGAATTTTTTATCTTCTTCTTGCGCTTTGGCAGGGAATATGTTATAAATAAATGCATACGTTTGTTTTGGAGGAGCTGATCTTTTGAAGGGTGAACTGCTTTTTTTCGTTGAGCTTATCGGCATTGTTGCGTTTTCCGTTTCGGGCGCAGTGAGTGCGTTCAGAAAGCAAATGGATCTTTTCGGAATAATTATGCTCGGCGCGTGTACGGCGCTCGGCGGGGGAGTTCTGCGCGATATCATGCTCGGAATAACGCCGCCCGCGATGTTTGAAAATCCCGTTTATGCCGCCGTCGCCGCATTGGCGTCGCTCGCGGTCTTCATCCCGCAGGTCCGGCGTCTGATCGGAGGGAACCGCGCCTACGATATCGTCATGCTCGTCATGGATTCGCTCGGACTCGGCGTTTTCACCGTCGTCGGAATACAGACCGCACTTGAGAAAAACGGTGATTACGCTCCGTTCCTTCTCGTCTGCGTCGGTGTGCTCACGGGAGTCGGCGGAGGAGTTCTGCGCGATGTCCTTGCGGGTGAGCGCCCGTATGTCTTCGTGAAGCATTTTTATGCGTGCGCGTCACTCATCGGTGCGGTGCTTTGCGTTTTTTTTAGAAATTACACAGGTCTTACCGCAGCATCGTTTATCGGCGGCTCGGCAGTCGTCGCGCTGAGACTTCTGGCGGCGGCTTTTCGGTGGAAGCTGCCGAAGCCCGGACACGGAGATATGCGGGACGGTTTATAAAACGCGGGAAATCGGCAGAACGGAAAACGGCTCGATCGCCCGGCGCGGCAGCGTCTTTTCTGAAAAAGGTCATGCCGATGAAATCCGCCTTCCGCCCGACCGCTTGAAAATGTCCCGTATATAGACCTTATTCCCGCATCACTGATACTTTTCAGCCTGCATGTTGAAGATCTGCGCGTATTTCCCGCCCGCTTCCATCAATTCGGCATGAGAACCCTCTTCGATTATTTTTCCGCCGTCAAACATATATATTTTGTCCGCTGTGCATGTCGTCGACAGCCGATGCGATATGATGATCACGGTCTTTTCCTTCGCATGCTCCGCAAGATTGATACTGAGATCGTGTTCCGCCTTCGGATCGAGAGCGGCAGAAGGCTCATCCATTATTATTACATCAAAAGGAGATGCAAAGATTCGGGAAATGGCGACCTTCTGCGATTCTCCGCCTGACAGATTGACACCGTCTTTGTAAAACTCTTTTGTCATTTCGGAACAGATCCCGTCTGGCAATGTCTGCAGTTTGCTTTCAAAGCAAGCGTTTTTCAAAGCATACCGTATTCTGCTTTCGTCGGATTCTTCGAATTTGTCACGCAGAACATTTTCGGAAAGCGGCAGCGCAAAAATCCAGTAGTCCTGCAAAACAACGCCTATTCTCGAATGTATGGAGGCACTGTCAAACTCTTCAATGCTTTTCCCGTTGTACAGGATCTCTCCATGCTCGGGATTGTAAAGGTGCAAAAGCAAACTGATCAATGTGCTTTTGCCGGCTCCGTTGTATCCGACAATTGCGATCTTTTCACCGCGATTGATCTTCATGCTTATGTTATTCAGAACGGTTTTGCCGGGCACATATCCGAAGGATACATTTTTCAGCTCCATAGACTGAAACGAAGGAGCGGCTATGTCCCCCGAACGCTCGGCGGAGCAATATGACATATACTTTCTTATCTGCCCGATATAGAGACCGTGCTGACTGTATTTCAGAAATAAATCTATTACACCCTGTATGCGGTAGCGGAGAGACCAAAAAGCGGTAAAGGCAACTGCCAACGATGCCATTCCCAATGTCTTTTGAACGATTATCTGATAAAACAAAATTCCGTATACGATAGGCTGCATAATACCGGACAGCAGGTTGAACGGGATAATGTATTTCAGCAGCTTTGAATTGTACTTAATATGTGTATCCTTGATTTGCTTTTGGTTTTCGGTGTACTTTTCGGAGAGAATCTCCGAAACGCGGCTTGTGCGCATACCTTCGCATAATCCGGGGTGTTGAATAATGACTCGTAATAGGCGTTCTTTCGATTAAGCGGAGTCAAAGCAAGCTTTCGCTTCAGGTCGGATTTTATCCAAAATCTTTGCAGAACAATATGCAGAATACTCGTAAGCACGGCGACGATCGCAAGAACGGGGCTTACCGATGCCATAACGCCCGAAGAAATAACGAAAGCAAGAACGTGCTGAAAAGTGTTCGAAATACTGTCGACAACTCCAGCCAGCTGAGAGTCGCATTCACTCATAGCCCAGACAAAATCGTTGTAAAACTCCGGATTGTTGTAGCAATCCAAATCAAGCTCCGCATTCTTTTCAAACAGGATTCTGTTTACGCCGTACTGCAGGCGGGCGCGCATCTTCGGTCTGAACACGCTTGTGTACCATTGTGACCAAAATTGATACAAAACCGTCAGTATCAGCATAATTCCGACGATCCGAAGAATTTCGGGAAAATCGCCGTCCTCAAACAGAGCATTATAAAAGATCTGTGTAAAAACGACCGCTGCCGATCCCCATATTCCCAAAAGGATACCGTACACGATTTCCCACAGGAGATAATGCGGAGAACACGTCCAGATAAGTTTCAATGCGTACCGTATGTTGCTTACGGTACCGTGGTTGTTTTTCATTGCGGTTTGTCCTCTCGTTTTGACCTTCTTTTCGTCATTTTACACCGTAATTTTGTGCCTGTATTCTGAACAGCTCCGCATATTTTCCGTTTTTTTCGATGAGTTCGGCATGAGAGCCTTCTTCGGCAAGACAGCCGTTTTCGATAAACAGGATGTGATCCGCGGCTTTTGCGGAGGACATTCTGTGAGATATATAGATCACTGTGTTATCGCCGCACGATTCGGTAATGTTTTTATACATTTCGGCTTCGGAAACGGGATCAAGGGCAGACGACGGCTCATCAAGAATCAGAATGGGACTTCCTTTTGCGAAAACATGAGCCAGCGCCAATTTTTGATATTCTCCTCCGGACAGCACCTCGCCGTCCGCGTCAAATTCTTTTCCGACCGTGGTGCCGAGTCCTTTTCCCATCCTGCCGACACGTTCCCTGAATCCGCTTTTGCATAATGCCGATTCAACAACACTGTCGTCGCCGTCACGCTCATTTCTCAACAAAATATTTTCTTTTACACTCATTGAAAAACTGTGATAATCCTGAAGGAGAGTGGCATACATATCGCGGTACGATTTAAGATTCAGCTCTGTGATTTTCGTTCCGTTCAGGTAAATACTTCCGTCTGTCGGATCGTAAAGACGCAGAAGAAGCTTTACCAAAGTGGACTTTCCGGCACCGTTTAACCCGACTACGGCTACTTTTTCTCCTTTTTTCAAATGAAAAGACAGATGCTTTAAGGTATTATCCGCAGCTCCGTCATAACGGAATGACACGTCTTTGAAAACAATATCTCCGTTTTCCGCGCTATAGCCGTGACTGCTGCTTTCTATGGAGGATTTGTAGTTCAAAAAGGTTTTAACGTTGCTTACAAACAATGCGTTTTCCCGAAAGGCACTTAAGACACCGATCAATCCCTGCATTGCGTAGTTCATGTCGCTGATCGCTTTGACAACAATAATACAGTCTCCCATTTGAATGCTTTTGCTTATCAGCATCCGGTATGCGACATACAGCAGAATGAACAGGTTGGAGAACAGCTCGCTGTAGACACTCTGAATAAAGCCCAGCGCGGCACACTTCATTCCTTCGGATTTATAAAGCGAAATACTGTTGTCCACCGCGTCCTTAAACCTTGCCAATATGGGTGCCGAAATATTTGATACGCGCATTTCCTTGGCATATTCCGGTCTGAAAAACGTGCGCACGCAATAATCCTTCTGCCTGTTATACTCGGTTTGTTTGCCGTACATCCTAAATTCTGTTTTTGATTTCTTTCCGTTGATAAACAACGAAAAAACAGGCGCAAGGAAAAACAGAAAAACCACCGGATCGATAAGATATGAAAGGACACCCAAGCTGCACAGCGCGGTAATCGACGTGATCAGACCGGATATCATGCTCAGGGCAGCTTCCGCACGGGGAATACACTGAGCGGCGGCAATGGTAAATCTTTGTAAAATTGCGTGTCTTCGTAGCATCGGAGATCGCAATCCAGAGCCTTTTGAAGAAACATCCGCTTTATACCGCATCCGATTTTGTAATTGAATACCGGTTCCGATTTTGCGGTCAGAACTGCGGTTATCACGTTGTACGAAATGTTTATTGCTATGTATATCATTAAATATTTACAAACATCAAGGTAAGAGCTCCCCCCGATGCCGCAAGGCTGATCGCATGACCGATAAAGAACAGCTCTGCCGTCCCCAAAATTCCGTCCGCAAAGGAACGCAGAAAGCTGTAAACTATCTTGAACGGGCAATGCTTCCATATAAGAGAAACAGCAAAAAAATTGTTCCTGACAATTTCCTTCAAAGAACCCGTGCTCTTCTTTTTCATATGATCCCCTCTGCTCTCGGCTTTCTTTCCGTAATAATCCCGGCATTTTTTGCGATGACGATCCTGCTTTGAATAAGTCCTTATTTCGCCGCTCCCGACGAAAAACTCATATTTTCATGGCGCTTCCTTCGGTAAAACCGAACGCTGTTAAAACGCTGATGCTTACGGCTTCGACTGCCTCAAAGAGAAAAACAGCACAATAGGAAAAACCGCCGCAACGCCCGTAAATATAGGCGTTGCGGCGGTTTTCGCCGTTTTGCGATTGGTGGAGACAACTGGAATCGAACCAGTGACCTCTTGCATGTCAAGCAAGCACTCTAACCAGCTGAGCTATGCCTCCGAAGTCTGCCGAACACATAATATTATAGCACAGCCCGAGAAGAAATGCAATAGCAAAAACAAAATTTATACGAAATTTTACCTCCGCTTACTTCTTAGCCGCACACTGCGGAAATATAAGCCCCGATCGGCGCATCCTCGGCGGAGATTTTGCTCCCCAGGCGAGTGCGCGCCGTCTTTATCTTCGGCAAAACGCCGAACGGGATTCCCAAAATGCAAGGCAGAGCGCGGAAGAGCGCTCTGCCTGTGGAGCTGATGCGGAATCAGAAATCGAAGTATATAAACGGATTGTATGAGCCGAGCGCGAGCTGAACGGACGAGAGCACGAGAAGCACTATGAGCACGAAATCCGCGGTGCAGTATACGGCGCCGCGCAAAGCGAGCTTTGTGCACGAGCTTTCAAGCTTGTTTTTCAGCCATGGTATGATCGGCGCGGAGAAGAGCACCGCGAAGATCAGCGTGACGAAGAATACGGTGCTTACGCCCGACTGCTGAAGGAGTACGGGGGACGGAACCGTGTCGCTGCCGTAAAGCCCTGACGCGCCGAACATCGATCCGATAAAGGAAAACGCATCGGAAACGCTGTCGCAGCGGAAGATCACCCATCCGCATACGATCATGAGCATCGCATAAACGTGCGATATGACGCGGGACTTTTCGAGCAGCTTCCGAAGAAGGAACTTCTCGACGACGAGAAGCACTCCGAAGTAGAGTCCCCATGCGACGTAATGCCATGCGGCACCGTGCCAAAGTCCCGTGAGAAACCAGACGATGAAAACATTACGCAGCCATTTTATAACTGAACAGCGGCTTCCGCCGAGCGGAATATATACATAATCCCGGAAGAACGTCGACATCGTGATATGCCAGCGGCGCCAGAATTCCGTAACCGAACGGGAGATATAGGGGTAGTTGAAGTTTTCCGGATAATTGAAGCCCATCATGCGACCCATTCCGATCGCCATGTCAGAGTATCCCGAGAAGTCGAAGAATATCTGGAACGTGTATGCGATTATTGCAATCCATGTGCCGAGCACACCGAGCGATGACGCGGGATTTTCAAACAGGGGATCGGCGACCGCCGCCATGGTGTTTGCGATCAGCACCTTTTTCGCAAGTCCGCATATAAGCTTGCGTGCGCCGGAGGCGAAGCCGTTGAGATTTTCCGTGCGGCAGTCGAGCTCACGCGCTATGTCCGAATAACGGACCACGGGACCCGCGATGAGCTGCGGAAACATCGCAACATAGGCGCCGAAATAGATAAAGTTTTTCTGCGGCGTTATCGTTCCGCGATAGACGTCGAGCGAATACGACATCGTCTGGAAGGTGTAGAACGATATACCGACGGGAAGTGCAAGAGAGAATACGGGGATCGAAAGATGAAATACGGAGTTGACCGTCTGCGTGAAAAATCCGAGATACTTGAAAACTCCGAGAAGCGCGAGATTTCCGACCATCGACACGCAGAGAAAGGCTTTCTTCTTTCCGTTTTTTCCCTGACGGTCGGCGGAATATATCATCCGTCCGCAGACATAGTCGAGTACGGAGGAATAGATCATGAGGACAATGTATACCGGCTCTCCCCACGCATAGAAAATGAGCGACATGAAGAAAAGGACGGTGTTCTTTCCGCGGAGCCCGAAAAATTTGCCCGCCGCAAGATAAAGTATGAAAAAGAGCGGCAGAAACCCGAACAGAAAAGTCTGACTTGCGAATATCATCAGCCGTTGCCTCCCGTCGTTTCTATTCCGTTGAGTGCATCGCCGTACAGATTCAGCACCGCGCGGCTCGACATCTCGAGTATGACGACATCGGTGATGCCGTTTTCGTTTATGTAGTCCGAATAATTTATGTCTTCGGGAGTCGTGCTGTCGACGTAACGTACATACGTTTTGTCAAAGTGAGAGGCGATTGCTTCGGCGACACAGGTTGAGAACGAATCCCCGATGAAGAGCAGATTGCGTCCGGTGTTGTTTTCGGGATATTCGATCGTCTCTGCTATGCGGTAGAAATTCATGAAATGGTTGTAGCTTTTCTTCTTGTTGTAGCTTCCTTCCGTGTAACGCTTGAGAAGCTCGTAAAATTCCGTCTTTCCGCCGTAGGGGACCTGCCTGTTGATCTTCAGATCATGCTCGGGCAGCCCGAGATCGAGAACACCGAAATTATCGTAAAGGTCGTAATTGTTTATCGCAAGATCGAGCGAGCCGTACAGCGGAACGCCGAGATCGTAATCCTTTACGACGGCGCGCGCTTCGCCGAAGTTTTCGTATTTCGACTGCATCATCGAAACGATCGAAAGATATCCTTCGTAGCTTCCGTATCTGTTCCAGTGGTGGTCGGTGAGGAAGTATTTTTCAACCTTGTCGTATACGGTGTTGATCTTCGTATACGAGAAATTCACCTTGTCGGAAAGAGAGGACTTGAACGTGTCGAAGAGATCGGCGGTCGATTCGGCGGGGAATATCTGTTTCCCGAGCTCGGTATCCTCAAGCCCGACCGGAATGTAGAGATAGAGATTTATGTCGGGGCGCGCCTCGGCGAGCGCGTTTATCTTTTTCGCCTGCTTGGTGACATTGCGCTTCAGGGATTTTCTGTTTGCGGAGGGAACACGGCAGAGAAACTCAAAGCTGTCTCCGTTGTCGCCGTCCGCGTTAACGCGGTAAAATCGGTGAAGATTGTCGCTTGTGACGTAGGAGGCGTTGTAGCTGAAATTCACGTCCTTGCGCGGGTCCTCGGTTTCTGCCGGATCATCTCCCGCGGTGTCGGGTGCGTCCGTCTCTGCGGACGCCGGAATGCTGCCGGAGTCTGCGGAAAGCATGATTTTGTTGCCCCAGCGTCCGAGACTGTCGGAAACGGGAGTGTTCAGCGTATTCGTAAGCCCGGAGACAAACGAGGTTATCGGAACATATCCGGGGACGTAGTTTATGTATACGTCGTTTACGACCCGCTTTCCTTCCTCGACTCCGTTGAAAATACGGGCGTAGAGGCTGTCGCCTTCATACGTCTTTTCGGGCTTGATTATGTTGCCGACATTTGCAACGCTTATTATCCCGTTTTTCGAAAGGACGTAAGAGAGCGGAGCGGAAATGAATACAGCGAGAATGAATACCGTGAAAATGCAGGTAAAGATTTTGTTGTTCATATTGCTCTCCGTTTTGCCGCGCGGCGGCGTTTATTTGCTTCGGCGCGCTTCATATTTCGTGCCGCTTTATACTATGAAGAAAAGAATCATGAACATGTGCATTATGCTTCCGAAAACGACGAACAGATGGAATACCGAATGTATGTATCTTCTGCGGCTCTTCTTCCCGAGAAGGTAGAGCACGGAGCCGACGGTGTAGAATACTCCGCCGCCGATGAGAAATACGCATCCCCATACTCCGATCGCAAGGTATGTCAGCTTCGCGCAGAGTACGATCATCCACCCCATTCCGAGATAGCATATCATCGAGAAGCGCTTGAACATCGCAAGGTCGATCGAATTGAGAGTGATTCCGAGAGCGGCAAGCCCCCAGATCACGCCGAAAACGGTCCATCCGACCCACGCTTTCTGAGAGCGGAGCGAGCAGAGCGCGATCGGCGTGTACGTTCCCGCGATGAGAAGGAATATCGAGCAGTGGTCGATCACCTGAAATACTTTTTTCGCTTTGAGACGCGGGCTGAGACCGTGGTATATGCTCGACATGGTGTACAGTATCACCATCGCGGCACCGTATATTGAACACGAAACCACGCCCCACACGTTGCGGTGCAATGCGGCAAACACGACACACAGAACGAGCGCGCATATTCCGACCGCGCCTCCGACTATGTGGGATACCATATTGAAAATCTCTTCGCCCTTCGTGTAATCGGGAAGCGTTCTGTCGTTAAGCTTTGTTCTTTTCATGCCGTGTAAGACTGCCTTTCGGATCGGTTATTTTTTATATTATAACATATTGTATTTCGGAAAACAATAATTGCTTTATAAAATATTCACATGAACCGGTGCGCTTATGTACGAAAATCTGTCGAACCCTACCTTGTGAACTCGAAGTGAACGGCGGACGGCGATTCGGTATCCCGATAAGGCTTCGCACATCCGCCGGCGCAGTCCGAACGGAGCGCAGGAACACCGCGCTTGTTTTTTCGCCACATCGGTTAAAATTTTAATATCCGTATAAATTTTCATTTAATGCAAACAATATTACGGCAAGATGAGCTTGTAAAAATGATTTAACAGATACAGCGGAGAAAAGGCTTCACATCATGTGAAGATCGAACGGAGCTTTTTTCCTTCCGCGAAAAAAACAAAGAAAGGTATCGTAAAAATGAAAGCTACCGGTATTGTCAGACGTATAGACGATCTCGGAAGAGTCGTTATTCCCAAAGAAATAAGACGCACGATGCGTATCCGCGAGGGCGACCCGCTCGAAATATATACGGACCGCGAGGGCGAGGTCATATTCAAAAAATATTCTCCGATCGGGGAGCTTGCGGTGTTTGCCGCGCAGTACGCGGAGACTCTTCATAAGACCTGCCAGCTTGCGATCGTGATATGCGACCGCGACGCGGTGGTCGCCTGCGCCGGAGTTCCGAAAAAGGATTACGGCGACAGAAAAATAAGCGCGGAATTCGAGGAATTGATCGAAAAGAGAAGCTTTTTCGCATCGAAGGACAGCGCCGAAAAGATATGCATTACCGAAGGCGCGGATACCTTCGTAAGCTGCGCAATGCCGATCATCGCCGAAGGGGATATCGCCGGCGCGGTCGCTTCGGTAATATCCGACCGCGATCAGAGAGTATGTGCCGAGGACATCGAGGAAAAACTGATACAGACCGCGGCGCTGTTTCTCGGAAAGCAGCTCGAAAGCTGAATAATTCGGGAATACGGTATCGGAGCAGTCCGCATAAAGGCGGGCTGCTCCGGCGTTTTGCCGGATATACGGCTGTACGCCGCGGACAATTCTGCGGTATCGGTCCTGCAGCCGCGCGTCCGCCGCACGACAATTTAATTTCGCGCATATTCAAAAAACGGTTGAACTTGCGCGTGAGCGGTGGTATAATATAAACGGATTTTGCCGTCGGTATGACAGTACGGGAGGAATACAATGCTTGATTTTATAAGGGTCGCCGCCGCCGTTCCGGACGTTGCGGTCGGAAACGCTGCGGAGAATACGGACCGCATAATCGAAAAGGCCGACGAGGCTGAGAAGAAATCCCCGCAGCTTACCGTTTTTCCGGAGCTTGCGCTGACCGGGTATACCTGCGCCGATCTCTTCTTTCAGCAGACCCTTCTTCGTTCCGCGAGAGAGGGGCTGAAAAAGATCGTTTCGTGCAGCGAAGCCTTTTCTTCCGTGATCGCGGTGGGACTTCCTCTTGAAATACACGGCGCGCTTTATAACTGCGCCGCCGTGATATACCGCGGACGTCTTTACGGAATTGTGCCGAAAACGTATATCCCCACATATAATGAATTTTACGAGAAGCGGTGGTTTACTCCGGGATCGCGCCTCGGCAGCGTTTCGCTCACCTCCGCGGAACTCGGAATCGGAGAACTTCAGGCGGAAAGTATCCCCGCGGGGCGCGATCTCATATTTGATACCGGAATGTTTCGCTTCGGCGCCGAAATATGCGAGGATCTTTGGGCGACGGTGTCTCCCGGAAGTCTGCTTGCGCTCGGCGGAGCGGAGGTTATAATAAATCTTTCGGCGAGCAACGAGACGATCTCGAAGCGCCGCTACCGCCGTTCGCTCGTACAGCAGCAGTCGGCGTCTCAGCTCGGCGCATATGTCTATGTCTCCGCGGGCTGCACGGAATCGACGACCGATCTTATTTTCTCGGGACACAGCCTTGTCTGTGAAAACGGCAGAGTCCTTGCGGAGAACACGAAGACCGTCGATACCGACTATATCCTTTACAGCGACATCGACCTCGGAAAGCTTCGTGCCGACAGGATCAAAATAAAGACATTTTCCGACTGCGCGGAGCAGAACACATCCGCGTCCTCGTTCAGAACCGTTTCGATTCCGTGCGCATTTTCCGCGGGGTGTGATCTTTCGTTCTATCCGGTGAGAAAGCTTCCGTTCGTTCCCGACGTGAAACGTGACCGTGCACAGCGATGCATGAATATTTTCGAAATGCAGGTAATGGGGCTTAAAAAGCGCATGGACGTAACGGGCGCACGTCCGGTCATCGGCGTGTCAGGAGGGCTTGATTCCACGCTTGCACTGCTCGTTTGCACAGAGGCGGCGCGCCGTGCGGGAAGGACCCTCACCGATGTCGTCGGTATTACGATGCCGTGTTTCGGCACGACGGGACGCACATACAACAACTCGCTGGCACTAATGAAAAGCCTCGGCATTACCGCGCTTGAGATCCCGATAAAAAAGGCGGTTGAGCAGCATTTCTCCGATATCGGACACGATCCCGACAAATTCGATCTTACCTTTGAAAATTCGCAGGCGAGAGAACGTACTCAGGTGCTTATGGACTACGCCGGAAAGATCGGCGGATTTGTAGCGGGAACCGGAGACCTCAGCGAGCTTGCGCTCGGATGGTGCACATATAACGCGGATCACATGAGTATGTACGGCGTCAACTGCGGAATCCCGAAAACGCTCGTCCGCTGGATGATCGACAGCATAATGGAATACGACATATTCAGAAGCAGCAGCGATATCCTCCGCGATATTCTCGATACGCCCATAAGTCCGGAGCTTCTTCCGCCCGACGAAAACGGCGAGATCGCGCAGCAGACCGAGGATATCGTCGGACCGTATGCGCTCCACGATTTCTTCCTCTATTACGTTCTCAGATACGGATTTGAGCCGGAGAAGATATTTGCGCTTGCCTGCCGCGCGTTCGAAAACGATTTCAAGCCCGACGTGATCAAAAAGTGGCTCGTGACGTTCTACCGCCGATTCTTCACTCAGCAGTTCAAGCGAAGCTGCCTGCCGGACGGCGTGAAGATCGGAAGCATCTGCCTCTCTCCGCGCGGAGATTGGCGTATGCCGAGCGACGCAACAGCCGCGCTGTGGCTCCGTCAGGCTCAGTCCCTTGAGGTGTGCAATTGAACGGCGCGCCGAAAAAATACAGTGCTTTTGTCCGCAGACGGTCGCCGTCTGCGGACTTTTGTATATCCGGATGCACGTCGGCGGAGAAGCGAAAAAGCGTTTTGCCCAAGCGGAGAAGTACGCGCCATGCGTATAAAACCGACTTTTGCGTGACGATAATATATCACGGAAAATTTCCGATACATTATCTTAAAGGAGAAAAGTCATGGCGAATACGGGGAAGTACGCGGGGAGCGAAACCGAGAAGAATCTTTACGCGGCGTTTGCCGGTGAGACTCAGGCGAGGAGCAAGTACACCTATTTTGCGTCGGTTGCAAAAAAGCAGGGATTCGAGCAGATCGCCGAGCTGTTTCAGCGGACCGCGGATAACGAGAAGGAGCACGCGAAGCTGTGGTTTGAGGAGCTCGGCGGTCTCGGGGATACGGCGGATAATCTTCTGAACGCGGCGGAAGGCGAGAATTACGAGTGGACCGATATGTACGCATCGTTTGCGGAGACGGCGGAAAGGGAAGGCTTTCGCGCTGTTGCGGCGAAGTTCAGACTTGTCGCGGAGGTCGAAAAGCATCACGAGGAGCGCTACCGCAAGCTCCTTCGTAATGTGGACAGCGCGTCCGTCTTTGAAAAAAGCGAGGTCAAGGTCTGGGAATGCCGCAACTGCGGACATATCGCGGTCGGAATGTCCGCGCCCGAGATATGCCCGGTCTGCCTTCATTCTCAGGGTTTTTTCGAGCTCAAAAGCGAAAACTACTGATAAAATCCGACACGTTTTTTCGATATTCGGCTGAGTACGCAAAAATATTATTCGTGACGCGCCGTGCTTGACAAGATGAACTTACTGTGATATAATCATTAACGTCTTTGGAACTGACGGATTGAAGTGGGCGCTGCACGGGGCGAGAATTGTTTCGAACTTACCGTTTAGGCACACTTATCGTGGGATAAGTGTGCCTTAGTTTTGATTCCGGAAGCCTTCGGCTTATCCGTAACGCCGCAAAAAGGCGGCGCGGAATTTTCGCCGGGAATCATTCCGGGATATTTCAAATCATTGTCGGCAACCAATCAAATATATATTTCGGAAAGGGAAAAGATTTATGAAAAACAGCAACACAGAACAAAAAAGCTCGTTCTGGAACAGAAAGTTCCGGTACAATGAAATGGGGTCGTCACCGAGAACAGAGGTGATTGCGGGATTGACTACCTTCCTCGCAATGGCATACATACTTGTCGTAAACTCCGGAATGTTTGCAACTCTCGGCGTGGTATCGTTCGACGCCATGTATGTTACGACGGCGCTTTCCGCCATCATAGGAACGGTGCTTATCGGTCTTCTTTCCAATCTGCCGCTTGCGCAGGCTCCCGGAATGGGACTCAATGCGTTCTTTGTGTATACGGTATGCCTTACTCTCGGCTTTTCCTACGCAAACGCGCTTGTGTTCGTGCTTATCGACGGACTTATTTTCGTGCTGCTGACCGCAACCGGACTTCGCAAAATTATTTTCGAAGCCATTCCGCCTGTCGTTAAGACTGCAATCCCCGCGGGAATCGGTCTGTTTATCGCTTTTCTCGGTCTTCAGGATGCGAAGCTTGTCATTCCCAGCGAATCGACCGGCGTTACGCTTGCGTCGTTCAACTTCATCGGCAATGCGGATTGGGCGTCCGTTATGCCGCTGATCGTTGCCGTATTCTCTCTTCTGCTTATCGCAGTTCTGGCATATAGAAACATCAAAGGCTCCATTCTTTGGGGAATACTCGGCGGAACCGCACTGTATTACATCCTCGGCTTTACGGTGGATGGCTTCTACAATACCTTTGCCGAGACTTTCACGTTTGATCCCATCAAGCCGTTCACTGCCTTTGCCTCCGAATCCTTCGGAAAGGTGTTCACCGAGGGATTTGATTTCTCGGCATATCTCGGCACGGAAGGACATTCAGTCGGCGGACTTGTCATTCTTTTTATAACGACGGCGCTTGCATTCTGCATGGTGGATATGTTCGATACACTCGGAACTCTGTACGGCGCATGCCGCGGCGGCGATCTGCTTGTAAAGAACGATAGGGGCGAGCTTGAGGTTCCGAATATGAACAAGGCGATGATGGCTGACGCGATCGCAACCTGCACCGGAGCGGTGCTCGGAACGTCCACGGTAACGACCTTTGTCGAGTCCTCCGCCGGAGTTGCTGCGGGAGGAAAGACCGGTCTTACCTCTCTCGTCACATCCGCCGCATTCGTGGTCGCGCTTTTCTTCGCTCCGCTTGCAAAGCTGATCCCCGCTTTCGCATACGGTGCCGCCCTCATCTATGTCGGCGTTCTTATGATGGGAAGCGTCAAGGATATCGATTGGAAGGACGTTTCCTCTGCGGTTCCCGCTTTCCTCACCCTCGCAATGATGCCGTTTACCTATAACATTTCCTACGGAATCGCGTTCGGACTTCTTTCCTATGTTGTGATCAAGGTGTTCGCAGGAAAGATCAGGGAAGTAAAGGTCGGCACATGGGTAATCACCGTGCTGTTCCTTGCGATGTTCTTCCTCACGCACTGAGTATCTCTGCAAACTGCGGAAAGATCGCAGTGCCCCGGACCTGTCCGGAATAAAATTGATAAAAGCGGCGGCTTTCTTCGTAAAAGCCGCCGCTTTTACGACTTTACCGCGAGTTTTTTCATGATCTCCCAACGATACCGCAACGGATTTTCCCGATCGGCGCTGCGGCGCCCCTGCAAGGTTCGGATGCGCCGACGGCTTTGCGCCGGAAGTCTGCGTACTTCAGATAAGCGCCGGATTTCGCCGCCTCTGCTCCGGACATTTCCCCGAAACGCACCGCATCGTCGAAAATATCGGTCCTTATATCAAAAAAATCAAAAAAACGCAAATAAACGGCGCATATCGGTAGATTTTAAAAGCGGATTGTGATATACTTACTGTGAGTGATTCCGTATAGGAGGATATATGAACCTACTTCATATGAAATACGCCGTAACCATCGCCGAAACCAAGTCGATCAATAAGGCGGCGGAAAAGCTTTATGTCGGTCAGTCCGCATTGAGCCGCGCGGTCAAAGAGCTTGAGACCTCGCTTGGAGTTGCGGTTTTTGAGCGCAGCGCGAAGGGGATGACCCTTACTCCGAGCGGAGAGGAATTCATCCGACGTGCACGAAGCATACTCGAGCAGGTGGACAGCATGGAAAATATGTTCCGCGGCGGCGGGAAGGAGCGGAAACGCTTTTCCGTCTCTGTGCCGCACGCCGATTATATCGCCGAAGCCTTTGCGCTTTTTTCGGGATGCGCCGACGGAAAAATCCTTGCCGATCTGTTTTTCAGGGAGGCGGATGCGGCTCAGACGGTGAAAAGCGTGATCCGTGAGGAATGCGCCCTCGGAATAATCAGATATGAGGCAAAACGGGACAGGGAATACAAAAGCTTTCTCGATTCAAAAGAGCTTGATTATGAGCTTATCTGCGAATTCTCTCCGTCGGTGATAATGAATTCGGCATCCCCGCTTGCGGATTCGGAGAGCGTCACGCGCGAAGAGTTGCGTGGCTTTGCCGAGGTCGTGTATACGGACAGATATGATTCGCCCGATGCCCCGCCGTTTCCTGCGGAGCGCGATAATGTTGAATCCGCGGACGGCGAGCGTAGATATATACACGTTTTCGACCGCGCGGCAGTTCTTTCGATCCTTTCTTCAAATCCGTATGCGTTTGCGCGCACGTCCCCCGTGCCGAAAGATGTCCTTGAAAAATACGGACTTGTGCAGAAAAAACGTACCGATGACACCGCGCTCTTCAAGGATGTCCTTATCCACAGAAAAGATCACTGCCTTTCCGAATCCGACCGATCGTTCATAGAACGGCTTGTCGGCGTGAAGCGCGAGACCTTATACTAAAAACGGCATTTTTGCCGTACAGATAAAGAAAGGGCTTCCCGCGCGGAAGCGTACAACGAAAATGAAATGGCTTATTGCATCCGATATTCACGGCAGTGCTTCGTGCTGCCTCCGACTGCTCGACAGATTTGACGCGGAGGGTGCCGACCGGCTTCTCCTTCTCGGAGATATCCTTTATCACGGACCGCGGAACGATCTTCCGGAGGAATATGCTCCGAAAAAAGTGATCGCCATGCTCAACGCCGTGAAAGAGCGCATTATGTGCGTCAGAGGCAACTGCGAGGCGGAGGT
>OLPR01001385.1_pt1 | contig 19932 bp, 7 predicted proteins | sample 1672761 | NCBI WGS metagenome assembly OLPR01 (sample SAMEA3136721, study PRJEB25190) | human gut metagenome | biome: human gut; feature: human-associated habitat; material: faeces | place: Austria | collected 2013 | reverse complement strand
ACCAACGTGGGCATGGCCCGCGCCATCGAGGCCGCCGGCTCCATCGAGGCCGCCGGCAAGACCCTTGACGAGATTCTGGCCGTCGCCGCCCTGATCGGTGCAGCCGGCACTCGCCGCGTGCGCGAACTGGGCCTGAACCCCAAGTATGGCGAAGCCAGTCCGATGCTCTCCGTCAAGGGCGCCACCCGCGAACAGGTTGAGGCTCTGGTGGCCCGCGTCAACAACGCTCGCGGCCCGATCTCCATCGCCGTCACCAACTCCGACAACCACCACGTGCTTTCCGGCTACCCGGAGGACCTGTCTGCCTTCGCCCTCGAAGCCGAGCGCGAACACCAGCATCAGGCCAAGCTGCGCGAGCAGAAGCTCCACGGCGGCACCGTGTTCAACCCGACCCTCGAATACCTTGAGGTCACCCTGCCCTTCCACTCGCCGCTCATGGCCGACGCCGTCGAGCAGACCGTGGCCTGGGCCGGCGCCTGCGGCTTCGACCAGAAGCGCACCCGTGCGCTTGCCGAGGAAGTGCTTCTGAACCATGTGGACTGGAACGCCCGCGTCAAGGCGCTGTTCGACGCCGCCGACCCGTCCAAGCTGTGGATCGTGGACCTCGGCCCCGGCAACACGCTCGGCAAGCTGATCGGCAATGTGGTGCAAGGCACCGGCATCGGCGTGGTCGAAGCCACCACGCTGGCCGAGCGCTCCACGCTCTCCACGCTGGAAAGCGAGCCTGAGCGCACCCAGAACTGGAAGGCATTCGCCCCGCGCGTCATCAACACCCCGGCCGGCGCCAAGCTGGTCACCAAGTTCTCCAAGCTCACCGGCAAGCCGCCGGTACTGTTGCCCGGCATGACCCCCACCACCGTGGAACCGGAAATCGTGGCCGCCGCGGCCAACGCCGGCTACTGGGCCGAGCTCGCCGGCGGCGGCCAGGTGACCGCCGAAGTGTTCGACCGCCACATCGCCGCCCTCGAAGACGAGCTGGAGGAAGGCCGCACGGTCGAATTCAACGCGATGTTCATGGACCGTTACCTGTGGAACCTGCAGTTCGGCTCCTCCCGCATCGTGCCCAAGAAGCGCACATCCGGCGCGCCGATCGACGGCGTGGTCGTCTCCGCCGGCATCCCTGAGCTGGACGAAGCCGTGGAGCTCATCAAGAACCTGCAGGCTGACGGCCTGCCGTACGTGAGCTTCAAGCCCGGCACCGTTGACCAGATTCGCCAGGTTGTGCGTATCGCCAAGGCCGTGGCCCCCACCACCATCATGGTTCAGGTTGAGGGCGGTGAAGCCGGCGGCCACCACAGCTGGGAAGCGCTGGATGACCTGCTTGCCGCCACCTACGCCGAAGTGCGCGCCTGCGACAACCTCGTGCTGGTCGCCGGCGGCGGCATCGGCACCCCTGAACGCGCTGCCGACTACATTTCCGGCCAGTGGGCCCACGCCTACGGCCTGCCCGACATGCCGGTCGACGGTGTGCTTATCGGTACCGCCGCGATGACCGCCAAGGAGGCTCACACCAGCCCCGAAGTCAAGCAGCTGCTCGTCAAGACGCCCGGCATTCCGGCCGACGCCAAGTCCGACGACGTGTTCGCCCCGCAGGCCGCCCACTGGGTGCCGTCCGGCAAGTCCGTCGGCGGCATGTCCTCCGGCCTGAGCCACCTGCACGCCGACATTTACGAGCTCGAGAACGACTCCGCCGAATGCGGCCGTCTGCTCGTGCGCGTCATGAAGCACCCCGAAGAGCTCGACTCCCGCCGCAAGGAAATCATCGAAGCCCTGAACAAGACCGCCAAGCCTTACTTCGGAGACCTGGCCTCCATGACCTACCTTGAGTGGGCGCGGCGCTTCGCCGAACTCGCCTTCCCGTGGGCCGACCCGACTTACGCCGACCGCTTCCAGCACCTGCTGCAGCGCATCGAAGCCCGTGTGAACGACACGGACTCCGGCGAATTCACCTCCAAGCTGTTCGCCGCTGATGGCGTTTCTGCTGAAGAGGCAGCTGCCGCTGACCTGCTGACCCACGACGACATTCTCGCCGATCCGGCCCCCGCACTCGAAAAGCTCGCACTGGCCTACCCGCAGACCGCCGAACTTAAGGTGGTTCCGGCCGACGTGGCTTGGTTCCCGGTGCTCGTGCGCGAATACCCCAAGCCCATGCCGTTCGTGCCCGTCATCGACAACGACCTGCTGCGTTGGTGGGGTCAGGACCAGCTCTGGCAGTCCGAAGACCAGCGCTACTCCGCCGATTCCGTGCGTGCCATCCCCGGCCCGATCTCCGTGGCCGGCATCACCACCATCGACGAGCCGATCGCCGACATCCTCGGCCGCTTCGAAACCGCCGCCATCAAGCGCGTGCAGGACGAACAGCAGGCCGCCGATGCCGCTGAGAACGACGATTTCGCCGCACTCGGCGAGGCCACCAGCGCCGAGGACTTCATCCGCAAGTCCCCGAACATCTCCTGGGTCGGCCACATCACCGACAACCCCGCCTACGGCACCGCCCTGGGCGACCAGTACTACGAGATCCGCGCGTTTGACGCCGCGGCCGGCAAGTACGATCTGGACATCCACCTCGACACCTACTGGGACAACGACCCGGACGGCGGCACCTCCAAGCACGCCGTGCGCGATATCGTCATCCCGCTCATCGTGGAAGGCGCCGAGCCCGGCCGTGTGCCGGTCGTGGACCGCGAACGCCTGATTCCGGACGTCTACGCGATGCTCGCCGCCACCGCAGGCATCGGCAACACCGCCATCACCGGCGACAAGCTCACCGAGATGCCGCAGCTTGACGGCAAGACCTCTGACGAGCGTCCGTTTGCTACCGCCACCGCCGCCTACACCCTCTCCGCCAACCTCGGCTTCGACCACGAAGCGGCCACCGGCGCCGCTCTGCCGACGACCCTGCAGCCCAGCCGCATCGCTCCCGATGCGCTGGTCGGCCCGGCCTGGCCGGCGATTTACACGGCGCTCGGCTCCGTGTACGTCAAGGGCTACCCGGTGATTGAAGGCCTGCTCAACGCCGTTCACCTCGACCACCTCATCGAACTTGAGGTGAACGAGGAGGACCTGCTTAAGCACACCGGTGAAACCATCACCCTGAAGTCTTGGGCTGAGGATTACTTCGAGTCCGCCTCCGGCCGCGTGGTCACCATCCACGTGACCCACACCGCTGCCGACGGCACGCTGCTTGCCCGCGAAACCGAGCGTTTCGCGATTCGCGGCCGCGTCTACTCCGATGCTTTGCCGGCAGACGCCCCCGAGTTCGGCGACGCCGAGCACGAGGAGATCGCGCCCACGCCGCGCCGTCTGCTGCGCCGCGTGAAGGTCGTCGCCCCACACGACATGACCGCCTTCGCCCGCACTTCCGGCGACTTCAACCCGATCCACACCTCCACTCGTGGCGCTCGCATCTCCGGTTTGGCCGCTCCGCTTGTGCACGGCATGTGGCTGTCCGCCACCGCCCAGCACGCCGTGCAGGCGCTGGACGAGAAGGGTGCCCACTACGAGATTGCCGGCTGGACCTACAACATGTACGGCATGGTTCAGCTTGACGACACCGTCGAAATCTCCGTCGAGCGCGTCGGCAAGGTGCGCCACGGCGGCATGACCCTCGAAGTCACCTGCCGTATCGACGGCCAGCTCGTCTCCCGCGGCACCGCACTGGTCCGCGCGCCGCGCGCCGCCTTCGTCTACCCCGGCCAGGGCATCCAGAAGCAGGGCATGGTTCTGGACGAGCGTGCCAAGTCCGCCGCCGCCCGCGACGTGTGGGAGCGCGCCGACAAGCTCACCCGCTCCAAGCTCGGCTTCTCGATCCTGGGCCTCGTGCGCGATAACCCGAAGGAGCTCACCGCCAACGGCGTGACCTATCGCCACCCCGAAGGCCTGCTCAACCTGACGCAGTTCACGCAGGTGGCGCTCGCCACCGTGGCCTTCGCCCAGACCGCTCGTCTGCGCGAAGCCGGCGCCGACATCTGGCCCGCCTACTTCGCCGGCCACTCGCTCGGCGAATACAACGCGCTGTCCGCGTTCGCCGACGTGATTCCGCTGGAAACCGTGCTGGAGCTCGTGTTCCACCGTGGTTCCACCATGCACCACCTCATCGAGCGTGACGCACAGGGTCGCTCCAACTACCGCATGGGTGCCCTTCGTCCGAACCAGTTCGGTGTGGACGACGCGCACGTCAAGGAATACGTGGAATCCGTGGCCAAGGCGTCCGGCGAATTCCTGGAGATCGTGAACTACAACCTCGCCGGCCAGCAGTACGCCATCGCCGGTACGATCGCCGGACTCAAGGCTCTGAAGGCCGATTCCGCCCGCCGCGTGGCCGCATTCGGTGGCAAGCCCGCGTTCATGCTGGTGCCCGGCATCGATGTGCCGTTCCACTCCACACTGCTGCGCAAGGGCGTGCCGGAATTCCGCGACAAGCTCGACGCGCTGCTTCCCGCTTACATCGACTACCGTGGCCGTCTGGTGGACCGCTACATCCCGAACCTGGTGGCCACCCCGTTCGAGATGACCAAGGAATTCGCCGCCAAGATCCTCGAAGTCGTGCCGTCCGAGCGTATCAAGGCCGCGCTCGACGACCCGGCCGTGTGGGATTCCTACGCCGATGACGACCAGAAGCTCGGCCGTCTGCTCTTGACCGAACTGCTCTCCTGGCAGTTCGCCTCCCCGGTGCGTTGGATTGAAACCCAGGCGCTGCTCTTCGGTCAGCGCGAACAGGGCGGCCTCGGCGTGGAAGAATACGTCGAAGTCGGCCTCGGCAACGCCCCGACCCTGGCCAACCTCGGTGCCAAGACCCTGCATCTGCCCGAGTTCGCCGGCAACGATACGGTCGTCTACAACGTCGGCCGCGATGAAGGCCGCGTCTACATGACCGACACCGATTCGCTGGTTCCCGACGATGAGCCGGAAGAGGCTGCGGCCTCGGCCCCGGTCGAAACCGCTCCTGCCGGTGGTTCCGCCGTTGCCGAGCTCGGTTCCGGTGCCGCTCCGGCAAATGCCGTGACTGAGGCTGCTCAGACAACGGATGGCTCCGTCGCCGGACAGTCCACTGGACTGTCCGACTCCTCGCGCGGCCTGCAATCAGGGCAGGCCGCGGCCGGCGCACCGTCCGGTTCCGCCGTCGCCGACCTGCCCTTCAAGGCTTCCGATGCCATCGGCGTGCTCATGGCCTACTCCGCCAAGGTGCGCATCGACCAGATCGGCAGCAACGACACCACTGACACCCTGACCAACGGTGTCTCTTCTCGCCGCAACCAGCTGCTCATGGACATCAGTTCCGAGCTGGGAGTCGCCAGCGTGGACGGTGCTGCTGAAGCGACGCTCGACAAGCTCGCCCAAATCGTCAACAAGGCCGCCCCGAACTACAAGCCGTTCGGTGCCGTGCTATCCGAGGCGCTGCGCGACCGCCTGCGCTCGCTGTTCGGTGCCGCCGGCGTCAAGCAGCAGTACATCCGCGACCGCGTGACCAACGTATGGCAGCTCGGTGAAGGTTGGGTGGCCAGCGTGCTCGCCACACTGCTGCTCGACACTCGCGAGGGTGCCAGCTCCCGTGGCGGCGACCTGGCCAAGCTGCCCACCGCCGCCGTGCAGAACAAGCCGGAAGCCGACAAGCTGATTGATGCGGCCGTTGAGGTCGTCGCCCAGCTCAAGGGTGTTGCCGTGGCCCTGCCGTCCGCCGGTGGTGCCGCTGGTGGCGCTGTGGTCGATTCCGCCGCGCTCGACGCCTTCGCCGAGAAGGTCACCGGTTCCAACGGCGTGCTCGCCGCCACCGCCCGCTTCGTGCTGAACGAGCTCGGCGTGGCCGCTCCGGCTCCGGAAGAATCCGAGGACGAGAACGCCGCCGTCGTGGCCGCGGTTGAAGCCGAACTTGGCTCCGACTGGCCCAAGCAGGTCGCTCCGCGCTTCGACGCCAACAAGGCCATCCTCTTCGATGATCGGTGGGCCTCCGCCCGTGAAGACCTCGCCCGCGCCTACTACGACAACGATCCCGCCGCCTTGAACGGCAGCTTCATCGGCCTTGGCAAGACCATCGCCGCCGAAGCCCAGTGGTTCGCCAACGAGTCGGAGAGCGAAGAACTCAAGGCCGCCTTCCAGAAGGCCGGCTCCGAGGCCCTCGAACAGGTTGCGTCCAACAAGAACGCCTCCCGTTACGCGAATGATATCGCCATCGTCACCGGCGTGAGCCCGAACTCGATTGCCGCTCAGGTGGTCGAAGGCCTGCTCGCAGGCGGTGCCACTGTGGTGGCCACCTCGCACAGCTTCAAGCCGTCCATTAAGGCTTGGGCTAAGCAGGCCTACCGCGAGCACGCTACCGGCAACGCCAAGCTGTGGCTGGTTCCGGCCAACCTCTCCAGCTACCGCGACGTCGACGCACTGGTCGACTGGGTGGGCCACGAGCAGAAGAAGACCTCCGGTGCTACCACCACGATTCTGAAGCCCGCGTGGGAGCCGACTCTGTTCTTCCCGTTCGCCGCTCCGCCGGTCCATGGCACGCTCGCCGACTCCGGCGACCTGTTCGAATCGCAGGCCCGACTGATGCTGTGGGGCGTGGAACGCGCCATCGCCGGCTTCAGCCACATCGGTGCCGACACCAACGTGCAGCACAAGCTCCACGTGGTGCTGCCCGGTTCCCCGAACCGCGGCGTATTCGGCGGCGACGGTGCCTACGGCGAAGTCAAGAGCGCCTTTGACGCCATCGTCAACCGTGCCCGCGCTGAAAAGGTGTGGTCGAGCCGCGTCACCTTCGCTCACCCGAAGATCGGCTGGGTGCGTGGCACCGGCCTGATGGGCGGTAACGACCCGCTGGTCGCCGTCGTTGAACGTCACGGCATCCGCACCTACTCCACCGCACAGATTGCGGCCAAGCTGCTCGACCTGTGCACTGCCGAATCGCGCGAGCAGGCCCTCAAGGCCCCGCTCGATGTGGACCTGACCGGTGGCCTCGGCTCCGAGCCCATCGACATCAAGGCCCTGCGTGCGGAGGCCATGGCCGACGCCGAGAAGGAAGCTGCTGCGGCCTCGTCTCAGGAAACGGATGGCTCCGTCGCCGGACGGTCCACTGGACTGTCCGACTCCTCGCGTGGGCAGCAAATCAAGGCGCTGCCCACACCGATCGTCACCAAGCAGGCCCCGGTCGACTTGAACGATTGGACCAACGTCACTGCCAAGCCGGAAGACGAAATCGTCATCGTTTCCGTCGGTGAGCTGGGCCCGTGGGGCTCCGGTCGTACGCGCGCCCAGGCCGAACTCGGCATCCACTCGGACGGCACCGTCGACCTGAGCGCCGGCGCAGTGCTCGAACTTGCGTGGAACATGGGCCTGCTGACTTGGGCCGACAGCCCGAAGCCCGGCTGGTACGACACCGACGGCAACCTCGTGCCCGAAGAGGACATCGCCGAGCGCTACCACGACGAGGTCGTGGCCCGCTCCGGCATCCGCCCGTTCGAGGAAGGCATGGGCAACGACTACAAGGACGGTGCTGACGAAGAGGAAGCCGAGGTCTTCCTCGACCACGACGTCACCTTCTCTGTGCCCACCCGCGAAGTCGCCACCGAATACGTCAAGCTGGACGAGGCTCACACCACCATCGCCCCGGATGAGGAATCCGGCGAATGGAACGTGACCCGCCACGCCGGCTCGATGATCCGCGTGCCGCGCCGCGCCACCATGACCCGCACAGTCGGCGGCCAGTTCCCGAAGGGCTTCGACCCGACCCGATGGGGCATTCCCGCCTCGATGGTCGGCGACGTCGACAAGATCGCCCTGTGGAACATCGTCACCACTGTGGACGCCTACCTGGGCGCCGGCTTCACCCCGGCCGAAATCCTCGAGTCCATCCACCCCTCGCTGGTGGCTTCGACCCAGGGCACCGGCTTCGGTGGCATGATGTCGATGCGCAAGCTGTACCTCGACCGCTTCCTCAACCACGAGATCCCGACCGACATCCTGCAGGAAGCCCTGCCGAACGTGGTCGCGGCTCACGTGATGCAGTCCTACATCGGCGGCTACGGCAACATGATTCAGCCGGTCTCCGCCTGCGCCACCGCGGCCGTCTCCCTTGAAGAAGGCGTCGACAAGATCGCCCTCGGCAAGGCCGACTTCGTGGTCACCGGTGCGATCGACGACATCGGCGTGGAATCCGTGATCGGCTTCGGCAACATGAACGCCACCGCCAACTCGGAGGAAATGTACGGCAAGGGCATCGACGCGCGCTTCTTCAGCCGCGCGAACGATCGTCGCCGTGGCGGCTTCCTGGAATCCCAGGGCGGCGGCACGATCCTCGTGACCCGCGGTGACATCGCCGAAAAGCTCGGCCTGCCGGTTGCGGCCGTGGTCGGCTTCATCCACTCCTACGCGGATGGCGCTCACACCTCGATCCCGGCTCCGGGCCTCGGTGCCCTGGCTGCCGGCCTCGGCGGCAAGGACTCCAAGCTCGTGCACGACCTGGCTAAGCTCGGCGTCTCAGCCGACGACATCGCCGTGGTCTCCAAGCACGACACGTCCACCAACGCCAACGACCCGAACGAATCCGAGCTGCACAACACGCTGGCCCACGCCATCGGCCGCACCGACGGCAACCCGCTGTTCGTGATCTCGCAGAAGACGCTTACCGGCCACGCCAAGGGTGGTGCCTGCATCTTCCAGGTCAACGGTCTGACGCAGCTGTTCAAGTCCGGCGTGATTCCGGCGAACGCGGCGCTCGACTGCGTGGATCCGAAGCTCCAGCGCGACGACCACATGGTCTGGGTTAGGAAGCCCCTGCGCATCGGCGGTGGTGAGGACGAGTTCGGTCGCGAGACCGCTGGTCGCCCGGTCAAGGCCGGTCTGGCCACCTCGCTCGGCTTCGGACATGTTTCCGGCTTCGTGGCTCTGGTCCATCCGGGTGCCTTCGAGGCGGCCGTGGCCAAGGCCGATGGTGAGGCCGCACTGGAAGCTTGGCGTGAGCGTGCCAACGCCCGCCTGGCTGCCGGCCAGCGTCACCTTGAGGAAGGCATGATGGGTCGCGCCGCGCTCTACGAGCCGATCGACAACCGTCGCTTCCGCGAGGATCACCGTGGCTACGACCACCACGAGGTCGAAAAGGCGATGCTCCTCAACCCGGACGCCCGCCTCGGTGCCGACGGCTACTACGAGGCCTGATATTCTCTGGCTCCCCCCGGTCGGTGAATGCCGGCTGAGGGGAGTGTCTCGCGATTAGGGTCGGGAAGAACGTCATTTACGGTGTTCTTCCCGACCCTATTGTTTTTTGACGCTATTGCTGTTTTCGTGGATGTCGGTTCGTCGTCTCTTACTCCCGCAACGGTTCAACAACGAACCACCACCCACGAAAACAGCAATAGCGCCTTCGATATACAGTCGAAACCGGGTCAAGTAGGATAGATGCGTGATTTTTGGGCAGGCTATCGCTGGGAGCGGGGTCGGACCCAGGATTGCTTGATGCGCAGCTGGCATTCAAGCTGGGGTGACTGCTCGCTCAGTGGCGGCGGCTGAACCTTCTCGACCGGGTATCCGGCACGAGGAAAGGGATCGGGTGCCTCGCCTTCGATGAGCGAGACCAGCTTACCGACTGCCCAGTAGCCCATCTCGTAATGCGGCAGTTCCACAGTGGAAAGCGGCGGATCCAGCGCTTCGGCCACAACCTGGTGGTTGTCGACGCCAACCACCGCGATATCTTTGCCGATAATCAGCCCGCGACGGGTGGCCTCGGTGTAGATGGCCCAAGCGCGGGTGTCGTTGAAGCAGAAGAAGCCGTCGACATCCGGGTGCTTGTCGAAGAACGCGGGCATGCGGGCGGCGTCTTGCGCGCCCTCAATCATGCGGCCGGCAAACGGCGTGGTGGCCACTTCGTCGCTGAGGAATCCGATGGTGCGGGTACTGCTGGTGCGCAGCCCGCTGGCCAGACGGTTGGTCAGGTAACCGAGTTCGGCGGCGATGTCGCGGACTCGCTCGGCGACATCGGGGCTGACGCGGCCGATATCGCGGTTGTTGAGCACCAGAGAGACGGTGGAGATGGAAACGCCGGCGCGGTTGGCGATTTGCTTCATCGTGACCACGGTTCTACCTCCTTGCTGGCTTCATTGGCTGGTTGTGGTTGGTTGTTGTGAAGTTATCCTTCATTGGATCGTTGTGTTAACCACGTTAAAAAGTCAAACGTTTGACGTCAATCGATTTACGTATCGGAGTGTCGGGCGGAATATCGACATTTTACGCCGTGTCCACCGTTAGTCAACAGTTTGACTTGGTGTTGACTTTCAGGATTCGGCTTGCGGAGCGGCCGAGGGTTTCCGTTTGTGGATGCCGCGTTCCGTGTGAACCTCGTTATTCTGGATGTGTTGTCAACGTGTTGAATGGCTGATAATAGGTGCTATGGGCACATTTGGTTTAGGTCATGACGTGGTTGACGTCGCCGCATTCGCCGAGCAGCTGTCTGAACCCGGCTCGCGCATGCGCTCGCTGTTTTCCGTTCGTGAGGTACGTCAGGCGGCGGATCGTGCACGGCTGAAGAACGATGACGAGGCCGTGCATCTGTCCGCCAAGTGGGCAGGCAAGGAGGCGTTCCTCAAAGCGTGGTGCGATTATCTTGGCGATGCCCCCTATCCGTTCACGCTTGATAATTTCCCGTGGCCTGAAATCGAGATCTTGGATGATTCCCGTGGTGTGCCGCATGTGTCTCTGGGTAAGGGGACGGCGTCAGTCTTCCAAACTGATTACGCGAATTCGGCTGCAGGCGCTCGCTATTCCTCTGCTTATTCCCCTGCTTCCGATAACGGGCCTTATGCAGTGATGCAGGAGCGGCGGAATGCGCGTTCGGCGCAGCGCTCGGCTTTCGGTGCGGGGTCGATGCCGCATATCCATATTTCCCTGAGCCACGATGGTCCGATTGCCTCCGCGGTGGTGACGATTTCTGTGGAATAGCGCCGGTGGCTCAAAGCAACCAGTCGGCACAGGCAGTGGAATCGGTCGAGAAGACCGAGGTGGCGAAGAAGGCTGCCAAGACAGCATCAACCCGAGCGGCCAAAACCGCTACGACTTCCACGGCAACCAAGACAACCGCAACCAAGCGCACGACGTCTCGTACGGCCAGAACCACAGCGACTAAGGCGACGACTGCCGTCCGTTCGGCCCGTACCTCCAAGGCAGCGGCGACCAAGTCCGCAACCGCCAAGCGTCCCGCTTCGAGCGCCGTGTTCAACGCTCGCCTTGCTGCTCATCAAGACGAACTCGAACAGCTCTTCATGAGCCTATATAACGATCACGACGCCTTCGACGCACTCGTCGCAAGCATGGCCGCAGCCTACGCTGACCGTCCCGCCGATTTGAAGCGTCTCGACAAAACCCGCGAGCAGGACCCGGGCTGGTACAAGCGCGGCGATATGTTCGGCATGACCATGTACACCGACCTGTTCGCCGGCGACCTCAAGAAACTTGCCGACAAGATTCCGTACTTGAAGGAGCAGAAGCTCACCTACCTGCACTTGATGCCGCTGCTTGACATGCCGCATCCGAACAACGACGGTGGCTATGCGGTCCAGGACTTCGACACCGTGGACCCGAAGCTCGGCACCAACGAAGACCTCGCCGCGCTGGCCAAGAAGCTGCGCCGCGCCGGCATCAGTCTGTGCATCGACTTCGTGATGAACCACACCGCCTCCACCCACCGCTGGGCCAAGGCAGCCGAAGCCGGCGATCCCGAGTATCAGGACTATTACTTCTGCTACCCGGACCGCACCATCCCCGACCGCTACGACCGGGATGTGCCGCAGGTCTTCCCGAACACCGCGCCCGGCAACTTCACTTGGAATGAGAAGATGAACAAGTGGGTGATGACCCAGTTCTACCCGTTCCAGTGGGACCTCAACTACCGCAACCCGAAGGTGCTCGTAGCCATGATGGGCAGCGTGATGCGCCTGGCCAACCTCGGTGTCGAGGTGTTCCGCATCGACGCCGTGCCGTACATCTGGAAGCAGCTTGGCACCAATTGCCGCAACCTGCCGCAGGTCCACACCATCGTGCGCATGCTGCGCATCATTTTGGAATGCGTCTGCCCGGCCGTGGTGCTTAAGGGCGAGGTGGTCATGGCCCCCAAGGAGCTCGCCGCCTACTTCGGTACGCCCGAGGCCCCCGAGTGCCACATGCTGTACAACGTCTCCATCATGGTCAACCTGTGGAGCGCGCTCGCCAGCCGCGACGTGCGTCTGCTCAAGAACCAGATCGACAAGCTCAACTCGCTGCCCGAAAACTGCTGGTTCGTGAATTATTTGCGCTGCCATGACGACATCGGCTGGGGCTTGGACGAAGACGTGGAGCGTTACCTCGACATCGACCCGCTCAAGCACAAGGAATTCCTGTACCACTTCTACGAGGGCGCAACCCCCGGCAGCTGGTCGATGGGCGAACTCTACAACTACGACGAAGCCACGCGCGACGCCCGCAGTTGCGGCACCACCGCCAGCCTGTGCGGCATCGAAAAGGCCATCATCACGCACGACAAGCCACTGCTAGAGACCTCGGTGGATCGCGACCTCATGATGCACCACGCCATGAGCTTCCTGCGCGGTTTCCCGATGCTCAACTGCGGCGACGAAATCGCCCAGCTCAACGGCTGGGATTACAAGGAAGACCCGGATCGCGTGGAAGACAGCCGCAATCTGCACCGTAGTAAGTTCGACTGGACCAAGGCCGCTCTGCGCAAGAAGTCCGGTACGTTGCAGAACCAGCTGTGGAAGGGCATGGAGGATTTGCGCGCGATGCGCAACGATCCCTGCTTCGCGCCTGACGCTTGGGTGTCCACGTGGGATACGTTCAACGATTCGGTGCTCGCTGTGATTCGTCAGCACGAAGGCAAGACGCTGGTCGGCCTGTTCAACTTCTCGCCCGACCCGCAGCACGCCCACCTCAACGCCTGCAACGGCATTCTGAACGCGATGGACGCCGACCTCCAACCATACGAGTCCCAGCTCATCCATTTGTGATTTCGACGGTTTCTAGCTCCCCTCTTTGAGGGGAGCTGTCGCCGTAGGCGACTGAGGGGAGTCCTCGGCAAAGCCGCAATCCATCAACTAGATTGGCTGGTCCTGCTGCAGCCACACGCGTTTGCCATCCCCGAAGAAATATGTATAATAACTCAAGTCGCCAAAAGCGACGCTTAACGCGGATGTAGCTCAATGGTAGAGCCTCAGTCTTCCAAACTGATTACGCGGGTTCGATTCCCGTCATCCGCTCCACTATATAGGTTTGTGGCTAGGGTACTACCCACAACATTGCCCGTAACACCACCGCCCGCAACAGAACACGGCCTTGGTGAGTCGTATGTTTGCGTTCACAGAAATTGCATGTAGTATGTCTCCGTGTATGCGTAGCGGTATGTGATACTGCACACATGCGGAGCAGTGGCATACTGACGGTCGTCAGTAACTCCGGCCCCCGCGCAGCGGCGGCAAATCCGCCTCAGTTCCCAGATGGTGGGACCGACACGCCCCGTCGAGAAGTAAAGTGCGTTATCGCAGGGTGGATGACGAGGGTGCCACTTTTCAAAAATTCCAAGGTTCTTTTCAATGTCGGGTAAAAAATTCCCTCTACCCGGGTGTACGCATTCGTGCTTTTTGCTTAATATCGTAACGCCTTATAAGCGTAACGCCGGGTTTTGGCGTACGTGATCGTAAGAGACAGGCAAGGTTATGAAGAGAATTGCAGAATGGTTCGCAGCGGTAGGGGCCGCGGCGGGCAGGAAAGGCAAACGGCTAGTGGCCGTCGTGGCCGCCGTAGCGATGCTTGGCGGCGTCGCCGGCGTGAGCGCGACCGCCATGGCGGACGATGGGAATGCCTCCACGACACAATCGCAGACCACCGATGAGAAGGCGGCCGCCAGCGCGCCTGCTCCTCTTTCCACCGAGGGAACAAACGGCGTGCCGGATGATCCGACGTTGTCTGCTCCGGCCCGCGAGAAGACCGTTACCGCCAATGAAGACGGCACGTACACGGTGGCGTTGAACGTCACCGGTGCGAAGAGCGCGGGTACGGGCGAGATCGTGACGAACCAGCCACTCGACATCGTGCTGGTGTTGGATGTGTCCGGTTCGATGGCCGAAAAGATCGCTAGCGGTTGGAACCAGCCTACGAAGATTGACTCGCTCAAGACCGCGGTCAATAAATTCATCAATGCGACGGCTGCAGAGAACGCGAAGATTACCGACCAGAGCCAGCGGAACCGCATCGCCCTGGTGAAGTTCGCCGGCACCGAGAAGACCAGCGTCGGCAATGACTTTTACCGCGAAGGCTGGTCCTCCTACAACTACACGCAGATCGTCAGCAACCTGACGTACGACGTCTCCGGACTGACGAGCACGGTTAACGGCCTGAGCGCGTCCGGCGCGACCTCCGCCGACTACGCCTTCAACCGCGCCCAGGCGGCGCTAACGTATCAGCCTCGCGCCAACGCGAAGAAGGTCGTCATCTTCTTCACCGACGGCGAGCCGAACCACGGCAGCGGGTTTGACCCCACCGTCGCCGCCACCGCGGTGAACAAGGCGAAGAGCCTGAAGGACGCCGGGACGACCATCTACTCGATCGGCGTCGTCAGCGGTGCCAACCCCGGCGACACCTCGAGCAACCTGAACAAGTACATGCACGGCATCTCCAGCAACTACCCGGATGCCACTGCAACGAGCAGTGAGCATTTGTGGGGAAAGTCTTGGAACGCCAACCTCGGTGACCGCGCCGAGACCAGCAGCTACTACAAGGCCGCCACGGATGCCGGCCAGCTGAACAACATCTTCGAGTCCATTTATCAGGAGATCACCAAGACGGCTGAGTATGCCGACGTGACGATTCACGACAGGCTGTCCAGCTGGGTCGTGAGCTCCGACAGCGCCTCCGAGAATGGAGAGCCCGCGGGCTTCACGTACACGAAGACCCGGAAAGGCCAGACCACGGCGTGGGCTGACGCCCCGGAGGCGACGGTTGCGGCTGATGGCACCGTGTCTTGGCCGGTCACGTCCAACGACGACACGCTTGAGGACGGCGTCACCTACACGGTGAGCTTCAATGTCAAGCCGACGCAGGCTGCGTTCGACGAGGCTGTTAAGAACCACAAGGACGATGCCAATGCCTCCGGCGACAACAACTTCTACACGAACGACAACTCCAGCGCCACTGTCGACTACAAGACCGTGGTGACCTCCTCGCAGGGCGGCACGACGACGAGCGATCCGCAGACCGCCGCCTACCCGCAGAAGCCGACCATCACCCTTCCGGTCTCCAAGATTACGGTGACGAAGACTTGGTCCGACGACAACGAGAATCACGCGAATGATTCCGTGCAGGTCCAGCTCAAGCAGGACGGCGAGGATTATGCCAACGGTTCAGCAACTCTGAATGCCGCCGGCAACTGGACTCACGAGTTCACGGTGCCTGCCGGCCCTGAGGGGCACACATACTCGGTTTCCGAGGTCAAGGTTGAAGGCTATGACTCCAAGGTTGATAAGACTGACCTCAAGCTACAAGGTTTGACCGCACAATCCGGTGCCTTCACGGTAACCAACACGCCTTCTTACGTGACCTTGCCCGCTTCGGATGTCAAGGTGACGAAGGTTGTGCAGGGACATGCTGCTAATTCGGACTTCGGCTTCAACCTGAAGTGTGTGGATAGCACGGATGCGAATGCTGGTAAGTGCGCTGACGTTACCGGCTTGGCCAACAATGGACTGACTACGACTGTGTCCAAGGACGAATTGACTGCTAGCGGCGCGAGCGCGACGGTTGGCTTCGGCAATGGGGACCTGAAGTTCAGGGTTCCGACCGGTGCTGACAATTTGGTCTACACGTTCGAGGCTTCGGAGGACACCGAAAAGCCTGCTGCCGGTTGGAAGTATGACAACGATAAGGTGACCGTCAAGGTCACGGTCTCCAGGACGGATGCCGTTGTCTCTTACGAGTACGGCGAGAACGATTCCGACCGAACGAATACGGAGTCGGCACAGTTCACGAACAAGTATGTGGCTATCTCCAGTCTGCCGCTGACCGGTGGCACGACTGGTCGTGACTGGATGGTGTTCGGCGGTGGCCTGGGCCTGCTGGCCCTGCTGGCTGCTGCGGGCTACACGGTCTGGCGTAAGCGTCAGCTGGTCTGATTTCAAGAAACTTGAGGTGGTTTTGGCTTCCCTCGCTGAGGGGAGCTGGCCGCCGAAGGCGGACTGAGGGGAGTCGATGAAGGCTTCCCTCCCCGAAAAAACAATAAGGATTTGCGGATTGCGGAGGCCTTGCTGTGGGATTGCAGCCTCCGCGATTGCAAGAAAATCAATCACAATAAGGAAGAGAGGGTTTCTCATGAAGTTGAGGAAGCTTTTCGCGGGTGTCGCTGCTGCGGCCACCCTGCTCGGTGGCATGGCCTTCGGCGCCACCACCGCCAACGCGGCTGAGGCCAACATCTCCAGCACGACTATCACAGTCAACGCCACGGATGCAAACCAGTTCTACACCAAGCCGGTTGACACCGCTGACCTGCAGGCTAACCTGCGCATGTTCAAGTACGTTGAGCTCGCCAAGTATGTGTCTGATGGCAACACTGGCGTTGAGCTGGAGGGTTTGGTCTCCGGTGAGGCAGTGGATGCTGCTTTCGCTGCTGCTGGTTACAACGACCAGACCAAGGGTGATTCCCTGAACGAGTGGGCCTGGCTGGGCAACACTACCCTGACCGCCGCGCAGACCACCGCTTTTGTGAACGCGCTTAAGGATTTGGCTGTCACGGACATTACCCCGACGGCTTCTAACGGTGGCAAGACCCAGACCTTCACCTTCGCTGAGGGTGGTCTGTACTTGATTGTCGACCAGAGTGGAAAGCTGGTCGTCGAAGATAATGACACTCACAAGCTCGTGTGGAATGGCAATGCTCCGATTCTCGCTGGCACTGCTATCACGGGCGCCGCGCCGTCCGTGAACAACGCCACTGGCGTTCTCGCCGCTGCCGGCGTTGTCGACCTGAAGAGCAGCAAGGAAGAAACCACCAAGGCTGGTGCCGTGACTTGGCAGAAAGTCGACAAGAACGCTGCTGCTCTGACTGGTGCTGAGTTCCAAGTGTACGAAGGCGATGTTAGCGGTCTGTCCGCTGACGAGCTCAAAGCGAAGACTCCGCTTAAGTTCAATGGCTCTAACGGTGCGTATTCTCTGCCGACCGCCAATGCTGATGGCACTTACCCTGAAGGCGCCACGGACACACTGCAATCCAACGCTGAGGGTAAGTACACTCTGAACGGTCTTAAGCTCAACACCACCTACACCGTGATTGAGACGAAGGTCCCGACTGGCTACAACGGCACCTTCGTTGGCAAGTTCACGATCACTACCGGTGCAACCGCAGATGCTGCTGCCACCTTCGCTGGTAAGGATGCCTGGAACCTGTCCAAGGACAACAAGGGCACCTTCCAGGTCACCAACGTCAAGAACATCACCCAGCTGCCGCTCACCGGTGCCGCCGGAACCATGCTGTTCTCCGTGATCGGTCTGCTGATCGCGGGTGCCGCGGTGACCGTGTTCGTCAAGTCCCGTTCCACCAAGCGCGCTCTCAACGCGTGAGCTTGACTGCTGCTTATGACTGAGCAGCTATAACAATGGCCGATCTGATTATTCAGATCGGCCATTTGTCATATTGGCGGCATCTCAGACGGATGACTTGTGGACCATCTCCGAATCTTATGGGCAATGTATGGCATTTTGATTTGAATGTAATGGGGCCGGGCATCGAAAATAACTTGTGTTTCACCACAACAAACGTTTCACGCAGGCTCGGTAACAATCGCCAAGCGAACACAATCGTAGGGGAGGTGAAGGATGGGCCTGTATACCCCATTCGTGGGCCGATTATCGTTCAGTTGCCGTCCAGCCACTACTCAGGCTCCACTTAAACGGGGATAAAAACGACCCTACTAGGGGTTAGGCATGTCCGAATTATAAGTATTACTATCCCGAACTATGGCATTCACCCCATAATCAAGGGGGGTGTGCAATGAGCCTTCCAACGAGTGTAAGGGATGAGGATGACCAGTGGTGGAGGGACTTTTAGCCCCGAGGAGATCAAGTATCTGAAGTCGTTGTCGGCAGTGGCGGAAGCCACGGCGAAGCGCATCACCTATACCGATGATTTCAAGCGTTACTGTGTAGTCCACTACAACGAAGGTGCCTCACCCGTGCGCATGTTCCGTGAAGCCGGATTGGATCCGGCTCTAATCGGGTACAAGCGCATCGAACGTTGCCTTGCCCGCTGGCGTGAATCGCAAGACGAAATCCTGAACTCCGGCAATGCCAAAGCCGGCGTGGAAAATAAGCTGGGGGAGGGGGCTTCAGATTCGGAGCTTTTCCGCTCGGGAGCCGCGGGCGCACCAAACATTCCGGAGAGTGCGCGAGCAGCGAGAGCTTGGCGCGACTCGGCGGAATCGTCACTTCCGGCTGGTACCGGCAGCGAATCCGATTTCCACGTATCGCCCGAACGTCGCGCCATCATCTTCCCCGTCTCCCGCAAAGAGCAGAACAATGACCTACGCGACTTGCTGATTTCGCAGCAGGTACGTCGTATCGACGAACTGGAGCGTCAGGTCGACATGCTCGAGGCCCTGCTGCACGGCAGGCGGCGTAAGGAACAGGCTGCCAATACGTTGCCTGAGGAACAGACGGATACAGCGGCGGACAAGTCGCCGGATACAGACGGGCAACAGCAGTAGCCTGTCTGTATCCAATCAGTGCGCGAAACCACAGGGAACATCAGGTACTTGCCCAACACGCACGCTAAGATAGGCATCGCAATAATCGGCATGGCAATACATGGCAATAAGCAGGTAATCGGCGAGGCGGTGCATGGAGCAGGAATCCAACGAGCAAGAACCTAACGAGGCGACGGAAATCGTAGGCGGCAAAGTAGAGACCGTCGAGGTTTCCAGGCACCCCGAGGCTTCCATACCCGAGACCGATTTGTCTTTGGCTGATATCGAGCGCCGTCGCTCCCATCCGTTGCGTTGGGCGTTGATTATTCTTGCCGTACTGTGCGCCATCATCGCGCCATACTGGTTCGGTCGCTCGCTGGCGGTGAATAATACTGACTCCATTGTGGCCGTGCTCGGGGGAGTGTCTCCGCAAGGTATCGCACTGGTCGGTTGGGTGGCCGTGGTGATCACGTACGTCGGATTGGCGATGGCGGTGGTCGTCTCGCCGTCCTGGCCATGGCTGATCGTGTTCGTGCTCGGGCTGGCCTGTGAGCAGTTCATCGCGGGACTCAGCATGCTCAATCTCAACTTCTGGTATTCCACGTACGTGGTCTACGGCAAGCAGGCCGGTCTGGCAAATGCCGCGAATCTGGGCATTATGGGGGCGGCGATCGGCATCGCCGTATACGCCCTGGTGTTTGTTGGTCTGCTGGTGATTATCCGGAAGACCTCGCCGCTGAACGTACTGACCAAAAGCTGGGCGAGTTTCATTCTGTACTTCGTGATTGAAACCATCGCCCTGCTCGTGGTGTTGTTCGGCGGATTGCTCACCACTGTGTGAGCGCACGTGAGTCGCCGTACGTCGCTCAATACTCACCACTCACTGCTCACCGCCGCGCAAACCGTGTGCCCGATGTCTATTTAGAGGTGCAACACCCCCTGTTGGTCCTGCAATTCTAGCAGTTCGTCGGCGAATGCCTCGGCGGGCGTCCGGTAGTCCAGCACGCGCATGGGACGGTTGTCGGCCTCGTCGACAATCTCCCGCAGTTCCCCGGCCATGCCCATCCGGATCTCGCTGCGTTTGGGCAGATACCGGCGGATCATGCCGTTCCGGTTCTCGTTGCTTCCCCGCCGCCGGCTGGAGTACGGGTCGGCGAAGTACGTGTCCATGCCCAGCCCGTCGCGCAGGCGCGTGTGGCGGGCGAACCCGGCGCCGTTGTCGTGCGTGACGCTGACGCGC
>OLPR01001381.1_pt1 | contig 19986 bp, 17 predicted proteins | sample 1672761 | NCBI WGS metagenome assembly OLPR01 (sample SAMEA3136721, study PRJEB25190) | human gut metagenome | biome: human gut; feature: human-associated habitat; material: faeces | place: Austria | collected 2013 | reverse complement strand
CACCCCTTCATGCCCTTCCTGACCGAGGAGATCTGGCAGGCTCTGCCCCACGAGGCGGGCAACGACGTCAAGTTCCTCATGCTCCAGAAGTGGCCGGAGCACCGGGAGGACCTGGCCTTCCCCGCCGAGGAGAAGGCTGTGGAGCTGCTGATGGACGCCGTGAAGGCCGTCCGCACCCGCCGCTCCGAGATGAACGTGCCCCCCTCCAAGAAGGCCCACCTCACCATCGCCACCCAGGAGACGGAGACCTTTGCCGCCGGCATCCCCTTCCTCAAGCGCCTGGGCTACGCCAGCGACGTTACCGTCACCAGCCCCGACGGTCTGGGCAGCGACAAGGAAGAGGCCGCCAAGGGCGTTGTCACCGTCGTGACCCACGTGGCCCGCATCGGCATGCCGCTGGCCGAGCTGGTGGACCTGGAAAAGGAAAAGGCCCGCATCGCCAAGGCCCTGAAAAAGAACCAGGGCGAGTTAGACAAGCTCAACAACAAGCTGGGCAACCCCGGCTTCCTGGCCAAGGCCCCGGAGAACGTGGTCAAGACCGAGCAGGAACGCGCCGAAAAGCTGGCCGCCCTCATCGCCCAGCTGGAACAGCAGGCAGCATCGCTCTAATCACACACACGAAACACCAAAACACCGCCCTGGGTTGGACATGTCACGTCCCCCAGGGCGGTGTTTTATGAGTAACATTATAAATTTTCACAGTTAGTACACAGAGAGTGAACGAACCCAGAAAAGTTATTAAAATTTATCAGCCTAATGATAAGATGCTAACAGCATCCATAGTATAGAACGAAGTGTGCTCATCATCTATAACTAGGTATCTTCCTTTAGATGACCATCCGTCTGCAATTTTTACAAATGCGAGTTCACTGCTTGAGCCAGTTCCAGTTAATAAAGTATATGCATATCCAGCAACGAAGTGATTTCCATATGTACTATCATAGCGAAGACCGATAAGAAGAGGATTATAGTTATTGATTTCTGTTTTGATATTATTATAGGTTATTTGCTTTTCCTCATATCTTCTGGAAGACGTTTGAATGGAAAAGAGAGAAAAACTTCCCTTTAGGTAGCTTGCAGACGACTCGAAATAAGCGCCAGTTCCGTTTATAAAATAGAACTTGGATTCTCCGTACTCAGCTACTTTAGAAAACACGCTAGAGATATTATCATATGGAACTCCAGAATAATTGCGGTAACGAGCAACGATCTCTATTAAATTTGTGATTGCTGTAGGGCCGCAGTGCTCGGAATAATTAACTCCATCTACAGGGTTAAACTCACTCATTTTTCTGAATTTACAATAATTTTCAAAAGCGTTCTTCCACTCTTTTGCTGTGTATGTTCCACCGTATTCATTTTCTGCCCAAGTGATAGGGTCGCTGATTGTACGTTGGGTTGAGGATGAACCTTTGGAAAGGTTAGATTCACTTCGGCTATCTGCTAAAGGTGTTGAAACTTCCTCTTTATTTAAGATAGTACCGTCAACAGATACGACGGAATCAGAGGTAAGGGCTTTGAAATAGTTAAGACCGCCGGTGTATATAATCGTATCACTTTTTGAAGAGCTGATCTGTGTATAAAGTGGTTCTGCTGTATCTGAAAATTCAAGAATGGTGCATGGCGTATCAGGGTACGCAGAAACTACAATATATCCAGCATCATGACCAGATGTTTCCAGTTCAAAGGAATAGGCAGACACATCTCCTGTTGTGTCGTACATTGTGACGGTATTGGAAATAGACGTATTGTCTGACCAAGCGTTGTCGGGAATAGTTTGTGCATCACGTAAGAAGTAGGTAGCGATAATGGTTGCAACATTCTCTGGAATCAGTGTGCGAGCTGTTTCTTTAGAAGTATTTGGATTACTTACAGCACCTGCATTAACAGCCAAGAGGCTCAGCAAGAGCGCACATGCCAGAAGGCAAGAAAACATTTTTCTCATCATAAAATTCCTCCTGTTTAGTATAGATGTTTTCTTTGGCTTGGTTTCTTCAAGTCTATCAAAGAAGAATAAATATGTCAATAGGAGGATGAAAAAACTTGATTTTTTGTGCATTTTATGGTAATAGTAATTGAACAAGGGAAAATTCAACAAAAGAAAGGAGCAGAACGATGAAGCGAATTCTTTCTATGGGTCTGGCTCTTTTGATGCTGCTGGGAGCGGTGTGTATCCCTGTTTCAGCATCCATGCCAGACAACCCGCACCCCTATGACCACGAAGGCTACATCCGACCGGGAGACAAGTTCCGCCCCTATGATGCGCTGACACGGGCAGAAATGGCGTGCTTGCTGTATCGCATGCTTGATGATGAGCAAAAGAGGGATAGCTTTGTTGGCTACGATTGCAAATTTACCGATGTAGATATCCCCCAAAACACCTGGTATGGTCGTGCACTGATGAACTTGGATCTTCTGGGTATTGTAAAAGGTTACGAAGACGGGACCTTCCGCCCCAACCAGCCTGTCAGCCGTGCGGAGTTTGTCGTCTTGCTGTCTCGTATCCATGAATTGGAAGCCGGAGAGAAGTCCTTCCCCGATGTACCCAAGACCCATTGGGCCTATGATGCCATCGCCGCCGCAGGCGCAGCGGGATGGATTAACGGCTATGAGGACGGGACCTTCCGGCCAAATGAGTCCGTCACGCGGATCGAGGCTGTTAAGATGATCAACAACATGTTGGGTTGGAGCTGTGACCGGGACTTTGTGGACAATGAGAAGCATCTATCAGGCTTTGAATTTGAGGACCTGGAACGGGGTTCCTGGGAGTATTATGAAGTGATGGAGGCCACGCTCTCCCACAACTGCATCCACGAGAACGGGAAGGAGATCTGGACCAAAGCTGCGGTGGCGGCGTAAATTACTGCTCACCCCGATTCGTTATATCTTCTACTGAAATTTAGGAAAAGAAATCGAGGAAGCACACCCTGAGGGTAGTTGCTTCCTCGGTTTATTTTCTTAGCAGCCTTCTCATTGCAATCCCCCAAAAAACTTGCTACAATACAAGCGAGTCAAATCAGTCCAACAGAGAGGAATGGAACGGAAATGGAATACAAACTGGTCCCCATGGACCGCTCCCATCTGGCGGGGGTGGCGGAGCTGGAGCGGCTTTGCTTCTCCACGCCCTGGAACGAGGCCATGCTGGAAGAGGAATTATATAACCCCACGGCGTCTTTTATTGTCGCCGAGGACCCGGCGGGAGAGGTGCTGGGGTACGCGGGGCTGCACGTGGTATTGGATGAGGGGTATATCGACAACGTGGCCGTCCGGCCCAGCTGCCGCAAGCAGGGCATCGCGGACCGGCTGCTGGATGTCTTTTGCCGCTTTGGGCAGGAGCATCTGGCCTTTCTGACGCTGGAGGTCCGGCCGTCCAACACCGCCGCCGTGGCGCTGTATGAAAAGCACGGCTTTCAGGAGGCGGGCCGCCGGAAGAACTACTATGAGGCGCCCCAGGAGGACGCCCTGCTGCTGACCAAGGAGTTCCGGCATGACCCTGCGTGAGATGCGTTTACCGGAGCTGAAACGGCTCCACGAGACAGAGCTGCGGGAGGCCTTTCCGCCCCAGGAGCTCAAGCCATTTGCGGCCATGCAGACCCTGTATGAGGCGGGCGTCTACCACCCCGTCGGGGCCTGGGAAGGGGAGCGGCTGGTGGGCTATGCCATCCTCTGGGAAAGCCCGGCGCACCCCTATGTCCTCATCGACTATTTGGGCGTCCCGGCCCACCTGCGGAACGGGGGCCTGGGCGGGACGCTCTTGGACCGGCTGGCGGAGCGGTTTGCCGGGATGGACGGCATCCTTGTTGAGTCGGAGGCCCCAGAGGGCGGGCCGGAGGACGCCCTGCGCCGCCGGAGACTGGACTTTTACCGCCGCAATGGGTTCACGTTTTTGGACTATGACTGTGTCCTCTTCGGCGTCCATTACGCCGTCTGCCTGCGCTCTCCCAACGGGAAGGGGACGGAGGCCGGGGCCATGGCCGCCCACCAGGCCCTCTATGCGGCGCAGTTCCCAAAGTGGGCCTATGAGAAATTCATCCAGATCCCCAGGGACCCGGAGCACCCCTTGCAGCCCCCGGAGTCCTGGGCGGAACAGACGACGCTGCCGGGGTTGGAACCATAAGAAGCATGTAAGGAGACACAGCATGATCCAAGAAATTTGCAAAGACGAAATTTTTCTCGCCCAAAAAGCCGAACCAGCCACCCCCGCCGACCTCCCCATCGCCCAGAACCTCATCGACACCCTCACCGCCCACAAGGACGGCTGCGTGGGCATGGCGGCGAATATGATCGGGGTAAACAAGCGCATCATTATTTTCGACAACGAGGGAGCCTATCAAGTCATGTTCAACCCCGTCATCGTGAAGCAGTCCGGGCCATATCAGACGGAGGAGGGCTGTCTCTCCCTCACCGGGCGGCGGCCCACCAAGCGGTGGAAGCGCATCAAGGTCCAGTGGCAGAATGAAACATTCCAGACCCGCCTCAAGACCTTCACCGGCTGGACGGCGGAGATCATCCAGCACGAGATCGACCACTGCGACGGCATCCTGATTTAAACTTCATAGGAGGACGCTATGGTACTCTACTTCACAGGCACCGGCAACAGCCGCTATGTGGCAGAACGCATTGCGCAAGCACTGGGGGATACGCTTTGCAGTCTCAATGACCGCATCAAAGCCGGGGACACGTCCCCGGTGAACAGCGATGCACGCCTGATCATCGTCGTTCCCACCTACGCCTGGCGCATCCCCCACATCGTGCGGGAGCATCTGGAAAACACGGCTGTTCCCGGTGCGGCGCAGGTCTGGTTCGTCATGACCTGCGGCGGGCAGATCGGCGGCGCGGGCCGGCATAACCAGGCACTCGCGCAGAAAATGAACCTTGCCTACCAGGGCACGGCGCAGATCGTCATGCCGGAGAATTACATCGCCCTCTTCCAGGCGCCCCAGGCGGAGGAAGCGCGGCAGATCGTTGCCCAGGCCGAGCCGGAGATCGACCGGGCCATTGCCGCCATCGCCAAGTCCCAGTCGTTTGGCCTCACCCCGAAGCATCTGCTCAACCGTTTTCTGAGCGGCCCGGTGAATCCCTTCTTCTACACCGCCATCGTGAAGGACAAAGCCTTCACAGCCAGCGCAGCCTGCAATGGCTGCGGCCAGTGTGTCAAACGATGTCCCCTGAACAACATCACCCTGCCAGACGGCAAGCCCATCTGGGGCGGCCGCTGCACCCACTGCATGGCCTGCATCTGCTATTGCCCCGCCGAGGCCATCGAGTATGGGAAAAAGAGCGCCGGGAAACCACGGTATCATTTCGAGGCACTGCGCCCCAAATAAAACATAAATTTTAGGCGACCCCGACGGGGTCGCCTTTTTCGTTGTGTTATGAATTTTCTTAGATCAGGCCGCGCCGTTCTCCTTGGCGGCTTTCCGGGCTTCCCGCCGGTCCTCCATGCGGGAGACGATGATGGCGCAGGCGGCGTCGCCGGTGATGTTGATGGTGGTGCGGCCCATGTCAAAGATCCGGTCCACGCCGGCCACCAGGGCGATGCCCTCCACCGGCAGGCCCACGCTTTGCAGGACCATGGCCAGCATGATCATGCCCGCGCTGGGCACGCCCGCAGTACCGACAGAGGCCAGGGTCGCAGTGAAGATGATGGTGAGCATCTGGGGCATGGTCAGGGTCACGCCGAAGCAGGAGGCGATGAAGAGGGAGCAGACGCCCTGATAAATGGCTGTGCCGCCCATGTTGATGGTCGCGCCCAGGGGCAGGGTGAAGGCTGCGATGTCTTTGCGAGCGCCCAGCTTTTCGGAACATTCCAGGTTCAGGGGCAGGGTCCCCACGGAGGAGGCACTGGAAAAGGCCATCATCATGGCCGGGCCCATGCCCTTGAAGAAGTCCCGGATGCCCACGCCGCCCATGGCTTTTACGGTGGTGGAGTAGACCAGGACCGCCTGCAAAATATAGCCGATATAGGCGGCCAGCAGGACGATGGTCAGGGTGCCCAAGATCTGCGGGCCATTTTCCGCCACCACGGGGGTGATGAGGCAGAAAACACCGATGGGGCTGAGGGCGATGATCATCTCCATGATCTTCATGCAGACCTCGTTGACGCTCTCCACGAAGTTAGCGAAGGGCTGGGCTTTCTCGCCTACCAGAATAATGGCGAAGCCAAAGAACAGAGAGGCCACAATGACTTGCAGCATAGAGGCGTCGGCGAAGGGCTTGATGATATTACTGGGGAAGATATTCACGATCGTCTCCATGATGGTAGGGGCTTCCTTGGCCTCGTAGGTCAGGTCCGAGACGGTCAGCACCGGGAACAGGCCCCGGAAGGCGTTGGCGATCGCCAGGCCGATGGCGATGGCAATGGCCGTGGTGCAGGCATAATAGATGAGGGTTTTTACGCCCACGCTGCCAACCTTCTTGATGTCCTTCATCGAGATGACGCCGCAGATGATGGAGAAGAAGACGATGGGCACCACGATGAACTGGATGAGGTTCAGGAAGATGGTGCCGAAGGGCTTGATGTAGTCCACCGCCAGCTGCGGGGCCGGGAGGAAGCACACCCCGGCGACGATGCCAAGGGCCAGACCCAGGAAGATCTTGGCGGCCAGAGGCAGAGAGTTGAGTTTCTTCATCGTGTTCGATTCCTTTCTGATTTCTTTTACCTTTCTTTTCCTTGCCCTTTGGAGCGCACAAAAAGCGGGCACCCAGGACCTGGGTGCCCAGCTGTTTCGGTCCGTTCCGATTGGCCCGATTAGTATAACAACCTGGTCACAGACTGTCAAGAATTTTCTGACTTTTTTAAGAAGAGAACCGCTTATCCTCGGTGTAAGATGGCGTCCAGATCCTGTTGAGGATGGGTGGTGGGCTGTAAGCCAAAGGCATCCACCAGCATCTTCACCACAGGCTCGGACAGAAACGCCGGGAGCGTTGGACCGAGGTAGATATTCTTGACGCCCAGCGCCAGCAGGGACAGCAGGATACAGACGGCCTTCTGCTCATACCAGGACAGCACCAAGGTCAGGGGCAGGTCGTTGATGGAGCAGTCAAAGGCCTCTGCCAGCGCCAAGGCGATCTGAACGGCGCTGTATGCATCGTTGCACTGACCGATGTCTAAAATGCGCGGGATGCCGTGGATCTCCCCCAGGTCCAAGTCGTTGAAACGAAACTTGCCGCAGGCCAGGGTCAGGACCAGGGAATCCATGGGTGTGCGCTTGACAAACTCCGTGTAATAATTTCTGCCCGGATGCGCCCCATCGCAGCCGCCCACCAGGAAGATGTGCTGGATCGCTCCGCTTTTGATGGCGTTCAGAATGGCCGGAGCCTGACTCAGGACGGCGTTTCGGGCAAAGCCGGTGGTCAGCATGTGACCGCCGTTCAGCCCGCCCCGGCTCTGGTCGGTCTCATAACCACCCAGGGAAAGGGCCTGTTGGATGAGGGGTGTAAAATCCTTATGCCCGTTCTCATCCGCCGGGATATGGGGGATGCCCTCGTAGCCCACGACGGAGGTCGTATAGATACGGTCGGCGTAGCTGGGGCGGGGCGGCATGAGGCAGTTGGTCGTAAACAGGACCGGAGCGGGCAGGTCTGCAAATTCCGTTTGCTGGTTCTGCCAAGCCGTGCCGAAGTGGCCCACCAGATGGGTGTATTTTTTCAGCTCCGGGTAGCCGTGGGCGGGCAGCATTTCCCCGTGGGTGTAGACGTTGACGCCCTTTCCGGCGGTCTGCTTCAAGAGCTGCCGGAGGTCCTTCAGATCGTGGCCGGTAACGACGATGAACGGCCCCTTCTGAATGTCCGTGTTCACCCGCGTGGGGACGGGATGTCCGAACGTCTCCGTGTGGGCCTGGTCCAGCAGGGCCATACATTGGAAATTGACCCGGCCAAACTCCAAGATGAGGTCCAGCCATTCCTCGACGCTGTGGGGCTGGGCCAGCGACGTAAGACCCTTGTAAAACCAGGTGTCCACTGCGCTGTCGGTATAGCCCAGCTCTCTGGCGTGGTGGGCGTAAGCTGCCATGCCTTTGAGGCCAAAGAGCAGCGTGGAGCGCAGGGAGACCAGATCCGTCTCCCCCCGCCAAAGCCAGCCGGGGTCTTTCTCCGGCTTCGGTGCGTCCACCCAGGCCAGCATTTCGTCGATGCGCTGGGTGAACGCACGAATGGCCCCATCGTCAAAATTCACGTTGGTCAGCGTGGTGAACAAGCCGTCCGTGAGCAGCTCCGTCACCTCATCCGGCCGCCAGCCCTTCCGCTCGCACGCCTGGGCCAGACGCACCAGCTTGTCAAGGAGCGCATCCTGCAACTGTGCCGTCTCTGGCTGCTTCCCGCACACCCCGGTGCGGACGCACCCGCTGCCCCCGGCCGTCTGCTGACACTGAAAACAAAACATCTCTGCCATAGAAACTTTCCTCCTGTTGCACCCAGTTTGGTCTTTGGTGGTAGTATGCGCAGGCAGACGAAAAAGTTTCCCCGCAGGAGGAATAGCTGTGCTATAATAAGGCCAGGAAAACACAGGAGGTGTTTGGATGCTCTTTTGGATCTTTGGATTTTTCGCGATCCCCGTCGTTCTGCTGCTCGGCGGCTATCTCATGGCAAATCACCCAACGCAGAGAAGCAATGCCCTGTGCGGCTACCGGACCGAGCGCTCTCTGCAAAGCGAAGAGACTTGGTATTTTGCCCAGGACTACTGTGGGCATCTTTGGCTAAAGGTGGGAGGGATCTTGTTGATCCCGTCCTTTCTGTCTCTCGCTCTGCTTCGGCACCAGGGAGAACATGCCTTGAGTATCGCCATGCTCGTCCTCATTGGGCTTCAAATGGTCGCGCTCTTTCTCTCCATCGTCAAGGTTGAATCTGCTTTGAAAGCGAACTTTTGAACATCGAACACATAGAGAGGTGATTTGAGATGCCCCGATACGAAGAAGCTGTCAAGCTGTGGCAGAGCTGGAACATTCAGACCGAAGCAGACCTATCCCTGCGTCTGGACAGCTTTCGGATCTTATTTGCCTATCACTCCGGCAAGATCGAAAACGACGAGATCAACTACCATGACACCCGTGAGATTTTTGAAAACGGAAAAGTCATCAACTACACCGGCAGCACCCGGACCCTTTTTGAACAGCAAAACCAAAAGACTTGCTACGAGCTGCTCCAAAGTAAAATTCTTGCCCAAGAGCCCCTCTCCCTCCCTCTGGTCCGAACCATCCATCGGACTCTGACCGAGGGGACCTATGACGAGCGCCGCTATATCACCAATGGCGAACGGCCCGGAGAGTTCAAAAAACATGACTATGTGACGGGCAAAAATGAGGTGGGTTCGCCCCCGGAAGCCGTCGCCGATGATTTGACAGAATTGATCGAAGAGGTCAACGCCATCGGTGCCCAAGCGCCCCTGAAAGCCGGGGCCTATTTTCACGCCCGATTTGAAAACATCCATCCCTTTGCCGACGGCAACGGACGGGTGGGACGAACCCTACTAAACTACTGGTTGATGATCAGCAACTATCCCCCTCTTGTCATTTACGAAGAGGACCGGCGGGCCTACTACGATGCCTTGCAGACCTATGACGAACAAGAGGATTTGGCCCCGCTGGTCACGTTTCTGGAGGACCAGACCGTCAAAACCTGGAGTCGCTTTCTCAAGCCTCCAGCCGGGAATGCCTCACCCCGCAAGGGCTTGAACTATTTTATGCGATAAGTAAGCAGGCTGTTGTAAATGATTTTTAAATCATTTACAACAGCCTTTCATTGACTTTGGAAACCACCGGCTATGCCGGTGGAGGTGTCCCGTAAAAGAGCTTTAGCTTTAAGCATCGAGCAAAGCGAGTCGGGAATAACAATCTAGCAAGTTCAGATACACTTGATAAAAACGGCTAATGCCTGTTTACGGGCGGCAGAGCATTTAATGCAAGTGAAAGATAATTCAGTGCATCTTTAGATGCCAGCCGGAAAAAGGCCCTTCTAGGGCTTACTCAAGCCACTGGCTTAGCCGGTGGTTATGACTTTTAATTAAGCAAATTATTTTTATGTTATTCTATATTTCCTGTAGTGTATTTTATATTTATTGATTTGTATATTTTCTCTAGTATCTTAGAGATTATTTCGATGATACTTAAAATTAAATCAATGTAAAGGATTAAATCTACCAGATTAGGACTCGAAGGTGAATTAATCGTCGGGAAAAATTTTCCTAGAACATAAGCGAGAATAAATCCAAACAACGTAGCAAAAAGATAAAGCGAACACATAGTAATATAAATAGGCTTATAATAATTTTTTGAATGTACCTGAATAAATTCCAGTTTTTTCTCCATTAATACAATATTATAGTTCAGTTCCTTACATTCTGGCTTTACAGATTCTATAGTTTTTATAGAAAGAAGCGCAGCAGCTAATCCAATTAAACTCAGTAATATATATGAAATACCAGAATAAGGAATTTTATCAAGTGCTGTCTTATTAACTAAAAGAAGAACATAAGCTGCAATTATAGCTACAGAAACAGCGAGATTTATTGTTAAAATATTCTGTACTCCAAGTAAAATCTGTCGATACTCATTTACGAGTAAAGTATATTGAGAAAAACATTCTTGGAACTGTTTATTATTCATCGGAGCCTCTATTAAAAAATAATTTTATACCATATTTACAGTGGTTTTATTTTTATCCATACATCCAATTTTACAGTAACATAATATCAAGGCCCAGCTCTATGCCAGAGCCGGGCCTTTTGTGGAGCTGGAAGTCGGATTTGAACCGACGACCCCTTCATTACGAGTGAAGTGCTCTACCCCTGAGCTATACCAGCGTATTTATTATATTAACACGAAACAACTCTGACGTCAAGAGTTTTTCCCTATACCTTTTGTATATTCTCTAAAATGCTTATTTTCTCAAGCAATTTACGGAAAAACTTTCTTTTTGACTCAAATCCTCTACGCAGAGTTATACACAGTTTCCACCGACTTTTCCACAGCCGTGTGGAAACTGTGTATCACTTTTTTCGTTTAGATGCCGTCAAGGGTGGTAAGCCAAGGAGATGTCCCGGTTGGCGTAGGCGTTCAAATCATTCCCGGCGCGGGTCCCGGCCAGGTACTCGTAATACCCCTGGCTGCCGATCATGCTGCCGTTGTCGCCGCAGAGCTTGAGGGGGGGCAGGTAGAGGGTACAGCCCTCGGCCTGGCAGGCGGCTTCTAAGTCCCGGCGGATACGGGAGTTGGCGGCCACACCGCCCACGACGGCGACCTTTTTGTACCCGGTGGACCGAGCAGCGGACATGGTCCGGGGAACCAGCTCGTCGCTGACGGCGGCGGAAAAAGAGGCAGCCAGGTCAGAGACCGGCAGGTCCTCGCCCTTCTGCTGGGTGTTGTGGATGAGGTTCAGCATGGCGGTCTTCAGGCCGGAAAAGGACATGTCCAGCGGGGCGTCCTGGATGTGGACCCGCGGCAGCTGGAAGGCCTGGTCGTTGCCGGTCTGGGCGGCCCGATCCAGGGGAGCGCCGCCGGGATAGCCCAGGCCCATGACCCGCGCGATCTTGTCAAAGCACTCGCCGGCCGCGTCGTCTCGTGTCGCGCCCAGGATCTGCACGTCGGTGTAGCCCCGCACATCCACGATGAGCGACGTGCCGCCGGACACGCACAGGCAGACGAAGGGCGGCTCTAAGTCCGGATGGGCGATGTAGTTGGCGGCGATGTGCCCCCGGACATGATGCACCGGAATCAGCGGCACACCCAGGGCGTAGGCCACAGACTTGGCAAAGCTCACCCCCACCAGCACTGCGCCGATGAGGCCGGGGGCGTAGGTCACGGCCACGGCGTCGATGTCCTTCCGGGTCAGTCCGGCCTTCACCAGAGCCTGGTCAGCCAACTGGCTGATGACCTCGATGTGCTTGCGGGAGGCGATCTCCGGCACCACGCCGCCATAAATTTTATGCATCTCCACGGAGGAGGCGATGCAGTCGGCCAGAACGGTCCGCCCGTCCTGCACCAACGCCACCGCCGTCTCATCGCAGGAGGATTCTACTGCGAGTAGGATCATAGGTTTGCTCCTTGTTTCGATTTGTTTGTGTTTTCAATAAAATAATAAAAAATAACAATAATAAAAACGGCCCTCTGCATGTTACAGAGAGCCGTTGGTCCGAGTGGCGCGACTCGAACGCGCGGCTTCCTGCTCCCAAAGCAGGCGCCCTACCAACTGGGCTACACCCGGATATGTTTGCGATATGCGGTTACGCTCCCCACCGAAGGGAACGCACCCCATTATAAAGCATCGGAAATCAAATTGCAAGGGCGAAAGAGAATTGACCTTAGAAAATTTCCGTGTTACACTGTATCTGATTTGCATACGCACGCAACTGCTGGAGGAGGCAACGATATGAACAATGATATGCGTGGGCTGGAAGTCGTCGCGGCCAAGGGGCGGCTTCTGGGCCTGGACATGGTCTACCACTGTGCGTCCGGGCATCTGGGCGGCTCGTTCTCGGCCATGGACATTCTGACTGTTTTGTATTTCGATGTGATGCGGGTGGATCCCAAGGACCCCAAGGACCCGGACCGGGACCGCTTCGTCCTGTCTAAGGGCCACTGCACCCCTGCGCTGTATCCCATCCTGGCGCAGCGGGGCTATTTCCCTGAGGAGGAGCTGAAGATGTTCCGCAGCGTGGAGGGCCACATGTCCGGCCACGCCGAGATGCACCATGTGAAGGGCGTGGATATGTCCACCGGCTCCCTGGGGCAGGGCATCTCCGCCGCCGTGGGCATGGCCCTGGCTGGTAAGCTGGACAAAAAAGACTACCGCGTTTACAGCCTGCTGGGCGACGGCGAGATCGAAGAGGGGCAGGTCTGGGAGGCTTTCATGGCGGCCGCCAAGTACAAGCTGGACAACCTCTGCGCCGTCATCGACGTCAACGGCTTACAGATCGACGGCGCGACTGCCGACGTGATGCCGACGGAACCCCTGGACAAGAAGCTGGAGGCCTTTGGCTGGCACGTCATCAAGGTGGATGGCCACGACCTGGCCGCCCTAGAGGATGCTTTCAAGCTGGCCCAGGACTACAAGGGTGCCCCCACCGTGATCCTGGCCAAGACCGTCAAGGGCAAGGGCGTCTCCTTCATGGAGAACCAGGCCGGCTGGCACGGCAAGGCCCCCAACGAAGAGCAGTATCAACAGGCACGTCAGGAGCTGGTGGCCGCCCTGGCAGAGAAGGAGGGCAAGTAACATGGCAGAGAAGATCGCGACACGGGCCGCTTACGGCAAGGCCCTGGAAGAACTGGCTGCCCAGGAGCCGAACCTGGTGGTCCTGGACGCCGACCTGTCCGGCTCCACCATGACCAAGGGTTTCGGGGCCGAGCACCCCGACCGTTTCTTTGACATGGGCATTGCCGAGGCCAACATGGTCGGCGTCGCCGCCGGCCTGGCCACCTGCGGCAAGAAGCCCTTTGTCAACTCCTTCGCCATGTTCGCCGCCGGGCGGGCCTGGGAGCAGGTCCGCAACAGCGTGGCTTACCCCGGCCTAAACGTCAAGGTCGTTGGCTCCCACGGTGGCCTGTCCGTGGGCGAGGACGGCGCCACCCACCAGTGCATCGAGGATCTGGCCATCATGCGGGCCATCCCAAACATGACCGTCCTGTGTCCCTGCGACGGCAACGAGATGAAGCAGGCCGTCAAGGCCCTGCTGGCTTACGATGGCCCCGCCTATCTGCGTCTCGGCCGTCTGGCGGTGGAGACCGTCACCGACCAGGTGGAGGGCTATGAGTTCCAGATCGGCAAGGGCGTCCTCCTGCGGGACGGCCAGGACGTGACCGTGGTCGCCGTGGGCATGATGGTCCAAATGGCCCTCACTGCCGCCGACATTCTGGCCGAGGAGGGCATCTCCGTCCGGGTCATCGACATGCACACCATCAAGCCCCTGGACACGGAGATCCTGCTGGCCGCTGCCCGTGACACCGGCTGCATCGTCACCAGCGAAGAGGCGAACATCGTCGGCGGCCTGGGCAGCGCCGTCTCCGAGTACCTGACCTCCGTCTGCCCCGTGCCCGTCATCCGCCACGGCGTGGAGGACGAGTTCGGCCGTTCCGGTGCCGCCCAGAAGGTCCTGGAGGCCTATCACCTGACCCCTGCGGGCATCGCAGACAAAGTCCGCCAGGCCCTGACCCTCAAGCAGGCCCTGACCCTATAAATCGTCTATTTTTCTGGAGCAAAAGCAGACAGCCGCAGAACGTTTCTCGGCTGTCTGCTTTTTTGCCTTGACGCTCTGACTATTTTTACTTGCAAAAAGATACGGCTTGTTGCCTTGTTTTTTTGATAGCAGAAAAATTTGCAAAAAACTACTGTTTTCCCTGCAAAATTTTCTTTTTCTCGGTTGCACTTTTCCAAAAAAAGGATTACAATACAAATGCAGAAAACCCAATTTTATCCAAGAGAGGAAAACAATGAGAAAAAGGAGAGATCTGTATGGCAATCATTGAAACCATCAACAGCGCCATCAACAGCTTCGTTTGGGGCGTCCCGATGCTGGTCCTTCTGGTGGGTGCGGGTATCCTGCTGACCTGCCGGACGTGCGGCGTGCAGTTCCGAAAATTTGGCTACGCCATGAAGAACACCGCCGGGAAGATCTTCAAGAAGGGCGAGGCCAAGGAGGGCGAGATCACGCCCTTCCAAGCGATGAGCACCGCCCTGGCCGGGACCGTCGGCACCGGTAACATCGCCGGTGTCACCACGGCCCTGACCCTGGGCGGCCCCGGCAGCATGTTCTGGCTGTGGATCACGGCCCTGATCGGCATGGCGACCAAGTACTCCGAGGTCCTGCTGGCCGTCAAGTTCCGCGAACGGAACAAGGACGGCGACTGGGTCGGCGGCCCCATGTACTACATCAAGAATGGCCTGGGAAAGAACTGGAAGTGGCTGGGTGCCATCTTCTGTATCTTCGCGGCCCTGGCGGCCTTCGGTATCGGCAACGCCGTCCAGGTCGGCAACATCACCTCATCCATCAACACTGTCATCACCTCCTTCAGCCCTGACTTTGCCGGGCAGAAGATGGTCAACAGCGTTTTGGGCATCATCCTGGTCATCCTGACTGCGATCGTTCTCTTCGGCGGCATCAAGCGCCTGGGCGCTGTCACCGAAAAGCTGGTGCCTTTCATGGCCGTCATTTACATCGTGGCCTCTCTCGTGGTCGTGGTCTATTACGCCAAGACCCTGCCCGCCGTGTTCGCCTCCATCTTTGAGGGTGCGTTCTCTCCCAGCGGTGTCACCGGCGGTGCCGTCGGTTCCGTCATTCTGGTCATCACCTGGGGCGTGAAGCGTGGCGTGTTCTCCAACGAGGCCGGCTTAGGTTCTGCGCCGATGGCCCACGCCTCCACCTCTGAGACCGACTGCGTGAAGCAGGGCCTCTACGGCATCTTTGAAGTGTTCGTCGATACCATCGTCATCTGCACCCTGTCCGGCCTGACCGTGTTGTGCGCCTGGAAGGGCGGCGCTCTGGACCTGAACATCGGCCACGAGGGCACCACCGCCTTGAACGCCCAAGCTTTGGGTTCCGTTTTCACCCAGAAGGGCGGCGCCATCATCATCGCCGTGGGCCTGGCGCTGTTCGCGTACTCCACCGTGCTGGGCTGGGCGCTGTACGGCACCCGCTGCTGCGAGTTCCTCTTCGGCGTGAAGGCCATCCGACCCTATCAGATCCTCTTCCTGGTGGTCATCTTTGTGGGCGCGACCATGAAGCTGGACCTGGCCTGGGCCATCGCCGACACCCTCAACGGCCTCATGGCCATCCCGAACCTGATCGCCCTGTTCGCCCTGTCTGGCGTGGTGGTCAAGGAGACGAAGCGGCATTTCTCTGAAGTGCCCAGCAAGAAATAAGAAAAATAGTGCACAAAGATCCCATAGAATTTGACTCATCCTTTTCGATACCAGCCGATGCAGCCGCGTTGGCTGGTATTTTTTTGTGGGAAAAAGCGGGGATACAATTATTCTGATTGAAAGAATTGCAATATAAATTGCATTTTTCGTGAACTCCCTCGCAAAAAGTGAGAAAATAATCGACATATTTTAGACTATGTTCTGAAAATATGAAAGATATGCAAAAACTGCTTGCATTTTTGTAGGGGGAGGACTATGATGCAGGTGAGCAAAAGATCCCCGCCTTCCCAGCGGGAAAACAAGAGAGAAAGGAAGAGTAAACTATGGACATCAATGCAATCTTAGAAGCCATTGACGGCGCCGTCTGGGGCGTACCGCTGATCGTTTTGATCATCGCCTGCGGCGTGTGGCTGACCTTCCGGGTCCGGTTCCTCCAGGTGAGACACCTGGGCAAGGCCCTGAAGTTCATGGTCAAGAACGAAGAGGGGGGCGAAGGTGAGGTCACGAGCTTCGGCGCTCTGTGTACCGCCCTTTCCGCCACCATCGGTACCGGCAACATCGTCGGCGTGGCCTCCGCCATTGCCGCCGGCGGCCCCGGCGCTCTGTTCTGGATGCTGGTCGCTGCCTTCTTCGGCATGGCCACCAAGTATTCCGAGGGCCTGCTGGCCATCAAGTATCGTGAAGTCGATGCCAACGGCCACGTCTTGGGCGGCCCCTTCTATTATATTGAGAAGGGCATGGGCAAGAACTGGAAGTGGATGGGCAAGCTCTTCGCCCTGTTCGGCGTCCTGGCCGGCGCCCTGGGCATCGGCACCATCACCCAGATCAACGGCATCACCTCCGCTGCCCAGAACTTCTTTGACCCCGACAAGGCCCATGTGGTCTTCACCCTGGCTGCCGGGACCAGCAGCGAGACGCCCATCACCATGACCACCATCGTTGTGGGCCTGATCGTCACCGTCTGTGCCGGTCTGGTCATCATCGGCGGCATCAAGCGGATCGCCAAGGTCTCCGAGGTCGTGGTCCCTTTCATGGCTGTGGCCTATGTGCTGTTCGCCGTGATTCTGCTGCTGACCAACCTCTCCGCGGTTCCTCACGCCATTTACCAGATCGTTTACGGTGCCTTTCATCCTGAGGCTGTGGCCGGTGGCATCGTGGGCGTCTGCTTCAAGGTCGCCTTGCAGAAGGGCGTTGCCCGCGGCATCTTCTCCAACGAGGCCGGCTTAGGCTCCGCACCTATCGCCGCTGCCGCTGCTAAGACCAACGAGCCGGTCCGCCAGGGCCTGGTCACCATGACCGGTACTTTCATCGACACCATCATCATCTGCACCATGACCGGCCTGTCCATCGTCATCTCCGGCGGCTGGCAGCCTGACCTGGGCCTGGAGGGTGCCAGCATCACCATGTATGCCTTTGAGAACTGCCTGCCCTTCCCGGCGGCTGTGGGCGGCTTCATCCTGATGATGGCTCTGGTGTTCTTCGCCTTTACCACCATCCTGGGCTGGAACTACTACGCCGAGCGCTGCATGGAGTACCTCTCCAACGGCAGCAACCTGGCCGTAAAGATCTATCGCTGGATCTACATCGCTGCCGTGTTCGTCGGCCCCTACCTGACGGTTTCCGCCGTGTGGACCATCGCCGATATTTTCAACGGACTTATGGCCATCCCGAACATCGTTGCCTTGCTGGCCCTGTCCGGTGTCATTGCAAGAACGACGAGAGAATATTTCGACCGGCAAAAGAAAAAAGCCTGAGCTGACTTCTTCAGCAGAACGATATGAAATTCAGAGGACCACGACTTGCATCGCAGTCCTCTGAATTTCTTTCTTTTTCTTGTTATGTAAAAAATAACCAAAAGTGATTGACACCTGCTTAAAAATTGACAAAATAACAGCGTGGATTCCAATAAAAACCGGAGAGCAAGGGAAGGGAAAATCGGAGCAAATTCACAAAAAAAGGCATATCCTCCCATTTGGCAAATTTTTTTGGACAAATAGACTTGCTTTTCCGACGAAATGAGCCTAAAATAAAATCAGTGATCAAACTCGTCAGATGATTTTTCCGATGTTAAGTTGACTTTACGTGGATTTCCAACAAATGGCACAAAGGTTGACGCCACCGGGAGAGGATGACAATCTGGAGACATCCGCATGAACGCGGGGGCCGAAGGGGCAAGACCAGACTCTCAGGCAAAAGGACAGATCTTTTTTAGGGGATTGCAGGCCGCACCCATTCCAGGGTGCAGCCGGACCTATCAGAGAACGCTTTTTGACGGAGCACCACGGTCTTGTGGCGCTCCGTTTGTGTTTGTCAGTTTCTGATGGGTTGGTTGCAAAGAGAAAAAGAGCAAATCAAGAAAAGGAGAGATCTGTATGGCAATCATTGAGACCATCAACAGTGCCATCAACACCGTCGTGTGGGGCAAACCCATGCTCGTCCTGTTGGTGGGTGCCGGTATCCTGCTGACCATCCGGACCTTCGGCGTGCAGTTCCGCAAGTTCGGCTACGCCATGAAGAACACCCTGGGCAAGGTCTTTACCAAGACCGAAGCCAAGGAAGGCGAAATGACGCCCTTCCAGGCCATGAGTACGGCGCTGGCTGGTACCGTCGGTACCGGTAACATCGCCGGTATCACCACCGCCATCACGCTGGGTGGCCCTGGTACCATGTTATGGCTGTGGATCACCGCCCTGATCGGCATGGCGACCAAGTACTCCGAGGTCCTGCTGGCCGTCAGGTTCCGTGAACGCAACAAGGACGGCGACTGGGTCGGCGGCCCCATGTATTACATCAAGAACGGCCTCGGCAAGAACTGGAAGTGGCTGGGTGCTATCTTCTGTATCTTTGCGGCCCTGGCAGCCTTCGGCATCGGCAACGCCGTGCAGGTGGGCAACATCACCTCTTCCATCAACACCGTGATCACCGCCTTCAACCCAGACTTTGACAAGCAGTCCCTGGTCAACATCGTCCTGGGCATCATCCTGGTCATCCTGACCTCCGTGGTTCTGTTCGGCGGCATCAAGCGCCTGGGCGCTGTCACCGAGAAGCTGGTGCCCATCATGGCAGTGATCTACATCGTGGCCTGCCTGATCGTGGTCATCCGCTATGCCAACACCCTGCCCGCCGTGTTCCACGACATCTTCGTGGGTGCCTTCACCCCCAGCGGTGTCACCGGTGGTGTCGTTGGCTCCATGGTCCTGGTCATCACCTGGGGCGTCAAGCGCGGCGTGTTCTCCAACGAGGCCGGCCTCGGTTCCGCTCCTATCGCCCATGCTGCTACCTCTGAGACCGACTGCGTCAAGCAGGGCCTGTACGGCATCTTCGAGGTCTTCATGGACACCATCCTGATTTGTACTCTGTCCGGTCTGACCATCCTGTGCGCTGCCAAGGGCGCTGGCCTGGACCTGAACATCGGCACCGAGGGCAACACCTCTCTGAACGCCGCAGCCCTCGGCACCGTTTTCTCTCAGAAGGGCGGCGCCATCATCATCGCGGTGGGCCTGGCTCTGTTCGCCTTTTCCACCGTCCTGGGCTGGTCCCTGTATGGCACCCGCTGCTGCGAGTTCCTGTTCGGCCACAAGGCCATCAAGCCTTATCAGATCATCTTCATCATCGTCATCTTTGTGGGTGCGACCATGAAGCTGGACCTGGCCTGGGCCATCGCCGATACCCTCAACGGCCTCATGGCTATCCCGAACCTGATCGCCCTGGTGGCTCTGTCCGGCGTGGTGGTCAAGGAAACCAAGCGGCACTTCTCCGAGCTGCCCAGCAAGAAGTAAGACTCCCTCACTTCTCTGCTGTCCCAGCAAGCCACGGCTTTGCTCGTGGGACCAAACACGAAGAGAGCCGGGTGCATATCTTAAATCCAAATATCCTTAAATTCTTCAAATTCTTCCGATCCTTTCTGAGAAGCCCCCGGTAGACGCCAGTCTCCGGGGGCTTCTTGGCGCTTTTCCTGCAAAAGCAAAGAAAAACGCACAGAGGGCTGGGCAGAAACGCAGGAAAGCTCTACAAACTATCGCTTGCGAAACGGGGGCGGGTATAGTATAATAAACTGTAAAAATCGAGGACTTTTTGTGACTGACGGAAGTGGGAAGGACCACAGGGAGCAAAAAGCATACTTGCGCCGACCGTCTG
>OLPR01001375.1_pt1 | contig 20084 bp, 18 predicted proteins | sample 1672761 | NCBI WGS metagenome assembly OLPR01 (sample SAMEA3136721, study PRJEB25190) | human gut metagenome | biome: human gut; feature: human-associated habitat; material: faeces | place: Austria | collected 2013 | reverse complement strand
CAGAAATTCCAATGCCTCCTGCACTGCCTTCGGACTTCCCGGCAGATTAATGATTAATGTCCTTTTCCGGATACCCGATACTGCTCTGCTGAACATTGCTCTTGGTGTGATTGTCATGGAATAATTGCGGATCGCATCGGCAATGCCATTTGCCATCCGGTCACAGACCGCAATGGTTGCTTCCGGCGTCACGTCGCGCTCTGCAAATCCTGTTCCACCTGTGGTGAAGATTACATTGATCTGACGCTGGTCTGCAAGACGGATTAACTGTTTCTCCAGTGCAGTCCGTCCGTCAGGAAGAAGTAATGTCTCCTTCACATCATAACCTGCCTCTTTAATCATCTCTACGATCTTCGGTCCACTCTTGTCTTCTCTCTCTCCGGCAGCACCTTTATCGCTCAGCGTGATGACTGCTGCGGTAAATGGTCTGTCTTTCTTCGGTGGAATCATGGTAATCTCATCTCCAATTTTGATATGTCCAGGCTCTATCACTTCGGTAAATACGCCTTCCCTCGGCATAATGCAGTCACCCATCCGTTTATAGATCTGACAATGACTATGACATTCCTTGCCGATCTGCGTCATTTCCAAAATCACATCATTGCATTTGAAGCGGGTGCCGATCGGCAAGCTGCTGAAATCGATACCCTCCACGACCAGGTTTTCGCCAAAGGCGCCATGGCCCCCCTTAGCGCCGCGGGCACGAAACGCCTCGATCTTGTCGTATGAGAGCAGACTTACCTGACGGTGCCATTTACCGGCATGCGCATCATTTTCCAGACCAAACCCTTCGAGGAAGAGTCCCTCTCCCTGGTCCTTTTTTTGGATGCCTTTGATATCGCTGCGGCATACAGCCATCACCTTTCCCATCTTCTCCTCCTTATGCCCAGTTATTATTGGCCTATCTGGGCGTGGCCATTGTTGTCATTATTATCCTCCGATGCGGTACATCCCTTTGCCTTCGGTTTCCTCCGGGTGCTCGCTAAAAGCATGATGAGCCGGCTTGTTGAGCACCGCTTCGCTGATGATGGTTTGCAATTCTTCTTTGCTGGCGCCGGCACGGAGCGGCGTTTTCAGATCCACTCCATTGTCATGAGCCAGGCACAGCTTGAGCGTACCATCGGCAGTCAGTCGCAAGCGGTTGCACTGCTGGCAGAAGCAATGGCTGAGCGCATCGATAAAGCCAATTTTGCCCTTAAATCCTTCTATGGCATAATAATGAGCGGGACCATTGCCTATTTTGCCGTTGTCTTCGCGTAGCGGACCAAAAACGGCTGCTAATTGCTCACGAATACGGTCGGCGGGGATCCCTTGATATTGGGCTGCTAAACCGATCGGCATCAGCTCGATGAAGCGTACTGCCTGCACCTTTTCCCGTGCTAATTCGGCGATGTGCGGCAGCTCCTGATCATTGACTCCTTGAATCGGCACGCAGTTGATCTTGAGCGGGATATTGCTGGCTGCTGCCAAGTCCAAAGCCTGCAGTGCCTTGTCCAGTCCATCGCGGCGGGTCAGCTGGCGGAAAGTCTCGGCGTCGAGCGTATCGAGGCTGAGATTGATGCCATCCAGATGGCATTGCTGAAAATCAGGCAGCGCTTGCGCCAGTTCCAGGCCATTGGTAGTGATGGTGACCTGCTCCACGCCTGGCATCGCTTTGAGTTTTTTGATGAAGGAGACTGCATTCCAGCGCACTAATGGTTCGCCGCCAGTGATCTTGAATTTGCAGATGCCTAGCGCAGTAAAGCTCTCACATAGTGAGAGCACTTCTTCCAGCCGCAGGATATCATCATGAGCTAGCGGCTCAACACCGCTTTCCGGCATGCAGTAGCGGCAGCGCAGATTGCAGCGGTCGGTAATCGATATCCGCAGATAGTCGATATTTCTTCCATAGCGGTCAATCATTTAGCTTCTCCTTTGCGGATAAAATGGCCGCTTTTGCCGCCGTCTTTTTCGTAAAGGGCGATGGAGCTGATTTCCATGGCGCGGTCGACAGCTTTGCACATATCATAAATGGTCAGCAGGGCAGTAGCCACGCCGGTCAGGGCTTCCATTTCCACGCCGGTTTTGCCGCTGGTCTTCACGGTGCAGACAGCTTCGATCTCGCAGCTATCTGCATGCATGATAAATTCGACGCTGCTTTTATCGAGCATCAGCGGATGGCAGAGCGGGATCAGCTCACTGGTTTTCTTGGTCGCCATGATCCCAGCGATCTGCGCCACACCTAAGACATCGCCTTTTTTGGCGCGCCCTTGTTCGATCAGCTCAAAGGTTGCTGGCAGCATCTTGATCCTGCCGCCGGCAGTAGCGATGCGCTGAGTGATATCTTTGGCTCCTACATCGACCATGATGGCATTGCCATGGGCATCGATATGATTGAGCTGTTGCTTGGTTTGGTCAGCCATAAATGCTCCTTTCGCCTGCTTGGAAGTTGTCAGGGGAGTTGTTGTGCTGCCGCCGTTAAGCTGCTGACTGTTGGCTGCTGGGAGCTAAGTAATAAGATATTCTCCGGAGCAATGCCCAAATATTGCGGCAACTGCTCAGCATATTCATAGCGTCCATACAGCCACCAGATACGCGGCGGCTTATCAACATTCTCTACTGTGGTGAAAATAATATTCTTTTCAAAAGGGCTTTCTGATCTATTGATCAAATGACAGGGCAGACGGTTATCCTCCGGCATTCCTTCCTGCCAGGGATAAAAATCATGCGCCCGAATGCCGATATAATCAAAATTCTCCGGGAATGGTGGTTTCACCTTTAGCCGTATCTGCCAGTCAATGGCTTCCACAGTCTGGTCATCCAGCCGTTGGGCCCGGGAAAAGTTTTTGCAGCCAGTCAGCCTGGCCACTGATAGCCGCTGCGGATCAGCAAAGATCTCTTTGGTATTGCCGGAGCTGACTGCTTGTCCATGGTCGATCACCAGCAGTTTGCTGCAGAGGCGGTAGACCTCATCCCGGCTGTGGGTGACCATGATCACGCTGCCTGGATAACCGCTGAGCATTTCCAGGAGCTCCTCCTGCAGCTGATCCTTGAGATAAGCGTCCAGCGCGGAGAACGGTTCATCGAGCAGCAATGCCTCTGGGTCATAGGCCATGATTCTGGCCAGCGCCACCCGCTGCTGTTGGCCGCCTGATAGCTGAAGGGGATAGCGTTTAGCTAAACCATTGAGCTGAAAACGCTCGATCATCTCGTCGATGATCGACTGCTTGTCCCCTTTGACTCTTTCTAGGGCACAGGCGATGTTTTTTTCTACCGTCATATTGGGGAAGAGGGCATAATTTTGGAAGAGATAACCCACCTTCCGCTCCTGCGGTTTGAGATTGATCTTTTGCTCGGAGTCAAAGAGAACACGTCCGTTTAAGACTATCCGGCCTTTTTGCGGCGTTTCGATGCCGGCGATACACTTGAGGGTCATGCTTTTGCCGGAGCCAGAGGCGCCCAACACCCCCATTATATCATTATCATGTGCGAATTGCACGCATAGTTTGAAACCTTTAAAGGTTTTTTCGACAGCTACTTCTAGGGTCATTTGGCGGGCTCCTTTTTCATGAATCTGCGTCCTAACGAGGTGAACCAGTTAAGGCAGAAGATTACCAGCAGCGAGATGCAGACAATGATTAGCACGTAGTCATAAGCGCCTTCCATATTGCCCGCTGCTACCTCTGAATAGATGGCCAGCGGCAGGGTACGGGTTTGGCCGGCGATATTACCGGCGATCATCGCCGTGGCTCCGAATTCACCCAGTCCGCGGGCAAAGGCCAGCACGCCGCCTGAGGCTACACCCGGCAGCGCCATCGGCATGATCACCCGCCAGAAAATTTTGCCCTCACGCATACCTAAGGTACGCGCCGCATAGATCAGGTTTTGATCCACCTGTTCGAAGGCGCCGCGCGCTGAGCGGTACATCAGCGGGAAGGAGATCACCACTGCGGCGATTACCGTAGCTGACCATGAGAAGGCGATCTTGTAGCCAAAGTATTCCAAAAAGAACATTCCGACCGGACGTCTGACGCCAAAAAGATATAATAAGAAGAAGCCGACTACTGTTGGCGGCAGCACCATGGGTAGAGTGAGAATGCCGTCGAGGATCATTTTCAGCTTTTCGTGGCGGATATTGACCACCCATTTGGCAACCAAAATGCCTAAGAAAAAGGTGATGACGATCGATACTGAAGCGGTCTTCAGCGATATCCAGATGGGAGAGTAATCCATGTTATACCTCCGCTTGATACAACACAGGCAAAGGAAACCGCAAGCGGCTCCCTTTGCCCGGTAAGTAATGCTTTGTTGACAGCTATGAATTAGATGTTACGGGCAAAGCCGTATGCTTCAAAGACGGCCAGGGCTTCGTCGCTCTGGAGGAATTCGATGAAGAGCTGAGCAGCTTCCTGATGAGCAGAATCAGCGATCATGCCAACAGGATAGATGACCGGAGCGGCCAGGCTGCCTTCCGGAGCTTCAGCGATGATTTTAACGTTTTCTGTGGTAGCAGCGTCAGTAGCATAGACGATACCAACATCAGCGCTGCCTTCGGCTACCCAGTTGAGAACCTCGGTAACATTGGTGCCCAGGCTGAATTTGCCGGCAGCATCCAGCTCATCATAGATGCCCAGAGAGGTCAGTGCTTCCTGAGCATATTGTCCAGCAGGTACGCTGGCCGGATCACCGATAGCTATGGTATCAGCATTAACGATATCTTCAAAGGAAGCGATATCAGTGTCGGAATCAGCTGGTGCAATGAGGACGATGCGGTTTTCCAGCAGTTCGACTACAGAGTCGGAAGCAACCAGTCCTTCATCAACCAGGGCATTCATTTGAGTCATGGCAGCAGACATGAAAACATCGGCTTCCAGCCCGGCTTCGATCTGTTGTTGCAGTTTGCCGGAGCTGTCATAAGTACCATCGACGGTGATCCAGTCATATTGTTCCTGGAACATCGGGATCAGCTCGTCTTTGTAAGAATACTCGAGGCTGGCGGCAGCTGCTACTAGGATAGTAACAGGTTCGTTGGTCTCCTGATTAGCGTCGGTATTAGGATCGGTGTTGTCGTTAGCAGGATCCGAGGCGCACCCGGTGAAAGCCACGGCTACAGCGATGACCGCAATCAGCAGAAACAGTAATTTCTTTTTCATAGTTTCCCTCCTAAATTTTTGCCTTTTATGTCCTACCGTAGAGGCGGTTAAACACCTTTACCGAAGCCACATTTGGGGAAAGTACATTCATCACAGTTGAGACAGAGTCCGCCATGGCCCAATCCCGCTAGGTCTGCAGCACTGACTTCTATTCCGGCCAGCACCCGGGGCAGAACTAGGTCGAAGATGGTTCTCTTGGCATACATGACACAACCCGGCAGCCCCATGATAGGAACACCGCCATCAGCATAGGCCAGCATAAACATAGCTCCCGGTAGTACTGGAGCGCCATAGGAAACCACCTTGGCACCACTATTTTTGATCGCCAGTGGGGTGCGGTCGTCGGGATCGACACTCATACCACCAGTAACGATAACCATTTCTACGCCATGCTCCAGCGCCTGCTTGATCGCTGTGGTAATCTGCTCGTGCTCATCTGGCAGCAGAGTATGCTCTACCACCTCAGCGCCATATTCAGCTAGCTTATCAATGATGACTGGAGAGAAAGTATCTTTGATCCGGCTCTTATAGACTTCACTACCAGTAGTGATAAGGGCCGCTTTTTTCAATAGGAAAGGATGCAGTTTCAGCAGTGGCTGGTCACCGGCAATGGCTTTAGCCTGCTCCATCTTTTGTTTCTCGATGATCAGCGGGATAATACGCGTTCCAGCCAGATGATCTCCCTTTTGTACAGGGAAATGGCTGGCACGGGTGGCAATCATCATTTCTCCTAGAGAATTGACTTGGCGCAGCCGCTCGATATCAATGGTCAGCAGGCCGTCGATCTGGGCAATGACTTCGATCTTGCCTTCTTTGACCGGGGTTGGCTCCATATATTCTCCAGCACAGATCTGATAGAGGATCTCCGCTGCTTCATTCTCATGGAGCATATGTTCGTCCTTTTCCCAGACATAGAGATGCTCTTTGCCTAAAGAGAGCAGCACCGGGATATCCTCCTCGGTAACGATATGCCCTTTGCGGAAACGGGCGTCCTTGATCTCACCACGGATGATTTGGGTGATATCATGGCAGAGAACATGCCCTACTGCGTCATTAGTATCGATCAGTTTCATCTTTTCTCCTTATATCCTCATGTTATCTCAGAGAAGTTTATTTTATAACTAGATTATTCTCAAAAAAATATAATTGGTAGTCTATATATTATCATACCAGTTTTTGGTGGCTTGTCAAGCATTTATTCTTCTAGCTCGTGGTTAATGATAGTTTTTATTTGCCTCCCTCTGGGCATAAAAACAGGATAGCCTTTATTCGACTATCCTGTTAGTTTATTTTAATTAGCTAAAGCAAAAAGCTTATAGCTGACCTTATTTGTTTAGCTGGCTTTATTTCTGAGCCTGTTCTTCAGTGTTTTCTTCTGCTTCGGCATCGTCCTCTTCATCTTCCAGCAGCCGCAGGCCGACGATATCATTGATAGGCAGCGAAAAGACGATAGCATGGGATTTGGTGACCTTACCCATCTCAGCAACGATGGCCTTCATGATATTGTCTTTAGCAGCAGTGGTGCTGACGATAAAGATCATATCGCGCTCCTGAGCGATACTGATGCCAAAGAATTGTTCGATATGCTTATTGCCGGTACCCAGAGCATGGATCACCGTGCCGCCTCTGGCGCTGGCTTCGCGGGCAGCATCCATAGCTGCATCGACATGGCCGCGGCTGATAATGGCCACGATCAGTTGGTATTGGTATTGCTCCATCGGTGCTTCCTCCTCATCTTTGACACTTTCTTGTAATAGCCTTTCAGTGCTTTCGCCACAGACCTGCTGCAATGCAGTCATTCCGGCGAAGGAACATAGGGGAATGGTAAAAGCGACGCCATTGCCAGGGATATATAACTGCATTTTTTTATCCATATTTTTGAGTACCCTTTTGGCTTTAGCTTGGCTCAGCACGGTGAAGACGATATCTTTATCACTTTCACCGATGCCCAGGTAGTCAAGGATATCACTGGAGGCGGTGCCGCGTCCGTTGGTCCATAAAAGGAGCGGGGTTTTATTTTCAATAAAAAATTGTTCAAATTGCTTGCTGCGTTTGGGGTTGATGATTGCCGTCAAAAAGGCTGTTTCGATCATTGGCTCACCTCATTTCTACGATATCGATATCCGCAGTGAAGGCTTCGATATCTTCCAGCAGATGCGCTTCTTTGAGCAGCTCGGCCTGTGCCTTTTTCTGCTTGCGTGCTGCATGGACACCCAGAATCTGAATGGTAATTAGCGGTGTCATAGCGATCATTGCTACTGTGCCGAAGGCGTCGGTGATGACATTACCGCCCAGAGCTTCACAAGCACCCATAGCAAAAGGTAGGACAAAGGTGGCAGCCATTGGTCCGGAGGCTACGCCACCGGAGTCGAAAGCAACAGAAGTGAATAGCTGGGGACTAAAGCGAGTGAGAATCAAAGCTAAAGCATAGCCAGGAATTAGGAACCAGAAGATCGAGATACCGGTAAGAACGCGCACCATCGCCAGGCCTAAGGAAATAGCCACACCGATAGAGAGCGAAGTCATCAGCGCCTTGCCTTCGATCAGCCCATCGCTGAGATCCAATACCTGGCGGTTAAGTACATGTACTGCCGGCTCTGCTGCTACAATAAAATAGCCCATCAGCATACCGATAGGAATGATGATCCAGTTGTAATCAAGGGAGGCTATTTGCTGCCCAATATAATTGCCCGCCGGGGCAAAACCAACATTGACGCCGGTCAAAAATAATACCAGTCCTAAGAAGGTATAGACCAAACCAATGGCGATCTTGATCAGTCTGCGCTTTGATAGCTTGAGAGTAGCAACCTGAAAGATGAAGAAAAAGACGATGATTGGTGATAAGGCTAGTGCTACCTCGCCAAAATATTCCGGGAAGTTGACCAGAAATTGTGACCATAATTCCTGAGTGCTGCTATAATCTGGAATGACAACGCTGGAATAGACAGCATCTTCTGGCCGGTAAATTAGTCCAAGAATCAACACTGCCAGGATTGGTCCTACGGAGCATAACGCCACCAGGCCGAAACTATCCTCACGGGCATTACTATCGCTACGGATGGCAGCAACACCAACGCCCATGGCCATGATGAATGGCACAGTCATCGGACCAGTGGTTACTCCGCCAGAATCGAAAGCAATGGCAATAAATTCATTGGGAACAAAGAAAGCTAGGACAAAGCAAAGAATGTAGAGAATGATCAATAAGCGATTAAGCTTGATTTGGAACAGCGTACGCAGAACCGCAACCACCATGAAAACACCCACACCGGCTGCTACAGCGAAAATCAGCACCTGGTTGGGAATAGTGGCGACCTGTTCTGCCAGTACCTGGAGATCCGGCTCGGCAATCGTAACTAGTGCGCCAAGCAGGAAGCAACAAAGGATGATAATGCCCATTTTACGGCTTTTGGTGATGGCGGAACCCATTTCATTGCCCAACGGAGTCATCGAAACATCTACGCCTAAAGTAAAAAGCCCCATACCTAAGATGATCAGCACTGCCCCGATAATAAAAGAGAGCAGCACTCCACTAGATACAGGAGCTACCGTAAAACAAAGCACTAAGACGATGATAGTAATAGGAAGTACCGATGAGAGGCATTCGTTGATCTTTTCTTTTAATTCTTTATAGATATACCTGTCCTCCTTCTGGTTTTCTTCCAGCACAATTGCTGATAATAGGGTTCAATGCAGCATGTTTAAAGAAAAATCCCTTCAATATATAGTATTATTATAGCATAAAATAATGCAAAATAAAAGACTTTTCTGTATTTTTGCACAAAATCATGTTTGGCTGATAAATGAATCAATGATAAAAACCGCTTTGCGGTTTAAGAAATAATCAGCTGCCAAAGCAGATACCCATTTCCCGGCCGATACGCAGTAGCTCATGGTCAGCAGGTACCAGTTTTTGCTTGCTTGCTACCATGCTAAGAGGAATAGTGTCAATATGTGTGCCTTGTAAAGCGACCATTTGCCCTTTTTGGCCAGCAGCTAATGCCTCCACTGCCGCGGCGCCAAAGCGGGTGGCTAAAATACGGTCAAAGGGGTTGGGGCTGCCGCCGCGTTGGAGATGTCCCAGCACTACCGAGCGGGCCTCAATGCCCGAGCGTGTCTCCAGCTCTGCTGCTATCACTGGGCCAATGCCGCCCAGCCGTATCGGATCAGGGCTGTTTTTGACTGTACGCTGGCTGACCAAATGCCCTTGCGGATGGCGAATGCCTTCGGAGACGACGATGATGCTGAAATGCTTACCTGCCGCTGCTCTGCGGCGGATGGTCGCAGCGATAGCATCGAGGTCATAGGCCAGTTCCGGGATCAAGATGATATCAGCCCCGCTGCTCATGCCGGCATGGAGGGCGATCCAGCCAGCATAACGCCCCATCACTTCTACCACCATCAGCCGGTGATGTGATTCAGCGGTGCTATGGATTTTATCGATGGCTTCAGTAGCTGTTTCCACCGCGGTTTGGAAGCCGAAGGTATAGTCGGTACCGATCAGATCATTATCAATCGTCTTGGGAACGCCGATCACCGGTATCCCCTGTTGGGAGAAAAGTTCCGCGGCAGTCATGGTGCCGTCGCCGCCGCTGATCACCAAAGCATCGATGCCATCTTCTTGCAGGTTAGCATGTACCTGGGCGCTCATATCACGCAGCTCTTCCCCCTCTGGCGTTGCTACCGGGAAGGCGAAGGGATTATCGCGGTTACTGGTGCCGAGGATAGTGCCGCCTTTATCCAGCAGCCCGGCCACAGAGTCAAAATCCAGTGGCAGATAGTCGTTGAGCACCAGACCGCGGTAGCCGTCCTTGAAACCGACTGCCTCCCAGCCATATTGATGAATACCGCAGCGCACTACTGTCCGGATAACCGCATTCAAGCCGGGGCAGTCTCCGCCGCCGGTGAGAATGCCTATTTTGCTGATTTTGTTCATTGGCATAGTTACCTTTCGATATCGAAATTCATCGCATTGATGAATTCTTCAGCATAAATCAGATCTGAAGTCAGGTCAAGACCCTCTAAAAGAGTAGCGATTTTTTCGCTCTGCTCTAAGTAGCTGGCATTGGAGAGGGCTAGATAAGCTCCTTGCCAGGCGGCGTTGCCGATATTGATGATGCGTGAAGCATCGACCGGTGGTAATAATCCCAGACCAAGCGCTACATCAGGCCGAATCGTAGCGGACGAAGCATCAGCTAAGAAAATTTCTTCAATATCTTCCTCTGAGGCTTCCAGCGCCGCCATCAGCGCTTTGCATGCTGCAAAAACTGCGCCCTTGGCTAACTGGATCTGGTTGATGTCCTCTTGGTTGATACAGATATCATGGGGAAATTTATTGTCACCGTATGAGAGGACAAATTCGCGTCCGCTCATGGTGCCGCGGAATCTTTCCGCCAGTTCTTCTGATAAGCCATCGGGCTGGATTAGCCGTCCTTCGCTATCGAGCATGCCTTGTTTGATCAACGAGTCTACTGCGGACAGCATACCAGCAGCACAAATGCCTACCGGACGGGCGTCACGCACGGTGCTGAGGATCACCCGGTCGTCTTCAAGATAGACGGCAGTGATGGCTCCGGTACGCGCCGACATCCCGCAGGAGAGACCGCCACCCTCAAAAGGTAGCGCTGGCACGGTGGTGCCCAGCAGCTTGCCTCTGCCGGCCGCGATCAGCTCGCCGCGCATACCTAAGTCAATTAGGATACTGATCTTTTCGGCATTGATTTTATTGAGCAGATTGGCAGCGAGAATAGCGGCGGAGGTATCTGCGCCTAGCTCCGGCGAGGAGGCAGGCAGAATATAGATCTGCGTGTGAGGCTCTAATCTTTCCAGTTGCAGTTCAGCAGCTGTTTGGCGGATTACTTTGCCCAGTTCAGGCATGGAGCCCTTGGCTACCTGGCCCAGCAGAATAGCGATTTGATAATAATTGCCCACCAATACCAGCGCATTGATCCATTGACTTTTTATCCCTTCCCGGCGGCAGAGCTTATGGATAGCATAAGACAGGTCTTTGCGTACCAAGGCCTGCATTTGCTGCAGCTGTTCTTCGCTGGCACGGCAATAGGCCAGCCGTTCATCAGCTTCAAGAGCGATCGCAGCCTGAGAATTAGCGATTTTGGTCAGGATAGGGATATGCATATTCTCCAGATTCGAGAGCCCGGCCACAATGGTACCGGTGCCGATATCAATGGCCATCGCATAGCCCTTATCGACCAGGGGAACCTGTTTGTCGAGCGTGGTGGTCTGTGGCACAGCCATGCTCAGCACGGCATCGCCGGCAATATATCGTTCAGAGGCCAAGACCCAGTCTTCGGCCTGTTCTGATGAGGTAAAGGCTGCCTCCTCCGCTTCCGGATGCTCGGCAGGGGAGAGAGATCCCTTTTCCAGCCGCAGCTTGTTGCCGCTGGGGTCTTCCGGAGTAATCAGTCCTTCTACCAGCAATAGGGTATATAGACTATCTCCCTCATAGGCTTGCAGCGTTTTATTGATCGGGAGAATGGTGATCGTACAAAGTTTTTTCATGCGTAACCTCTTTACTTTAGTGGCGGCAGACAGTAGCTATCGCCATGGCGGCAATAGCTCTTTCATTGCCGATATCGCCCAGCTTTTCCGCTGTTTTGGCCTTGACAGAGATTGATTCTAGCGGCAGCGCCAGCGTATGGGCTATATTGGTACAGATCGCCTCGATATGAGGAGCGAGCCGCGGACGTTCAGCAATAATATTAGCATCGATATGCACTATTTGCCAACCCTTTTGTTGCAATAGGCTGCCGGTTTTTTGCAATAGAATCAAGCTGGAAATATCTTTGTAGCGGGGATCAGTATCCGGGAAATGCCTGCCGATATCACCCAGTGCAGTTGCTCCCAGCAAGGAGTCGATAATAGCATGGAGCAGCACATCAGCATCACTATGACCTGCTAAGCCCAAATGGTGTTCGATCTCTACTCCGCCGAGGATCAGCCGGCGTCCTGCCTCCAACCGGTGAGTATCCCAGCCCAGACCATAACGCAGAGATGATCCTTCTCCTGCATCTGGAAGCGGCGCTTGCGGAAAGTGGTCAGCCAGCACCCTCTGACGCAGTACCGCCTCTGCCTGATGCAGGTCTTCCGGTACGGTCAGCTTAAAATTGGCATCGCGGGAAAGGACAAAACGGACTTTTTCCCCGCTGGCACGTACCAGTTCAGCCTCATCAGTGGCTGCTGATATTTGTTCGGGATCGCCATGATAAGCGCGCTGCAATACCGGGGCGGGGCGGTCCCGCCGGGGACGAAGGCTGCGTTCTTTGCCGCCCTGAGCCAGGAATATCTGGCGCTCTTCGGCAATGAACGCAATACGCTGATGCGGATGAAGAGCCTCTGCAGCTATTGGTTCCAGCCGGAGCAGGAGGCGCTTTGGCGCCAGCTGCGCAAATGCAGCCAGTGGCCGGAATTCTACGCGCTGGCCTCCGCTGCATTAACGGATGCCGGTGCTTGAACAATAGAAAAAGACGCGCCGCAGTGACGGAAGCTGCGGCGCGATATTTTTTTGCGGGCGCGTCAAGCGCGCCGTCAGAGAGCGCCGGTATCGCGCGGAATCACCGGGGGGATTCTTCTCTTTGCCGCGGCTTTTTCAGCGCGTGAAGCGGCAGAAAACGGAGCTCTGGTGCGGATTTTCCGGCAATGCCCAATTTTTGAAAAAATTTTCAAAAATTTTGTTCTATTTCGAATGCTGCGCGCATATCATGTATCAGGCCTGAAAAACGGGCCTGTAGGCGGCGGTTTGGCTGCTGCTGTGACGGCGCATCGTCTGCGAGAAAGCTGCCTTGTCAACTGAATTTATGCTGATTTTTTACAATCTGACAGAAAAAATGATAATTTTATTTATAAAATCGTGAAATGTATTGACTTTCGTTCGCTTTTGTGATACAATACACCCACAGAAAAACAGTTGATTTTTTGCAGAGACGTTTTTTGCGAGACTCTGGAAGCTTAGGCGCCGAATATGGTGTTTCTTTTTTTCAAGCTTTTTTTTTTTTTTTTTTTTTTGTAAGTGATTACTTACTACGAAAAAGGAGCGACAGAAGATGAAGCAAAGCGAGCAGACTGTGCGCAGCACCAGGCAGGAGCGCATGGAAACGATGCGCCGTACTTTCCTGGAAAGTACAGTTCGCGTCGTCGCCCAGTACGGCTTGGAGCGGACGACGACAAAATTGATCTCCACCGAAGCCAATCTCAACGAGGCCTATATTTACCGCTGCTTTGAGAACAAGGAAATGCTCCTGCGGGAGGCTTTTCTGGAAGAGGACAAGCGCTTCGTTCAGCTCCTGCGGAAAACGCTGCCGGTGATGCGGAGGGAACACTGCTCTTGGAAGGAGCGGGCCTTTCTGCTCTGGCAGCCCAGCTGGGCGTTTATCCTGGAGAAGGAAGCCGACTGCAGCTTTTATTATCGTTACTATTACTCCGCCAGCTGCCAAAAATATGCCTACGAAGATCATCTCAATTGCTACCGCCCGCTGCTGGAGGAAATCCGCGGCAGCTTCCTGCCGGGGACGAATCTCTCCCTATTGCTGCACCAGCTGTTTGCGACGATGCTGACCTTTGCCGGCCGCGTCGTCTGCGGCGCGGTCGCCAATAGCCCGGAGCTGACCCGCTGGACCTTTGCGCAGATTTATTGCTTTATCACGCCGAATATCCGGCCGGAGCTCCTGTCGGAGGAGGGGAAGGAAACAGTATGAAAAAAGCTTGGAGTATTATCAGCAGTGTCCTGGTGGCGCTGGTCGTGCTGCTGGCCATCGCGCTGGTCGGCGTGCGGTTATTCGGCCTGCAGGTCTATACCGTCCTGTCCGGCTCCATGGAGCCGACGTATCACACCGGGTCGCTGATTTACGTCAAAAGGGTCGATCCCTTTACGATCACCCCCGGCCAGCCCATTACCTTTCTGCTCGACGAGGACACCGTCGCCACCCACCGGGTGACCGAAGTCGTCCCCGATGACGAGGACAGCACCGTCATCCGCTTCCGGACAAAGGGCGATGCCAACGAGGCGGAGGACGCCGGGCTGGTACATTATAAAAATGTCATTGGTGTGCCGGTCTTTACCGTACCTTATTTGGGGTACGTGGCCGATTATATTCAGCACCCGCCGGGGACGTATGTTGCCCTGTCCGGCGGCGCAGTTCTCCTGCTGCTGGCGATCCTGCCGGATCTGCTCTCCGGCGACAAGAAGGGTGCACAGAAGAAAAAGAAGGGCCTTTACACCGAGCCACGCCGCGCAGAAAGCGGCGATCAGGAGCCGCCCCAGCGGCCGGAATGACCGGGGACGAGGGCCCGGACTAAATCAGTGGTAAACGCAGGGCGCTGCGATTCCCAAATATGAAAAATGAAAAATTTTTAAGGAGGGTTTTTACATGAAGAAAAAAACCAAGGCACTCATGCTTGTGCTCTGTGCCGTATTGCTCGTGACCGCTTCTGTGCTGGGCACGATGGCGTATTTGACGTCGACCGACCAGGTTGTCAATACGTTCACGGTTGGCAAGGTCGCAATCACGCTGGACGAGGCTCAGGTCAAAGAGGACGGCACGCCGGTTGCGGGTGCTGCCCGTGTCACGGGAAATGCCTATCATCTGCTCCCGGGCCATACATACACGAAGGACCCGACGGTGCATGTGCAGGCGAACAGCGAAGACAGCTTCATTTTTGTGAAGGTCGAAAACGGCATTGCAAACTATGAAGCTGGCACGACAATTGCGGCGCAGATTGCTGAAAATGGGTGGAAACCCCTTACTGGCGTTGCAAACGTTTATTACAAGGATTATACCAAGCGCGCAGAGATCACAGATCTCCCTGTGTTCGGCAACTTCACAATTGCTGACCATGCGAATGCTACAGATGGCTGGAACAACTTTTCTGCTGAAACAAAGGTTACCGTCACTGCCTATGCGGTGCAGCAAGACGGCTTTGCTTCTGCAGCTGCGGCGTGGGGAGAAACGTTTGGCGCAACGCCTGGCGTTTAAAGCATATTGTTAGTATACTCTTTTGCAATCGTATAACAATTTGCCGAAAAATGCAAGAGAGGAACGTAATTTTATCTATAGCGGCGGGGCGGGCGCTGGCTTAGCCCGGCTTGCATAGAATTCCCAGAGCGAACTACTGCGGAAAGGAGGGAAAGCCACATGAAGAAGAAAAGCTTAGCGCTGCTTCTGGCCATCGCCATTGTCGTTGTCGGCGCCGTCGCCGGTACGGTGGCTTGGTTGACGGATCAGACGCCTTCGGTCACGAATACGTTCACGACGAGTGATATCAATATTGAGCTGAAGGAGACTAAGAATAATTTCCAAATGATTCCCGGCTGGAATATTGAGAAGGACCCGAAGGTTACCGTCAAGGCTGGCAGCGAAGCATGCTATCTGTTTGTGAAGCTGGAGAAGTCTACGAACTTCGATACCTTTATGACCTATGAGATGGCAGATGGCTGGGAAGCGTTGCCTGAAGCTCCTGGCGTGTACTATCGTGAGGTCGCAGCAGCAACTGCGGATACAACCTATGAGGTCTTGAAGGACAATCAGGTCACGGTAAAGGACGAAGTCACCAAAGCGCAGATGAATGACCTGACGGCGGATACATACCCCACCCTGACGGTCACCGCCTATGCGTCTCAGCAGTTTAAGAACAACACGCAGGAATTTACCGTTGCAGAGGCTTGGGCCAACATTGCGCCCTAACCCCGAAATCCAAACACCACGCCCCATCTGATGTTACCTCCACCGGATGGGAGATTACAGGAGGAGTAAAAAGTGAAAAAGAAGATTACCGCGATTTGCCTGTGTGTTGCACTTCTGGCCGTCGCCATCGTGGGTGCCACGCTGGCGTATTTCACCGACACGAAGTCCGCAACGAATACGTTCACAGTGGGAAATGTCAAGATCGACCTGATCGAATCCCGGTTCCACCGCGAAGGCAACGACAACTCCGGCGATACATCCATCCCCGATCCCACCCAGACCGCAAGCGGCATGGCGTACGTCACCGACGGCCACAAGGCCTTCACCGATGACGAGATCAAGGCAGACGCTGCGAAATACTCCGAATATATCGGCGAACGCGGTAAAAACATGGTTCCCGGCCGCAACTTTGCCAAGTGCCCCTATGTGGTCAACACCGGCGACAATGATGCTTATGTTCGCATCCGTGTGATGGCGCCTCACGATTATGAGGGCAGCTATCGTGGCTTCATCAACGCAATGTTCTGCTCTTCTGCCACGAGCTCCGGTGAGTTCCAGCACGGAGCAAACGGGGTGAACTGGCCTGTCATTGAAGAGAACGGCTACACCGATGAGACGGGCTTGAAGTATGACGTCCTTACCTTCACCCGCAACGAGCCTCTGAAACCCGGCGCGATGACCGAATGGAATGTTATCAACTATGTCGGTATTGGCAAGAACGTAACCAGCGCTGACATCCAGACTGCCGTTGAGAAGGGCTTTATTAAGGTATCGGCGGATGGCACCATGAGCGTCAACGTTCTGGTGCAGGCTGACGCCATCCAGGCGGAAGGCTTTGCGAATGCCACGGAGGCCTTCGCTGCATTTGACGCGCAGACTGCCGCCAATCCCTGAGTAACCCCCTGCGTGCGGGCGCAGAAACAGTATCATACTACATAAAAGGGGTAAAGCAAACATGAAAAAGAAACTGACAGCCATCTTCCTGTGCGTTGCGCTTCTGGCCATCGCCATTGTCGGTGCCACGCTGGCGTATTTCACCGACACGAAGTCCGCAACGAATACGTTCACTGTGGGCAATGTCAAGATCAAGCTGTTGGAGTCCAGCCTGCACCGTGAAAACGCTGGCGTCGCCAACGAAGCAACTTCTACCTCTGAGCTGTGGTCTGATGTTGACAAGGAAGGCTCCGGCAACACCAGCAAGTACAAAGCTGGCGATACCTTCTACACCGATGCACAGATCGAAGCGAATGCGGCGGAGTATACGTGCGAAAACGTGCAGCTCATCCCCGGCCGTTCCTATCACAAGATGCCATATGTTAAGAATGTTGGCAGCAACGATGCCTACATCCGCATTCGTGTTATGATCCCCGCCGATCTGGACACCGCAGTTCTGAATAGCAGCATGTACACCTCTAGCGCCTTGGACAAGGAATTCACTATGGCGATCGATCAGACTGGCACCGTAGAGCGTGAAGGCGTCAAGTACAACGTCTACACCTTCACCCGCATTGACCCGCTGGCTCCCGGTGAAATGACCTACTGGAACGTCTGGGGCACCATCCACATGGATACCACGGTTACCAGCGCGCAGAGCGAAGCGCTCTTCGGCGAGAACGGCCCCTATCCCAACGGTGTATTCCCCGTTCTGGTCGAGGCCGATGCCATCCAGGCCGAGGGCTTTGCGGATGCCACGGCGGCCTTCGCTGCATTTGACGCGCAGAACTAACTTTCTCCATCCCGTGGTCTGTGCCCTTCGGGGCGCAGACCATATGAGAGCACCCGGCTAGCCCCGGATGTTCTCATATGGCCTGATGAAGCCATACAGCTTCGTTTTTTTGATCCGGGGGGGTCTTCCCAATACAGTATGAGAGGAGAAGGAACAATGAAACGAAAACTATTGATTTTCTCTGTGCTGGCGATCTGCGTGGCGATTCTCGCTGCGGGGACCATTGCGTTCTTTAACGCGGAGGGCAAGGCGCACAATGTCATCACCACCGGCGGGGTAGGAATCGCCGTTCAGGAGTGGGCGGACGAGGCCCGCGAGACGCCCTTTGAGGACCTGGACGGCATTCTGCCCGGCATGAAGGTGACAAAGCTCGCGGAGATCAAGAACACGGGTAAAGCCGAAGCGTGGATTCGTGTCCTGGTGACGAAGGGCATCGAGCTGGCGGGAGATGGCGAGCCCGACCTGAGCCTGCTGCAGCTGGACCTGAACACCACCGACTGGACCCTGGGGGAGGACGGCTATCTCTATTATAACAAACCCCTCCCGGCCGGGGCGACGACCGCGCCGATCTTCACAACGGTCGATTTCAGCAGCTCCATGGGCAACGCCTACCAGAACGCCACCGCGACCGTCGACGTTGCGGCCCAAGGCGTCCAAACGGCAAACAACGGCAAGACGGCACTGGCGGCGTCCGGATGGCCGGAATCCAACTAAAGGAGGGAGGGGACAGTGATGCACAATCCGAAACGGCTGGCAGGAAGCTCGCGCTGCGCTATGCGGCGGGGCATTGGCCTGTTGCTTTGCCTGGTGATGCTTTTTTCCTCTGTCCCGTTCGGCGGCATTGCCTCGCCGGTCAATGCGGCGGAGGATACCGTTACGGTTACCGTAAACTATGTTTACGAAAGCAACGATGCGATGGTCGCGCAGCCGTATACTGCGCAGATCGAAAAGGGAAGCGCCTTCCGGAAGACCCTGGAGATTCCGAAGCTCTTCAACTACTCCATTCCGACGGACCAAGCCGTGGGGCTGGAGGAAGGAATTGCACTGCAGAAGGATAACGCGACAGGCGATTATACCCTGCAGTTTGATCTCGATGCGGTCCAGGAAAATGTGACCGTTACCCTGTATTATGTCGCCGGAACAGCGAAGTACACCGTCTACCACTATTATCAAAATCTTGAGGATAATCAGTACGCCCTGGATCCAACGATTGTTGAACTGGAGGGTGATATCGACGCCTATACCCGGGCGGTTGCGAATCACAAGCCCGGCTACCGCTGCAAGGGCATCCCGCAGACGACGATCGCGGCGGACGGCTCGACCAAGGTCGAGATTTATTACGATCGAGAGTATTACACCGTGACCTTTGATGTCAACGGCGGCATTGACGGCCCGGAGCCGATCTATGCAAAATACGGCACGACCTTTGACGCATCGAAGGTGAAAGAGCCGAAGCGCAAGGGCTATCGCTTCCTTGGATGGAGCCCGGAGCTCACCGGCACCGTGACAATCGAACAGAGCGTGACCTATGTCGCCCAGTGGGAGGCGGAAAAGGGGCATGCAGACTACACCATTGTTCTCTGGGGGCAAAACGCCAACGATGATGAGTATTCCTACCTCTCCTCCCACCAGGCCTGGGGCCATGTGGGCCACGAGGTCACCTGGGACCCGGAGATCGAGATCAGCCATGTCCATACCGACAAATGCTGGGAGCTGACGTGTGGGAAAGAGGAGCATACGCATACAGCGGAGTGCTTGAAGAATTGCCCGCATACCCATGATTTGACTTGCTATGGCTTGAATGCTAACGCTTCAAGCGTTAACCCAAATGAATATACGAAATGGTGGAACGACAGCAAACCGGAAACTTATTTTGAACAGTTAGGGCTTGAGGATGGGTATCTTTATCATGATGACGAAAACGCACAATTCGCTTCGGCTGATTTCTATTATTTAAGATTAAATGGAAACTACTATTCTCTCACCGCAGCCCTTTTTAACAAATTAAAGGGGGATCAAGTAGGCCAGACCACTGACGGAACTCCTAATAACCCGGACTACTACTACAAGTATAGTATAAATCAAGCTGGGATTTCTTGCACCCATACCCATGTTGCTACCTGCTACAGCTGCGGCATGGAAGCGCATGACCATGACGACACCTGCGGCACCTTGACCTGCGGCCTCAGCGAGACGCCCAAGGCGTATATGTCCGATATCCAACCGGACAGCAAGCTGTGGGATTACGAGCGCAGCGATACTGTGACGGTCGCGGCCGACGGCAGCTCTGTGCTGAATGTGTACTTCACAAGAAAGGTCTTTACGCTGCAATTCCGAAAGGCGAACACCAACAGCAACGACTTTGGCACGATCAACGCCCGCTGGGGCAAGAATATCGCTGACGAATACAATGCAATTGTAAAAAAAGCCGGCAGCAGCTTCTGGAGTGAAAATAAGAGCGCAAGCGGGCCGTATACGAACTACATAGGCGTGATGCCGCAGCGGAATATCACCTATTATCGTTACACA
>OLPR01001371.1_pt1 | contig 20117 bp, 14 predicted proteins | sample 1672761 | NCBI WGS metagenome assembly OLPR01 (sample SAMEA3136721, study PRJEB25190) | human gut metagenome | biome: human gut; feature: human-associated habitat; material: faeces | place: Austria | collected 2013 | reverse complement strand
GACTGTTTTCAATCCTCCTGTTCTGGAATTTGCGCAACTTATTGTACCTTATCGAGACGCTTTTTGTGTTCTGATAACTTTTGAGAAAAACATGTGTCAGTACTTGTCTGTGGGAGGACAGGGGAAACAGGACGAAAGAAAAGATTTTCATTGCGTATTCGGCTACGATGAGAGTGAAGATTGAGCATGTCGTAAATGTTGATTATGAGTAAAATGCGTCAGCATTTTACGAGTGAAGGAAAAACACAAGCACGCAGTACGGTGTTTTTACGCTAATCTATTTTTATGGTGTGTGGAGAAATGTATTCTATAAAAGGAGAATTACAGATCGCCCCACAAGGAGATTATGCGGCCTTCGATGATTTTTTCCATGGACGAAGGATGTGTTCAGAGTATCCTTCGCTATGGATGTTATTGTTGCGTGGGCTATAATCCAGTCCGATTTGGTGCAGCAGTCGGTTTGAAGCGGGCTTGTGAGATTTGCGCCGCTTGCGGTTTTGCGGCGAAGTGAGAAGAACATCGAGTTTGGTGATCAGTTCATCGAGTTCTTCTTCGGTCACTATACCCGTGGAATGGCTGTTCAGAAAATTCCATCTGATTTGCTGTGCTTCTTCTTCAGGGGTGATTGGAGAATAGATGTTCGAGTAGGGAATGCCATTTGATGGATCAAGCTTGCCCGAGGAACGCATGTCCCTTGCGCTGGCACTGATGATCAAGCACATCAAACAATTCTCCGGTTTCTTCAGAACCACTTTTTTCATGCCCATCATCGTTTCCAGTACCGCAGCCGGCGCCATCTTCAAGATGGTATTCAACCAGAAGACCGGCGCGATCAACGTCATGATCCGCATGCTTGGATTCAAGAATATCAACTTTCTGGGCGATCCCACCAACGCACTGATCTGCTGTGTGTTCCTGGCTGTCTGGCTGGGCATGGGCTACAACATGATCATCTTCCTGGCGGGTCTTCAGGATATTCCCAAGGACTTTTATGAGGCTGCCGCAGTGGACGGCGCCAACGGCTGGCGGCAGTTCTGGAACATCACCATTCCCGGCCTCGCACAGACCAGTATTTTCGTATTAACCATGAGCATTATCAATGCGTTCCAGGTCTTTGACGGCATCAAGATGCTGACCAACGGCGGGCCGAACGATAAAACACAGGTGGCCGTCATGTGGATCTATGAAAACGCATTTATTCATTTCCGCATGGGCTATGCCTGCGCACTGTCCCTGGTGTTGTTTGTGATCATCATGGTTATCACAGCAATTCAGATGAAGCTGACTCAGGTCAAGAACTAAGGAGGGATACACGTGTCAAAGCAAAAGAAACTGAGACTTTTGGTCTATATCCCGGCCCTGTTGATCACGGTCATTACACTTTATCCCATGCTGTGGACCTTGTCCGCATCCTTCAGTACCAAGACGCAGATCGGCCGTGCGTCGCTTATTCCCGTGGGCTTTACACTGAAACACTATAAAACGCTGTTCCTGGAGGAATCCTTCTTCCTGTTTATCGGCAATACTCTTGTTTATGCGGTTCTCACTACGATTATCCAGTTGTTCCTCAACTCCATGGCGGCCTACTCTCTGGCAAGATTGCGCTATCCGGGACGCAATCTGCTGCTGATGGTATTCCTGTCCACGATGATGGTTCCCTTTACTGTCATTCTGGTCCCGCTGTACCTGCTGATCAGTAAGATGGGCGTTACCAACAGCTATTGGGCTCTGATCCTGCCCAGCATGGCCACCGGCTACGGCATATTCATGCTGCACCAGTTCTACCTGGGCATCCCGGGCGAGCTGGAGGACGCCGGCTCCATCGACGGTCTCGGCTACTTCGGCCGCTACATGAACATCATCATCCCCCTGTCCAAGCCGATTATGCTGGCCCTGGGTCTGTTCACCTTTATCGGCTGCTGGAACAACATGCTCTGGCCGCTGATCGTCAATACCAGCCCCCGCTGGTGGGTTATCACCGTCGGTCTGAAGTCCTTCCAGAATAACCGTTCCACCGACTGGAACGCCGTTCTGACGGGCGCTGCGGTCAGCATGATTCCGATTGCGATTCTTTTCGTATTCTTCCAGAAGCATCTGGTCGAAGGTATCAAGATGTCCGGTATGAAGCTGTAAATGCAAAGAAGGAGCAAGCGTGTCTTATTACTTGATCTTCCCAAGAAACACGGCTACGTTACTCGCATGATTACCCCCGAAAACCCCACCGGCGAGCCCGGCGGCGGCTGCCATGCCGATCCCGCCACTGCGCCTTTCGGTAAATCTGCCCGCAATCTGGGAAAGGGCTGGAAGGTCAATCCCTCCATTCCGCTGAAAGCAGGCGAAAACGCCACGCTGATGGATGTGGATGGCCCCGGTGTCATTACCTATTTCTGGATTGCAACCGATCACAATTACATGAGCGAGCTGGCGGCAGTGGTCAGCATATCATTCGTTTCAGCCAGACGCTGCAATAGTGCTGCATCATCCTCGTAGAGCTGCACTATTCCTTCAATTCGGATGCGCATGTTGCACAGCAGATTTGCTGCGGTGTCCGTGTAGAGTTTTTTCATCGTCATTTCCTCCAGAGGGGAGGCGGTCAAGCCGCCGTCCCCAGGATCATATTCACGGCCTTTGCCATACTCATGCCAAATCTCAGGAAGATCCTTGCGCAGTGCAGTGGTGTCGATGCGGGTGGAAATGACTGCTTTCCAAGTGACTTTGAATGCACCTGCCGTGATGGTATCAGTGTCAGATTCGGTCATGTGGGCTTTGATCTCGTTCTGGATTGCTTCGATCTCGGCGCTGATGTCCTCTGCCATCCTGCGCAGTTCGGTCAGTTCGTTGAGCTTGCTGACGAGTTCATTGGTTGCCATGTTGATTTCCTCCTTTTTATTCGGCTGAAGAAAGCACCGTCATGCTGGCGTGGCTCCCGTAGGGCTCTTGCGAGGAGAAACTGTCGTGCTTCGTTCAACCTTGTAACTATATTATACTATATTGTACCCGATATATCAACTGGCGTTGTTGATGAATATCGTACCCAATATATGTGCAATGCGTATATTGTGCCCGATATAAAATGCTGGTATAATAAAGAATATTAAGGAGGGATAGTATGCCTGCAAGCAAAGCACAGCAAAGAGCGGTGGCGAAATACATGGCGGCCAATTACGACGAGATTAAGATCCGTGTCCCCAAAGGACGCAAAGCTGACATCGATGCTTATGCAAAAACACTGAATGAATCAATAAATGGTCTGATGAATGGATTATTGCGTGATGCACTCGGTATGAATGAGGTGGAATGGAAGCAGACGTCTGATGAAGTGGGGGAGGCATAAAACCGCTGCCGTGTACATTTTTCAGAAATAGCCTATGAGGTAGTTCAAGTAGACACTGCCTTGCAAATGCTGATGGGGAGAAGTGCACATATTATAAGGCGAAGTTCGGATGTCCCCACTTTTTTTCTGATTCAAAGTAAATGCTTTCTTCGGCATTTGACGGCATGAATGAGAAGATTTATCATGCCCCATAGACAGGTGGTGTGCTGACTTTGTATTCACCTAGCCCCCGTTGATTGACGCAGAGGTGTTGATCTGCTATAATGTATCTGTAACTTATGGACTCTGATGAGTCTGACTATTGATTTACAAGGACTTTCAGTATATTTCCTGCGCTCATCGACGCGATGGGTTCGGACGAACAGCGCATTTCCGAGGCGCGCGACGCTTACGACCAGCTGACGGACGCGCAGAAGAAACTGGTTCGCAATTACGATCAGCTTCTCGCCGCGGAATATCAGCGTGCCAGCGCGATTGCGACCGACAAGGACAAGGCGCGCGCGAACGACGTCGTTTCCGCAATCAATGCAATCGGCGTTCAGATCGACGAGGATTCCGCGAATGCAATCGCGAATGCGCGCGGCGCCTACGATCAGCTGACCGATACGCAGAAGGCGCTGATTACCAACGCCGATCAGCTGAAAAACGCGGAAGCTGCGCTTGAAAAGCTGAACGGATTGGGTGAATTCAGAAATCTGTATTTCGAGACGGGTGATTATCTCGAAAAGCTCGGAACGCCTCAGGTCGGCTCGATCGGCGGCGAATGGATGGCAATCGGACTTGCCCGCAGTGGACGAAGCGTGGACACGGCGTATTTCGAGCGCGCGCTCGATTATGTTTCGCAGAACATTGATGAAAACGAACGGCTGAACGCGAATAAGTGCACCGAAAATACGCGCCTGATTCTGGCGCTGACGGCGCTGGGCATGGACGCGACGGATGTGGGCGGCTATAACCTGATCGACGGTATCGGCGAACTCGGCTATGTTCGGAATCAGGGAATCAACGGCCCCGTCTGGGCGCTGATCGCGCTGGACAGCAATGCTTATGAGCCCCTGCCCGAAGGCGACGCGACCCGCGAAGCGCTGATCGGCTGCATTCTGGATGCGCAGCTTGAGGACGGCGGATGGGCATTCACCGGCGACGGCGCGGACACGGATATGACCGCGATGGCGCTTCAGGCGATTGCGCCTTATTATGATCCTGCCGCGGATGCGGACAACGAGCTGAATGCGGCGATTGGACGCGGCGTTGAATGCCTGTCCATGCTTCAGGACTCCAGCGGACTTTTCGGCACTTACGCCGCGGATGGAACGATGACCGCGACGGGCGAATCCGCTTCGCAGGTAATCGTGGCGCTGACGGCGCTGGGAATCGACCCTGATCAGGACGAGCGTTTTATCAAAAACGGCGTTTCGGCGCTGGACGCGCTGATTCATTTCGGCGTTGCAAACGGCGGATTTGCGCATTTGGAGAATGCGGAGCGCGATGCAATGGCGACCGAACAGGGCTATTACGCGCTGACCGCGTATGCCCGGTATCTCATGCAGCTGAACCGGCTTTACGATATGACGGATTCCTTTAACGACGGCGAAAACCGGATTGAGCCGCTCAGACTGTATATCGGAATTGCACCGAAAGAGTAAAATGGAGGGATAGAAATGAAAAGAATACTTTGTCTTTTGCTGGCGGCGATGATGCTGTTCGGCGGCGCGTTCGCGGAGGGCGAAATGCCCGAAAACGTGAAAAACGCCTATCAGACGACCGGCGATTACATCGAGTCGCTCGGCGCGCCGCAGGTCGGCTCCGTCGGCGGCGAATGGATGGTGATCGGTCTTGCGCGCAGCGGGCGAGAAGTGCCCGAAAGCTATTACGCAAGCGCGGAAGCCTATGTTCGCGAAAATGCGGACGAGCACGGTCAGCTGCATCGCGTGAAATCTACCGAGAATTCGCGCATGATTCTGGCGCTGACGGCGATCGGTGCGGATGTAACGAACGTCGCGGGCTACAACCTGCTCGAACCGCTGGGCAATATGAATTTTCTCGCCATGCAGGGCAACAATGGCCCGATCTGGGCGCTGATTGCGCTGGACTGTGGCGATTACGAGCTTCCGGACGACGCGAACTACACTCGCGAAATGCTCGTTCAGTCGGTTCTGAATATGCAGCTCGAGGACGGCGGCTGGGCGATTGCCGGCGATACCGCCGATTCGGATATGACCGGCATGGCGCTGCAATCGCTCGCGAAATATTATCTGCACGAGGGCGAAACGGCGGTTTACGCTGTGGACGTCAATCCCGCGGTGGACGCGGCGCTCGACCTGCTTTCGCAGATGCAGTTTGACGACGGAAGCTACGGCACCTTCGACGGCAGCGGCAATATCGTGCCCACCAGCGAATCGATTTCGCAGGTCGTGACCGCGCTGTGCGCGCTGGGTATCGATCCTGAAACGGACGAGCGATTCATCAAAAACGGCTGTTCGGCGATTGATGCGCTGATGGACTATTATGTGGAAGGCGGCGGATTCAGGCATTTGCTCGATCATGACCGTGACGGCATGGCGACGGAGCAGGCGTATTACGCGCTCGCCGCGTACGACCGGCTGCTTTCCGGAAAAACGCGGCTGTACGACATGACCGACGTTCTGAATCCGTAAATGCAAACCCGCGGGGAGGCGATTCGTCTCCCTGCATTTTTTATGCTTCAATCGGCATAAATGGCGGTGCGGGCATCGATATTTCATAAAAATTCGCATTAAAATTGCAAAAATTTACCTAAATGGATGGACAGGGTCAAAGAAGAATGATATGATTAGTATGGTGCATAGTGGAGACATTATGTGCTGCGAATTGAATATGCTGTGTTGTGCTTTCGCGCCGCAAGGGAGAACCCCGGCGCGAAAATGAGGGAATCCGGTTGGAATCCGGGACACCGAAGCGTGCTGTAAGGCGGAAGCGCGCGATTGATGGCGAAAGCCGGTCATTGGCTGAAAAGCTGAGAAGGCGCAGTCGCGCGCGCTGAGCTGTCTCTGAACCGCACGAGTCAGAAGACCTATAACACACTGAATGAATACGTTCGAAGACGGAAAACTGGGGCGCAGAAAGCGCGTTGGTCGTTTTATTATGAGCGAGGGAAGGGGGGAAGTCGTCCATTCAGCAACGATGATGCAGTATGTTCAAAAACGGAAGGTTTGCAATAAATCTGGACTCAGGAAAGGATGACAGAACGAATGGCAAGCTGTAAAGGCTCGCGCCAGAAGTGCGCGAAGCTGCTTTCTCTGCTGCTTGCGCTGGCAATGCTCTTTAGCATGATTCCGGCGACGTTTGCGGAGGAGAGCAAGGGAACGGTACACGTCGTAGTTGAAAACACGACTTTCACCGAAGAAATGAACGGCAAGACCCCCGCCTGGACAGGCGAGCTGGTCAATACGGACGTTGAACTCAGCGCGGATTCGACGATGATGACCTGTATCGTCGCGGCGCTGGCGACCGTGGACACGGCGCCCACGATCGTTGAAAGTGAATACGGCAGATACATCACCGAAGTCGGCGGCATCGCTGAAAGGGACGCTGCGGACGGTTCCGGCTGGATGGGCACGCTCAACGACTGGTTCAGCAGCACGACCTTCAATGAGGTTACGGTTGCAAATGGCAGTCTGACTGCGGGCGACGAAATCCGCGTGATGTACACCTGCGATTTAGGCGCGGATCTGGGCAGCGACTACAACAGCACGGACAAGACCGTGAAGGCGGTTGCGTTCAGCGCGGGCAGCCTGGACAAGGCGTTCGCGGCGGATACGCACGAGTATACGCTCAGCGTTCCGGAAGGAACCGAGAGCGTCGTGGTTACGCCGACGGCAGCGAACCGCAATTATCAGGTGCACACCTATGTTGGCGAAACGGAATACAAGCGCACGGCGAGCGTTCCGGTCACGGCCGGAACGGTGATCACCGTCAAGTGCGGCGATCCCGCGTGGCCCAGCATGAACGATAACACCGGCGACGCGCAGGTATATACCTTTACCGTCGCGCAGGAAGTGCCACATACGCCCATTACGGCGAACGTGACCTTCAGCAACGCCAGCGCGTTTATGAAGGACAAGAACGGCGCGGATACGGTGAACATGAAGGTTCAGCTGGATACCAAGCTGGAATATACCGTCAATGATATCCTCACTGCGGCGCACGAGCAGTTCTGCGCGGACGGCGCGGACGGCTTTGCGACGGCAACCGGCGATTACGGCGAATATATCACCAAGCTTTGGGGCGTTGAAACCTCGAACGTTGGCTATTACCTGAACGGCGCGATGGTGTACGCGCTGACCGACAAGGTTCAGAACGGCGATTTCCTCGACGTATTCATCTATGCGCACGCCTATCCGGATACCGAAGCGTATGCGGCGTTCGACAAGGCGACCGTTGACACGGACGATGAGACCAGCTTTGAGCTGACGCTGAAGTCCGCCGTGTTCGACGAGAACTACAATATGTCGATGGTTCCCTGCGAAGGCGCGACCATCACCGTTGACGGCGTGAAGACCAGCGCTGTGACCGACGCGGAGGGCAAGGCGACCGTGAAGATCACCACTGCGGGCACGCACGTCGTTTCCGCCGTGAAAACGAAGACGGTCGGCGAGGGCGACGCAGCGAAGGAAATCTCCGCGATCACCGCGCCCGCGTGCGTTGCGACCGTCGCCGCTACCGCGATCGACAGCGGAAAATACGGCAACGTCGTCTGGAAGCTGCGCGAGGACGGTACGCTGGAATTTAGCGCGGTCGAGGGCAGTGACGGCAAGATGGGCGGCAGCATCAGCAAATGGAGCCTGCCGACCTATACCAAGAAGTACAACGAACAGATCAAGAGCATCGTGGTCAAGGAAGGCGTAACCAGCATTGTCAATTACGCGTTCTATGCCATGTCGGCGGTCACGAGCGTTTCCCTTCCGTCCACGCTCACCAGCATCGGCGACGACGCGTTCAGCGGCGTGACGACCATCACCAGCTTTACCTGTGCGGAGGGCTGCGTGCTGAGCGCGAAGGATAATTTCGTGCTGAAGAACAACGGCACGGAGATCTTTACGTACCTCGGCAAGATGGAGGGCGTGATCACCATTCCCGACGGCGTGACCAAGGTTGGCGCGCTGTTCGGCGGAAGCGAAATCACGGGCATCATCTTCCCAGACTCCGTAACCGAGATTTCCGGCACGAACTATACCACCTGGGACGGTCCCTTTGCCGGATGCACGAAGCTGGAATCCGTTACGATTCCCTGCAATATCACCCAAACCTATGTCTTCAAGGACTGCACCGCGCTGAAGACGGTCAGCTTCAAAGAGGGCGTGACCACCATGGCGGACTACACGTTCAGCAACTGCACGGCGCTGACCACCATCAATATTCCCAAATCGATGGATGCGTTCAACACCAGTGCGTTCGTGGGCTGTAAGGCGATCTCGACCATCAACTGCGCCGAGGGCAGCATTTACAGCATGAAGGACAATGTCCTGATGAAGAACGGCACGGAAATCGTGTTCGCGCTTCCTACCGTTCAGGTCACCGGCGAACTGGTAATCCCCGAGGGTGTGACCGCGATTGGCGATTATGCCTATGAAAAGCAGACGGGCATCACCTCCGTGAAGTTCCCCAGCACGCTGAAGACCATCGGCGAATCCGCGTTTTCCGGCTGCACGGGTCTGACCGGCGAGGTGGTCTTCCCTGAGGGCGTGACCGCCATCGGCCGCGAAGCGTTCCACAATTGCGCGGGCGTGACCGGCGTACAGTTCCCCAGCACGCTGACCACGATCGGACAGCAGGCATTTGACAGCACTGGTCTGACCGCGCTGGAGCTGCCTGCGAGCGTAACGTCGATCGATTACGGCGCGTTCCAGAAAACCAAGATCAAGACACTCAACCTGCCCGACGGGCTGAACATTACCGAAAGCAGCGTATTTCAAGAGTGCACCGAGCTGACCGAGATTTCCGTGGGCGGCGACGTTATGGGCAACGGCGCGTTCGGCAACTGCACGGCGCTGACCACTGTCACCGTCCGCGAGGGCGCGACCAGCATCGGCAGCATGGCGTTCGGCGGCTGCACGGCGCTGACCACCGTGAACCTGCCCAAGAGCCTGACCACTCTGGACGCTCGGGCGTTCTATGGCTGCACGGCGCTGAAGAGCATCAACTTCGCCGAGGGCAGCACCTTCCGCTTCCAGGACGGCATCGTCTACAGCGGCAATTCCATTCTGTTCGTGCTGACGCTCGATCAGGAAGAACTGGTCATTGCGGACGGCGTGACCGAAATCGGCAATCAGGCGTTCCAGAACCAGACGGTTCTGAAGAAGGTTACGCTGCCGGATTCGCTCGTGAAGATCGGCAGCAGCGCGTTTAATGACTGCACCAATCTGGCGAGCATCAACCTGCCGAAGAACCTTGAGGAGATCGGCTACGCTGCGTTTAACAACTGCACGTCGCTGTCCATGGTTACCTTCCCGGCGAGCCTGAAGACGATTGGCGGCAGTGCGTTCGAAGGCTGCACCAACATGAAGGGTCGCCTGTATCTGCCCGGAACGATTACCAGCTTCGGCGGCTATGCGTTCCAGGACTGCTCCGGCATTACCAGCGTCTATTTCGAGGACGCGGCGGATCCGGAGAATACCACCTATGGCGAGATGCTTCTGCGCGAGTGCGTCAACCTGACCGACCTGCGCCTGCCGGAGAACATGACCAAGCTGAACGGCATGATCTATCATTGCTATGGTCTGCGCAAGCTGGTTCTGCCTGAAAACATCAAGGAATTCGCCAGCAACGATTATCTCCCGGACGGCTTTGTGTACATGGATCTGAAGGGCATTCAGAAGTTCAGCACGTACACCATGTCCAATATGAGCAACCTGAAGGAGCTCTACCTGTCCGCGGATCTTACCGACTATCCGGACAGCGGCCGCAACTGCCATCCGGACATCATCTATTTCCGCGGCACGGAAGAGCAGTGGAATACGGTGAAGTTCGGTAAGAACACCCTTGCGAACTTCGAAAAGTACGGCACTGTGATCGTGTTCAATTACGGCTCCGAGACCGGCGATGCGCCGGAAATCACGAAGCAGCCGGAGAGCGCGACCTATGAACAGGGTCTGCGTCCGAGCCCGCTGGCCATCGAGGTCAATGAGCTGGAAGGCGCTCAGTACGTCTATCACTGGTTCTGCGACGGCGAATTCGTTGCCAGCGGCAAGGAGTGCGCCATCAGCACCGGCACGCCCGGCGCGCACGAGTACTACTGCATGGTTCGCTGCGTCGTAAACGGCAAATACAGCGAAACCAAGAGCGACGTCGTGACCGTAACCGTCGCCGCGGTTGAAAAGCCGTTCGAGGGCGAGGGCACGGAGGAAGATCCGTATCAGCTGTCCAAGTGGCAGGATCTTGAGCGCCTGTCCGTTCTGGTTGAGAGCGGCGAGAGCTACAAGGACAAGTGCTTCCTGATGACCGCCGATATCACGCTCCCGAAGAACTGGAAGCCCATCGGCTGCACCAAGGACGGTTCGAACGGCATCAACAAGGGCGCGAACCTCAATGCGTTCTCCGGCACGTTCGACGGCGGCAACCACCTGCTGACCGTGCCAGCGGGCGAGCGTCCGCTGTTTGCGTATGTCAACGGCACGACTATTCGCAACCTGAACATCTACGGAACTCAGATCAACGGCTTTGGTCTGGTGGACTGCTTCACTGGCGTCGGTATGTCCGGCACGGCGATGATCATTGAAAACATTACCCTGAAGTCCGGCACGCAGACGCTGGAATCCGGTCTGATCGGCGCGCGCAGATTTGAAAACGGCTGGGCGGGCTGCAGCGCGGGCTACAACGCCATCATCCGCAACTGCACCATCGAAAAAGGCGTTATCATCGGCTATACCGGCGAGCGCAGCGAGATCGGCGGCTTCGCGGGCCGTATGCAGGGCACGGTTGAAAACTGCGTCAACAACGGTACCGTAAAGGGCGTGAACTACGTCGGCGGCATCATCGCTACCATCGATAACGCGCTTGGCAAGTGCGATGTGCTGAACTGCACGTTTGGCGGCGACGTGATCGCGAGCGGCAAGAACGCGGGCGGCATCGTCGGCAGCGGCTACTGCGTCGATACCTCCGCGCCGAACGGCAAGAAGATCACCGTTGAAAACTGCACATCCACCGGCGTGATCACCGGCGATACCAATGTTGGCGGCATTCTCGGCGGCGACGAATACGTTGCGCAGTCGTGGGACAACGTCAAGTATTCCTTCAAGAACAACACCTTCACCGGCAAGGTTGCCGGCAATAAGAACGTCGGTGCGATCATCGGCTATTACAAGAGCCTGAACCGCGTTGACGATATTTCCGGAAACCAGTACTCCAAGAACTGCGGCGCGACGCAGCCGGTTGGCGCGGTCTACGTTGTGGACACCAACTGTGCGGAACCGACGGCGTATGGCGACACGATCTACTGCAATACCGAAAGCGGCACGAGCAGCTGCCCCACCGTGGCGGGCTGCAGTTGGAAGACCGGCTATAACCGCACGGACGACCCGCTGGGCAAGGATATTTCCAAGCTCTTTGCGGTGATCGGCGCAGTCAAGCTGGGCGACCTGAACGGCGACGGCGAAGTGGACATCACCGACGCGGGCATTCTGGTTCAGTATTGCAATGATGTGATCGAGCTTACGAGCGATCAGCTTCAGGCGGCTGACCTGAACGGCGACAGCGAAGTGGACATCACCGACGCGGGTATTCTGGTTCAGTTCTGCAACGATCTGATCACGGAGTTTTAAGGAGGCAGCATGATGAAAAAAGTTGCAACGCTGATTCTCGCGCTGGCGCTTACGTTCTGCCTGAGTGTTTCGGCACTTGCGCTGAACCTTGCGCCCAATGCGGATAAGAGCGTGATCAAGGCGGGCGATAAGGTCAGCGTAACGCTGAAGCTCGACGAAGCGATCAGCGAGATTACTTCTCTGGAAGCGCGCCTGTATTTCGATCAGACGAAATTTACCTTCGATAGCGCCGATCAAGGCAATAAAGCCGTTTCCGGCGCGACCATCAGCAAAAAGGTGCAGTCCAATGAGGATCGCACCTGGGTCAAGATCAATTACATCGATATGACGGCGCACGGCAATATCGCGGCGGGCGATTTCGCCACTGTGGTATTCACCGCAAACGCGGATATCGACGCGGATGCGGACGTTCGATTCACCAGTGCGATTGCAAAGAGCCTGATGGTCGACGGCTCCTCCTCCGCGAATACCGAAGAAACGAGCACGAGCGTGACGGTTCAGTCCGCCAGCCCGACCGTGGCGCTGGGCGAGCATCGCACCATGAACGCGACTGTCGGTCAGGAAATCGAAGTGCCCGTATACTTCAACAACACGCCCACCATCGGCATGGCGGCGTTCGTGATCGAGTTTGATTCTGGAAAGCTCAGCTACACCGGCGAAACCCACGAGGGCGGCATTGCGGAAGGCAAGCTGATCGTCGCGGCTCCGGGCGAGGGCGAAAATCGAATCGTCGTTTCCACGAATGGCTCGCCTGTGACCGAAGCCGGCAGGCTCTGCACGCTGAAGTTCACTGTCAAAGACGTGATCGGCGATGCGGCGATTACCTTCCCGAGCGTCGAGTCCGACGATGCGACCTATCCGATGCTGCTGGACGAGAATATGCAGCCGGTCGGCGGCGCGAAGTATTCCGCGCTGACCGTAAGCGTTTTCGCCCTGCCGCAGGTCACTGCGATCGAACTGGACAAGACCAGCCTTTCGATGAAGGTTGGCGGCGAAGAAACGCTGAACGCGACCGTGACCGCGGATGAAGGCGCGGACGCGACCGTGACCTGGGAAACCGAAAATGAAGCGGTTGCCACCGTTGAAAACGGTCTGGTCAAGGCAGTTGAAGCGGGCGAAACCGTGATCACCGCGAAGGCGGGCGGCAAGACCGCGATCTGCAAGGTCACTGTCGAGCGCACGGCGGATACGGGCTATACCGTAAAGCTCTCTGAAAGCCAGAGCGTCAATGTGGGCGGCAAGGCGAACGTCGCGCTGATTGTCGGCGTTGGCGAAACCGATGAGCGCACGACTTACAACGCTGTGGACGTCGAGCTGAAGTATGACAGCGAAAAGCTGAAGTACACCGGCGAGACGACGATCGGCGAAACCCGAATCAGCGACGACGGCGCAGGCACACTGAAGCTGGTTCGCTATGGCACGGATGCGAAGGTCGGCGAGCCGATGGTTACGCTGGAGTTCACCGCGCAGGCGGCGGGCAAGGCGGAGGTTCGCTTCCAGTCTGCGAAGGTCGACGAATCTGCGAATGCGTCCCTGCAGGATGCGCCGGATGCGACGTGGCTGAATGATTCCGTGATCATCACCGTGGGCGGCTACAATGTCACACTGCCGGACGACTTCGAGGGCGATAAGACGACCACGCCCGGCGAGGATTACACCTTCACCGCGAAGGATTCCGAGCATTACGATTACACCGTGAAGGCGACCATCGACGGCAAAGAGGTCGAAGTCATCGATAACGGCGACGGCAGCTATACCATCAAGGACGAGAACATCACCGGCGACGTCGTGATCACCAGCGAAAAGACCGGCAAGAAGTACAAGGTAACCATCACCGGCGAAGATACTACCGGCGCGAGCGAAGCGCAGTACGGCGTTGATTACACGTTCAAGATCGAAAAGGACAGCGCGTACGATTACACGCTCAATGTGAATGCGCCTTACGTCGACAACGGCGACGGCACCTACACCATCGCGGGCAGCGAGATCACACACGACATCACGATCAACGTGACCAAGACCCCGAAGCAGACGCCTCCGGCGGATACGACTGCGATCACCATCACGGGCGTTACGGAAGAAGAGGTCGTCGGCGGTCTGAATCAGACTGCGCCCAACGGCAAGGATTACACGATCACGCTGAATAAGGATGCGGCATATGATTATACCGTGAAGATCGGCGAAACCGCGCTCGAGCCGAATGAGGGCGGCACCTATACCATCCCCGGCAGTATGCTCAACGGCACTGCGCTGACGGTTACGGTTGAAAAGACCGTTGCGGCGGCGAAGGTTGAAGTGTTCGAGTATCTGAAGCTGAAAGAAGCGGCGGGCGAGGAAAGCGGTCAGTCCATGTGGCTGGTGCTGGTTTCCGGCAAGCCCGTGAACGGCAGCGTCTATGCCTTCGACGGCAATGCGATGTTCACCTCCGAGAAGTATGACAGCGCGTACTGCTACCTGATGATCTCCGGCAAGACCATTGAGGAGGTTCAGGCGGAAGCGGCGGCGAAGGTCAGCCAGAAGGCGGGCTCCGCGAGCGCAATTAGCTACGAAGGCGACGTGAACGGCACGAAGAACGTCGATATCAACGACGCACAGCTCGTGTACGATATGTACCGCGCCAAGTATGGCGAATTCACCCAGACTGTTGCGGTTGAGAACTTCCTGCGCGCCGATATGGACGGCAGCAAGAACGTCACCGTAAAGGATGCGGCTGAAATCGTCGCGAAAATTCATGCGGAATTTCCCGTAGAATAATCCGATTCCCGCGTCTGCGGCTCCATTCGAGCCGCAGGCGCATCCGACATATAATGGGGGAAAACCATGAACAGGAAAATCCGACGGTTGAGTTTCGGACTTGCGGCGCTTTTCTGCCTTCAGTGCTTCGCATTCAGCGCGGCGGAAGACGAAATGCCCGAGCCGCAGCCGACGGCGTATCAGGAAACTGCCACGCCTGAACCGGAACCAACGCCAATTTCTTCCGAGCCTGCGGAAACGCCGGCTCCTGCGGAAACGCCAGTCCCCTCGATTGAATCCGAAAACCCTGTGCAGGAACCCGAAGGAACGCCCGAGCCTGAAGCGACGCCCGAACCGGAGACGACGATCGCACCCGAAGAGACGATCGCCCCGGAAGAGACGATCACCCCAGAAGAAACGCCCGAACCCGAAGAGACGCCCGAACCCGAAGGGACGCTGAATCCGGAAACCACTCCGGAAGCGACGCGGGCGCCGGAATACGTCTGCGGATTGCCGGAGCACGTTCACGGCGAGGAATGCTATGATGAAGGGCAGAACCTTACCTGCACGCTTGAAGCGCATATCCACGATGCGAGCTGTCTGCCCGCGGAAACGCCCGCGCCCGCCGAAGAGGATCAGAGCGCGGAGGACGTTCCCGATCCGGGCGACTTGATCATCGCGCCGCGCGTCGACGAAGCGCTCTGGCGCGGCGTAAAGCCGAGCGACGAGCGGGGAATGGCGATTCCGATGCTGTTTCAGGGCGACTACGCGCAAATCGTATGCTCGATCAACGGAAGAGATCGCAGCGTCGCGACCTCAGGCTGCGGCGCGACGAGCCTTTCCATGGTCATTGCCTATCTGACTGGCAATACCGATCAGACCCCTTACAGCCTTTTCTGTGATTCGGTAGAAGCGGGTCGCTATCACGGCGCGGGCTGGAGCCACAGCACGCTGAGCAGCTATGCCGAACATTACGGCGTAAGCAGCCGATGGATTTATAACGACGCGAAAACGATTCTGCGGGCGCTGCGCGAGGGCAGACCGGTCATTGCGCATATGGGGCCGGGAATCTTTACGTCGAGAGGACACTATCTCGTGCTGCGCGGCGTAACCGAAGAGGGACTCGTGCTGATGAACGATCCGAACAGCCATAGCAACTGCGAAATGGCGTTTCCGATTGAAACGTTGCTGAAGCAGGCGAAAACCGACGAATCCTTTATGGTCTGCTGGAGCAACGATATGCCGGCGTTCGAGGTTCACGAAGCGAAACAGGAAAGCAGCGAAACGCTTCGCGGCGACATCAACGACAGCGGCAGCGTGGACATCAACGATGCGCAGCTGCTCTACAGCCTTCTGAGCGAGGGCACGGCGGACGAACGTTACGACGTGAACGGCGACGGCGCAGTCGATCAGACGGATCTAGGCGCGCTGATGGATATGATTCTGAATCCGAAATCGGCAGAAGGAGGGGATAAGGTATGAAGCGAATCGCAGCATGGATGCTGATGCTGGCGCTTGCGCTGTGCCTTCCGGCTTTTGCGGAAGCGACGGTGAAACCCGAAGACGAGCGAATGGAACCGGTCTATACCTTTGACCTCACGGTGAACGGCAAGCACGAGGTCGCGGTTCAGCCGGGCGACGTGATTACCGTGGTATTCATCATCACGCGAGCGGACGAGGACGAGGACGCGAGCTACACAATGTATTCGATGCAGAATGAAATCGAATATGACGACAGCTTCGTCGTTCCGATGGAAAACGGCTGCATTGTTCGTCCGGAGATCGATACCGAAGATATCGCGCTCCGCGGCAATGGCAGAGCATTCTATATGAATTACCTCTCCTTCGTCGACGGCAGCGAATGGAACGACAATCAGCTCGTCGGCACCTTTCAGCTTCAGGTAAACGGCGAATCTGGCGTTACCGAGCTGAACAACCGGAATTTCTGTATTACAAAGCCCGGCGCGCAGGAAAGTTATGCAGCTACCTGCAATGATCTGCTGCTGTACGTCTCCAATGAATGCACGATCCGCTTTGAAACCAACGACGGAAGCGAACTGGAGAACGCAGTTGCGAATTACGGCGAGCTGCTTGAGCGTCCGGCGGATCCGGTGAAAGCCGGCTATCATCTGCGCGGCTGGTATAAGGATTACGATCTGACCGAAGAATGGGATTTCGAAACCGAACCCGTCGCGAAGAACATGGTTCTCTATGCGGCATGGGACGCGGGCAACCCGGATAAGGTCGCAGCAAACGCTGAATCTACCGCGCCGGCGGCGACCGCCGAGCCGGTTCAGGGCAGGCGCGTGCGCGTTACCTTTGATACGAACCGCGGCAAGCCGGTTTCAGACGTCTGGGTCGATGAAAATCAGCCCATTGAAAAGTTGCCCGAGCCCGTTCGCGCCGGCTATCGCTTTGCGGGCTGGTATAAGGACGCGGAGCTGCGCGAACCGTGGAGCGCAGAGGACGTGCCCACCGCCAAGAAGACGAAGCTCTACGCGGCGTGGGAAAAGAACTGACGAAAGCGGGGTCTCCCGCCGTGCTGGTGGGAGACCCAGACTGCTGATAAACCATGCGGCCGCAGAGTTTTCTTTGAAGACCTCTGATGAGGTCGAAGTCTCTGTTTACTGCGTCAACAGGGCTGCAAAGCCGGTTATATGCGTTAAGCGTATGCGCCCGTTTTGCAGCCCTTGAATTTGGCGATTGCCGAATGAGGCCACCTTTCCGCGGTTGACAAATCCCGCCCGCGCGGGCTCTAATGGCTTATATCATACGAACGGAGGCAGCGCGCATGAAGCAGTGCATGGATTCTGAAAACCTGCACAGGAGACTGAAGAAGATCATCGGGCAGGTGCAGGCGATCGATCGCATGGTGGATGAGGAAGTGCCTTGCGAGGACGTGCTGTTCCAGATCAACGCGGCGAAATCCGCACTGAACGGCTGCGGAAAGGTCGTTCTGGAAGGACGCATCAAGCATTGCGTCCGCGACGGCATCGAACACGGCGACGCGGAAAAGACCATCGAGAGCTTCACCAAAGCCGTGGAACGCTTCGCCAATATGTAATAACCTTTTGTAAATGCGTCCGAAGGGGCGCTTTTTAATTGCGCAAAAATCAAAAGACGAGCTTAACAACCTATACCCATATATGTATCATAAAGGCGAACGCGATACATATGGAGGGGAAAACCGAAGGTGAAGGGCATTCTGGAAAGAATCGAAAAATTTATGGAGTTCGGCGGCATTCGGAAGGATATTGCGTTGTTGGCGATTTCCGGCGTCGCCGTTGTTTGCAGTCCGGTCGGCTTTCAGCCGTTTCCGTTCGATTGCGCGTGGATTGCAATCGCGTTCTGCGGACTGCCGATCGTAACGGAGGCGGTGATCGGGCTGATTACCGCGTTCGATATCAAAGCGGATGTGCTCGTTTCGCTCGCGTTGATCGCGTCGATTTTGCAAATCCCAGCCATTTTACGCGCGAATTTCATAAAACCACCGGCTGCACGCCCACGGAATACCGCGCGCAGGGAAAAAGGGAATGGATTCATTTCAATGAACTGCAAATGTATAAAAACTCATGATCTTTGTCTCCGGATTCTGTTTCGATGAACGCGAAATTCATTTTGCAGTCGATCAGGATATACGGTCCGCAGCCGAGCAGACGATGGAGCGCGTCGCGAAAGCGCGCACGCGTGCAATCGCATTCATCGTCAGGATACAGAATCAGCACCTCCGGATTCCCGATTTCCGCGTAAAACTCCTTCGATTCGAGCATGAATTCGCCCTTTTGAATGCGAACGGGATGTACGCACGCCGCCTTCAAAAGCTCGCGCGCGCCGTGCGCAAAGCGATCAATGCAGCCGTGGCGCTTTTCCTTTGCGCGAAGCTCCCAGAGCATCCGCTCACGGCGATTGGAAACGATGAATGTATTTACAAAATACAGCTCTTCTGCGCATAAATCCTGCATAAATCTCCTCCATCCGCGAACCGTTGCCGTGAAAAACAACAAAGCGCCGGTTTCTATTCAAAGCCGGCGCATTCAGTGGTGCTTGTGGGACTCGAACCCACACGTCCAATCAGGACATCAGATTTTCATGCTACTTCATGTCGCCATGACCGCTTGCGCGTTGTAGTCTGGACTATATCTTCGCCATAGCGCGTGCCTTAGGCGGGCGGTGTATAGTCTCTACACATTTACGGAGAATTCCGATTTAGCTCGGTGTTGTCCGGCATGGGAGTTTCACCGAATTAGCCGCCATCCGCCGGGCGGTTTTCCATCCCGACGCTCAAATTCTAAGTCTGAGGTGTCTGCCATTCCACCAAAGCACCTTATAGTCAGAGTATACCACATTTCTCCCGGAAATGCAAGGAATAATCAAACTTGCATCTCCGGAAAATGTTGCGCGCCGGGCGTTATATCGGCGCGCCTGCAGCGTCCGTTTTCCGGTTCGCCCCGGGCGCGCCGATTTGCGCGGTTATTCTGCCAGGCCGGCCAGCGCCTGCGCCACGGCCGCGACGTAGTTATAGAACGGCTGCGCCACCTGCGGGGGCAAATTGCCGTTGGCGACCTCCATGTTGTAATAGCCCTTATAGCCGATCTCCTTCAGCGCGCCCATCATCTCGTCCCAGTCGATCGTGCCGAAGAACGGCGCGGTATGCTGGTCGGTGCGGCCGTCGCTGTCCTGTACGTGCAGCGCCTTTAGCCTGCCGCCCAGCGCGCGCAGGTTTTCGGTCTGGTTCACGCCCGCCAGATGCGCATGGCCGGTGTCCCAGCACGCGCCCACTGCGGGGCTGTCCAATTCGTCGATAAGGCGCGCCAGCTGACGGCCATAGATAAAGCCGTGATCCTCGCGCGACATGTTTTCAAGCGCTATGCCGGTATGCAGCTCCTCGGCCAGCTTTACAAAGGGCTTGAAGTACTCCACATTGCCCTTTATAGTCTCGTCCTCGGACATTTCGGGCATACGGCTGGGATGGAACACCACCCACGGTATGTTCAGCATCGCCGCGCCCTCCCTCCACCGTCTCAATGGCGGCGACGGGGCAGCCTCGTACTTGTCCAGCGCGTCCGGCTCGCGGTAGAAATTGTACACATGCGCGTGCGCCTGAACGAATTTAATGTTCAGCCGCGCGGCGGTGTCGGCAATGCGGCCCATCCAATCCTGCCAGCCCTCGGCCACGAACGGTGACTGCGGGTCGTGACACCAGTCCCAGAAGTTCATATCCAGCGCGCGGAATCCCGCGTCGTACAGCCGGG
>OLPR01001363.1_pt1 | contig 20162 bp, 27 predicted proteins | sample 1672761 | NCBI WGS metagenome assembly OLPR01 (sample SAMEA3136721, study PRJEB25190) | human gut metagenome | biome: human gut; feature: human-associated habitat; material: faeces | place: Austria | collected 2013 | reverse complement strand
AGAGAACATTCCAAAACTTATCACGATTCCGCTATCAAGCTTAAAGTAAGTCCAGTCATCACTTGTTTTAGGGTCTACAGAAGCCCCGATTTGGTAGATGCCGTCTTCGATATGGTTCAAACGGGCGGCAGTAATAGGAGTACCGCCGCTTGCGTTGTCGTTCCAAGTTTGTTTTGTGTAACCCATTATTTAGCCCCCAAAATCTCGTTTACAAGGTCGCGTAATTCTTCTGGTACATCTTCAATAGTTCTGCGTCCTGCCTTAATGAGACGTGCATATGATTTAGCAATAATCTTATTCATTTGTTCCTCCGTTAATCATTTCGTACATTGTGGTGATAGCTTCATCAGTATCAAGCTGTGCTTGCGTGATAGAGTCATTGAGCGCAATAAGCAACTCGTCTTGGTCAAGGTTTGCTTCTTCAACACCTGTCACTCGTTCTGGTGCGCCCTCTAAAAACTCTTCTCGTTCAGCTTCTTTTTTCGCCGCTGCCGCTGCGCGTTCTTCTTCTTCTTTTCTAGCTTGCTCTTCGGCTTTCTTTCGCTCTTCGATAGCTTTTAGTTCATCTTCGGTGTAGAGAATGTAGCGTTGAATATCTTCGTATTCGTCCCAAGCGTCTTGTGCTGCTTGATACTCTTGTTCAACAATAGTCCCTACAATTTTTCCTCCATTTGGATAAACCTTGATGGGGTTTTCGTAGTCGATTCGCTCAATTCGTTCACGCTCTGGAATTGCTTCGTGGTGAGCGACAAAAAGGCTTTCCGCTTTGAGATACCCTAAATCTAAATTAGGTTCAGTAATTTCATTGTTGCTTTCGTCTAATATTCTCATGCAACCCTCCTATAAATTGTTATTCCCATAAATAGATACGTATCGTCTCTTACTGTCCAAGTACCTCCAAACTCTTGTGATGGATTATGCGATTGGTCGTATGTTAAAAATGCTGTTCCTACTGGGTACATATCAAGTGGCGCAATATAAGAACTTGGAGAAACAACGCATTTCCAAACCGTTATCCCCATAAACATGTAAGTATCTGTTCTTTTCGTCCAAGTACCGCCCCATTTTTCTGCTGGGTCAAAGGCTGAATCGTAGGTAAGGTAAACAGAGCCGTTTGGGTATCCATTAGGCATAATGGTTGACATACCAGACTGTGTAGCCCATACGGGTGCGCCTGTGCCACTTGATACAAGGTATTGTCCCGCCGAACCTGCGCTTACGGGCGCATACCATGAAGGGGTAGCATTTGAGCTGCCGTTAAGGTTGCCAATGTTTCCCTTAGTGGATAGCTTGGCTTTGATTTTTGACCAAAGGGTAGAAACCCCGTTGTTGTCTAAGTAGCCCATGATTAAACCAAAAGAGACTCAAGTTCTTCTGTTTTTATTGCTTGAATGTTGTTCTGCACCACATCAAAATGAGCGGTATTATATGCACTTTCTTTGTCGTAGTTTGCAAAGATCATGTCTCCCACTTCACACTCTTCGCCTACGTAAGTTCCCGCTTTCCCTACCGTCCAATACCAGCCTTTTTTGTAAGCAGAATTGCTAATGGCGTCGTTTGAGCTAACTGCACCTTGGAACATTGCAGCTCCAACCGCACTGTTAGCAACTGCCGTAGCAACGAAAGCGGTAGTTGCAATTTGAGTTGTATTCGTTCCCGCCGCCGCTGTTGGTGCTTTTGGTGTACCAGTAAAAGTTGGGCTTGCGAGGTCTGCTTTATCAGCAAGAGCCGAATTAATGATTTTGTTTTGTACGGGGTTTGCAGACGTTGAGCTAAGAGAAGAATCAACGGTTACTTTAGTTGCTCCAGTTGCAATGCCGTCGAGTTTTGTTTTATCCGCTGCCGACATTACACCAGCTGCGGAAGTTGTAGCATTTGGAAGAGTTGCTTGGGAAAGAATATCCTCCGAATCTGACTTGTTTTTAAGAGTGATTGTTACTCCTGATATAGCGATTTTTGCGCCGAATGTGGCTTTGATTTTTGACCAAAGCGCGGTAACTCCTGCATCGTTTAAGTAACCCATGCTTTTCCTTTCTTAGAGTGCTTCAATAAATGAAATAGGTATTGTGTCTGCTTTAAGGTTTGAAATTGTGTCTGGTGTTACGTTTGCTGATATGACGTTTTCTTCTATTACGATTCCGTCTCCTGCGGTATAAACAAGACCAGCTTGTTCTAATTCGTTTTCAAGTCGTTTAGCGTCTTTTGCCGCAAAGGCAACGATTGTTGTTCCTTGTGCCAAACACGCTACTAAGTCTCCAACTGCGACATACGCATAAGTCGTTGCATATACCGTTCCGCCTGAACGTGGCTGCACAACAAGAGTAGAGCCATTTACACCGATAACCGTCCCGAAGAACATTGATAGCTTTGCTCCACGTTCTTTAGTTGGTTTGAGAAACTTTTCAATAGCCGCTTGATTCATAGCTCAAACCTCCTGACTCTTGTTTTGGTAATAAGTCCAGGAGTAAGTGATATTTCGTAGCTTTGTACGGTATAAACTCCCGACACACCTTCTAGGTCGATTGATACGTGGTCGAACAAATGAATTGGTCTATAGGCGTGTTCAAACGTAACGGCAGTAAGCTTCGATTGCTCTTCTGCCAGGAGGGCTTTTGCTTTATCTTCAACAACTTGTTGCGAATCTGCGTCCGACATAGATTCAACGCGCACAACCTCGCCACGAAACATTGTTGAGGTTTCGTCGGTGGGGCTATCGTTTATGGCAATTGCTCGCAAAACTTCATCGTCTGCGTTTTCGCATGTGACAATTACCACATTAGCCACTTCGCTCCAGTCGTGTTCCTCTTGGGTTGATGGACGAACAATCGAATATTCTCCTTCACTGAATACGATTGAAGAATATTTTGGAGTGGAGGTTGTTTCGCGGAATATCACTAACCCGTATTCGTTTGTGTCTAAGGCTAAATATCCAGCGTTGTCTAACAACTCATTGATAATATCGAGTTTCGAGTAATCCTCTGGCAAGAAAGACTTACTTACCCTGATAGTGTTTTTTTCGGTTGGTCTATAGGCTGTTTTTAGTCTTACTGTTGATAGTATTTGCTCAACATAATCAAATGGGTCTTTGGATTCCGCAACTGAAAATGGCTGATGGTATCTTCCGCTGTCTAAGATTTTTGCAAGAGAATAGCACGTGAAGTTCTTCTCATTTTTTGTTTTACCAGTGTAATAAGCGCGAAGAGTTGCAAGCACTATTTCTTCTTGTTCGTATCCATTGTCAAGAATGACGGATATTTGGATAAAGTCTCCGTCTGATAGATCGTCACCAATATAGGTAAACTGCGCTTGCGTCTTAATAGTACGTGAGATTGACGCACTAATAGACCCGTCTTTGAATACGCCGCTTAATTCCGCAACGGGGTAGAGTCCAGGAAACGCTAATTTCTTTACAACGATTGTTTCTTTTCTCGATAGCGTATAGTCCATTTATGCCACCGTCCAAGTAGTCTCGGATGGGAATAAATCTTCTGCTGGATAAATCTGTGCATCTTTGAAGAACGGTGATTTATAGAACATATCGTAGGGATTGCCTGAAACAACTGTTAAAGACAGATCGAGTTTTCCTGCAATATCGAAACTTCTTTCATTCGCGAAAGAAGCAGAATCTACGAACACTCGGTAAATACCGCCGCGCGAAGGACGGAAAACCGCTTCAATTCCATGAAGTGACGTAAGTATTTTTTTGGTATTAAATGGCTTCTTGAAATAAGCGGATACAGTGCAATTCTCTGTAGCGTTATCAAAATAGCTAACAGGGTTACTTCTTCCCAGAAAGTTCTCATAGGTAACGCTGTTAGTTAAAGTGAAACTCTCTTCGTTATTCAAAACAAGAACTATAGATTGCTTGATTCCATCAATGAAGTAATCAAGTCTAGGAGACATTAAAGAGCCTGTTGGTAATAACTCCGTTGCGCTTCCTATTCTGTTTTCATCGAGGGTTACAACAAAGTACCTTGCACCTTTGATAGGCAAGTCAAACAAGAGAGTCCCTGTTTCGGTATAACCGCATTCGTCTAACTTTCCGTCTGCTAAAACAAACAAAAAGAACGAGTCGTTGCTGCAATTAACGCTCATTTTCCCATCAGTGAGCGTTGCACTAGCAGTTGTTGTTGTAGTGCTTTCTGCTATTTCCCACGTAAAGGGGACTAAGGTTGAAAGCCCCGAAGTAGACCAAACCTCTAGTTCGCATTCGAGCGTTTGCGCTGAACCTCCGATTTCAGACGCGAAAGCTATAGAGTCGCCATTGATTGTTGCTTGACGTTCAATAGAGTATTCGGAAAGCTTAACTTCACCGAACAAATTCGAGCCTTTAATTCTTAGCTCCCATTTGTTTTGATAAAAGCCTGAAAAGTCTTCGTAATTCCAAGTTATTGTCCACGGGAAACCAGTAAGCGAACCTCCACCAGTAGCAAGAGACACTTTAGGATTAGTTGCCGTTTGTGCTGTGAATCCAGTCTGCGACCATGTATCGTTTTCTTGGGTCTTTACAATGATCGTTGCTTTATCGCCTACAACAAAATTAGGATCACCGACTGCAACAGAATCAAGGCTTATTGTGCCAATAATTATTCCGTCTTTTGTTTTTGTGTCGCAAGCTAATGTGGTGTTTGCTGTTTGAAACCCAATATCTGCTTGCTGCATTGGTGCGCCCGTTTCGCTCCTAAACGCTGCTTTTACGGTCAAAATCCCGTCAGCAAACAAGATGATCGGTACGGGACTCATAATCACGGGATTCATCTACATAGCCCCCTTATAAGCCAATACGAGGTTGATAAAATCTTCTACGGTTTCTCCGTCCTTAGAGTCCGCTGGAATGGTTACGTTTCCTATTTGATAGATTGTTGTGTTGTTGGTAACACCGCTGAAAGCAGAACCGCCCGATGCCATATCAGCCGAATAAACAACGCTTGCTGCAAGGTCTGACGCTTCCATTGCCTTTTTAGCTTGTTGGTTTAGGTATTCGATGTTGTCCAGAACATCAGGCGTTGCGCGTCTAATACCTTCCGCGAAGTTTTGAACGAAGTGCATACCAGACCGAACGCCGCCCTTTTCTGCGCCTGACCAAATACCCGTTTTAGGCACAGAAAAGCGAAGTTGAGACATTGAACTCTGAATACCACTCAAGGCATCATCGAGGAATGGTATTTGATTTCTAATGCCGCTGACAAAATTAGCTAACCAGTGGTCACCAGAACTATAGCTATCTCCCGTTGAGCTATCTAATGTTGTTTTCGCTGTATTTCCTGCTTCTGATGTTGCTGCTTGAACATTTCCAATCTGACTTCTTTCGCCAGATGCGTAAGCATTCATGCCACCAGAACCAGCCTGTCCAAGTTGGTCTATTGTCCCGTTTTTGATTGCTTCGCAAATTGTCTGAATATCAGCGTTGCCGCTTTGATACGCTCCAACAATAATTCCCATTTGGTCGGAGGTGAGTCCCGCTAATTGCTCTTGCGAAATGCCAAGTTCGCCGATCTTGTTTTTGACTTCATCGACATTCATACCAGCGTCTTGCATGGTTTGGTATGCGTTTGCGATAATCGCGATTTGGTTAGGTGCCAAGGTAGAGACTTGCTCTTGCGATAAACCGAGTCCGTCCATTGCTGCTTTAGCTCTGTCAAAACCAACGCTACTGTTGCTAAGATTTGCATACGCCAAAACCATAGTATTAACCTCTTGTGGCGTTTTCATAGCAAGCTGTTCTTGTGATAACCCAAGCGATTTAACATAGTTAGTGAAGCTGTCTATCTTTACGCTATTTTGGGTTAACGCATCAGTATAGTTTTTGTTCGAACCAATCCAAGAAAGCATAGATTGACCAGTGCCATTGATCTTATCTTCGTAGTTTTGAGCTGCAATAGTGCTGTCATTAAAGGCTTTCGTTGCTTCTTGAAGTTGCTCTTTTTGCCTTGCACTATTCCCGGCAATTGGGTCTCCATTTTCCATTGCTTTTAGAGCGTCGTTGTAAGCTTGTTGTGCTTTCGTCAAATTTTCTTGGTCTTTGACTGACTTCTCAATGGCTTCACCCATGAACTTTTGATAAGCCTGTGCTTCTGCTGCTTCTCGCCAGTTGTCGGCATTTGCTCTAAGTTCATCGTTTGACTTCGACAAAGAGCCTGTCACTTCGTCGGTAATCGTTACCGAATCGCCTGTTATTTTGTTGTATCCCTCTACTGCATTTTGCAGCTTTGCGATTTCGCCTTTTGTAAGTTCTCCTTTGCTCCCTAAATCTTCGATAGTAGAGATATATCGTTCGACAAGTTTTGAGTTGGTGTAGTATTCAGTCCACCAGTTTTTCTGCTCTTCTGCCATATCAGCGCCTTGTTTAGCGGACTCTTCCATGGCTTTGCTAAGACCTTTGTAGGACACGGCAGCGTTATCAACTTCACCTGCCGTTGAAGAGGTTGAAATACCCATTTCTTCAACTGCTTTTTTAGCATCTTCTTGGGCGTTTACCAATCCATCAGTAGACTGCTTAAACTGTTCTTGTTTTTGAACATAATCCTGAATCGCCGATACGAGCTGTTGTCCAATAATCAAGGCAAGAGAGATGATTGCACCTTGCGCACCAATGGAAAGTGAGCCGAACTTACTCATTGCTGAACCAGCTTTACCAAGAACGCTTGGTAAACCGCTCATTTTCTTACCCAATGAACCGATTGGGTTAATTGTTCCTTTTGCGGCAACCCCGAACGCTTCCATTTGAGCCTGCATCAAAAGGCTTTGGTTTTTCAAACGGGTAAAAACAGGAATCAATGCACCAGCTATCGTTAGTAAAGGCCCTAAAGCCGTAACCATTCCAGCAAGGCTAATAATTGCTTGTTTTTGAGAATCATCTAATCCATCAACCGCGCTAGAAACAACGCCAAACAACTCATTAGCTTTCTCTAACCAAGGCGCGAGAGAATCAGCTACCGTAGCTCCAAGAACTTGCATATTGTTTTCAAGAATAGACATTTGACCAGAAAAGCCTTCTGCTTTTCTTTCGGCTTCACGTGCTGCGTCTCCTGCGTTACCCCATTGATCTGATACGCCGTTCCATGCGTCGTTGGACATAGTTAACGAATCATTAAGAACGTCTACTGTCTGGGTTAAGCCAAGAAGGGCTTGTTTCTGACGAACACCAGTAATGCCTAAATCATTGAGGGTTGTATCGGCTGACCCTCCGTTAGCTTCAATATCTTTAAGTCCTGTGATAAAGGATTTGATAGCTTCAATGGGGCTTGTATTCCACGTATTAGCAAAGTTCTCTGCACTCATTCCTGCAACACTAGCAAAGCCCTCTAAGGCTTCACCTCCTTTGCCAACGGCATTTTCAATATCGCTCATGGTGTTTGAAATAGCCGTACCAGCTGCTTCTGATTGCTGACCAGTAGCAGCAACAGCAGTTGATAGCGCAAGAATATCAGGAACAGACATACCAACAATAGATGCCATTGAACCAATGCGCGAAGAAACATCCATGATGTTAGATTCTAGCGTTGGTGTGTTGTTTCCTAAACGTACTAACGAATCTGCAAACTTGTCGTATTCGTTAGAAGTCATGCCTGTAATGCTTGCCAACTGTCCAAGTTTTTCAGACATTTCTTCTGCGTCTGAAATGTTGGTAGCAATGTTCAAGTTTGAAACAGTTTGACTAAACTTATCGAGGTCGTTTACGGCAATACCGAGCTGACCGCCCATAGCCTGAATCTCTAAAATCTGGTCTGCTGATGTTACGTGTGTTTTAGAGAAATTAAGGGCTGACTGCTTTAAGGCTTCAAAATCTTCTTCTGTGCCGTTAACGGTTTTTCGCATATTACGATAAGAAGAATCAATCTCTTGTGCCGACTCAACAGAAGCACTCATGAACTGTTGTATGCCAGGAATAACGGTAGCAGTGAGAGACAAACCGACATTAGTTAATGACGATGACCAGCCTTCAAGACCGCGACCTGAATTGCCTATCTGCTTATTGCAGTCGGTGATAGTGTTTTCAAGAGTCCTTGCTTTGATAGTAAGGTCTTGATATTCCTTTTGTGCCTTAGCTGTAGTAAACCCTGCTTCAATGCCTTTTTGGGCTGTTTCAAGTTCTTTGATCTTGTTTTCTGTTTTTGAGATCTCTTCTCGAAGTTCGGTAAACGTCCTACCGCCAGAAGATTTACCAGCCGCCATAGCTTCTGTTAGTTCTTGCTTCAATGAAGCAGCAGCAGCTTTAGCCTGATTCAGTTCTTGAACATTGTTTTCTAAAGAAGTGCGCCACTTAGTAAACTCTTGGCTTATGTTCTTGGCGTCGGAAACAACGCCGTCCATGTTCCCAAGTTTGCTAAGGCGTTTTCTTATTTGTTCTAATTCTGTATTTGAGTTTGCTGACTTCTCTGCAAGAAGCTGCATTTTTAGTGACAAGGTAGTAATAGATTGCGGGTCTAAATCTAGTGCTTTGTCTACCTTTTCGAGTTGTTGCTCTAAGGTAAGAGCCGTCATTTTAGTTTTAGCAAGTTCAGCTTCGGTTTCCTTGAAGGTGTTAGTCCCTCTAATAGCAGATTGCTCAACTCTTAAATCAACGTACTGTTGCGCTAATGATTTAGCGGTTTCTTTTGTTTTTGTTATTTCTGCGTCTAAATCGCGCATTTGTGCAACGGATTTAGTCATATCCATAGCATCTTGCGCCTGTTTTTGAGCAGTTACAAGCTGCCTATATTTCTCGTAGTCCTCTTGTGTGATAACGCCTAAATCACGCATAGACTTAATGTTTTCTTGCGCTGATTTATTCCATTCGGTGTAGTTCTTTTGAATAGAGGTGTCTACGCCGTCAAGTTCGGCGAACCCACGTTTTATTTTCTCTAATTCGCCATTGAGGGTATTGAAACGTGTGGTTGCTGCGCCTACAGAATCGCCCGTTTTCTCTACATAGGATTGTGCTTTTTTGAACTCGTCGGATATTCTGATTTGCTCATAGGCTGTACTAAGGATTTTTGCCTTTGCATACAAGTCTGTTGATTTATCAGACAAGGCTTGCATACGCAATTCTGTTGCTTTTAGACTTGCTGGGTTAATTTTTAGGGCTTGTGAGGTTTTGCGCAAAATGCTTTCAAGGTTTGAAGCGTCACGATTTACGCCTTTAATGGCATTGCTAAGCTGGGTAGTATCGCCACCTATTCGAATTGTTAAGCCGCGATATGTGTCTGCCATTAGTTACCTCTCTTATAAAAGCATTCGGTAGTCGGCTTTTGTTGCCGCTCTAACGCCGTCGTTTTGCTTGCTTGACTCTTCTGGGAAAGCCGCCTTCATGAGAAATGCCGCCCTCGCGAGTGTCATTTGCTGTAAGTCGTTATCGGAAAAACCTTGCTTGATAAGCCATAACGACATTTGTGTGTATTTCAGTGGGTTTTCCTTAGTTACCGTCGGCTTCTTTTGCAGCATCGCCGCTTCTGGCAGGAAAAAAACTCTCGTTAAACGCGACAATAGCCGCATTCTGTACTTCGGTGAGGTTCATTCCTTCTGTTTGGTTGACCCATGTTTTGAAGCTTGGAATAGAGTCACCGTTATAGTTTTTAAGACACGCCCAAACAGCTTTTACGATCTTTGTCCAGTTCGTCTGGGTGTAATCAAGGACGAGAACAACGTCAGAAGATTCTTTTTCTTTATCGCCTAGTTTTTCCTCTGCAATTTTTTCAAGGTCTTCTTCTTTGACTTCGACTATTCCGAAAACGTCTTTGATTAAGTCGGACTCAAATTCCTGTTCGTAAATTACTAAGGCATTAAGCCCAGCAGCGGCAGTGTGAGTGCCGCCGCTGTATTTGACTTCGAAATTCATTAAGCCGCTGCCTTAGTAGGCGTGTAAACCGTGGTAAAGAAGTTCGCATAAGCAGCAGTAGCAGAAGATTCAGCACTGCCCTTGATAATGTCAACGTCCACGTTGTTAATCTTGAATGTCTTAGCAATTGCGTTGAAGTCTGCCGAAACGGTCTGTGGGTCGGTAGAATCCTCTTTCGTGTTTGCTTCGGTAGAAGGACGGGTGAGTTTGACGTTATAAAGAACGCCACGGTTTTTGTCTGGGTCACCGTCGATTTCATAAAGCAAAGCGAAGCTTGCTGGGTTTGCGTCTGCGCGTTCGTACAGAAAACCGTTATCGTCTTTTTCTTGACCAAGCAAATCAATCAAGGCTTGGTCACTAAGAGCTGCAAGCTCGATAGAGCCAGAATAACCTGCGTTAGAGGAAGTTACGTAATATGCAATATCGTCTGCATAGAAAGTAGAGGTATCGCCCTCTGCGTCAATAGTTAAGCTTACTGCGCCTGGTAGACGAACTGGTGTTTTATATTCGCCAGTTTCAGAATCAATGAGTGCGTAGTAAACATTTTTCAAGCCAAAACGTACCTTATTGGTGTTAGCCATTGTTACTCCTTATCGTAAACTTCGAAGTGATAGACCGTCTCAATGCAGCCTTCACTTTCAATCCAAATTTCTTCATCACGCGACCATGTTCCAAACTCGGACAAAGCCGCTTCGAGTTTTTTCTCTGTTTCTCGTGAGGTAGGCTGCTGATATAGCTCAACGCTGAACTCTGCTTTGTTTAGGTAGTTGCTGTTATCTGCGTAAAAGTTCGTAGAGTCACCTTGGATATAGACCATGAAGGGAAGTTTTGGCGCTTTCCCTTTTTCAAACGCCAAATGAGCAACGGGAATACCTGTAGCTTTTAGTGCTTTGAATACTCGCTCCCTCACTGAATGCCGCCGATCTCTTTTTCAAGTTCATCTTCAAATGTCTTGAAAGTTTCATCTGCTGCTGGAGCGATATGCTGTCTGCCTGGAACGCGACCGCCACCTAAAGTTGCATGACCTTTTTCGAGAAGGTGGGGAAGTCCTGGCATCGTTGAGCCAATTTCAGCGTATGATTCTTGACCTTTTTTACCCTCTTTATGACCCCAAGAAGCTGCATACTTGCCTGTCCCGCCAAAGGTAGATTTAGCGTTGCTTTTAACAAGCCTTGAGCCTTTCTTTGCTGCCGTTTTAGCTGCTTTTGCAACGGACTCATCTACTTCTTCCAAGTAACCTTTGAGCATTTCGTCTAATGCAAGTGCAAAATCATCAACATCAACCGAAACATCACTCATTGGTAGCCCTCCTCGCCAAGACAAGGCGTGTAAAGTCACCAGTGTTTTCTACTCGTTCGACGTTGTATTCAATTTCATCAACCACAACAATTTGTTGTCCGCTGTAGTTAATGGAGCGTAGTTCAATTTCTGCATCAGCGTGAAGTCCAGCAGTTTTAGCAGCCATATACGAGGTTGCAGAAACGGAATATTCATTACAGAACGCTTCCGTTTCCACGCGCTCGTATGCAGCGTTTCCTTCTTGGTCTTGCGTCTGGGTTAATTCAACAAGAGTGCATTCGGCGTTAAATCGCATCTTCCGTCCCTTCTTTGTAGGTGGAATTTGCGGAAGAATTGAGTAGATCAATTACTGTTTGCCTATATGCTTCATCGAAACGTGCCGCTTCGTCGTTGTCATACCCAAAACGAGATTTGACATACATAGCTACTGCCTGTTTTGGAAGAGCTGCCATATTGTCTTGATCTAAAAGAGATTCACGTATGCCAACACGTCTCATATCAGCTAATGCAGCCGATATGAGCATGTTGACCTCGGAATCATAGGCAGAACCGCGCAAGCGCAAAGTAACTTTTATGTCGTCAATAAGAGCCAATTATTCAGCCTTTTCCTCTTGTTTAGTGGTTTTACGAGAACGGGTTGGAACGATTTCTAAATACCCTGGAAGGGCTTCATTGATTTCATCAATGCGTTCTTTCGTTCCTTCGAAGGTCGTTCCTGCTTCGAAGTCGATTCCTTCTTTAATCCCGTGAAACCGCTTTTTAACTGTTGCTTTCATTTAGCAGCTCCTAAGCAGATGCCTTTTTCTTCAAAAGCACGAAACCGTAAGGGTCTAAAACCTTTCCGTCCAAGGCAACAAGGCACTTGGTCTTTTCGAGGTTGTTATCATCGTCAATCCAACGCTTAGTAGTGAGCGGCATTCCTGGCTGTACGTTTACTGCGTAGTCGTTCCAATTGCCAAAGATAGCCACAACGTCACCCGCGCTTGCTGCGTCAAAATCAGGGAGAATGTCGGATTCAACGCAAGATACGCCACGTCCAATGATTCGCTTGATTTCGTCGCCAGTTACGGGGTTGTAACCAACGGATACAGGAGCATTGTTGTTGTCTGCCATGGTTGCAATGTACGTGTCCCAAGTAGACTGCGCCATTGTCCACTCGCCGTCACGATAAGCAGTAGGAACCTTTGCCCAAATGTCGCTGTGCCACTTCCGCCAATCCTTGAACTGTGCTTCTGTAACCTCGATAACCGTTCCCTTGGTGGTAACGCGAGTGTCGTTCAAAATACCGAGTGGTTGGGAAGTACCATCACCGCGCATAATTGCCTGTTCCAATGCCTTAACCATCGCTTTAGCGATAATTGGGGTAAACATTGCTTGGAAGTCATCAAAAGTTACTGCACCTGCAAGCAAAGACTGGGAGATACGACATTCGAGCATGAAGAAAGAGAACGATACTTTGTCGTTGTTGGTGACTTTCTGATAACCAGAAGTCTTTGTTTCGTCAATCCAAGTTGCTTCTGCGGTTAAGTCAACTACACGGAACCATAAACCGCCCTTTACAGAAAGCTTGCGAACCTTAGACCAAATCTGACCGTAGGTTTCCATCTTGGAGATAATCTCACGTGCCATAGTGGTTGGCACCTGTGGAGGAACATCGGTAGTCTGCGTGTATTCGCCGTTAATCGTAATAGCGTTAGTGCCTACAGTACGGAACTGCTCTGGCATCTGTGCGCCACGACAAACGTATTCCATGAATGCGTTTCGATACTCTGGCGTGTCGAGAGCGTCCACATTCTCGATGTTCTCACGGCTGTCTGCGCTTCGTGCAAAGACATTACCTGCACCACCTGCAACAGCGGCAATATTAGCGTTGCGGAGCTGAATAGCAGCGTTACGACGCTCGTACTCTGCTTCAATAATGCCAATCTCGGAGCGAAGCTGCTCCATGTCTACTTCCGCATCACCTTCAAGAAGGTTTGCGATTAAGTCACGACGATTGATAAGCTCGTCGGTTGTGAGTGCGCGGTACTGCTCGGCACTCATAGGTTCAAAATCCATGTTCTACCTTTCTAACGTGTGGATTCTTAGCGATAAAGCAGCTCTAATACGTGCTTCGCGCTCTTTCTTTTCGCGCAACAACAACTCCTGCTGCTCCTGCTCAATCACTCCGTCAAGGTAGGAACGCGCTTTTATGACAGTGCCTTCGTTTGCTGGGATTGATACCGCTGAAACGTCAAACACTTTGTCAACTTTAGTAATCGTGGAAGTGCGGGTTGCTTCGTCCCACTCCCACCCATCATCGGCAATAATGAATCCCCATGACATACGATCAATAAGACCGTTTTTAATGGCTTCGTATAGGTTTCGCCCTTCAACCGAACCGCCTAAATCAGCCTTAACGTAAAGACCGTGATCGTCTATATTCACAATCAACGTGTCATTTCTCATTCGAGCCATAACTAAACCTTCATGGTTGAGCTGAAAAATAACGTCTTTCATGTTTGCGCCGTCTAAGGCGTGTCGGTCGATAACCTCTTTTGCCCCGTAACCGAAGTCGTAAGGATCATCAAAAGTAGTGGCGTAACCCTCAACAATGTATCCAGCAGTATCATCTGCTGGTTGCATAAGCTGAAAGCTTCTGTATTCACGGTTTGGTTTTACTGGCATTACTGTTTCTCCGCTGTGTCGTGTCCGTCAGAAGAACCAACTCCGTCACCGTTTAGGTAGTCGTAATCTCCCTCTGGAAGTTCGTTATCATCACCTTGTGCATCACTGCCTTTTTTTTGCGCTTAATGCGTCTTTTAAGGTGTGTTGTTCAATGAGGTCTGAAAGAATGTATTCACCGCGAATCAGGCGAATATCTCCACCTTCAATGGGTGGCAGTTGAAGGATTTCCCTTGCTTCGTTGATGGACAGAATTCCACGGTCGATCATGTCTCTAATCATGTTTCGCTTCGAAGCGTTAGAAGAGTATTCAAGGCGATTCGCAGAAAATGAAATGGTGTTATTTGGTCGTTCTCGTTGCGTATAGAGCATGTGAGACAAGCCTTCACCGAGCTGTATAGCGAATGGTTCACACTTTCCTTCGTAGAAAGCGTCCCATACGTCCTCGGTAAACTTGTTTTGAAGAATGTCCTCGTTCACGCCGAAGTAATCAAACACATTAGACTTAATGCGTTCCATTTCTGCGTTATCAATGGTGTATGACTGGTTTGTAACTTGTTTTAAGTCACGAAACGTCGAGTCATAAATCATCAATCCCGATTTATTCTTTTCAGATAGGTTATCTTCGGTGAACTTGGCGCGTTTTTCGTCCATGACTTCATCTTTAACCATGCCTTCCACTGCACCAATGAAGCGAATCCTTGCACCGTTCTTAATGGCTGAATCTTGTGCTTCTTCTTGCGCGTGAATTAAGCGCATAGTCGAATCAAGTACGTTCCTCGTACCAAAAAAGTCCGATTCATACTGATATTTAGATAGCAGACATACGTTATAGAGTTCGATTGCCATAACTTCGCCATTAGGCAGATAAAAGCGAATCCAAGGCTCATTAGCCCACATAATCACTTCGGCGTAATCGAACTTCAACGCCCAGATTCCATCAATCGTTACTTGGTCTTTGGAAAAAGAGGGGACAATCGCTACCGTCGCATCACACTCATACATCGTAGCCACGCGATAGAGAAAGCGTGGCCACGTTGTATAAGCGTTTGGGGAGGTGTCAAATGCTCTTGCAAGTCTAGGTTTTGCGCTGCCGTGATATTCTGGTGCGAGTTTCGAACAAGCATTAGCGAAAGCGTGAATAGCCGAGCGGGTAAGTGCTTGTTCGTATACCCCACCGTTATAGGTTGAGAAAGCAGGAGCATAGTCGGAAATACTCTCGAAAGAAACCGCTCCTACTTTGTCTTTATGCTTTTTACCAGGCAATATTTTATCTAACAATCCCATAAGGGTATTGTTTTGTAACTGTCAAACAATTAGAAGGTCTAATTTCTTAGCCCACTAAGGCTAAATAGTTCTCTCTTTCATTGCAGAACACGGTATAAGCACATAATTCAGCTATGAACCCGTCAATTCTGTTCTTTGAGTTGTTCAGTTTCTTAATGGGCTGAATGTTGTCGTTGTTATCAACTTTAATCGAGACGTTCATTCGGCACCATTCGTTTATAGGGTTGTGGTTGTCGATTATGTTATTGTCTCGGTATTCTGCCTTTATTTGCTTCATTGGCTGTGATAGCGTCTGCGCTCCCTGCCTAATAGGGAAACACCTTGAATCACCAACAGCCATTTTCATGTTTCGCAAGGTGCTATCGTCAATGTGCCATGGGTCGTAGCCAACAGCGTAGGTATAGATACCCATTTCTTTTAGCTCATAAATCCAGTCAACGATAACGCCTTTGTCTATCTTGTTGCCTGGAACGGTTCTGATTAAACCGCGCTTAATCCATTGTTCGTAAGGAACATCATCACGCGAAGTTCTTCTACCACTGTTCGCCCAAAGCGTGATTGTATCTTCTGGTATCCAGTACATACCGATCTCATACATTTTCGGGTCATTTTTGCGCATCATGATAGCCCGAGCTGCCGTTAAGTCTGTAGTGTCTGACGCATCGAAACCAATAATGCAATAATCAAACCCTTTAAGTTCGAAGGTTTCTGTATTTACTGCTTCGGGGTAAGACAACCATGCTTGCGCTGCATTTTCTGGTAGATTGAAGTCTTTGGTAAGAACAGTAGGCAAAAACTCGGGGTCGTTCTTTGCCTTTTTCACGTATCCGCGCAAAGAGTCAATCTTTTTAATTGTTCCAAGACCAGGGTTTGCCTTAATCCATGCCTTCTCGTTAGTCCATTCGCTGCGTTCATCGAGCATATAGATAAATGGTAAGAAACGATCATCTATGTTTGGATTTTTTAGCCACTTTTCGGCGTATTCAATTTGAGAATCGAAGATGCCGCCACGTAAGAAACCATTGGTTGAAATTGCCATAAGTAGCGGTTGGTCACGTGCTGACATGCCCTGCTTGATAAGGTCGTATAAGTCACGGTTTAGAATAGCTGCCAGCTCGTCAATGAGTGCAAAGTGAACGTCTAGACCGTCTAAGTGCCTTGTCTGACTAGAAAGAACCGATATATAGCCCATATTCGCAGAACAAAGAATACCGTCCGCATCACGTTCTGGGACAGTGCCTTTTCTAAGGTGTTTGTTAAGGGCTTTTGATTGACGCATCATTTTTAAGGCTGCACCATAGGCAAGTGACGCTTGGTCACGCGAGGAAGCCACGTTGTATACCTGCGGTGAACCTTCCCCGTCTCCGACAAGCATGTAAAGTTCTAACGCTGCTCCACAACTCGTTTTGCCATTCTTTCTACCAAGCACTTCTACTACTTCTTGGAGTTGTCTATTACCGTCTTTATCGACCCAGCCAAAGGTAGTTTGAATGAAGGCTTTTTGGAATAGCTCAAGTTTGAAGTCTGCGCCTAACTTGCCAGAAGGGAGTTTGCATAGTCCCTCAATGAAGGTTATAGGTCTATTCGCTTTGTCTGCGTCAAAGTGCCACCTCTTATATTTTCCTTCTTTGAAGCGGGGAAGCATGATTTCTGCAAGTCGCTTCATTTGTTTGCAAGCGACTATCTTTCCCGAAGCAATTTGCTCGAAATACTTAACCGCTTCGAGCTTCTTTTTAGCCATTCTGCTTAAACCATGCGTCTAATTCATCATCGTCTGTATTTTCGATATTCACTACTTTATGAAGCTTGGTGTAGTAGGAGGATTTTTGAGTTTGGAAGCGCACAAGAGTCTTAATTGCGGGGTTTTCGACTACTACTTTATGCTTATAAGAGTTGTTGCCTTTTTCGATCTCGATTAGCACTCCGTCCTCGTCTATCTGTTCGCGTAAAAGAAAGATTTGAGCGCATAGCCAGCAGTATTCTCTTAGCATTTCTTCGGTTAGAGATTTATCAACGTCTGACATACCATCTAAACCGCCAGCCATTTTTTCATATAGTGCGTCTGATAGGTCGTTTGCTCTGCTCATAGTGGTAATACATTCCCTTCTGCGTCAAAGGCTACTCTTTGCCTTTCTTGGTTTGGGTCTTGATATATTTCGGGGTGTTCTTCGGCGTGACATAGCCTACAAAGGCGTTCGAGGTTATCAAACGAGAGCGAAATATCAGGATTTGAGATATTCTCTGGTGTAAGGTGTTCTTTGTGATGAACTATTTGAGCGACAGAAGCGAAACCGCGCTTAAAGCACTTCTCGCAAAGGTTCGCAGGACACTCCCTGCCGTCAACCTCTACAATCGCTCTCATATATGCTTCTCGCGTTTTCTTCCAAGCCTTTGAGTGATAGAATTTTTTAGCGAACTCACGCGCCACAGAACAAACCTCATTTCTTTTTTTCTAATTTCTTCCAAAAATCAAAGTTTTGGTAGGTAACTTTTTTTGTTTTTCGTTTTTTTGATTTCGCGGCGCGCTCTTTTTTCTGACTTCCCCCCGCCGGTCCCCTAGTGGGTGTCCCATAATCGGGACATAGGGGGGATTAAAAAGACACAAAAAAAGACCCTCGAAAGGGTCTTATCGAACATTTGTTCTATTTTTATTGCCTGGACGTGGTGCCAGTCCTCACTCTCGCCGCTCTCGCTCTGCTCCTGCTCTGGCTACCTCACTAGTCAATCACTATAGCAGTTGGCGGCACGTCTTCCGCTGGTACCGCCGCCAGCGCGTAACCGCACGCGCCTAACAGTTGCGCCGCCGTGTCAGTTGTTGGCGAGCTGCCTCGATTGATCGCCTTAGAAATATAACTCTCCGCCTTCCCTGACTTCAACAACACTTGACGCACTGACACGCCACGAGCCGCCGCCGCCGCCTTGATCGCCTTATATCCGTTCATTGTCAACACCTCCTATATATCTATATACATATATAGTTTACAATTGGGTATTTGTCAATTGTGTAGGAATTGTGAACGAATAATATTACCCTCTTGCTATATGTTTACTCTTTGGGTAATATAATTGGTGTCAGGTCGGAACGCTTGGCAAGGCGATCAGCAAAGGGGTTTTATGGTCGCTTTAATTGCGGCGATTATCTCCGCGGTATGTTCGCTAATCCAAACGGTCGTGCTCATATATGACCGCATAAAGGAAAAGCGAGCCACCAAGGAGTGACCCGCCACACAAAGCCCCTGGCGCTCACGCGCTAGGGGAAACCCCTTGCATTATATCGCATGTAGGGCAATCACGGAAAGGACACACAATGAACACCACGACTAACACGATCAACGCTAAGAGCTATCTCGAATCTCTGATGCTTAGTGAAATGGGTGAAGAAGTTGCAACGGAGTACTACGGAGATGGATATATCTGTGACGCAATCAGCGAAACAGCTGATAGCAATGTGTCGATCTACACCGCCGATCAAAAAGAGTTCGCCGAGGAGTACCCCGAGATAATGCGAGCAGCAATAGATGAAGGGCTTGCGCTTAATGGCGGCGATTGCTTCAAAGCAAACCCATGTGATGAATGGGATGATTATATGTGCCATGTAGCGCGTTGCGCGTGGTACATGAAGAACGAAGAAGATCTATACAACGATCTGCATTTTACCAAATTGTATATAGCAGTTAATTACATTAAAGACATGTACGGGAATGAGTTAGCAGCGCAAGGCGTCGAAGCCGTAAAACTTGCAAACATTGATGACTGCGACACATTCGACGAGATTAAAGACATGGCTAAAGACGAGTACGAAGCAGCCATTGAACAGTAAACGGAACAACAAATTTAAACAAGGAGAAACTATCATGATCACCATTGAAGCACGACAACTAATAGCACTCGCAACTATCACCAGCAACGACGGATGGAGGGACGCGCTAAAGTGCGTATGCCTTCGCAAAAAAAGTCGTTATGTTGAAGCTGTAGCAACCGACTCGTTTAGTCTTGCGCGATTCACTCACGAGGAAGAGCAAGGCGAAGAGGAAGAAATACTGATCCCTAAAGAGGTTATCAAAAACCTAAAAACAAAAGATGATATTTGTGAGGTTTCAGTAGATGATGGTATAGGAAAAATCGACGTTGGATCATGTTCATTTAGCTTTCTCCCGTGCGAAAGCCCTTACCCTTCGCCTGAAAACATTGAAAGAATGTTCAAAAAGAATGCAGGTGCTCCAGTTGGTTGCTGTTCTTTTGACCCGTTTAGAATGTCGGCAATGTGTAATGTTTTCGCTAAAGGCTTTGGAATGTCGAAGAAGGCGGCAAAAGCTCTAAAAATCGACCTGAATAATCAGGACAAAAACGGATACTTAGCACCTGCTTTATTTAGTGCTTTTATCGAAGAAACAGAATTCAACGGCTTAGTAATGCCAATGCGAGATTAAGAGGAAGGAAGAACAATGAAGTTTTACATCGTAGAAGAATACACTATTAACAATAGTAACGAGTCCGAGCGTGCCGCCTGGACATTCGATAATGAAGAAAGTGCAAAAGCTTTCTTCGAATACACAAAGAAAGAACTTCCAGCAGCTTTCGCGCGAGAAGTGCGCACTGCGACGGTAGGAACGTCGAAGAAAAAGACCTTCATTGTTGATCTGTCGGCAATTGAAGCCGATACCAAGGAAGACGCACAATCAGGAATGTATGATTATGTCGGGACGCTCGATAGTGCCGAGTATACCTATAGCGATTATCTAAAAGGGGAGAAGTAACTATTAAAATCACCAAAGAAGAACTATATACCTTCCTCGCTGAACACGGCGAGGAAGTAGGCGCGAGCGAAAAAAGTGTTGAGTTTGTTGGACTGGAAACAGTCCTTAAAGGAATCAATAATCAGATGAAGGCAAAAACCGCCGCCATGTATGGTGCTAGCCCAATACTAGAAGAAAGCAATAACGCAGAAGAAGCCCTTTGGGATTATTTTTGCGACGGTGCATTTGATTATGCCTTCGACAAGGCTTTTCTGGTTGTTAAAACAACAATTTAGGCGCGGGAATACCGCACTTTTTTTACAACAAAGAGGTTTAATCATGACGTTTATAGATGTTAT
>OLPR01001355.1_pt1 | contig 20199 bp, 20 predicted proteins | sample 1672761 | NCBI WGS metagenome assembly OLPR01 (sample SAMEA3136721, study PRJEB25190) | human gut metagenome | biome: human gut; feature: human-associated habitat; material: faeces | place: Austria | collected 2013 | reverse complement strand
AACAGATAGAGAATTATTAAAAGATGCTTTAGAATTAAAAGTTCAAATAAGAAAAATACCAATAGAAGAGCAAAAGAAAATTTTACTTAATAAGATATCAGAAATAAGAGAATGTCTTCAAAAAATTTCATTAGCATTTGAGAAGTATGAATTAAGTAGTAGACAAAAAGAAGTAGAAAGATTGGCATTAATTGAAGATAAAGACTTAACAGATACATATTGGGAAATATATGATTTTATTGATGATTATGGGGATTCAAAAAACGGAAGAGTGCATATTGAAGAAGTAGAAGAATTAGAGAAAATGTTAAATAATTTAGAGGAAAAGTGTAAAAGAAACTAAAAAAAGAATATAGGAGAAGATTGTGAAAATATTGATAATAACAGATTGTCATCATCTGTTACGAGAAGAAGCAGAAAAATTAGAAAATTTAGAATATGATGTTTGTTTTTTACTTGGAGATATAAGTGGAAAATATATTGATATAATTTTAGAGTATATACGAAAGAATAAAATATATGGGATACTTGGTAATCATGATGAATTTGGTGTTTTAGAAGAAAGAAATATTCCTAATATACATTGTAAGTTAATAGAAATTAATGGTATAACTTTTTTAGGATTTGAGGGAAGTAATAGATATAAACGAGGAGAATTTCCGATGTTTACACAAAAAGAAGCAAGAAAATTATTAATGAAATGCCCTAAAGCAGATATTTTATTGTCACATGATTCACCATATAAATTATATTCTAATGGTAAAGATTTAGCGCATTGTGGTCTAAAAGCTATATCTAAATATATAAAAAAATATAAGCCCATTTTTAATATACATGGCCATCAACATATTAATTCAAAGAAAACTTTAAAAAACGAAACAAATGTAATATGTGTTTATAGAGCTAGTATTATAGATACTGAAACAAAAGATATAACTTTTGTTTTTTAAGGAGGATAATATGGTAAGTGAAAAAGATTATGAAAAAGTTAATAATTTAATATATTCCAAAAAGTATGATGAAGCATTAAATGAAATACATAAATTAATGGAAACAGAAAACAATTATCAAATTGAAACAGATACAGAAACAAGATATTGCTTTACAAATTATATAGAGTTGTTAATATATTTTTATTATTATAAACCAACAAAGAAAAATGTAAAACCAGAAGTTGATATGGCAAGATTATATTTTTTAGAAGGTTGTATCTATTCTGATTTAAAAGATGAAAAAAAGGCTCGTGATAAATATTATGAGTCAAGAAGATGGAATCCAGTAAAAGTTGCCACAAGAATAAATGAGGCATTAACATATAGGCCAACAGACCTAGAAGAATATCGAAGAAAAATACAAGAAACATATAAATATATTTATCAAAAAAGTGATTTTGCTATATATCTTTTCAATTTAGGAGTATATTTTTATTGTGTAAATATGTCAGATGTAGCAAGAGCAGCTTTTACGGTTAGCCTTTATTATGGAAGCCCTAGAAAAGGAGTTTATACATATTTAGAAAAAATACAAGAAATATTTCAAGATGGAAAATTAGAGTTAAATATTAATGATGCAGTAGAAATATTAGAACAATATAGTGTACCAATAAATATAGACTCAAATATTATTAAAATACTTGCAGACGAATATAACAGATTATTAGAAAAGAATGACAGAAATGAAGTTTATTATCTATCAGAAACTTTATATGATTTAACAAATGATAAAAAATATGTATTTTTCGATAGAAGAAAAAGTAATAATGGTGTAGAAGTTGCGGTTCCATCAGTTGTTAGAATATTAGGACCACAAATGAGTAAAGACTTAGGATATAATGAATCTGATTTAATTATGGTATATAAAAATAGGATAATTAAATTATCACTTATTGGAAAAATGGATAAAGATTCAGCAGAGAAAAAATATTCTGAGTTAATAAAAAATATAGAAAATAGCGGACAACAAATTTACGAGACAAAAAAGATTGAGCAAGAACAAACAATTTACCAAATACTTTGTAGTGCAGAAGGAAATAAAAATCGTATAATATATAATGTTATTTATGTAAATGGATTTGTATTAATTGCTACATGGGATACAAATTACTTAGGAATTCCAAACATAAATTTAGATCGAGTAAATAAAAACATTCTTATGGATATGGTAAGAAGTATAAAATATAATGAAGTAGATGCAGAACAAGTACAACCTGTTAGTGGGCAAAATTCAGAAATGCAAATACATGTAATGGAAGTAGAAAAATATCCAAAGATACAAATTGAGCTACCTAGAAAATTAGGAAACATGGAAAAGGTAGGAGATAGAAGCTTTAAGTTTGTTAAAGATAATATTAATATAGAAATTAAATTGTCAAAATTTGCTAATGAGGAAAATTTTATAAGTAAAATAAAAGAATGGACAGAAAATATTTCCAAAAAAACTGGACAAGAAATAGTAGGATATAAAAAGGAAAATTTAAACGGAAATTTAATAGAAGTTTATGTATTACAAAATAAAAATGGTGTAAAAAAATTATATAAAAATATTTATTTGTCAAAATGTTCACTTACTATTATTGGAACACCAATGGAAGATACTGAAAAAATAATAGATATAGTATTAAATTCTATAAAATTATTAGATGGAGTAAAAGGTGAAACTGCAATTTCAAAACAAGAAAGTGAAATAAATAGTGAATCGGAAATAGAAAAGAATATAAAATTAGCTAAAAGTCAATATGAAAAAGGAAACATAAAAGAATGTATACACATATTAAATGAGGATATAAAAAAAGTATTAGAAAAAGATCAAAAACTTAAAGATGATGTTTTTTGGAGAGAAATGCCAATTAAACTTTATACAGCTATAATTTTAAATAAGTTTTATAAAAATAAAGACATTTCGTCATATGAATTAAAGAAAATACTTTTAGATAAAAATACAGTAGTTGAAGAAATTAGAGAATACATAAATAATTTTAAGGGAAAGGCCGAATATGATAAGAGCTTAGAAGGAATAGAAGATAAAAAAATGTTAGATGAGTTTATAAAAATTTTATTAGACAATATTTCTGAAAGCCATATGCAAAATAATAAAAAAAAGGAGCCAAGTACACAGCAACTTATGTATGAATACACAAAAATGGCAAATTATAAATTACATGCACAACAAATAAGTTGGCCATTATTAAAAGAATTTCAAGTACAAAATTTAGATAATCAACCACCTGATATTATTATGTTTGCAAGCAGAGCACCATTCTTTATACAAGTAAAGTCTATGGGACCAATGTTGGAAAAAAATTTAGAACAAATGATAGCAAATGAAAATAAAGCATCAATGAATTATTTAAAACAAAGTAATTGTAAAAGAGCAGAGGATAGTATATTCTATTACAAAGATTATAATAATGGTACATTTAATTTTAAAATTTATGTAGTAGATATGATAGAGGAACAATCTTTTAAGAGATTTTTATCTGCTTATTTTGTGGAACCAAAATTTAAAGATGTATATCAGGTATCTGTTTTATTTAGTTTTGCAGGAAAGCCAGAAACCTTTAAACCGTGGGTTGTTGACTTAGAAAATGACGAACTAACAAAATATTTGAATGATATGTTAACACTTATAATGGATAATATAAAATACAAATAAAAGGAGAAGTAAAATGAGTAATAATATATGGATAATTGCAATAGTTGTAGTTGTACTATTAATTTTTATAATAATGTATAATATGATGTTAAAAAGAAGAAATAAAGTAAAAACAGCTTTTTCTAGTTTGGATGTTATGTTAAAAAAGAGATATGATATAATGCCAAACTTAGTTAGTATGGTACAAAAATATATGCAACATGAAAGTGATGTATTAGTAAAATTAACCGAATTAAGAGAAAAAGCAGAAAAAACTAATAACATTAATGAAAGTATAGAATTAAATAAACAAATAGATGGAGCAATGAAACAATTAAATGTAGAAGTAGAAGGATATCCAAACTTAAGAGCAAGTGAAAACTTCCTACATATGCAAGCAGTTTTAAACGATATTGAAGAACAAATATCAGCTGCAAGAAGAACATACAATGCTCATGTAGAAGTATATAATACTTTTATTGGGATGATACCAATGAATATTTTTGCTGCATTATTTAGATTTAAACAATATGAGCAATTTGAAATAAGTAATGAAGAAAGAGAAAATCAAATATGGATGAAATAAAAAAATTAAAAACAGAAAATGATTTTAAAGATTTTTATGAAAGTAAATATTATGAGGTTATAGACAATTATTATGATGAAATAAAAAAAGAACACTTTAAAGAAATCTTAAAGAATATAGGAATTCTTTTTATAGCTATAGTACTATTTTTTGTACTTTCTGAAGTTTTTAGCTTACCTGAAAAAATAGGATATTATAATTTAATAACTGTAATTTACTTAGTTTTAGCTGTTTATATAACTATAACTTCGATTATAGAAGATAAGAAAAATTTAGTAAGTGAAGTACGAAAAAAAGTAATGAAAGATATGCTAGCATTTATTGTTAGCGATGATGCTAATAATGTGGTATATGATCAAAAAATGCAAGTAAGTAAGGAATCTTTTAATAAGGCAGAATTATTTAATTTAGAATTAAAAGATATACGATACAAGGGAGCAAATTATGCAAGATTCAAATACAATAAAAACACTATAGTTTTTTCTGATATAGATATATATTTACGTATTAGGAAAAATGAAGATAAAATGTTTCGTAAGAAGAAAAAAACAATATTTAATGGAATTTATGTAGGGGCATCATTTAATAAGAAGAACACAAATCAATTATACTTAATACCAAACAATTTTAAAGATACTTTTTTACAGTCAAAAATAATGCATTATATAAAATTTAAAGGATATAATGTAAAATTAGAAAATTTGGAATTTAGTAAGAAATATAAAGTATTTTGTGATGATGAGGTACAAGCAAGGTACATTTTATCTTTAAGTTTAATGGAAAAAATTAATAATTTAGATAAAGTTTTTCCTACAAAAAAATATATTGTATTTAAACAAGGAAGAAGATTTTGTATATGTATAGAAAATTCTACTATCGAAAAAGCTATGGACAATTTATTTGGATTATTTAGACATAAAAGAAATGAATATAAAAAGTTGGATAAACTTTATAAATATCTATATGATTTAATAAATATTTATAATATTCTAGATTTGGGTAATGATTTGTATGTAAAGCATATGCAAAAAGAGAAGGCTTTACCAAATACAAATAAAGCTACAGTTACAAAGACGACTAATAATATTCAACAAAAAGTAAAAAAAGAAAAGCCTATAGAAAGAAAACTTAGTAAAGAAGAATTTTTAGATAATTAAGCTGTGATATAAATCTATGTGATGATTAAGATTCAAAAAACAAGAAGTTTTTTATAAACTTCTTGTTTTTTTGAATGCTATTAAGAATGTAAATTAAAATAGGGATTTAAGGAACGTCCCCAAATCCCTCCTAGAAACATGCCAAAATCCCTATTTTTCTATTTTACTGTAATTTTTTCTAATCCACCCATATATGGTCTTAATACTTCTGGAATAATTACACTTCCATCTGGTTGATAGTTATTTTCCATAATAGAAATTAGCATACGTGGTGGAGCAACAACAGTGTTGTTTAATGTATGTGCAAAATAGTTTCCTTTTTCGCCTTTTATTCTAATACCTAATCTACGAGCTTGTGCATCTGTTAAGTTAGAACAACTTCCAACTTCAAAATATTTCTTTTGTCTTGGGCTCCAAGCTTCTACATCACAAGATTTAGCTTTTAAGTCTGCTAAATCACCACTACAACATTCAAGTGTTCTTACAGGTATGTTCATACTTCTAAAGAATTCTACTGTGTATGACCACATTTTATTATACCAATCCCAAGAATCTTCTGGTTCACATACAACAATCATTTCTTGTTTTTCAAATTGGTGAATTCTATATACACCACGTTCTTCTAGTCCATGTGCACCTTTTTCTTTTCTAAAACAAGGAGAATAAGATGTCATTGTATATGGCATATCTTCTTTTTTTAGAATTTGACCTTTAAATTTTCCAATCATAGAATGTTCACTTGTACCAATTAAGTATAAATCTTCTCCTTCGATTTTATACATCATTGCATCCATTTCTTCAAAACTCATAACACCTGTTACTACATCACTTCTAATCATATAAGGTGGTATACAATAAGTAAAACCTTTATTAATCATGAAGTCTCTTGCATATGTTAAAACAGCAGAATGTAATCTTGCAACATCTCCCATTAAGTAATAGAAACCTTGACCTGCAACACGTCTTGCGCTGTCTAAGTCTAATCCGCCTAAAGCTTCTAAAATTTCACCATGGAATGGAATTTCATAATCTGGAACTACAGGTTCTCCAAATCTTTCAATTTCTACATTTTCGCTATCATCTTTTCCTATTGGAACAGACTCATGCATGATATTTGGAATTTTCATCATCCTTGTCTTAATTTCTTCTGCATATTTATTTTCTAGTGCTTCATTTTCTTCTAGTTTGCTGTTAATTTCTTGAACTTCAGCTTTTATTTTTTCTGCTTCATCTTTTTGTCCATTTCTCATTAAATTACCAATTTCAGCACTTAGTGTTTTTCTTTTATTTCTTAATTCGTCACCAGCAAGTGTAGCTTCTCTAGATTTTTTGTCTAAATCTATAACTTCATCAACTAAAACTAGTTTTTCATCTTGAAATTTTTTCTTTATATTTTCCTTTACAATGTCAGGATTTTCTCTTAAAAATTTAATATCTATCATATTAATTCCCCCTAAATATTATTTTTATAATTAAAAATTTAATTTTGAACTATTTCGAATCTATGTTTTTGTCCTGTGATATTATCTGGTCTTTCTGGAATTTCTGCTAAAAAATCTTTTTCTGGTCTTACCCAAATCTTTCCATCTTCTTTATGATTATATACAACCATTCTTTCTTGAGTTTCCGAATCTAAAGCTACATTTAATACTTGATGATAAGTTCCTTTGAAATGTCTGTAAGTTTTTCCAATTTCTACATGGCTCATAAAAATACCTCCATTATATAAAATATATTCTAACAAATTGGACTAAAACAAGTACAATTTAATTTAGACAAACAAAAATCGTCCTTATATAAAAATATAAGGACGAATATAATCCGCGGTGCCACCTTAAGTTATTATAAAAATAATACACTCAATTAGTAGGGTAACCGCCTAACTTACGGTTTAGTTTTCACTAAAAACATCTAAGAGTAGATTCGCATATAAATTTTATTTACTTACACCACCCGTAAACTCTCTTAAAAAATTAAATATGTTACTATTCTCTTATCAAACGTTTATATTAATATGTAACACATTTTAACATAATATGTATGAATATTCAATAAAAATTGTAAAAAATTATTATATGAATTTGATGGGGATTTAGGGACGTTGTTTAAATCCCTATTGGATACTTGGAAAATTATGTTAAGTATGGTATAATAAAATGCAGAAAAATTGAAGGAGGACTTTAAACAATGAGAGAGTCAAGGAAAAATAGCGAGAAGCTATTCTTACTGAAGGTATGCTTACCTACAGTGTATGAGGAAATAGGAGATGATGGAGTCCAAGCAATAGAACAGGGCTGGGCTAAAGAACAGGATTATAGATTTATAAATGATCTTGTTCAAAAGTATGTAGCAAAAGCTACAAAAGAAGTAATTTCGTATGAGGGCAGTATGAAGGAGAAGATAGCATTAATCAAAACCTTTAACTACTTCTTATATGCGTATATTGAGAGAAAAAGCCCAAAAACGCTGGAAGAACTTGAGGAGTTTGTTAAAGAATACTATAGCAATGTTGGAAAAGCAGTCAAATTAGGAGGTTAAGGTTATGTTCAACAAAATCGACAAGATGTCACGCAAAGATTTGGAGGAAGCAATACGTGAGTATAAGGATTTCTCCAAGTATAGTCGGAAAGATCTGGAGAAGGAATTAAGAGTTCTTCTTCCAGATATTAATTTGAACGAATTTTCTGACCAGGAGTTGGAAGATTTGCTAAGAAGCAATTATACATTCGAGGACTATAGCACCGAAGAGCTTCGGGAAGAAGCAAGGAGACATGAACGCTTCGAAGAGTGGACCAGAGAGGAGCTCGAAGAAGATTATGAACAGTTAGAGCAGCCACAATCAAAGGTTGAACGATATAAGACTATAAGATGGATTCTTATAGCAGTGCTCTGTGCTTTTTTAGGATACTACTATGGAAGCATGAATACAAAGCTTGAATATCTCGAACAGAGGACCGAGCAACTGCAGCAGGAGCTTACTGTGATGGAACAGGAAAATAATCTGTTAGAAGACAGAGTTGATACTCTGTCAGATATTATAGATTTGATAATAATCTATGTAACGTCTGACGAGCTTCCGGGAGCAGAAAATCCGGGTACATCAGCACAAATCATCTAAAGAACCAAAACTTCACATCTTTTTCCCCTGGCGAAAGCCAGGGGCATTTCCATTTTAGAGAATAAAATTTAAGAAAAAACGAAATTTTGTTTGACAAACAAAAAATCATATGATAGTATGTAAAAAAATAAAGTGGAGGCGTGAACAAGTGAAAAAAGATAAAAGTGATTTAAATAAAAGAGAGGTAGCAATCTTAAACTTTATATCAAAACAAATAAAAGCAAACCAATATCCACCATCAGTAAGAGAAATTTGTAAAGCTGTAGGACTAAATTCAACAGCAACAGTACATGGATATTTAGAGAAATTAGAGCAAAAAGGTTATATAAGAAAAGAATCTCAAAAAGGAAGAGCATTAAGAGTTGTTAATGAAGATGATGTTATAAGAAAACCAAAAGATTTATATTCTGGTAAAGAATTAGTAGATGTACCAGTTGTAGGAAAAATAACTGCAGGTGCACCAATTTTAGCAGTAGAAAATATAACAGATACTTTCCCAATTCCTTTAGACTTCGTAGGAAATTCAGAAAGCTTTATGCTAACTGTTAGAGGAGAAAGTATGATAGAAGCAGGTATTTTAGATGGTGACTATATATTAGTAAAACAACAAAATACTGCAGAAAATGGTGAAATTGTTGTAGCTTTAATAGATGACGAAGCAACAGTAAAAACATTCTATAAAGAAAAAGATTATATAAGATTACAACCAGAGAATCATACAATGGCTCCAATAATTGTTCCAGATTGTAAAATACTTGGTAAAGTAGCCGGCGTATTTAGAAAAATGTAGTATAAAATAAAACAACTTAAGACATAATATATTTTAGGTGAATATATTATGAAAAAAGAAAAAGAGATTAACGAAATAGAAGTTGGGGAAGATGTAAGTAGAAATGGTGAATTCATACCAACAAAATTTGCGTGGATAAGCTTAGGCTTTCAAAAAGAGAATGCAAAGCGCTTACAAAATATAACCAAAAAAGATGATAAACATAGTAAGTAAATATAATAGGAATTAAATGTGGTTTTATTAGTAGAAAGGAATTTAAATTTCATTTCTGCAATTTAATAAATCCACATTTTTTACTTGAAAGACAACCTAAAAAATGATAAAATGAAAACGTTAGAAAAGGAGGAAGTAAGTATGGATAGTAAAAGCAAAGAAATCTATTCTGAACTTAGTGCTTTTTTGGATAGTATAGATGAAGAAAGAAGAAACAAAATACCAGAAGACTTAAGGGAATTAATTAATAGTAAAAAAGACGATAATTATACACCTAAATATCCAAAAGGAACTCCTTTAGAAAAATTAAAAATGAAAAAAGAAACAAAGGATATGGTTAATTTACTAAACTTTAATTATTGGTGTGAAAACGAACAACAACGAAAAGAATTAATGGAACGAATAGCAAATGGCAAGAAAAATGAAGGGGCAAAAGTAAATGCATTCGATAAAATAAAAAATATATTTAAAAAGAAAAGCTAAAAGCTTTTCTTTTTTGTATTAAATAATATTAAATTGGCTCTTATACATATTATAATATGCTCCTTTTTTATTAATTAATTCATCATGAGTTCCAACTTCTACAATATTACCATTTTCTATAAAAACAATAAAATCGCAGTTCTTTATTGTAGATAATCTGTGTGCAATAATTATTGATGTAGAATTTTCTGTTAATTTTAAAATAGCTTTTTTTATCATATCCTCAGTTAGTAAATCAATATTACTTGTAGCTTCATCCAAAATTAAGATGGGCGGTTTTATTAGCATAATTCTGGCAATGTTTAATAACTGTACTTCTCCTTCAGAAAGCATATCAGAATTTGATATATACGTATCATAGCCATCAGGTAATTTTTCTATAAAAGAATCAGCAAAAGCTAATTTAGCTGCTTGTTTAATTTCTTCTATACTTGCACTAGGTTTTCCATATGCAATATTTTCACTTATAGTACCTTGAAAAATCTTAGTATCTTGAAGAACCATACCGATATTTTTTCTTAAATTATCAATATTAATCTCTTTTATATTTGTATTATCAATTAATATTTCACCACTAGATATTTCATAAAATCTATTTAATAAATTAATTATTGTAGTTTTACCAGAACCTGTTTTGCCAACTATAGCAATACTTTTTCCATTAGGAATATATAAATTAAAATCCTGTATAAAAGGTTTATCAGTATACGAAAAATATACATTTTTAAATTCTATAGAATAATTAGGTTTTTCTGGCAGTTTAATACTATTACTAGAAGGTAGATTTTCTATACTAGGAGTAGTTATAAATTTTAAAATCCTTTTGTAAGAAGCAATAGCAGTTTGGATTTCACTAAACACAGCTGTTATCTCGTTAAATGGTCTAGTAAACAAATTTGTATATATTAAAAAAGTAGAGATATTACCAATTGTTAAATTTCCATTTTTACAAAATATAATTCCAAGCATAGCAATTATTATATAAGAAAGGTTTGAAACAAACCTAGTACTTGGATTTGTAAGTGAAGAATAAAACTGCGTTTTATACCCATAGTTATATAATTCAGAATTTTTTTCTTTAAAATTTTTGCTAGATATTTCATTATAATTAAAATTATCGAAAGTCTTTTTACCACTTATTAATTCATCAGTATATGCATTTAACTTTGCTAATAAATTGGCTCGTTTAACAAACATATTATTTGTATGTGAAACAATATATTTAGATATAGCAAACATTAGTAAAGATAAGGCTATAAGTAAAACTGTTAAAGGTATATTTAAATTTATCATTATATAAGTAGCTAATATAATTGTAAATATTCCACTTATAATTTTAGAAACACTTTGTATGGTTCCATTAGAAATATTCTCTATATCTGTAGAAAACATGTTTATAATTTCGCCTTTTTCAAAGTTTTCTAAAATAGATAGAGGTAAATTATTTATTTTATTAAAAAGAAGAGTCCTAATATTTCGAGAAAGTTTTGTTGCATAACTAGTTAAAAAATAATTTAATAAAAAATTACTAATAAATAGAAAAATAAATATTAGAGCAAGACTAATAAAATAATTTATTAAAGTTGTATTTGTCCCTAGTTTATCTATTAAATTACCTATTATAACAGGATAAGTAATACTTAAGCCTGCAGAAAGGATAGAAAATATAATTATTAATAAAATATAAAATTTAGAAAACTTAAATTTAAATAATTTCATAAATTATGCTCCTTTGCTTACGCTGTTTTGAAGTTCATATATTTTTTTATATAATTTAGAATTGTTTAATAACTCGGTATGTGTACCAATATTTTCAATTTTTCCATTATTAAAAACTAAAATTCTAGAACAGTTTTTGATTGTAGATGTTTTTTGTGAGGCTATAAATGTTGTAATATTATGTTCTTTAGAATACTTAAAAATATTTTGTAATACTTGTGATTCTGTATATAAATCTAATGCACTTGTAACATCATCAAAAATTAATACTTTAGGATTACCAATAAAGCCTCTTGCAATATTTATACGTTGCTTTTGACCACCGGATAAATTAGATGCATTATTTTGTAAAACAAAGTTTAAGGTGTTTTCTTTTTGATTAACAAATTCACTTGCATTAGAAAGCTCCAGACTTTTTTGTATTTCTTCTTTAGAAGTAACTCTACCTAAAGCAATGTTTTCAAAAATTGTAGCTGTAATAAAATCTGGCTTTTGACCAATATATGTTATGTTAGATTTTAAAAAGTTTGAATCATATTTTCTTATATCTTCACCATATAATTTTAAGCTACCAGAAGAAATATTTAAAGAATTATTTAGTAGTCTTAAAAAAGTACTTTTCCCTGAACCTGTAAGACCGATAATACCAATAGTTTCGCCAGGTTTTATTTTTAATGATATATCTCTTAAATTGTTAGTAGTAAAATATGAAAAATTTACATTAGATATATCAAAAATATAGTTGTTAGGTTTAAATTCTTTAATGTTACCAGTTTGTTTATTCTCTTTTAGGTTAAATAATTCTATTATACGTTTTGAAGAAGCGAAAGCTTTTGTGTAAATTGCAACTAAGTTTGAAAGTACAACAACAGCTAATAGCATCTCAGAAATGTAATTTATTATTGCAATAATTTCACCTTTAGATAAATTTTCAAATCCAAACTCGACATTGCTTATATTCAAAACTATTAGTGTAGTAAAGTTTAAAATAAATATAGAAACAGGATTTAGTAAAAAAGATAAAATAGTTGCAAGTTTATTATAGATATATGTTAGATTATTTACTTTATCAAATTTTGTTTTTTCTGTATTTTGTGTTACAAAACTACGAATTAATTTAATATTAGTTAAGTTTTCTTTTATTCTTAAGGTTAGCTTGTCTAACTGTAAATTAGCTTTTTGATAAATTTTACTCGCAGATTTTGCAATTATCAAAATTACTAGAAATAGTATAATACTTGCTACAAGAACATTTATTGCAATTTGTATGTTTATTAATGAAATCATAATAATTGAGCCAATAAAAATAAATGGAACTCTTATTACTAATCTTATAAACATAGCAATTCCTGTTTCTAAATTAGTAACATCATTAATAATTCGATTTACTATGGCAGAACTACCAATGCTATTTAATTTATTAGAAGGAACTTTTTGAATATGAGCAAATAATTTTTCGCGTAAAGTTTTGCTATATCCTTGCGAAGTAATTGCAGCTATGTATTGCGCACTACAAGCGAAAATAAGTCCTAATAATACAAGTATAATTAATCCAATAGAGTAATATATAAGCTCTGTAGAAGAAAATCTATTATAATTATCAATAAAAAAGGCAATAATGATTGGCAATAGTACTTCTATTATTGCTTCTAATAATTTTAATATTGGTCCAACTATTAAATTTACTTTATATTTTTTTAAATATTTTAATAATGTCTTCATAAACTAAATCCTTTCGTAACTTGTAAAGTCAAAATTATTATATCATTAAAACAATAAAAATATGTAGTTATTTCATATAAAAAAATACATATATAAGTGGACATTTTGTAGTATATAATATAAAATGTACTATAGATTTAGGAGGAAAAAGATGAAAGCTTTAGTTACAGGTGCATCATCAGGAATAGGTGAAGAAATAGCTAAAGAATTAAGTAAAAAAGGATATGATATAATTCTTGTAGCTAGAAACGAAGAAAAATTAAAAGAAGTTGCCTCAAAGATAAAAACCAATACCAGAATAATAACTATGGATTTATCTAATAAAGAAAATTGTGAAAAGCTATATGAAGAAACAAAAAATGAAGACATAGATATCTTAATAAATAATGCAGGTTTTGGTGTTCACGGAAAATTTTGTGATACAGATTTAGATAAAGAAGTGCAAATGATAGAAACAAATATAACTGCAGTTCATATTTTAATGAAATTATTTTTAAAAGATATGATAAAGAAAAATAGTGGATATATTTTGAATGTTGCTTCTATGGCAGCTTTTGGACCAGGTCCATTAATGAGTGCATATTATGCTTCAAAAGCATATGTTTATAGATTATCACAAGGAGTAAAAACAGAACTTAAAAAGAATAATTCAAAGGTTAAAATTTCGGTATTATGTCCAGGACCTGTAAGGACAAATTTTAATAAAGTAGCGGGAGTAGATTTTGCAGCACCATCATTAAGTAGTGAATATGTTGCAAAATATGCAGTAAAGAAAATGCTAAAAAATAAATTTACAATAGTTCCTGGTACTTTTATGAAAATAACTAGATTTTTCGAGAAAATAACTCCACATAATTTAGTAAGCAATGTTTCATATTTTGTAAATTACCGTAAAGATAAATGAACTTTAGGGACGGGGTTAAAAGTTCAAAAATAGCGATTTTATTTGCAATACTAAGTAAAATAAAGGAGAAAAATTATGAAATTAATGTTTGCATCAGATATACATGGAAATGCATATTTTTGTAATAAACTTAAAGAGGCATATAATAAAGAACAACCAGAAAAACTAATTTTATTAGGAGATTTACTATATAATAAATCGCTTCTATCATTTGGAAGAAATAACGAAAGACAGAAAACAGCTGGAATTCTGAATGACTTAATGGATTATATAATTGCAGTAAGAGGAAACTGTGATACAGATTTAGACCAAGCATTATTATATTTTCCAATAATGAGTGATTATAAAAAATTAAATGTTGATGGATATGAAATTTTCATAACACATGGCCATTTATATAATAAATATCATTTACCACCTTCAGATAAAAAGGTGATTTTAATACATGGACATACACATGTACCATGTATAGAAAATACAAAAGAATATATGTACCTAAATCCAGGTTCTATATCTGATCCAAGAGAAGGAAATCCTAATACTTATATGATATACGAAAATAAAGAATTTATAATTAAAGATTTAGAAGGGCACGAGTTTAAAAGCATAAATTTAGATGAATGCTATTAATTATGATAAGATAAAATATCATATAGTATATGGAAAAGTAAAAAATTTATATATTCATATAAAAAATGGTGAAGTAATAGTAAAAGCACCTAGGTTTATTACTAAAAAATACATAGATGAGATTGTAGAACAAAAAAGAAATTGGATATTAAAAAAGCTAGAAGAAAGTAAAAATGAAACCAAAGAAAGAGAATATACTAAAAAAGATATAGATAATTTAAAAACTAAATTAGAATATATTTTTCCGGAATTAATAAAACAAACAAATTTAGTTCCAAACAAGATAAGAATTAGAAACATAAAATACGCTTGGGGAAGTTGCTCAAGTAATAAGAATATAACAATAAATTTGAAGCTGGTTGATAAATCAGAAGAGGAAATAAAATATGTCGTATTACATGAATTATGTCATTTAAAATATATGAATCATTCAGATAAATTTTGGAACTTAGTAGAAAAATATATGCCTAATTATAAAGAGATTAGAAAACAATTAAAAAACAATAGATAAGACAGGAGATACAAAAATGATAAGTTCAAAAGATGGAATAATAGGTTTTGCAATAGGGGATGCAATGGGAGTTCCAGTAGAATTTACCAACAGGGAAAAACTAATGAGAAATCCTATAACTTCAATGGAAGGCTTTATGAGCCATAATGTTCCAAAGGGGACTTGGTCAGATGATACATCTATGACAATCGCCACAATGGATTCAATAATTAACTCTAATGGAGATATTATAGCAAATGATATGGCAAATAGATTTTTAGAGTGGATGGAAAAGGGAGAATATACACCTGGTGGAAAAATTGTTGATATAGATAGGACAACTTTAAGGGCACTAGGTAAATATAAAACAACAAGAAGAAGTGCTGTAAATTGTGGATGTACAAGTAATACAGATAATGGTAATGGTTCATTAATGAGAATGTTACCAATAGTGTATTATTCATATTTAAATTGGCTAGAGCAAGATAAAATTTTAAAATTAGTTGCTGGTATATCATCAATTACACATGCAAATGAGCTAGTAATTATGGGTTGTTATATGTATGTTAATTATGCCATTGAATTATTAAATACTAATAACAGAAAGGCAGCATATTCTAAAATTCAAAATTTAGATTATTCGATGTTTTCTATGCCAACAATAAGAGCGTATACTAGAATTTTAGATCATGAAATTTACCATTATGGTATAGACGAAATAAAGTCATCAAGTTATATAGTAGATACTTTAGAAGCTATTTTATGGGTACTTATAAATACAGATACATATAATCAAGCAATAATTGGAGCTATCAATTTGGGTAGTGATACAGATACAATTGCAGCATGTACAGGAGGTTTAGCTGGAATTATTTATGGTATAAAAAGTATTAATTCAGATTGGAAAATTGATTTGCGTAAATATGCTGAGCTTATAGAACTTTGTGAAAAGTTTGATGAAATATTATATAAATTAAATGGAAAAGAAATTAATAGTAACTCTATAAATAAAAATGATGTATTAAGAAGAATAGAAATTGTAAATGAAGATATAACTGTAGTTCCAGCAGATGCGTTAGTTTGTGCCAATACATCTGGTAATTTAGGTAGAGGTGGAGAAGGCACTATATTTTCTAGAGCTGGTATAGAGTTAGAAAACAAATGTAAAGAATTTGATGAATTAAGTAGAGGACAAGCTAAAGTAACAAGAGCATATAAAATAGATACAAAGTATATTATTCATACAGTAGTACCAAAGTGGTATGATGAGAGTGAAACAAATCAGAATGAGATACTTGAAGAATGCTATAAAAATATTTTTAAAATTTCAGCAGATTATGATATTAAAAGTATAGCAATTCCTACTTTAGGAATTGGTGCTTGTAGTGCGCCAGTAGATGTTGCAGTTAAAATTGCAATTGATGGTATAATAAATAACTTCTTTAGAAATCCTGATATAGATAAAATTTACATAGTTTGCAATGATTCTAGAATACAAAGAACATATATAGAATATTTAAACAGTTTATTAGATTAAAAAACTTGGTAGTAGATGTTTTTTCTACTGCCAAGTTTTTTGTGCATCGGGAACAAGGGACGTTGCTAAAATCCCTATTTCTATAAAATAGGGATTTTAGCGGTTTATATGAAAACAAAAAAAGCAAATAGGGAAAAAAGGAACGTCCCAAAATCCCTACAAAAATCCTAATATTTTACAATATCATTATATGTTTCTATTGCATAACTATCTGTCATACCAGAAATATATGTAATAATAGCTGTTTGATAGTCTTTAATATTATTCATATCATATAAAATTTTATTTTTTAAATGAGTTCTATCAGTTTCTATATTCCAATAACAAGAAATCCATTTTATAAAAGTATCTATTACTTTAGTATAAAAAGGTTTAATACTGTTTAATTTTTCTAAAGTATTCATACCATCATAACATTCATTTAAAGTATTAAATATTTCGTTTAATACAAGACTAAAATATCTTTCTGAAGGTTTCATACATTTGTGCTTATAGATATATTTGTAATTAAATTGTTTTAATCTTTTTATTTTTTCAAATGTAGTTTCAGAAAATTTTAAACCTTCTTCTATAGAGGAATTTATACATAAATCAGCGATTAAATCACCTATAATGTTAGTATTGTTTAGATTTGCAGATTTAGGAAGAGCTAACAAATTATATAATTCGTCTAAATTACTATTTAATATTCCCATAGATATTGCATCTTCTATATCTCTACCCAAATATGAAATTTTATCAGAAATTTTTACAACACAGGCTTCCCAAGTATATGGAGCATATTGGTTAAGATTTATATAATCTTTTTCTAAATTGATAAATTCACTTCTAGGTTTTAAAGAAATTTCATCAATTTCACCACAGTGAGATATAATACCATCTCTTACTGCATATGTTAAGTTTAGATTTTTTTCTTCATTATTAACATTTGTTAGTAATTCTATATTATCAACAAAATTTAAACCATTTCTTTCATGCCAAAAAGATTCTAAACCATTTTCCATACAGATTTTATTTAAAATTTGTTCACCTTTATGTCCAAAAGGGCTATGACCAATATCGTGTGATATAGAAATAGCTCTTGTTAAAGTGGTATTTAAACCTAATGCTTTTGCAATGGTATAACTTGTTGCATCAACATTATTTACATGTTCAATACGAGTACAAATATGATCATTTTTTGGTAAAAAGAATACCTGTGTTTTATGCTTTAATCTTCTATAAGCATTACAATATATAATTCTGTCATAATCTCTCTCGAAATCAGAGCGTACATCATTTTCTTTTTTATATAATTCATCTTCTCGTGAAATTAAATTACTCCAATTTGGATTAGATGGAGTAGCAGAAACACTACTAAATTTAAAATCCATTTAAATACCTCCTATAATTTATATGATAATAGTTTATCAAATATCAAAAGAAAAGTATATGAAAAATATCAAGTTATATGTTAAAATATAGATAACTTAATATTAGTACATAAGAAAAGGGGGATATGTTGTGAATAAAAAGAATATTAGAAAAAAAATAATTATAACACTTATTGGATTTATTGCTGTTGTTATATTGGTAACAATGTATATAAATACTTTTGGAATACCTTATCCAAAAGTAATAAAACAAGTAGTAGCAAATCAATTATTTGGAGATAATTCGTGTCAATGTCCTCCAGCTATTATAGCCGGTCAAGCTTTAACAGAGTGGAGATGTATTATATGTAAGAGAGCAGACATACATCCTAACACAGCTGTTCCAGTTTTGTGTAAGAATTGTGCTAATGCGACTAATAGATGTGAACAATGTGGGGGTATTAAAGATTTAGATGTCCAAAATGGAAAAGAATATATTAAAGGAGATATATGATACACTATGTAGTGAGTGTGCTAATGCAACTAATAGATGTGATATATGTAGGGGATAAAAATGTTTGATGATAAAACAAGATATGATTATGAACATCATATTTGTGATATTGTATTTAGTTATTATGATTAAAAAGTATGTGTTTTTTACGCATACTTTTGTTATTATTAAAAAAATTTAAAAAAGTACTTGATTTTTTAAAAAAAGAGAGTATAATATAATTTGTAAAGGTCAAAGAAAGTCAAAGTCAAAGTTAAAAACAAAAATATAACTTTGGTTTTAATATTAGAGGTCAAAGCAAAAGGAAGTGAAAAAATGAGAATATCAGATTTAATAGAAGATTTTATAAAAGATATGTTAAAAACAGAAGATGAATTAGAAATACAAAGAAATGAACTTGCGGAACATTTTAATTGTGTGCCTTCACAAATAAATTACGTAATATCCACACGATTTAAACCATCACAAGGTTATTATGTAGAAAGTAGAAGAGGAGGTGGCGGTCACATAACAATTAAAAAGATACATGTAACACAAAGTAATTATCTAATGCATATAATAACAAGCATTGGAGATACATTAACATCAAAAGAAGTAGATATTTTCATAAGTAACTTATTATCAGACGAAATTGTGACTAAAAAAGAAGCTAAACTTTTAAAAGTAGCGACAAGTGATAATGTACTTAATGTACCTATCGATATAAAAGATAATTTACGAGCAAGAATATTTAAGAACATGTTAATAAATTTAGTAGAAGATTAATTGGCAGACGTAATTAGTCACCAACTAAAATTAGAGATTTTAAATTTAAGGAGGTTTTTATTATGAAATGTCAAAATTGTGGTAGAAAAGAAGCAAATGTAAAATATACACAAATTATTAATGGTGTAAAAAAAGAAATGAATTTATGCGAGGATTGTGCAAGAGAATTAGGAATAGGAAGAGAACTTAATTTTAATATGTCTATGAATTTGCCAAGCTTTTTAGGAGGATTCTTTGATGAATACAATATGGATTCTTTTATTCCAACAATCGGAGCTTTAAGAGAAGAAGGATGCAATACTTGTGGTACAACATATAATGAATTTGCAAATACAGGATTATTTGGTTGCATGGATTGCTATGATATATTTGCTGATAGATTAGATCCAATATTAAGAAATATACAAGGCTCTAACAGACATGTTGGCAGAAAAGCAAAAAGTTTGGATAAATCTATCGTAAAAAATATGGAAGCTAAAAAGAAAGAGTTAGAAAAGGATAAAGAATCAAAGAAAGAAAATAAGAAGACTAAAGAATCATTAGAAGAAGAATTAAAACAAGCTATTAAAGAAGAAAGATATGAAGATGC
>OLPR01001353.1_pt1 | contig 20203 bp, 18 predicted proteins | sample 1672761 | NCBI WGS metagenome assembly OLPR01 (sample SAMEA3136721, study PRJEB25190) | human gut metagenome | biome: human gut; feature: human-associated habitat; material: faeces | place: Austria | collected 2013 | reverse complement strand
CGCTGGCCCGCGTCGCATACGAGCGGGGCTATGTTCGCCCGGACATCAACGATGAAGGGCGCTACGAGATCGTCGAGGGGCGGCATCCGGTGGTCGAGGAATCGATCGGCCGCGAAAAGTTCGTGCCGAACGATACCAGTCTCGATCCGGCGCACCGCGTCATGATCATCACAGGCCCGAACATGGCGGGCAAATCCACTTACATGCGGCAGGTCGCGCTGATCGTGCTGATGGCGCATATGGGCTCGTTTGTGCCGGCGGAGCGCGCGGATATCGCGCTGACCGACCGGATATTTACCCGCATCGGCGCGTCGGACGACCTCTACGGCGGACAGTCGACGTTCATGGTGGAAATGAGCGAGATGGCCACGATCCTAAAATTCGCTACCAGCAAAAGCCTGCTGATTCTCGACGAGGTCGGCAGGGGCACGTCCACGTTCGACGGCATGTCGATTGCGTGGGCGGCGGTCGAGCACATCGCGGACCCGAAATGCGGCGCGCGAACGCTGTTTGCCACGCATTATCACGAGCTTTCCGAGATGGAGGGCACGCTCGAGGGCGTGGTGAACTATCGGATTACGGCCAAGGAACAGGGAGAAGACGTCATTTTCCTGCGCAAAATCGTGCCCGGCGGCGCGGATCGCAGCTACGGTGTGGCGGTTGCGAAGCTGGCGGGGCTTCCGAAAAGCGTGATTGCGCGCGCAAGACAGATCATGGCGCGCCTTGAGGTCGACAGTCAGGCGAATGGCTCGATCGGCAAGAGCATTCTCGAAAACCGAAAAGGCACGGAGCGCCAGCTGGATATGCTCGACTTCAAACCCATGGGGCTCGTGGAGGAAATCGCCGCGCTGGACGTGGTCGGCATGACGCCGATCGAGGCGCTCAACAAACTGTTTGAACTGAACGAGAAGGCAAAAAGAATTTAAGGAGAGCGTATGTGGGATTCAAACGTTGAAATGATCGGTCTTGCGATGAAGGCGGACGACCTTTCCGGCATTCCCGAATACAAATTGCCGCCCAATTACGGCTGGCGATATTTTCAGCCGGGCGACGAGCGAATCTGGGCGGAGATAGAAATGTCCGCCGGCGAATTCACGTGCGTCGAGGATGGAATCGAGAAATTCCATTTCTATTATCCGGATGAAACGCTCCTGACCGGCCGAATGATCTTTTTAACCGACGGCGGCAAGCCTTTCGCAACCGCCACCGCGTGGTTCTCGGACGACGATCCTTCGGAAGGACGGCTTCACTGGGTCAGCGTCGATCAGGAGCATCAGGGGAAGGGACTTTCCAAGCCGCTCGTGTCGATTGCGATGCATAGAATGCGCGAATTGGGCTTCTCAAGCGCATATCTCACCACGCAGACGGCGAGCTGGGTCGCGATCAAGGTTTATCGCAAGTTCGGTTTCCGCGCACTCGTGCGCAGCGAAAAGGAAGCCGAGGGCTGGAAAATCGTAGAAGAAAAGACAAAACTTAAATTCCTGTAAATCAGAAAGGAGCGCGCTATGCCGATTCGCATATTGGACGCGGCAACCGTCGGAAGAATCGCTGCGGGCGAGGTCGTTGAGCGCCCCAGCTCGGTAGTCAAAGAGCTGGTTGAAAATTCGCTGGACGCGGGAGCAACGGCAATTACCGTAGAAATGCGCGCCGGCGGTATTGAGATGCTGCGCGTAACGGACAACGGCTGCGGCATCGAGCCGGGTCAGGTGCGCCTTGCATTTGAAAATCACGCCACATCCAAACTGCAAACCGCCGATCAGCTCGACGATATCCGCACGCTCGGCTTTCGAGGCGAGGCGCTGCCGTCAATCGCGGCGGTTTCACACGTCGAAATGACCACGCGTGCGCGCGGTCAGGAGTCCGGCGTAAAGCTGAATATCGACGGCGGGCAAAACGTTCGCGTCGCGGAAACCGGATGTCCGGAGGGAACGACGATCGTGATGCGTGATCTCTTTTATAATATTCCGGTTCGCCGCGCATTCCTCAAAAAGCCGGCATACGAAGCGGGGCTCGTCAGCGACGCGGTCGCGCGGCTGATGCTGGGCAATCCGAAAATTTCCATGCGGCTGGTCAGCAATGGAAATACCGTTTATCATACCTTCGGCGACGGCAAGCTTCGCCATGCGGTATTCGCCGTATATGGAAAGGAAACCGCGGAGAAGATGGTTGAGATCGACGCGTCTCTCGGTGCGGCGCGCGTTTGGGGATTGATCGGCGTGGGCGAATTGGCGAAATCCACGCGGGCGCATCAGATGTTTTTCATTAATGGAAGAAGCGTTCGCTGCGGATTGCTCACGCGCGCGCTCGAGCAGGTTTGCCGCAGCCGCGTGACGATCGGGCTCTATCCGATGTGCGCGCTGAATTTGACGCTGCCGCCGAATGCAATCGATGTAAATGTTCATCCCAATAAGCTCGAAGTTCGCTTCCGCGATGAAGCGGGCACGCAGGCAACCGTCGAAAAACTGCTTTCCAGCGCGTTTGAAGGCGAACACGTGCTCGATTGGAAACGTGATTCCGCGTCTGCGCGCGAAATCACGAAAACAGCAAGCGTTCGAGAGGTGATCCCCGCGGAAAAGCCGACGCAGACGAATATGTTCACCCAAACACCGAGCATTCGCGAAATCGTTTCTTCAGGCGAAAAAAGGCCGCAAAGCATTGAAAAACCGCAAATGACGATTGAATCCGCTGCGCTGAAAAAACCGCAAATGCCGCCGCTTCCCGGAATGGGCACGCACATTGCGGAAACGCAGAAAGCAAATCCGGAAGCACATACGCCGCTGCCGTTCGTTTCCTCCAGCCGCACGCTAAGAGAATGTGATCCGGTGCGTCTGAAGGATGAAAACAGATTGAGAATCATTGAAAACAAACTAAAGTCTGTGAATTGCGGGCTTGAAAACGAGAAAAATAGACCAAAGTCTGTATATAATGTGAAACACATCATCGATAATAGGGCGGAGTCTGTTGAGAATGATAATAATTCGCCTAAAAACAGCACGCGGTCTGTGAATAATTTAGACGCAAGCGAAATGCCGCCTGTGGAAAACAAACCGGAATACCGCGTGCTGGGCGTGGCGTTTAAGACTTACATACTGATCGAATCGGGCGAAGCGTTGCTCCTGATCGATCAGCACGCGGCGCACGAACGGCTGATGTTTGAAAAATTCAGGAAGCAGATGGAAGCGGGCGAGGCTTCGCAGGGTTTGCTTACACCGATCGTGATTCGCGTTTCAGCGAAGGAAATGTCGCTGATTGTAGAGAACAAACAATTCCTGAACGAAGCGGGCTATGAAGTCGAGTCGTTCGGTGAAACGGATGTGCAAATCCGCGCGGTTCCGTATATCATGGGTAAAGCCGAGGTTCGCCCGCTGTTTATGGAAACGATCGGCGCGCTTTCAAGGCTGAAAACCGCGACGCGCGATGCGCGATATGCCGAGCTTGCACAAATGGCGTGCAAGGCGGCGGTAAAGGGCGGCGATTCGCTTTCCGAAAGTGAAATCGACGCGCTGATACGCGAAATGCTGTCGACCGGCGCGCCACCGACCTGTCCGCACGGCCGTCCGGTGGTCAAGATGATTTCGCGGCGTGACCTCGAAAAGATGTTCAAACGGATTCAGTAAGGAGGATTCAGGCGGTGGAAAAGCCTTTCCTTCCGGTGATTACCGGACCGACCGCGTCGGGAAAAACTGCGTGCGCGGTAGAATTCTGTTTGCTTGCAAATGGCGAGGTTGTGTCCGCAGATTCGATGCAGGTCTATCGCGGAATGGAAATTCTTTCCGCGACGCCGACGAAAAGTGAAATGCGCGGCGTTCCGCATCATATGCTGGGCGTGTTTTCGCCGAATGAGCGCTGCACCGCAGCGAAATACCGTGATCGGGCGAATCGGGCGATTGCTGAAATCCTCCAGCGTAGTAAACAGCCGCTTCTCTGCGGCGGAACCGGGCTTTACATCGACGCCGTCACGCGCCCGATGCGCTTTTCGGAAAAGAGCGACGATACAATGCACGCGGAGCTGCTTGCCCTTGCAGATGAACCGCGCGGGAGGACGCGTCTGCATGAAATGCTTGAGAAAATCGATCCCGAATCCGCAGCGCGGCTACATGAAAACGACGTGCGGCGTGTGGCGCGCGCGATTGAAATCTACCGTTTGACCGGAAAAACGCAGACGGAGCAATCACGCGAGGACGCGCAGCGCGAAGGCGATTACTGCGAAACGATCTTCGCGCTGGAATGGAATCGAGAGGCGCTTTACGAGCGAATTTCGCGGCGGGTGGACGAAATGCTCGAGCGAGGTCTGATCAACGAGGTGCGCGCGCTCGTGCGCGAAAACGGGGATTCACCTACGGCGGTTCAGGCAATCGGTTATAAGGAAATCGCCGCTGCGCTCGAAGGCAGAACGAGCATAAATCAGGCGATTGCCGACGTAAAGCAGGCGACGCGCAATTATGCCAAGCGCCAGATGACGTGGCTGCGGCGCGACGCGCGGACGATCTGGATTCCTGCCGAAGGACGCCCAGCGAGTGAAATTGCGAAAGAGATTTACGAGAAATGGCGAATAATCGCCGAACAAAACGCGCCTGCAAAATGAAATTCTCGTTTTTACACGAAATTGGGCGTTTACAAAGGACGAAATATCGTGTATAATATTTTGTATGGATAACAAACGGAGGTTGCAAGCATGAAAAAGTTGGAAGTTCGCAAGGATCGCCCCTGTATGGCGTGCCTGAGCTGCGTGCGCGCGTGCTCGGAGGCGTTTTATAAGGTGTTCGATCAGGCTAAGTCCTGCATTCAGATCGTTGAGAAAAACGGCGCGGTAAAGGTCAATACCTGCGTTCAGTGCGGCAAATGTATGCGCACGTGCAAGCATGGCGCAATCACGCAGAACCCAAAGACCGGCGTGTATATGATCAATAAAAAGCTCTGCACTGGCTGCGGCGAGTGCGTTGCGGCGTGCCCGATGAAGGTGATGACGCTCGGGGAAACCGCGACGAAGTGCATTTCCTGCGGCATTTGCGCGAAGGCGTGCCCGATGGAGATCCTGTCCGTGGTGGAAAAGTAACGGCTTTTCTCCCACATTTTAACCCGGCTTGTGTTACGAGCCGGGCTTTTTTGGTTTATAATAAGTATAGAAAATCTCGGAGGTGGCACTGTGGACGGATTGAAAGAGCTGCGCGATCGATTGATCGCGGAAAACTATATCGCGGACGAGTCGCTTGCGGTCACGCTTCTGATCGCGATGAAGTTGGGCAGACCGCTTTTGATCGAAGGCGCCGCGGGCGTTGGCAAGACTGAGGTCGCCAAGGTCGCGGCAAAGGCGTTCGGGCGCGAGCTCGTGCGAATGCAGTGCTATGAAGGTCTGGACGAAACGAAGGCGCTTTACGAATGGAATTACCAGAAACAGCTGCTTGCGATTCAGATGGGCGCGGAGGGAATGCACGATCTGTTCGGCGAGGAGTATCTGCTGGAACGCCCGCTGCTGAAATCAATTCGCAGTGAAAAGCCGGTCGTTTTGCTGATCGATGAAATCGACAAGTCGGACGCGGAATTCGAGGCGTTTCTGCTGGAGCTTTTGAGCGAGATGCAGGTGACGATTCCCGAATACGGTACCGTTCGCGCAAAGACGATCCCATTCATCGTGCTGACCAGCAATCACACGCGCCCGTTGTCCGAAGCGTTGCGCAGGAGGTGCGCGTATCTGTATATCGATTATCCGAGCCCGGAAAAGGAAGTCAAAATTCTGCGTGCAAAGCTGCCGGGGCTTCCGGAAACGCTCGCCAGGCAGGTTTCCGACGCGGTTGCGTATTTGCGAAAGAGCGAGCGCGTGCTCAAAAAGCCGTCGATTGCGGAGAGTATCGATTGGGCGAGTGCGCTGATGGCGCTCGGCGCAGAGGAGCTCGACGATGAAACCTGCGCGCAGACGATTGGATTCGCGCTGAAAAACAATACCGATATTGAGGAGATTCTGTCCGATGACGGCTTCATCCGAAATCTTTTCGCGTAAACTGGCGGGCTTCGCAGCGTATCTGCGCAAGCAGGGAATGCACGTCGGGCTCGGCGAGGTCGCGGATATGGCGCGTGCGCTGAATCAGACCGGATTTGAAAATCGCGAAACGGTTCGCATTGCGATGAAAATGCTGTGTGCGAAAACGCCGCGCGAGCAGGAAGTTTTCGATCGGTGTTTCGATCAGTATTTTGTTTCTGAGGAAGAATTTCAGAAAAATGCGCAGGCGGCGCAGGAGGCGGAAGCTCTGTTCGAAGAAGAGCGCCGCCGGGCGGACGAGGAGCTTCAGTTCAACGGAAAACCGATCGATCTGCGCGACGATCTGAAGGACGTTTATGCGAAAATGCCGCAGTCCGAGCGCGATAAGCTGCAAAGCATGATCGAGCGCTATTCGGAGAATACGAAGCGTTCGCCGAATCTCTATGAGGGATTCATTCGCTCGGTGTTTATGCGCTCGCTGCTTGAACAGCAGATGGCGCTCGAGGATGCGGCGGAGGGCGCGCAGACTGCAGCTGGCGGCGACGAACTGCTGTTTCGCGAAATCTCGAATTTCAAGGAAGAGGAAATCCCGCGCGCATACCAGATGATCGATCAGATCACGCGCCAGATCAACGGCTCGGTTGCCGCAAGAAAGCGCGCGGCAGGGCGCAGCGATCGGTTGGATTTCAAGAAAACCATTCGCGCGGGGCTTTCCGCGGGTGGATCGCTCGCACATTTGCATTACAAGCGCAAGCCGCGCAAGAAAAAGCGCGTGGTACTGCTGTGCGACGTGTCCGGTTCCATGCTGCAGTTTTCGTTTTTCGCCATTCGATTCATCAAATCCATGCAGGAAATTTCCGATCATTCGGAGGCATTCCTGTTTTCCGAGCAGGTGATGAAAATCGGCGCGTTTGCGATGGAGAATATGGATGCGTTCAGCGCGTCCGTGCGGCATAGCGGCGTATGGGGAAAGGGAACGAATGTCGGTCGCGCGCTTGAAGCGCTGCTTGCTCAGCGTCCGCCGGTGCTCGGACCGTCCACTGTTCTGATCGTGCTGAGCGACGCAAAGACGGTCGATCTCGCGCGGGCGGAAAACGCGCTGATGCGCGCCGAAAAGCTCGCGGGTTCGGTGGTCTGGATGAATCCGATTCCGGAAAGCAAATGGCAGTACCTGCGCGGTGTAACGTCGCTGAAAAGGTTCTGCAATATGGTTCCGTGCGCGACGCTGGACGATCTCGCGCGGGCGTGCGCAAGGCTGGTCTGAATGGGAAGAGGCGGCAGAGAAAATCCGCTGCCTCTGTTGACTTTTGGAAAATAATTTCTTATAATTACGCAGGAATGAAGTACTCATGCAAAGAACTATATTAAATATGTGCTTCGAACGGGCGAAGTTTTTCAGCGGAAGGATAAATATATGAAGAAATACGATCTGATGATTCTCGGTCCCGCTGTGCGGGATGAAAACATCGACTATACCGGCGCTGTGGATCGCTCGGTCGGCGGTGCGGTTACGTTTTGCACGCCCGCGGCGCGTGCGGCGAACCCAAGCGTGTTTGCCGGCGTAAAGGTTGCGCCGGAGGATGCGGATATTATGAAAGCGTTTCGGATGCCGAAGGAGGATCTCGCGCTGATTCCCGCGAAAAAGACGATGCGGATGCGCAATGAATATTTCACAGCCGATCGTGAACGGCGCGAAGCGACCTGCCTTGCGCAGTCCGACGCGCTGCTGCCCGAGGAGGTTCCGAACGTCGAATTCAGGCTTGCGCACCTTGCGGGCGTGGTATGCGGCGATTTTCCGAATGAGTTGATCGATTTCCTGAAGGCGCGCGGCAAGGTATCCGCGGACGCACAGGGATTGCTTCGTCATGTGGAAAATGGTAAGCTCATTTTTCACGATTGGAAGGAAAAGCGCGAATACCTGCCGAAGCTCGATTTCCTGAAAACCGACGCGGCGGAAGCGGAAATCCTGACCGGCATGACCGATCGCGTTCAGGCGGCGAAGCAGCTGCATGATTGGGGTGCGAAGGAGATCCTGATTTCGCACAATTCCGAAATGCTCGTTTACGACGGCAAACGGATTTACACCTGCCCTGTGCGCGCGCGCAGCCTTGCCGGACGGACGGGCAGGGGAGACACGACGTTCGGCTCGTATCTGGCAATGCGCATGGCGGGCGCGAGTATTCGGGAGTCACTGCTGTACGCCACGGCGTGCGTATCCATGAAAATGGAAACGCCCGGCGCATTTGCGGGAACGCGCGCGGACGTTGAAAAATACATTGATACCTTCTATTTACAGGAAAAGGGGGCGCTCTAATTGAACCTGTGGCACGATATTCACCCCAGCCGGATGCAGCTGGAAGACTTCATGGCGGTAATCGAGATCGAAAAGGGTTCGAAGAACAAGTACGAAATGGATAAGGAAACCGGCGCACTTCGACTTGACCGCATTCTCTATACCTCGACGCATTATCCCGCGAACTACGGCTTTATTCCGCGCACATATGCCGATGACAACGACCCTCTGGACGTGCTGGTGCTGTGCAGCGAGCCGATTCGTCCGATGAGTCTTGTTCGCGTGTATCCGATCGGCTATTTCGCCATGCGCGACAGCGGCGCGATGGACGAGAAAATCCTCGCAATTCCGTTCGGCGATCCGGTGAACAACGGCTATCACGACGTAAGCGAACTGCCCGCGCACGTTGCGGAGGAGATTTCACATTTCTTCAACGTCTACAAAAACCTCGAAAAGGACAAATCCACCGAGATTGTTGGCGTGTTCGGTCGCGATGAGGCGATCGAAGTGCTCAAGCGCTGCTATGATCGCTACATCGATAAATTCTGCCGCGGATAAAAAAGAACGCTCCCGAAACAGACGGTTTCGGGAGCGTTGCTCATGCATCCTTATCAACGACAGTGATTTCAGCGTTTTCCTGAATAAGGGAAAGTACCTTATCGGTAATCACACTGCGGACGATTGCAGCCTGGAATTCGTCGGTCATGTACGGCTGAAGCTGATCGATCGTCATGCCGTTTTCGCGGCAGAGCACGGTGATCGCGTTGGCGACCGACTGTTCGTCCGCTTCGATTTTCTCGATTTGGGCGATTTCAGCGATCACCTGCTGGCGGAGCAGATTCTTCTTCGCGTCCGGCAGGTAATCCTCGCGCAGCTGCTCAACGGTTTTTCCGGTAAACTGCGCGTACGCCGCAAGCGTGAGCTTCTGGCGCGCGAGCTGCCCCTCCAGCGATTTCATTTCGCGATCGACTGCGCGGGCAATCTGTTCGCTGGTCGCGGAGAGCCTTGCATTTGCGCAGACCTGATCGAGCAGATCGTTCTTCAATTCCTCATCCGCCTTGCGATCGATGTAGCTCTGGAGCTGATCGCGCAGCGCCTTTTCGAGAGAAGAGAAACTGTCCAGATGGAAAACCTCGCGCGCGAACGTATCGTCGGCACAATATTTTTCGCGAACGCGGATGGCACGGATCGTGCAATGGAATACCGCAGGCTGTCCGGCGAGCGTTGAAACGTGGTAATTTGCGGGGAAGGAAACGCGAACGTCTGCCTGATCGCCAGCACTTTTGCCCAACAGCTGCTCCTCAAAGCCGGGAATGAACATCCCGCTTCCGAGCACGAGCGTCTGATTCTGCGCGCTGCCGCCTTCGAACGCAACGCCGTCGATTGTTCCGGCATAATCCAGAACCAGCTCGTCGCCTGCCTGCGACGGGCGGTCTGTAATCACGGTCGTCTTCATATGCTGATCGAGCAGGCGGTCGATCTGTTTTTCAACCTGCGCATCCGTAACGCGCATCCGCTCCAGCGTGCCTATAAGTCCTTTATAATTCAGCATGAGCCCATCTCCTAATCGCTTTGTAAAGCTCATTATACCTGATTTCGAGCGGATTGTCCACCCGACTTCACTCAAATTTACAGTAAATAAAAGCCGGTTATTTATTGACAAACGCGAATAATTGTGATACACTTATAGCCAGTGATAAGCCATTAAGACCCGCGAGCGGGTTGGACATTCACAATCAGGTTATCTTCCGTCCGCAAGCCGGATGGAAACGCACATGAAATAAAGGAGGAATCTACACATGCTTGATCCGACCATCTACAAGGATTGGCAAATTGCGGAAGAGGCCGAGAAGAACCTGCCTTCCGTTGAGTACTTCCGTGAGAAGCTGGGTCTGCTGCCCGACGAAATCATCCCCTATGGCAAGACCCCGAAGCTCGACTTTATTAAGATCATGAATCGCCTGAAGGACAAGCCGGACGGCAAATTCATCGAAGTTACCGCGATCACGCCCACTCCCTTCGGCGAGGGCAAATCCACCGTTTCTCTGGGCCTGATCGAAGGTCTGGGCTACATCGGCAAGAATGCCGGCGGCGCGCTGCGTCAGCCCTCCGGCGGACCGACCATGAACGTCAAGGGCACTGCGGCTGGCGGCGGCAACGCGCTGCTGATGCCGATGACCGAGTTCTCTCTGGGTCTGACCGGCGATATCAACGATATCATGAATGCGCACAACCTGGCGATGGTCGCTCTGACCGCGCGTATGCAGCATGAGCGCAACAACAACGACGAGTGGCTGGCGAAGAAGGGCCTGAAGCGTCTGGACATCGACCCCAAGCGCGTTGAAATGGGCTGGGTTATCGACTTCTGCGCGCAGTCTCTGCGCAACATCATCATCGGCCTCGGCGGACGACTGGACGGCTTCCTGATGGAGTCCAAGTTCGGCATCGCGGTTGGTTCCGAGCTGATGGCGATCCTGGCTGTCGCGCGCGATCTGAAGGATCTGCGTGAGCGCATCGGCAAGATCGTTGTAGCGTACTCCCGTTCCGGCGAGCCCGTGACCTGCGAGGACCTCGAGGTTGCCGGCGCGATGACCGCGTGGATGCGCAACGCCATCAACCCCACCATGTGCTACACCGTCGAGCATCAGCCCGTGCTGATTCACGCCGGTCCCTTCGCGAACATCGCGATCGGTCAGTCCTCCGTTATCGCGGACCGTCTGGCGCTGAAGCTGTTCGACTATCATGTCACCGAGTCCGGTTTCGCTGCGGATATCGGCTTTGAGAAGTTCTGGAACGTTAAGACCCGCCTGTCCGGTCTGACCCCGAACGTCTCCGTTCTGGTTGCGACTGTCCGCGCACTGAAGATGCACGGCGGCGGACCCAAGGTTACCCCCGGCGCACCGCTGCCGAAGGAGTACACCGAGGAGAACCTCGAGCTGCTCGAGAAGGGCACCTGCAACCTGTTCCATCACGTGAACACGATCCTGAAGTCCGGCATTACGCCTGTCGTTTGCATCAACCGCTTCTACACGGATACCGACGCGGAAGTTGCGCTGCTGAAGAAGCTGTGCGCGGAGCGCGGTGTGCGCTGCGCGGAGTCCAATCACTGGCGTTACGGCGGCAAGGGCGCGGTCGAACTGGCCGAGGCCGTTGTCGAAGCGTGCGAGCACAAGAACGAAGTCAAGTTCCTGTATGATCTGGAGATGCCGCTGCGCAAGCGCGTTGAGCTGATCGCGAAGGAAGTTTACGGTGCGGACGGCGTCGACTGGTCACCTCTGGCAACGCAGAAGGCGGAGCGCTTCGAGAACGATCCGAAGTACGCCGACTACTGCACCATGATGGTCAAGACCCATCTGTCCCTGTCCCACGACCCGACGCTGAAGGGCGTGCCGAAGGGCTGGCGTCTGCCCATCCGCGACATCCTGGAGTACGGCGGAGCGAAGTTCCTCTGCCCGATGGCTGGCACCATCTCCATGATGCCCGGCACCGCGGCGGATCCGGCGTATCGTCGTGTCGACGTCGACACCGAAACCGGCAAGGTTTCCGGTCTGTTCTAATCGAGACAAAATATTGAATGAATATGGGTGACAGCAATGTCACCCATATTTCGAGTAAAGAGAAACAACGTTTCAAGCAGAGGAGAAAGCATTATGGATATGACTCTGGCAACCTGCCGTGAATTCGTGAAGGTACTGGCGTCGGACGCTCCCGCACCGGGCGGCGGCGGCGCAGCGGCGCTCGTTGGCGCAATCGGCACTGCGCTGGGCAATATGGTCGGCTCGCTGACCGTCGGCAAGAAAAAATATGCGGATGTGCAGGACGAGATCATCGCGCTGAAGGCGAAATGCGATGAGCTGCAGAAGCAGCTGCTCGATCAGGTCGAGGCGGACGAAGTCAACTTCCTGCCGCTGGCAAAGGCGTACGGCATTCCGAAGGACGATCCAACCCGCGATAAGATTATGGAAGAGGCGACGATCATCGCGTGCTCCACGCCGATGAAGATCATGGAGCTGTGCTGCGAAGCGATCGAAGCGATCAAGGTGTTCGCCGAGAAGGGCTCGCGTCTCGCGGTGTCCGATGCGGGCTGCGGCGCAGTTTGCTGCAAAGCGGCGCTCCAGAGCGCGTCTCTGAACGTGTTCATCAATACCAAGAGCCTGAAAAATCGTCCGATCGCTGAAGAAATGAACAAAAAGGCGAACGATATGCTGGATAAATACTGCGCGATGGCGGATGCAATCTTCACGAATGTCCGCGCGAACTTCTTCTGATTGAATCGCGGTTTGGAGGAAAAGAAAATGGCAAAACAGCTGCTTGCAAAGGAAGTTACCGCCGCAATGATCGAAAAGCTCCAGGGCAAGGTCGCGGCGCTGAAGGAAAAGGGCGTTATGCCGAAGCTCGGCATCATCCGCTGCGGCGAGAATCCGTCCGACCTGTCTTATGAACGCGGTGCAACCAAGCGCGCAGAAGAAATCGGCGTTGAGGTCGAGAAATTCCTGCTGCCGGAGACGGTGACGAAGGAAGAGCTGATCGCCGAGATCGAAAAGATCAATGCGGACAAAACCATCCACGGCGTGCTCATGTTCCGCCCGCTGCCGAAGCATCTGAAGGCGGATCAGGATGAAATCTGCAATAAGCTCGATCCTGCGAAGGATATCGACTGCATGACCGACCTGTCCAACGCAGGTGTGTTCATGGGCAAGACGCTCGGCTTCGAGCCCTGCACCGCGCGTGCGTGCATGGAGATTCTTGACCACTACGGAATCGATCTGAAGGGCAAGAACGCGGTCGTTATCGGTCGCTCGCTGGTCATCGGCAAGCCCGTTGCGATGATGCTGATGGCGAAAAACGCCACCATCACGATCTGCCACACGAAGACCGTGAACGTTCCCGAAATCGTCAAGCGCGCGGACATCGTCGTTTCTGCGGCGGGTGTGCTGGGCTCTCTTACGAAGGACTATGTCCGTCCCGGTCAGGTCGTAATCGACGTTTCCATGAACTGGGATGCGAACAAAGTGACCGCGAAGGGCGTCGGCGGTATGTCGGGCGATGCTGTATTCAGCGAGGTTGAGCCGATCGTCGATGCGATTACGCCGGTTCCGGGCGGCGTCGGCGGCGTTACGAACGTCGTTCTGATTGCGCATGTCGTTGAAGCGGCGGAGCGCACGCTGTAACGTACAGTTAGGGTTGCGCCGCCGGAAACTCCGGCGGCGCTTTATAAGGGGGAAAATGCGATGAGGGAAAGACTGAGGAAGCCGGAAAACGCAATGAGGGCACTGTTTTTGGCGTTTACCGTAATTTGTTTCGCAGCGGCGCTGATCGCGCCTGATCGTGCGGAAATGTTCGCGGGGCTCAAACGCATCTGCACACAGTCCGGTCAGGTGGTCAAGAGCTATTTTGATCCGACTTACGGCGGCGTATCCGGAACGTTTCTGAATGCGACGCTGGTCTGCCTTGCATGTCTGCTGATCTATTGTCTGCCGGGCGCGAAACCGGACGGTCTTTCCGCACTGGCGTTTTTCCTTACGGCTGGCTTCTGCTTCTGGGGCACCACGATCTTAAACATCTGGTTCTCGATCGTCGGCGTTGTGCTCTATGCGCTGGTGAAGAAAAAGAGCCTCGGTTCACTTTCGAACGCGATGCTGTTCTCAACCGGAATCGGTCCTCTGATTACCGAAATGCTGTTCCGCTATCCCTATTTCAAGGATATGGAGTGGGGAACGATGACGTTCGGCGGATTCCTGATTGCGCTCGCGGTCGGCATTTTCATCGGTTTCATGCTGCCTGCCGGTCTCGGCCATAGCCCGAACATGCACCTGGGCTATGATCTGTATAGTGCTGCGGCACCGATTGGACTGACGGCATTCTTCCTGCGCGCGCTGCTGTATAAGAACTTTGTTCCAGATGTACCCGCGGCGGTGGGCGTCGGTCTTACCGATACGAGCAATACGTTCGCCTGCTACCTGTTCTGCGCGGTCGTGTTTGGTCTGGCGATTTTGGTCGGACTGCTTTGTGGCGGCGGGAAGAAGTACATCGCGCTCCTGAAGGATTCCGGCTACGGCGTGGATTATACCACAAAATACGGCTTTGAAACCGCGCTTCTGAATCTCGGTGTATACGGACTGTTCATCGTGCTGTATTATACGCTGATTGGAGCGACGTGGAATGCGGCGACGATCGGCGTAACGTTCTGCATGGTCGCATGCTTTGCAAAAGGCAGCCATCCGCGCAATGTGTGGTCGATCATGGTTGGCTATGTCGCAGCGAGCTTCCTGTCGAAGGGCGTTTGCGCGCTGACGGGCGCGGATTTCACGCTCGCGATCAACGCACAGGCGATTGTAATCGGTCTGTGCTTCGCCAACGGACTTTCGCCGGTTGCCGGCAAATACGGTTGGCCGTTCGGGATTGCGTTCGGCATGATTCACTATTTCCTCGTGACCAGCGTCCCGCTGATGCACGGCGCGTTCTGCCTTTACAATGGCGGATTCACCGCGGCCATTACCTGTATGCTGTTCATGCCGGTGGTTCAGAATTTCTTCAAGCCCATTGAAGAGCGGAAAAAAGCGTAAATCAAAAGCCCCGAAAGGGGCTTTTTCCATAAGGAGAGGACTATGATTCAGATTTGCCGCCTTGGAATGGAAAGCATTCAGCCGATCATCGCATTCAACCGCCTTTGCTTTCCGACGGATTTCTGGCAGGATTCCGATTGGAAGGAGCTGCTCGAGGACGAGCGCGCGATTTATTATGCGATGATGGACGGCGAAAGGATCGTCGGAAATGCGTTTATCTATAATTGGATTGGCGAAAAGGATTTCGTGAAGATCATGAATCTTGCCGTGCATCCGGAGTATCGCCGCCGCGGTTTTGCGGCTTTGCTGCTCGATCATGTGACGAACGAAATGCGCGCGTTCAATCCGCCGCGTTTCTGCGGAGAGACGCGCGCGTCTAATCTCGGAATGCAGCGCGCATTTGAAAAATGCGGCTATCGCCTGAATCGCATCGAACCGGACTATTATCAAAACCCCAATGAAAGCGCGTACAAATACGTGCTGAAACTATAAAATAGAGCCGCCCTCATTCGAAGGCGGCTTTAAATTTTACAGCTTCAGTCCTGCAAGTTCGAGACCCGCGTCGATGACGTGGTCGGGCAGCTGCGAGAACATCTGGTTGATCGAGTCGTGGCGATAATAGCGCATGATGGTTTCGGCAAACATGGGCGCAACGGACACGGTCTTGAATTTCTCCTGACCGATGATGTTGGGGTTGTACACCGTATCGGTCGAGTAGATGGTCTTGATCGGGCTCGCATTCAGCTTTTCAACGCCGCGAGGGGAGATGATGTTGTGGCTGAGCATCGCGGTGATGTCCAGTGCGCCGCGCGCCTTCAGGCCCTTCGCAAGATTGATCAGCGTGCCGCCGGAGATCGTGAAATCGTCGACGATCAGGCAGTTCTTGCCCTCGACGTTGCCGATGATTTCGAGCACTTCTGCATTTTCGGAATGGTCGGAACGCGTCTTGTCGCCAATCGCGATCGGCAGTCCAAGCGACGTCGCAAATTTGCGCGCCTGCTTCGCATAGCCCGCGTCCGGAGAAACGACGACCATGTTCTCCGTACCCACGCGCGCGATGACTTCCTTTAGCATCGGCTGCGCATAGAGATGATCCATCGGGTTTTTGAAAAAGCCCTGAAGCTGCTGCGCGTGCAGATCCATCGTGACGAAGCGATCCGCGCCGGCGAGCTCCATGCATTCCGCGCAGACGCGCGCGCGAATGGACACGCGAGGCTCATCCTTCTTGTCGCCCTTGCCATATCCGAAGTAGGGCATGACCAGCGTTACGGTATGCGCGTTGGCACGCTTGAAAGCGTCCATCCAGAACAGAATCTCGACGAACTCGTTGTTCGAATGCAAGCCGATCGGCTGAACCAGAAATACGTCGCAATCGCGGACAGATTCGTTGATGCGCACGAACGTGTTGCCTTCAGAGAAGGTGATCACTTCGGAAGAGCCGAGCTGCTTGCCCATATAAGAGCACATGCGCTCGGCAAACACCTGACCAGTACTGCCCGCGAAAATTTTCGCACTGTTAAACATCGTAACCCCACACTCCTTTTTCATTTGCCGTCTAGCCTTTCTATCTTGAAACGACAGCCTCTACCTCGACCAGCGCGTCCATCGGAAGACGGGCGACCTCGACGCAGCTGCGCGCCGGGCAATTCGCCGGAAAGTATTCCGCATAGATCTGGTTGAACGCGGCGAAGGCATTCAGATCCTTCATGAAGACCGTCGTTTTAAGCACATTTTCCATGGAACAGCCGAGTTCGGAGAGAATCGCGCGCAAATTTTCCATCACCTGACGCGCCTGCGCCTCCAAGCCGCCATCCGCAAGTTTTCCCGTTTCCGGCACAATGCCGAGCACGCCGGATAGATACGCGGTTCCGCCGGAGATCGTCGCCGTTGAATACGGCCCGATTGCGCGCGGTCCCTTCTGCGTCAGAAAGCACTCCTTCATATCCTATCGCTCCTTTTTATCAATATCCCGGATCTGCCGCGTCGGTCGTCGGGAGCACGGCGTTGCGCTCGTGCACGCCGACATAGATCAGCGTCGCGCCCGGAGAATACGTATCCTCGGAGACCTGTACGCGGGAAACCTCCTCGTGCGTGTTCCAATCGTACGCTACAATCCAGCCCTGACTGCTGCATCCGGGTTTGCCGGTTTCGACATACGGCTCGTCGTCCGTGTAATAGACGTACTTGCCTTCGGTATCCTGCACGGTTATCTGACGCGTGGACGGACGATTTTCGTTGATCATCACAGATTCGAGCACATAGCGGTAATCCGGGCGATGCCCGTAAATCCGCACAGTCGCCCATTCCTTGGAAACTGCGGTGTAGATATACACCGGATACTGCGTATCATTGGTGAATACCAGATTTTTGCCGCCCCATTCCACTGCTGCGTCGAGGCTTGGATCGACATAGCTGACCGTCATCGTATGATTTTTGCGATTCAGAACGGTCATGTTCGCCTGAATCAGCGCGTTGTACAGCGTCGTCGAAGCCTGACAGACGCCGCCGCCCCAACCGAGCGTTGAAACGTCGCCGTTGTATTCGGTCGCCTGTTGGAAACCGGCTTCCATCGTGCGCGGACCTACAATTTCGTTGAAATCATAGGTCACGCCCGGCTGAATCTCCAAACCGTTGAATGCGTTCAGTGCTTTGCGGACGTTCGAGCGGCTTGCGGAATTGCGGAAGGTCACATCCGTGCTGAATTCGGCGATCAGCTGGAAGCTTACCTCGTCGGATTGCACCGTCGGCATCACCGTGTCGACCGGAATTGTCGTGTCGCTCTCGCCGGTTTCGATCAGCGTGATCAGCTGCTGGCGGAACTGTTCGCGGTTCACGTCGCGTCCGATCTGTGATTCGGAAACGATTACCGGCTGATTTACATCCGGAACGACCACCGCGTCGATCGCGTCGATGTGCAGAGCACTGCAGATCGTATCAATAAACGCATCGAGTTTCGCTTCGTCATAAGTCACCGTAACCGGATAATCCACGCGCTGCGATTCCAGCGCGCTGCGCACGCGTTCGCGCTCGCGTTCGGAGCCGACGTGCCCCAGATTCCATGCGAGGTCAAGCTGTGAGGAATAATCGATCGTCGCGTCGACCATAGAGCGCGAAAACGACCAGCTGCTGTCCATATAGCTGAACGTGAACGTTTCGTTCAGCCATTCGTCTGCAAGTTCCGCGGCATATTCGCGCGCGCCCTCCTGCGTATAGCCGGAAAAGGAATGACCGTTGATGTAGATATTGTTTGCGTACGTCGTATCCTCAAGCGTACGGCGATCGCGCCCGCGTTTGATCAGAAACAGCGCCGCGCAAACGACGATTGCACACAAAACCAAAGCCAGAATCCGTCGCCGTGCCTGCGGGGAGCGCTTCTTCTTCGATGGTTTCGGCTGAGAAGGCGTGCGATTGCCCGATCGCTCCCGAATGGGGCGACGACTGCTGGAATGCTCCGCTGAAGTACGGCGATTGCCTGATTCCGACGGGCGCCGCCGCGCATTGTCCAAGCGATTCTCGAATGCCGGTTCGCGGCGAATGCCCTCGCTGTGATAGGAAGCGGGACGGGAAGAGCCGCTCGAATGCGGTTGCCTGCGCGCTATGCCGGGTTCAGCGTTTGAATGCGGGCGCGGAGCGCTTGAGTGGGGCTGCACGCGCTGCGACCGCGAAATCCCGGGCGCAACGCCTTCGTTTGACCGCGTTTGCGCATACGAAGACGACCCCATGGCGGAGCGCCTTGCAGCGCCGCCCTGAGGCTGCCGGTTTCGCCGATCGTCGGAAGGACGAGCGCGGCGTTCTGAAGAACGCGGTCTGTCTTGCATGATTCAAATACTCCGTCTGCGGCGAAAACCGTCATCGAATCCGCCGCCTGTGCGGTGGGCACACAGCTTGTACTCTAATTATAACACATATGCGCGCGTTTTGAAAGGGCAACCGTTTGCGCGTATGTAAAATATGTGGAAGGTTCGTTATAGATATGGAATTGTTCGGAGCACTCGAATTCGCCGCGGATGAAACTTCGCATTAGGCGTACCAGAATTTCGCGGCGGTTTAACGTTCGTATGCTATAATACGCCGTCAGGAGGTTGTTTGAATGCCGAATACAGTTCTTCGCGCGCAGAATGTGCGCTTTCAATATGACGACAGCAATGCTTTTGCGGTCGACGGCGTTTCCCTTGAGGTTCAGGAAGGCGAATTTCTCGCGATTCTCGGGCGCAACGGAAGCGGAAAATCAACGTTTGCCAAGCTCCTGAACGCCCTGCTGCTGCCGACGGAGGGAAGTGTCGAGGTTTGCGGAATGACCGCGCATGACGATGATTCCGCATTCGCCGTTCGCCGCTCGTGCGGCATGGTGTTTCAGAACCCAGATAATCAGATCGTTGCGACGATCGTGGAAGAAGACTGCGCGTTCGGGCTTGAAAACCTCGGCGTAAATCCGGAGGAAATCCGAAAGCGCGTGAACGAAACGCTTGCCGAGGTTGGCATGAGCGCGTTTGCAAAAACGTCGCCGGCGATGCTTTCCGGCGGTCAGAAGCAGCGCGTGGCGATTGCGGGCGTACTTGCGATGAGACCGAAGATCATCGTTTTCGACGAATCGACGGCGATGCTTGATCCGGTCGGCAGGCGCGACGTGCTCGAAATCGCGCGCAGGCTGAATCGCGAGGAGGGCATTACGATCGTCTGGATTACGCATTTTATGGACGAAGTGGTCGCTGCGGATCGCGTAATTGTGATGGACAAAGGCAAAATCGCGCTTCAGGGCGCGCCGCGCGAGGTGTTCGTACAGGGCGAAAAGATTCGCGCGCTCGGCTTGGATATTCCGGAAATGATGCGCCTGTCCGCGCTGCTTCGCGCCGACGGCGTAAAGGATATTCGCGACGCAATGACCGTTGAGGAGATGGCGGAGGAACTATGCCGATTGAAGTCAAGCATCTGAATCATACCTATATGCAGGGTACGCCCTTTGAGGCGCACGCGCTGAAGGACGTGAATTTAACCGTTCACGATGGCGAATTCATCGGAATCATCGGTCATACCGGAAGCGGAAAGAGCACACTGATCAATCTGATTCCTCGTTTCTATGATGTGACAGAAGGCCGTGTTCTTGTCGACGGAGTGGATGTTCGTGAAATGACTCAGAAAGAAGTACGATCCAGACTTGGATATGTTCCACAGAAGGGAGTCCTTTTCTCCGGCACGATCGATTCCAATATCCGCTACGGCAAGACTGATATTTCAGAAACAGAAGTAAAAGAAGCAGCAGAGGTTGCTCAGGCAACAGAATTTATTGATGCGAAACCAGAGAAATATGCTTCTCCGATCGCTCAGGGCGGAACAAACGTATCCGGCGGACAGAAGCAGCGGCTTTCA
>OLPR01001352.1_pt1 | contig 20230 bp, 16 predicted proteins | sample 1672761 | NCBI WGS metagenome assembly OLPR01 (sample SAMEA3136721, study PRJEB25190) | human gut metagenome | biome: human gut; feature: human-associated habitat; material: faeces | place: Austria | collected 2013 | reverse complement strand
GCCGGGGGCACTTCCGGACGCACGCACCGCAGTTGATGCACTTGTCCTCGTCGACCTCGGCCACGCCGTATTCATTCAGGGCGATGGCCTCGAATTTGCATACGTTCACGCACAGCTCGCAGCCGACGCAGCCGTACTGGCACTCTGCCGTGGCGCGGCAGCCGCCATTGCAGGCGACAAAGGCCGCCTTATAGGGGAAGCGTTTTTTGACAGCCATCTTACTTTCCCTTCCTTTCATACGGCGTGTTGGCAAGCGGAAGCTTTGTGCGGCGCTCACCGTCATAGCGGAAATAGGCGTCGGCGATGGCGGGCGCGGTGGGGATCGAGGTGATCTCGCCGATGCCGATGGCGCCGCAGGCCACGTTCAGGCCTGGCTTCTCCACCACGATGGCCTGGATCTCCGGCGGGATCTGGTTGGCCCGGAACAGGCCCAGCATGCCGTACTTGGCGGTGGGCTTGCAGTTCTCGTCGATGGGGTACTTCTCCGTCAGGGCATATCCCATGGACATGACCACGCCGCCCTCGATCTGCCCCTCAATGCTGAGGGGATTGACGGCCTTGCCCACATCGTGGGCGGCCACCATCTTCTTCACCCGGCCCGTCTCCTTGTCCAGAATGCACATCTGGGTGGCGTAGCCGTAGGCCACATGACTGACGGGGTTGGGCACGTCCGCGCCCAGGGGATCGGTCTTGGCCAGGTATTCGCCGTAGAACTCCTTGCCCTTCAGATCGCAGAGCGTCTTGCCGCTGTCCAGCTCGGCCTTCAGCAGCTCGCAGGCGCGGCGGGTGGCCTCGCCGGTCACCAGCGTCTGGCGGGAGCCGGAGGTGTCGCCGGAGTCCGGCGCGATCCAGGTGTTGCTGCGCTCGTAGACGATGTCATCCCGCTTCAGGCCGGTATTGGTGACCACCACCTGCACCAGCACGGTGCCAAGGCCCTGGCCGATGCAGGAAGCGCCGGAGTAGATATGAACCCTGGCGTCGTCCTCCACAATCAGCTTGCAGCGGCCCCAGTCCGGCAGGCCCACGCCCACGCCCGCGTTCTTCATGGCACAGGCGATACCCACGGGATCGCCGTTTTTCACCGCCTCGTCATAGGCGGGCTTGATGGCCTCCAGTGTCTCTACCAGACCGGTGGAGTCATCCACGATCTGGCCGTTGGGCAGCACGCCGCCGGGGCGGATGGCGTTGCGGTAGCGGATCTCCCAGGGGGAGATGCCCACCAGGTCGGCCATCTGGTTCAGCAGCGTCTCGGTGCAGAAGCAGGTCTGGGTGACGCCGAAGCCCCGGAAGGCGCCGGCGGGGGGATTGTTGGTGTAGTAGGCGCGGCCCTCGATCTCGAAGTTCTCGTAGGCGTAGGGACCGGCGGCGTGGGTGCAGGCGCGCTCCAGCACGGGGCCGCCCAGAGAGGCAAAAGCGCCGGTGTCGGATACCACGCTGGCCTTGACACCCTGGATAATGCCGTTTTCGTCGCAGCCCATGGTGAAGTCCATGTCCATGCTGTGGCGCTTGGGATGGACGAGGATGGACTCCTGGCGGCTGAGCTTGAACTTGACGGGCCGGCGGCTCAGGTAACACAGCAGCGCGGCGTGGTGTTGGACGGACATATCCTCTTTGCCGCCGAAGCCGCCGCCCACCAGGCAGTTCTGCACCTGGCAGTGGTCGTAGTCCACGCCCAGCATGGACGCGCACTCATGCATGGTGGTGTGGGCACTCTGGTCCGTGGTCAGCAGCTTTACGCCGCCGTTGTCCAGCGGCAGCGCCACGCAGCACTCCGGCTCCAGGAAGGCGTGCTCCGTCCACGGGGTGGAGAAGTGCTCGGTCAGCACATACTTGGCGTTTTTGATAGCGCCCTCGGCATCGCCGCGGGAGACGTGCTTGTACGCCTGTACGTTGTTCTCGTCCGTCTCGAACACCAGCGGCGCGCCGGGGGCGGCGGCCTCGGCGGGGTTGTGGACGGCGGGCAGGACTTCGTACTCCACCTTCACCAACTTCTTGGCGGCTTCCACCGTCTCCTGATCCACGGCGCAGATCAGCGCCACGCTGTCGCCCAGATAGTGGGTGATCTCGCCTACGCCGATCAGGGTGGGCTGGTCCTTCTTCAGATGGCCCACGTTGACCTTGCCGGGGATATCCTTCTGCGTGGCCACGCAGATCACGCCGGGCAGCGCCTCGGCCTCGCTGGTGTCGATGGAGAGAACGCGGGCGCGGGCATACTGGCTGCGGACCGCACCGCCGTAGCACATACCGTCCACATAAATGTCATCGGGATACTGGCCATAGCCCAGGACCTTTTCCTCCACGTCCAGTCGGTGGACGCGGCTGCCCATCTGCCAGTCGTCGGCGGAGGGGGCGGGCAGCTTGCCCTCGCGGAATATCTTAGCCGCCAGCAGGATGCCGTCGATGATCTTCACGTAACCGGTGCAGCGGCAGATATTGTTGCGGATGGCGAAGGCGGCCTCCTCGCGGGTGGGATCGGGGTTCACGTCCAGCAGCCCCTTGGCGGAGATGACCATGCCGGGGATGCAGAAGCCGCACTGCACCGCGCCGGCCTCGCCGAAGGCGAAGGTGTAGACCTGCTTTTCCCAGTCGCTGAGCCCCTCTACCGTGAGGATGGTCTTGCCCTCCAGCTTGTCCGTCTGGGGGATGCAGGCCTTGGTGGGCTTGCCGTCGATGAGGACGTGGCAGGTGCCGCAGGCACCCTCGCTGCATCCGTCCTTTACGGAGGTCAGGTGCAGCTCGTCCCGCAGAAAGCGGATGAGCTTCTGGTTCTTTTCCACAGTGACGGACTTGCCGTTCACGGTAAATGTCGCCATAGTGTATCTCTCCTTTGCGCCCGGCCGGGCTTATCTCTGGTATTTGCAGAAATTATAGCACGGGAACGACGGAAAAACAAGGTGAGAACCGCCGCATTTTGTCCAAGGCGTGATAGTATATCGAGAATATCGGATAAAAAGAAAGAAGCCGCCCAAGGCGGCTCCTTCAAACAAAAGCTTTCTTACGTCTCCAGAACCGGAAGCATGATCTGCAACAGAAACTGGCCCTGCTGGGCGGAAAACACGCACAGGCCGCCGTTGCGCTGGGCGATGGCCTGGATGCTGCGGCATCCGTAGCCGTGTCCTTCCCGGTCACTGACAGGCAGGCCGTCCCGCATGGCTATCGGTCCGGCGCAGGGATTGCGTATCTCGATGAGAAGCTTGTTCTGCCGCACACCGCAGTACAGTGAGATCTGCTTCCGGTCGGCGGGCAGGTCCGCCACGGCGTGCAGGGCGTTTTCCAGACCGTTGCTCAGCAGGGAGCACAGCTCCGTGTCCGAAATAGCTACATCGTTGGGCAGTGAGGCATCCACGGTCAGCACGGCGCCCTGCCGCTGGGCTTTGTCGGTGAAGGAGGAGCACAGCAGGTTCACCAGATGGTTTTCGCAGAAGCGGCGGGGCGTGATGGCCTCGATGTCCGCCTGGACCTTTTTGATATACGCTGCCGCCTCGTCCGGCCGTCCCACGGACAGCAGACCGTCCAGCATATTCAGGTGGTGGCGCATATCGTGCTGATAGACGGCGGTCTGGGTCTCCAGCCGGTGAAGGGAGTCCATCTCAGACTGGGACTGCTCCAGCTCCATGGTCAGCATGGAGCGCTGCATCTCCGCCGCCGCACGCTTCTGCGTCTCCAGATAAAAGGCGGGCAGAAACAGTACATAGAATGTTATCAGCACTGTGGGCAGAAATTCATTCAGCGCCTGAATGCCGGAATAGAGTGCATCGGAGTACACCGTGGTGGCATAGTCAAATATATAATAGGTGACGGGCAGGCTGCCGAACAGCAGCAGCGTCCACCGGGAGTAGGTCATGGTGGCATAGGCCGCCTTCACCAGAAAGCGCTCGCACAGCCAGAACACCCCCACCAGCAGGACGATGTACGCAATGTCGGCGGCCAGCATGCTGCCGGTCAGGGCTTCCACGGCGTTCTTGCCCCAGCGCAGCGGCTGGCAGCACAGATAGGCCGTGCAGGTGCTGACCACAGCCACGCCCAGCGGCTTTTTCAGCGCCAGCGTCAGTATCAGCACCAGCGGCAGGTGGACGATCAGCGGGTACAGCTGCATGGTCTTGTCCGTGCCCAGCGTCAGCGCAAACAGGGATTGCAGCACCAGAAACACGGGGCACAGCAGCACCACCAGCTTTTTGTCTCTTTTTTCGGTGCAGCCGCCGGCGATGGATACGCTGAGAAACAGCCCGTAGATCAGCACCAGCCCGTAGTTGAACACGTCCAGCGCCGACTGGAATGTCACATCAAATACGTCCTTCATGCGTCCCTCCCGGAAAACAGCAGGGCCAGATAGTCCTTTTGCAGCTGGCCGTACAGCAGGCGGGACACGGGCACGTTATGGCCGCTGAAGGTGATGACCCCGGCGGGGGAGAGCTTTTCGGCCTGGAGCATATTGACGATGTAGGACCGGTGGACCCGCATGAACTCCGGGCGGGCCAGCAGCGCCCCTTCATACTCGCGCATGGAGGCCGCCACCTCATAGACAGTGCCGTCGGCCATGTTGAAGAACAGGTGTTTGCCGTTGACCTCCACATAGCTCAGCTGGGAAAAGGGCAGACGCACCAGCATGCCGTTGGACTTGACGGTCAGGCCGTCCTGCGGCTTCTGCTCCCGCAGATACAGCTTGTCCAGCACCGGATAGAGCAGCTTGGCATTGATGGGCTTGAGCAGATACTCCGCCGCCCGGACGCCGTAGCTCTCGTAGGCGAAGCCGGGAGAGGTGGTGAGAAAGATGATGTCCGCCGCCGCGTCGAAGGAACGGATCTCCCGTGCGGCGTCCATGCCGGTCATGCCGGGCATCAGCACGTCCAGCAGATACAGGGTGAAGCGCTCGGCGCGGGCAGCGTCCAGCAGCTGGCCGCCGCTGCGGAAGGTCTGAAAGCGGACATCGGAGCGCCGGTCAGACTGCCAGGCCTGCAAAAGCGCCGTGAGCTTTTCCAACTCCTCGATCTGATCATCACATACTGCGATATACATGGCGCCGCCTCCTTGTGCTTTTCTTGTGCTTCACGCGGCTTTATTTTATCATAAGAAAATGGAATTGTCACCGCAAATTTTACATTTCGCGGACGTGTATGTGCATTTCGCGGCATATACATCCCCAAACTCCTCCACATCTGGTACGATGCCCTTCGCAGGGGTCGCTGTGCCCTGCGGAAGGGGGCGTTTGCGTATGAAATGGGTCATCTGGCTCGTGGCGATCGCCAGCACTTCAGCGCTTGTCGCCCTGTGGTTCTGGGAGGTCCGCCGTCTGCTGCGTCAGCACCGGAGCATGGTAGAGAGCGCCCGGTGCCAGCTGGCCGCTTTTGAAAAGCGGGCGGCAGAGGCTGCGGGCAATGCTGATGTGGCGGAGGTCCTGCGGCGCAGCGAGAGCATTTACCGGCAGGCCGCCGGCAACTATAACGAGACACTGCATCGGCCATGGATCTATATTCCCGGGCGGCTGATGGGCTTCCACTATGAGGAGGCCGCGAAGGTCCCCGGCCGGGTACATATATAGATGAACAGGAAAGAGAAGCAACAAAAACCATTGGGAGGGTATTGTTATGCGCGATGAAATGAAACGGACGATGTTTGAACTGTTCGGCGTGGGCAGCGAGGATGACAAGGTGCTGGCCGCCGGCGGAAAAAAGCCTGTCGCAAAGCCGGAGCCGGTAAAGACCGCGCCGGTGCAGGCACCGGTACAGCCTGTGGTGAAGGCCAAGGCCGCCAGCTATCTGGCTGCGGGTACTTCACTGGAGGGCACACTGCGCTCCGACGGCGATGTGGAGATCGCCGGGGCATTCAAGGGCGAGGTCATTACCACCGGCACGGTGACGCTGCGCTCGGTCATCCAGAGCAATATCACCGCCGGCAGCCTGAACCTCATCGGCTGTACGCTGACCGGTGATGTAAAGGTCACGGGCACCGTTACCGTCAGCGAGGATTCTCAGGTGACGGGTAACATCAACGCCAAGGAGCTGCTGTGCGCCGGTAAGGTCAACGGCGATCTGGAGATCACCGGCGGCACTACCCTGGAGGAGAAGGCTCAGATCAGCGGCGGCCTGGTGACAGGCACGCTGGCGGTGGTCAAGGGCGCGGTCATCCGCGGCGGTGTGGAGATCAAGGCATTCTCCGGCACGGCCAAGCAGGAGCCCAAGCAGGAACACAAGCAGGAGCACAAGGCCAACTGATTGCAATCATGTGATCGGCGGCCGTGCAGCGGACGCTGGTACAGGAGGTATATATTATGGGCCTGTTCAGCAACAATATCCAGTATGCCGGCGGTTTCATTGAGCAGGAGGACGGCCCGGTTATGATCGCCATGCTGGACGGCACCGGTATGAATGGCCTGTATTTTCACCTGTATATGGGCGAGTAAGCTGTGATAAAAAAGGAGCACCCGGCCGGGTGCTCCTTTTGCTTTTTTATTCTTTCGCCTCGTCCGCGTCCTCTGTTTGAGGCAGCAGCGTTACCTCCGCCGCATTCACCTGATGGTCCAGAATGGAGGTCACATGGATCCGCATCCCCTCAGCCTCCAGCGTAATGTCCTGCGGGCCGTCGTCGGGTATCATGCCCAGCGCGTCGAACACCAGGCCGGTCAGGGTGTCATGCTCCTCCTGGTCCAGCTCGATGCCAAGTGCGTCCTCCAGATCGTCCAGCTCTACGTTGCCGGTGATGACCAGGGAGCCATCCTCCCGCTTTTCGATGCGGGGCTCATCATCGTCCGGGATGTTGCTGTCGTCGCTGCCCAGGTCGCCCACCAGCTCCTCAACCAGGTCGTTCAGCGTCACGATGCCCACCATGCCGCCGTACTCGTCCAGCACCACGGCCAGGGGATTGCCGGTACGCTTCATGTTGCGGAACAGGGCGTCGGCCTTAATGGTCTCCGGCACGAAGTACGGCGTGCGGACGGCGCCGGCCATTACGCTCTCCCGGCTCTTATCCGCCAGGCGGAAGTACTCCTTGGCGTTCAGAATGCCTACCACATTGTCCGCACTGTCCTCGCACACGGGGTAGCGGGTGTGCCGCGTGTTGTGGATCGTCTCGGCCCAATCGTCCATGGTGTCGTCCAGCCACAGCAGATCCACGTCCGTGCGGTGGGTGGCGATCTCCTCGGCGGTCAGGTCGTCAAACTCAAAGACGTTCTGGATGAACTCCTTTTCCTCATGGTCGATGCCGCCGTGCTCGCTGCTGGCGTCCACCATCATGCGGATGTCCTCCTCGCCCACCTGCTCCTCGGCCTCGTTGGGATCAATGCCCAGCAGCCGCAGTATGCCGTTGGTAGACGCGCTCAGCAGCCACACGATGGGCGCGAACAGCTTGGAGATGACAGTGATGAGCCCGGAGATGTTCAGCGCTACCTTCTCCGACTGCTTCATGGCGATCCGCTTGGGCACCAGCTCGCCGAACACCAGCGTGAAGAAGGACAGGATCAGCGTGATCAGGATCACGGCGAGGGTGTTCAGCGTGGCGGGGGGAATCGTTACGCCCAGCCCCACCAGCCAGTCCACCAGCGGGTCGGAGAAATTCTCCGCCGCGAAGGCGCTGCCCAGAAAGCCCGCCAGGGTGATGGCCACTTGAATAGTGGCCAGGAACCTGGCCGGCTGGGCCGTCAGCCGGCTGAGCCGCTTGGCCTTCCGGCTGCCCTCCGACACCATTTTGCTCAGCTTTACCTCGTTTACCGACAGCACGGCGATCTCCGCGCAGGCGAACACGGCGTTCAGGGCGATAAGCACCACCTGTAAAAGCAATAACCAACCTATTGAGGTATCCAAATTTTGTCTCCTTTCCCGGGCTCCGCTGCTTTTGCGGAGCGCCTCCTCTCGCTTTTTGCGCGATGTAAAAAGCGCAAAAGACACGGCCTGTGTGCCTCGCGCACAGGTCATGTCTCACGTCATTCTCTGTTGTTCTGATCTCGTTCAGGGCAAGAGTCGCTGCCGGCTGTGTCCATCCTGTGATAGAACCTCCCTGTATTTTTGGTTATGTTTTATTATACAGATGTGTAGGGGATATGTCAATATGACCGGAGGGAAAAGTGCCGCGGACGTCATGTCCGCGGCACAGTCATGTTACTCTGTCAGCAGCGTTTCCAGCCGCGCACGGATCAGACCCAGCAGCGTGTCGTTGTCCGGCTTGTCGGTGTATTCCGACGGGTCGCACAGCATGGTCAGGTCCTCGGTAAAGTGCCCGGCCTCGAATATATCCAGCCCCGCCTGCTCCAGGCAGCCGGCAAAGCGCACCAGGTCGGCGTTGCCGTCCAGCTCGCCCCGCTTCCGCAGGGCGCCGGCCCAGGCGAACATGGTGGCCAGGGGGTTGGTGGATACCTTTTCTCCCTTCCGCCAGCGGTAGAAGTGGTCGGTGACGGTGCCGTGGGCGGCCTCATACTCGAAGCAGCCGTCCGGGGACACCAGCACGCTGGTCATCATGGGCAGGGAGCCGGAGGCCGCGGCGACCAGGTCGCTCATCACGTCGCCGTCGTAGTTCTTGCAGGCCCAGACGATGCCGCCCTTGCTGCGGAGGACCTTGGCCGCGATATCGTCGATGAGCGCATAGCGGTAGTGAAGACCTGCCTGTTCAAAGGCGGCCTTGAATTCCTCGTCATAGACCTGCTGGAACAGCAGCTTGAAGGTCTGGTCATAGTCCTTGGAGATGGTGTCCTTTGCGCCGAACCACACGTCCTGCCCCACGGACAGGGCATAGGTGAAGCAGCAGCGGGCGAAGGAGAGGATGGAGGCGTCCCGGTTGTGCATGGCCTGCACCACGCCGGGGCCATTAAAGTCGAACACCGTCTGGCGGCTCAGCTCCCGGCCGCTTTCATCGGTGAACACCAGCTCCGCCTTTCCGGCACCGGGTACGCGGTATTCCACCGCCTTGTACAGGTCGCCGTAGGCGTGGCGGGCGATGGTGACAGGCTTCTCCCAGCAGGTCACCACAGGCTTGACCCGCTTCAGCAGGATGGGTGCGCGGAACACGGTGCCGTCCAGCGCCGCCCGGATGGTGGCGTTGGGGGACTTCCACAGCTGGGTCAGGCCGTACTCCTCCTGGCGCTGCAGGTTGGGGGTGATGGTGGCGCACTTCACGCCGATCTTCAGGCGCTTGATGGCCTCCGCTGCCTGTGCGGTGACGGCATCTGCCGTCTCCTCCCGGTGGGGCAGGGACAGATCGTAGTATTCGGTGTTCAGGTCCACGAAGGGCTTAATAAGTGTGTCCTTTATCATGCCCCACAGCACATGGGTCATCTCATCGCCGTCCAGTTCGGCGATGGGGACAGGCATTTTGATCTTTTCCATTCAGTTCACCGCCTTTGCCGCGTAATAGTTGATGAGGCACCCGCGCAGCAGCAGCTCCCGCTCCTCCGCGTTGGTGTTTTTCAAATAGAGGAGGAGGTCCGTTTTTCTGCCGTCATGCAGCAGCACCGCGGGGAATTCCTCGTCGCCCCGGGCTACCTTCTCCCGCACCTCCGGGACGTAGATAAAGTCGCCGGGTGCGCCGTCAAAGCTGTCGTCCGCCGCCAGTGTAAAAGGCAGCAGGCCCCAGTTGACGCAGTTGGAGCGATAGCGCTTGGTGGCGAATTCGTAGCAGATGTTGGCGCTGCCGCCCAGCACCCGCTGACAGGAGGCCGCCTGCTCCCGGGCAGAGCCGTCGCCGGGCTTGTTGGCAAAGATAACGGAGCCGATGTGCAGCCGGGACAGACTGCGCGTATCCAGACCCAATGCGTGCAGCGTATCCGCCAGCACCGCCGGTATCCCGCCTGCGGCCCGGGCGCTTTCCAGCGCCGCCGCGGCCTTGGCCCGGGGAACGTAGTCCGGGTCGCGGCGGGACAGGGTGAACTGCGCCAGCTTCATAGGGTTGGAACGGTAGGAGGACGTCTCGCCGGAGGGGATGAGCTCGTCTGTGGTGGTGACCTCATCCCGCAGAACGGAGGCCACCTGTAGGAGCAGATCATCGGATAGGGCGGGGATGGCGGGCCATTCGGCGATGTTGGGACCGTATTGTAGCGGGGCGTCCGGCTGGGGGTGGCCGAAGCCGCGGTAGACTCGCTTGTCGTACACGGAGGCGTCGAACCGGCGCTCCGCGGGAGAGGGAGCGTCGTAGTCCACATCCGCCGCAGAGGTGAGCACACCGTGGTTCCGGGCGGTGGCGGCAATGGAACGGGCGTCCATCAGGATCACGCCGGACAGCTGGCCGTCGCCGGGCTTGGAGCCCTCCCGGTTGGGGAAATTCCGGGTGGTGTGACGGATGGATAGGGCATCGTTGGCGGGCACATCGCCTGCGCCGAAGCAGGGGCCGCAGAAACAGGGCTTGCACACCGCGCCGGCGCGCAGCAGCCGGGCGGACACGCCGTTTTCCACCAGCTCCAACTCCACGGGGACGGAGGGGGGATACACGGAGAAGTCAAAATTCCCGCTGCCTACGTCGCAGCCGTCCAGGATGGCAGCCGCCTCGGCGATGTTGTCATACAGGCCGCCGGCGCATCCGGCGATAACGCCCTGCTCTACATGGAGCTTGCCGCCTTTTACCTTGTCGGTGAGATGCAGCTGCACCTTGCCGCCGAACTGGTCGGCGGCCCGCTTCTCTACCTCACGCAGGATGTCGCCGGGGTCGGCGATCAGTTCCCGCAGCGTCACCGCCTCGGAGGGGTGGAAGGGCAGGGCGGCCATGGGCTCAATGGCGGACAGGTTCAGCTCGATAAGGCCGTCATAGTACGCGCCGTCCTCCGGATGCAGGGGGGCATAGTCCCCCGCCCGGCCGTGCAGCGCCAGATAGTCCTGCACGGCGCCGTCCGTCTCCCAGATGGAGGTCAGGCAGGCTGTTTCGGTGGTCATGACGTCGATGCCAATGCGGTAGTCCATGCTGAGACGGCCGATGCCATCCCCCACGAACTCCAGCACCTTGTTTTTCACAAAGCCGTTTTTATACACCGCGCCGCACAGGGCGATGGCCACATCGTGGGGGCCCACGCCGTGGCGGGGCCTGCCGGTGACGTGCACCAGGATCACCTGGGGCGCTGCCAGGTCGTAGGTGTTACGCAGCAGCTGCTTGACGATCTCACCGCCGCCCTCGCCTACGCCCAGGGTGCCCAGCGCGCCGTAGCGGGTGTGGCTGTCGGAACCGAGAACCATTTTGCCGCAGCCGGCCAGCATTTCCCGGGCATACTGGTGGATGACCGCCTGGTTGGCGGGCACATAGTCGCCGCCGTATTTTACCGCCGCCGACAGGCCGAAGGCATGGTCGTCGGCGTTGATGGTGCCGCCCACGGCGCACAGGCTGTTGTGACAGTTGGTGAGCACATAGGGCACCGGGAACTCCGTCAGACCGCTGGCCTTGGCGGTCTGGATCACGCCCACATAGGTGATATCGTGGGAGATGAGACTGTCGAACGTCAGGTGCAGCAGGCCGTCGCCGCTGCCGGTGTTGTGGGCGCGGAGAATGCGGCAGGCCATGGTCTTCTCCCGGGCCGCCGCCATGGCGGGTGTGGCCTCACGGACGGCGCCGCCGGTCCAGAGGACGGGAAGATCGTGCAGCTTGATCATAGGATAGCACCCCTTTCGGGAAATCAGAGTGTCGGGCACAGGCGGCCCGTGCAATAATGTAGTCAGTATAGCACGATGATGGAAAAATGCAAGAGGAAAATCAAGAAAATTGCAAGTTTGAAATTTGCGTTTTGCAAAAAGACCGAGTGCTGACGGATAAATTTGCGTTAAAATAAAAAATTTTGAAATTTCAAAATTTTGCTCTTGCAAAATGAAAGCGGCGGACGTATAATCACCCATGAAACAACGTACCGCCCTGCGGCGAAAGGAGAAACCGATATGACCGAGAAAGACACCACGATTTTAAAACAGTATACCAATCCTCTGAGCCGCAGCATCCAGGAGCAGTACGCCATCAGTCCGGATCACTACCGGGGCGATATAAAGCTGGGCCTGCGGAATAACGATGGCACGGGCGTTTTGGTGGGTGTGTCCAAGGTGGGCAGTGTTCAGGGCTATCTGATGCAGGACGGTCAGCGTGTTCCCGCCCCCGGCAAGCTGTACTACCGCGGCATCGAGCTCACCGACATCGTGGAGGCCCACCGCAAGGCCGGCACCTTCGGCTTCGAGGAGGTAGCCTACCTGCTGCTGATGGGCTATCTGCCCTCCAAGAGCGAGCTGGCCTACTTCGACAAGATCATGAACCAGGCCCGCAAGCTGCCCGAGGGCTTTACCGAGGGCATGATCATGCGGCACCCCAGCCACAATATCATGAACGAGCTGGCCCGCAGCGTGCTGAGCCTGTATTCCTACGATCCGGACCCGGACAACACCTCCATCGACAATATGCTGCTGCAGTCCGTCAAGCTCGTTGGCTATTTCCCGTCCATTGTGGCCAATGCCTACGCGGTGCAGCGCCACTACTTCCACGGCGACTCCCTGCATATCCATTTCCCGGTGCCGGAGCTGTCCACGGCGGAGAACTTCCTCCGCATGATTCGCCCGGACAAGAGCTACACCGATGAGGAGGCCCATCTGCTGGACATGATGCTCATGGTCCACGCGGAGCACGGCGGCGGCAACAACTCCACCTTCGTCTGCCGTGCCATGTCCTCCAGCGGCACGGACACCTACAGCGCCATTGCCGGGGCTGTCGGCTCCCTGAAGGGGCCCCTCCACGGCGGCGCCAACGCCAAGGTCATGGAGATGTTCCGCTATATCAAGGAGAATGTGGACCCCCACGACGACGGCTCCATCAAGGACTATCTGAGCAAGCTGCTGGACGGCCAGGCGGGCGATCGGTCCGGCAAGATTTACGGCCTGGGCCACGCGGTGTACACCATGTCTGATCCCCGCGCCGTGCTGCTGAAGAAGTACGCCCAGCGCATGGCGGAGCTGAAGGGCTGCGCCGACGACTTCGCCCTGCTGCAGAAGGTGGAGGAGCTGGGCCTGCCCATGGTCATGGAACGCAAGCACAGCGACACGCCCATGTGTGCCAATGTGGATATGTACTCCGGCCTGGTGTATGCCATGCTGGGCATCCCTGAGGAGGTGTTCACGCCGCTGTTCGCCTCCGCCCGTATTGCCGGCTGGTGCGCCAACCGCATTGAGGAGGTGGTCACCTGCCACAGGATCATGCGCCCGGCCTACCGTGCCGTCACCACCCATGAGGCGTATATCCCCATGGACCAGCGCGGCGAGCATCTGCACCTGTCCGCGGCGGACTGATACAAGAAAAGAGCCGTCCCCATGGGGGACGGCTCCTTTTCTCACAGAATCAGATTTTCGTCGGTGATCTCGCCCTTGCAGACCACATTGGTGGGGCCGGTCAGATACAGGTCGGTGACGCGGCCGGCCGCATCACGTTCCGCGTCCACATACAGCGTGCCGCCGGTCATGTCTACCCGGACGTGTTTGCCGGAGACCTTTCCCAGCAGCGTCAGCACCGTCACCACGGAGCCGGTGCCTGTGCCGCAGGCGTAGGTGAAATCCTCCACCCCGCGCTCATAGGTGCGCTCGTACACATGGTCCGGGCCGATGATCTCATAAAAGTTCACGTTGGCGCCCTTGGGGAAATCCGGATAATGCCGCAGGGTCCGGCCCAGCCGGAGCAGTGCCGCCGCGTCATAGTCTCTCAAGCCGGCGATAGGTACCGCCGCGTGGGGGATGCCGGGGTCGCCCAGCTCCACATAGGCGCAGTCGTAGGTGATGCCGTCCACATCCGCCGTACCGTCCAGCCGCATATGGCAGGGATCATTGAGCCGTATACGGTATAGCCGTTTGCCCATTCGCCAGCCCGTCACAAGACCGGCAGTGGTCTCTACCCGCTGTGTTTCGCCGGCCAGGCCGTTCTCGAACCCGTAGCGGCAGATGCACCGCGCGCCGTTGCCGCACATCTCACCCATGGAGCCGTCGGAGTTGAAGAACAGCATTTTGTAGTCGCCGCCACAGGTGGGGGGCTTCACCACCATGAAGCCGTCTGCGCCGATGGACATATGCCTCTCACACAGGACGCGGACGATCTCCGGCCACCTGTTCTCGGGGATGGCGTTCCGACGGTCGTCCACCACGATAAAATCATTGCCTGCCCCGTTCATCTTCCAGAATTCCATGATAGCCCTCCCTCGCGGTATTTTCTGCCATTGTACAGGGAACTGCCGCCATTGTCAAATACGCTGTCCCTCTCGCCCGCGCCAAAAAGAAAAGCCACCCTTTAGGGTGGCTTTTCCGTGACTGCCCACAGGTTTTGTTGTCCGTACTTCCACATACCGCAAGGAAGGGGGAGTGTGAGGGGGAAACCTTTGCGGGTTTCCCCACTCGCGTTCAGTCATCCGCCCGCAGGCGACCACGTTTGCACAGCAAAAGTGCCGCACCAAAAAAGAAGAGGCACACAAACGTGTGTCTCTTCTTTTTTGGTGCGAGCGATGGGACTTGAACCCACACGACCTTACGGACACAAGCACCTCAAGCTTGCCTGTCTGCCGATTCCAGCACGCTCGCGGACAAGATACCTGACTATTATAGCAAAACCGGGCAGTTTGTCAAGTACCGGAGGAAAATTCGCCTGCCGCAGATAAAAAAGACCGCCGAAAGGCGGTCTTTTTCCTGTATTCCTATGTGCTTACTCGTTGCCGGGGAAGCTGGGGATGGTGGCGAAGCCCCGCTGCAGGTCCTCGTCCGTGGGGATGACGTCGCGCATCTCGCCATCGTTGTACTTGCCGTAGGCCACCATGTCGAAGTAGCCGGTACCGGTCAGGCCGATGACGATGTTCTTGACCTCGTTGTTCTCCTTGCACTTTACCGCCTCGTCAATGGCCACGCGGATGGCGTGGCTGCTTTCCGGCGCGGGCAGGATGCCCTCGCAGCGGGCGAACAGCTCCGCCGCCTCGAACACGGCGGTCTGCTCCACGCTGCGAGCTTCCAGCATGCCGTCGTGGTACAGCTGGCTGACGATGCTGCTCATGCCGTGATACCGCAGGCCGCCGGCGTGGTTGGCGGAGGGGATAAAGCCGTTGCCCAGGGTGTACATCTTGGCCATGGGGCAGATCTTGCCGGTGTCGCAGAAGTCGTATTTGAACACGCCACGGGTCAGGCTGGGGCAGGAGGCCGGCTCCACGGCGATGATCTTATAGTCTGCCTCACCGCGGAGCATCTCACCCACGAAGGGGGAGATCAGGCCGCCCAGATTGGAGCCGCCGCCGGCGCAGCCGATAATGATGTCCGGCTTGATGCCGTATTTATCCAGCGCCGCCTTCGTCTCCAGACCGATGACGGACTGGTGCAACAGCACCTGATTCAGCACACTGCCCAGCACATAGCGGGTGTTGGGCGTGGAAGCGGCGCACTCCACGGCCTCACTGATGGCGCAGCCCAGAGAGCCGGTGGTGTCGGGGAACTCCGCCAGGATCTTGCGGCCTACCTCGGTGGTCAGGGAGGGAGAGGGGGTCACGTCCGCGCCGTAGGTCCGCATGACCTCGCGGCGGAAGGGCTTCTGCTCATAGGAGCACTTCACCATGAACACATGGCAGTCCAGCCCCAGATAGGCGCAGGCCATGCTCAGCGCCGTGCCCCACTGGCCGGCACCGGTCTCCGTGGTCACGCCGGTCAGACCCTGCTCCTTGGCGTAGTAGGCCTGGGCGATGGCGGAGTTCAGCTTGTGACTGCCGGAGGTGTTGTTGCCCTCGAATTTGTAGTAGATATGTGCCGGGGTGCCAAGCTTCTCCTCCAGACAATAGGCGCGCACCAGCGGGGAGGGACGATACATCTTATAGAAGTTCCGCACGTCCTCGGGGATGGGGATATAAGGGGTATGGTCGTCCATCTCCTGCTTTACCAGCTCGGCGCAGAACACGTGGCCCATCTCCTCCGCCGTCATGGGCTTCAGGGTGCCGGGGTTCAGCAGCGGGGCCGGTTTGTTCGTCATGTCCGCCCGCAGGTTGTACCATTGCTTCGGCATCTCATTTTCACTCAGATAGATCTTGTAGGGGATTTGCTGTGCCATAATTCCTAGGCTCCTTTCTGTTTTTTTCGGCGGGGCAAAGAAAAAACGCCTCTGTCCCAACCAATTTGCTGGGACAGAGACGGTCAAATTCCAGATCTCTGCGGTGCCACCCGGCTTGACGCATTTGCGCCCGCTCATCGCATACTGACATATGCTCGCGCAGATAACGGTGCGCGTTCCGGCTCGCATACTAAAAGTTCCGCTCGCCCTCAGAAGGCCATTCCCATCTGCTGCTCATACCGCGCTCCCACCACCGGCGGCTCTCTGAAATCAGCGGGGCAGATCGTACTTACCCTTCCTCTTCGGTTTTCTCACTTATACCATATCCTGCCTGCTTTGTCAAGCACTTTTTTGCAATCCATATGATCAGGGCCGCGCGATGCCCTTGGCGGCGTAGATTTCTGGGCAGACCTTGAACAGCTGGTACTGCAGGGACTTGAGGTCGTAGAACGTCTGGGGCTTTTTCGCGTCGTCCCGCAGGAGAGCGGCGGGATGATACATGGCAGTGAACCAGATGCCGCCCCGCTGCTCCCACTGGCCGTGCTCCCGGCTGATGCGAAAATCCTTGCGAATCAGCCGCATGGCAGCGATGCGGCCCAGGCAGACGATGAGCTTCGGCTGCATCAGCTTGGTCTGCATCCGCAGCCAGTCGATGCAGGCGTCCTGCTCGGTCTGCAGCGGGTCCCGGTTCTGGGGCGGGCGGCATTTGACGATATTGGTGATGTAATAGTCGCTGCGGTCAAGGTCGATGATGGAGAGCATATCGTCGAGCAGATGCCCGGCAGCCCCGACGAAGGGGACGCCCTGGATATCCTCATTCTGCCCCGGCCCCTCGCCGACGAACAGCAGCTTTGCTTCAGGATTGCCGTCGCCGAAGACGACATGCTGCCGTGTCTGGCAGAGGGCGCAGCGGTCGCAGGCCAGGCATTGGGCCTGCAGGGTGTTCCAGTCTAGCATAGGATCAGTCCTTTGGCGGTGTATGATGCGGCGTGTTTCGCGCAGTATTTTCTGATGATGTTTTCTGCGGCTTTGCGGCAGCTTGGGCATGGCCGGATTGCGAGAGGTAATGGCCGCCTGCTTGCTGGGCCCGCTTTTTCCGCCGCGCCGCCGCCTTTTTCCGGCGGATGCGCTCGCTGCGCACCCGCAGCAGAACGACGGCCAAGATCAGCGCCAGGGGGATGAGCAGCCAGAGAAATTTTTTCACCTGCCGCCCGGCACTCTTGGCTGCGTACTGCACCACATGCCGCTCCACGGCGGTGATGGGCCGCAGCGTCGTCTGGCCAACTGTCTTGCCCTGATAGGTCACAGTGACGGTGCCGACGTCGTCCGTTGTTTCCAGCGGTGCGCTCAGGGTGTCCGCCCCGCCGGTCAGCGCGTAGGACAGCTGCAGCTGGCTCTCGTCGTAATCCGCCGGGAGCAGCGCCGTGACATCCTGCGCCGGAGCGACGACGACGGAATCGACATTCGCGTTCTTGACCTTCACCTGGGCCACCGGGACAAGTTGAGAGATTACTGTGGCAAAGCTGAAGCTCGTCAGGCCGTATTCCAGCAGCTTTTTCGTCTGCACGAAGCTGTCATAGACGACGCTGCCGTCGTCGTTCACAATCGTTTTGCAGCCGGTGACGATGCTGAGATAGTAGACATCGCCCTGCTTGACCGTCGAGATCAGGCAGCGGCCTGCCTTGCTGGTGTAGCCGGTTTTGACGCCCTTGGCCTTTTCGTAGTAATAATCCGGGTTGATGGCCGTGCTCATGAGATAGTTCGTCGTATGGACGATGCGCTTGTCACTGAGATTCGTCGCCGGGACCTCGTAGACTGCGGTGGAGACGATGGTCCGGAACGTCTCGTTCTGCAGGGCGGCCTCCGTTATGCGGCGCAGATCCCGGGCGGTGGTGTAGTGGTCGTCGTCATGCAGACCGTCGGGGTTGGCAAAGTGGGTGCCGGTGCAGCCCAAGGCCTGGGCCTTCTCGTTCATTTTTTCCACAAAGGCATCGATCGTGCCGCCCAGGTGCTCCGCGACGACGCAGCAGGCGTCGTTTGCGGAGGGGAGCATGATGCAATAGAGCAGGTCCTCCATCGTCAGCACCTCGCCGACCTGCAGCGATGCGGTGGAGCCGTCCGGGTCCAGCCCGGCCAGCGCGGTCTCGGTGACGGTGACCTCCTCGGCCAGATCCTTGCAGAGCTCCAGTGCCAGCATACAGGTCATGATCTTCGTCAGGCTGGCGGGGTAGACCTTGTCGTCGGCATTTTTTTCGTAGACGATGGTCCCGGAATTCATCTCGACGAGCATCGCCGCCGCGGCGTCGACGGAGAAGACCGGGTCGCTTGCGTCGGCAGGGGTACTGTCGCCGTTTTCTGGGTCGGCTGGCGTCTCCTCGTCTGCCGGGGGTTCCTCCTCTGCGGTGGCCTCATCCTGCGACGAGTCCGTCTGTGCGGCGGCCGGATCGTTGCCGGGGTCATTGACGGCGGCGCAGGGGAGGGCGAGAACAGAAAAAAGAAGGCTCAGCGCCAGAAAAAGCGAGAAAATGCGTGTCTTAGTCATAAAAAACTCCAGTAAATTGCAAAATATGCGGCAAAGGTGATTGCTGCGTGCCCGCGGATTGTGATATACTAAAAAAGAAGAACCAAAATTCGACCGGGCGCAGCGCGACTTTTTTCTATTATAAGCAAGGAACGGGCTGGTGTCAACGAAAAGGCGGAGGGATTTCTATGAAAGCAAAGCTGCTGCGCTGGGGCCTGCTTCTGTGCTGCGCAGGCTTTTTGCTCTTTGGCCTGGGCCTGTACTTCGGCCGCACGACCGGCGGGACGGTCCTGTATCAGCGGCCAGCCGCTGCATCATCCGTGGCAGCTGAAGCGCCGGAAGCACCGGAAGAACCAGAGGCGCCGGAAGCACCGGAAGAACCAGAGGCGCCGGAAGCACCGGAAGAACCGGCTGCGCCGGAGGAGACCGAAACCGAGCCGGAGGGCATGGCATCCCGCGTCAACCTGAATACCGCCGACGCGGCAGCCCTGGAATCCCTGCCCGGGATCGGACCGGCCCTCGCCCAGCGGATCATCGACTACCGCATGGCCAACGGCCCCTTCCAGACGACGGCGGAGATTCAGGACGTCCGCGGCATCGGCGCGGGGATCTACGCAAAGATCAAAGACAGCATAACAGTGGAGTGAGGAATCATGAAGATTTTAGTGGTGGATGACGAGGCGGTTTTGGTCAAGGGAATCAAATTCAACCTCTGCAATGATGGCTATGACGTCGTGACCGGCAGCAATGGCCGCGAAGCGGTGGAGCTGGCGGCGGACCCGTCTGTAGACCTTATCATCCTGGACCTGATGATGCCGGAGATGGACGGCCTGATGGCCTGCGCCAAGATCCGGACATTTTCCGATGTCCCGATCCTGATGCTCACGGCGAAGGCAGAGGATATGGATAAGCTTATCGGCTTTGACCACGGGGCGGACGACTATATGACAAAGCCCTTTAACATCCTGGAGCTCAAGGCCCGGGTCCGGGCGCTGCTGCGGCGCGCCAAGCGGGGGCCGGAGCAGGCCGCCTGGCTGACCGGCGGCTCCATTCGCCTGAATAACCAGAGCAGGACGGCCTTTCGGGGCAATACCCAGGTCGATCTGACCCTCAAAGAGTTTGACCTGGTGGAGCTGCTGCTGCGCAACCCGTCCGTGCGGACGCTCCGCGCCGTCTGGCAGCAGGGGAGCGTGCAGGTGGAAGCGGCTGGAGGATGTTTTTAAAACATTCGTTCAAAAATTCGGCTTTCGGGGATTTTTCACGAAAAACGTCGAAGAATCCTCGAAAAATTTTTTCAAAAAAGGGTTGCAATTTATGTAAACAGAACGTATTATATTATTGAAGTGGAGCAAAGTGGAGTGAAATTTCAGTAAAGTGGAGCAAAAGGAGGCGCGAGGGGATGTTCGGCAAGTACAAGCACTCAGTCGACGAAAAAGGACGTCTGTTCGTGCCGTCCAAGCTGCGCGAAGAGCTGGGAAGCACCTTCTATGTAACACTGGGCCTCGACCACTGCCTGTCCGTCTACACGGAAGCGGGCTGGAAGGCCATTGTCGATAAATATAACGCGCTGCCGATCGTACAGGCACGAAAAATGCGCTTTCTGTTTGCCAACGCCGCCAAATGTGAGCCCGATAAGCAGGGCCGCTTCCTCATTCCGGCTGAGCTGCGCCAATACGCCGGTCTTTCCAGCGAGGTCACGTTCATCGGGCAGGG
>OLPR01001350.1_pt1 | contig 20237 bp, 19 predicted proteins | sample 1672761 | NCBI WGS metagenome assembly OLPR01 (sample SAMEA3136721, study PRJEB25190) | human gut metagenome | biome: human gut; feature: human-associated habitat; material: faeces | place: Austria | collected 2013 | reverse complement strand
GCTCTCCAGCGTGCTGCACGCCGACACGCACGGGCGGGCCAACAACGAATATTTCATCCGCTCGCTGTATTTCGACGACATCTACGACACGGCCTACCACACCAAGATGGACGGCATCGAGCAGCGCGACAAATACCGCATCCGCATCTACAACTGCTCCGACCGCGAGATCTTCCTCGAGCGCAAGCACAAGCAGGGCGAGTTCATCTCGAAATCCTCCGTGCGCATCACGCGCCGGCTGTGCGAGCAGCTCATGGACGGCAATCCGACCGGCCTTGACCGCACGGACAATCCGCTCCTGCGCGACGTGTTCCGCGAAATGCGCTTGAACCTGCTGCGTCCCGCCGTCATCGTGGACTATCACCGCGAGGCCTACACGCATCCGGCCGAGAACGTGCGCATCACGTTCGACAAGCGGCTGCACAGCGGGCTGTTCAGCCACGATCTGTTCAACCCCGCTCTGAACGGCATATCGCCGCTCGAGCCGGGACAGATGATCCTCGAGGTCAAATACAACCGCTATCTGCCCGAGCACATCAGGGGCATCCTCTCCACAGTGCCCGCCGTCTGCTGCGCCATCTCGAAATACACGCTGTGCCGCTCGTTCGAGCCGATCAGCGAAGATTGATTGCTTAAAAGACAAAGGAGGATTCGTCACCATGCCCACCCTGCTCACCGCCACCGGCACATCCTACAACAAATCCACGCTGGCCGCGCTCTTCGCCAACCAGACCATCTCCACCGGCTCCTGGCTGACCATCGTCTTTTCGCTCGCGCTGGCCTTCGCCACCGGCCTGTTCATCTACTGGATCTACCGCAGCAACTACCGCGGCGTGATGTACAACAACAACTTCGGCCTGACGCTCGTGCTGATGACGCTCATCACCACGCCGGTCGTCATGTGTATCCGCGAGTCCATTCAGCTGTCCATGGGCATGGTCGGCGCGCTGTCGATCGTCCGCTTCCGTACCGCCGTCAAGGATCCGCTGGACACCGCGTATATGTTCTGGGCGCTGACCATGGGCATCCTGCTGGGCGCGGGCCAGTTCTTCTTCGCCGCGCTCACCGTCGTGGGCATCGGCGCGCTGATCATCGTCATGAACCGCCTCAAGTTCAAGCAGATGAACTCCTATCTGCTGGTCGTCCACTATGTGCCCGGTCTGGAAAGCCAGATCAACGCCGCGCTCAAGGGCGTGCGCGTGAGCCAGGTCAAGTCCAAGACCGTCTCCCGCAACGGCGCGGAGATGACCATCGAGCTGCGCGTCGAAAAGCAGGACGCGCTGGTCAACCGCCTGCTCGCCATCGAGGGCGTTCAGGATGCGACGCTGGTGGCCTATCAGCCCGAATAATCACATCGCCCTTCAGAATAACGCTCGCCGCGCGCGGGCGTTTTCTTTATATCTGCCGAACGTCTCCCCCGCCCCATTCCCGAAAAATACAATTCGTCCCTTCCAGGCGACAATTCGTCCCAGAAATCAACACAAAATCCGCCGCGCGCGCTATAATCACCTCAGAACCTGAGAAACGACGTCGCCGGTTTTCCGGCGGGAAAGGCGGTTTTCTTCATGAGCGAAACGACGACGAAATCAAAGCCGCGCTACGGCGCTGTCAGCTGCACGCTCTTCATGATCCGGCACGCCTGGAAGCACTGCCGCATTGTGCTGGGGCTGCTCGCCGCGCTGATCGCGCTCTCCGTGGGCGACAGTCTGCTGCGGCTCTTCGCCGCGCCGGTGATTCTCGATCAGGTACAGTCTGCGGCGGCGCTTTCCGTGCTCTCGCGCACGATCCTTCTGTTCACGCTGGGGCTGATGCTGGCTGCGGCGCTCAGCGCATATTGCAGGAACCTCGGCTTTTTCGGCCGCATTGAGCTGCGCACCGAGCTGATCCGCCAGGTCACACACAAGCAGCTCACCACATCATGGCCGAATCTGGGTGACGACGCGTTCAAGAAGCTGTGCGCCGGCGCGTCGAACGCCACAAACGCCAATTCCGAGGCGACTGAGGCCATCTGGGACACGCTGTTCGACCTGACGCGCAGCGCGATCGGCTTTGTGATCTATCTGCTGCTGCTCTCGAGCGTCAATCCGCTGATCATCGCCGCGACCATCGTCACTTCCGCCGCGAGCTTCTGCTTCAGTCTGAACGCCGCGCGCTATCGCGCCTCCATGCGCGACGAAAAGACCGGCCAGTGGACCTGCATCGGCTACATCAATTACAGAGCCAGCAGACGCGAGTTTGCCAAGGACGTGCGGCTCTTCGGCATGGCGGGCTGGCTGGGCAGCGTGTATGACAGTGCCGCGAACGCCATCGCCGCCTTCGAAGGGCGCGCTCAGAAGCGCGAGCTGATCTTCGCGCTGTTAAACGCGCTGCTCGCCTTCCTGCGCGGCGGCGTGATCTACGCCTATCTGATCGCCGCGACGCTGCGCGCACCGCTCACCGCGAGCGAGTTTCTGCTGCTGTTTTCGGCGGCGGGCGGCTTCTCCACATGGATCATGACCATCCTCCAGTCGGCCTCGACGCTCTACAAGCAGTGTCAGGACATCTCCACCGTGCGCGAGGCGATCGAATTCCCCGAGCCGTTCACATTCGAGGGCGGCGAAGCGCTCACGCCCGATCCGGACGGCCGGTACGAATTGCGGCTGGAGGACGTGTCCTTCCGCTATCCCGGCGCCGAGAAGGATACGCTCACCCACATCTCCCTCACGCTGCATCCCGGCGAGAAGCTGGCCGTCGTCGGCCTGAACGGCGCGGGCAAGACCACGCTCATACGCCTGATGTGCGGCTTTGTCGACCCGACCGAGGGGCGCGTGCTGCTCAACGGCAAGGACATACGCGCCTATAACCGCCGCGATTACTACCGGCTCTTCGGCGCGGTGTTTCAGGACTTCTCCATGCTGGCCGCCAGCGTCGCCGCAAACGTCGCGCAGAGAGTCGATGCGATCGACATGGAGCGCGTGAAGCGCTGCGTCGCGCTGGCCGGACTGACCGAGAAGATCGAATCGCTGCCCCAGAGCTATGACACGCTGCTGGGCCGCGAGGTCTACGAGGACGCGCCCGAGCTGTCCGGCGGCGAGCTTCAAAGGCTGATGCTCTCTCGCGCGCTGTACAAAAACGCGCCGCTCATACTGCTCGACGAGCCGACTGCCGCGCTCGATCCGCTGGCCGAGAGCGATATGTATGCTCGCTATAACGAGCTGACGCAGGGGCGCAGCGCCGTCTACATATCGCACCGGCTGGCCTCGACGCGCTTCTGCGACCGCATACTGCTCATAGACGGCGGCGCAATCGCCGAGGAGGGCACGCACGATCAGCTCATGGCCGCGGGCGGACAGTACGCCCGCCTGTACGAAATTCAGAGCCGCTATTACGGAAAGGAGAATATCCGCCATGAAGAAGCATGACGAACAGTATGTGCCGCTGCGCGAGGCCTTTGCCAGCAATCTGCGCGCCATAAAGCTCTGGAGGAAGCTCGTCCCCGGCCTGTTTGCCGGTATGCTCTGCTACAAGGCTTTGCAGGCGGTCGCCCCCTACGCCACGGTGTATTTCGCCGCGCGTCTCTTGGACGAGCTGGCCGGCAGGCGCGACGCGGCTATCCTCATGCGCTGGGTGCTGATCACGCTGTGTACGGAAGCGGTTCTCGCCGTGCTGACGGCCTTTACAAAGCGCTGGTACAATATGCGCATGGGCGAGGACGTGACCTATCAGAAATACTCCCGCCTCTTCGTCGACAAGCGGCTGAGCATGGATTTCGGCGATGCGGACGGAAGCTACGCGCAGGATCTCGATTCGCAGATCAACCAGAACGCCAACTGGGGAATGTGGGGCCTGCTGCACACCGTCTACGATGTGGAAGCGCTGGCCTCCGGCCTGTTCCAGCTGCTCGGCGCGGCGGCGCTGTGCTTCTCGCTGTTCACGCTGCCCGTGCCCGAGGGAAGCGCGCTTAGCTGGGTCAATCATCCGCTGTTCCTCGCGGGCGCTGTGATCGTCATACTCTCCTCCGCGTTCATCGCCCCCATGCTCTCGAGCGCGTCGCAGTCGATCTGGGCGAGATTTTCAAAGACAGCCACCTTCGGCAACCGAATCTTCAGCTTCTGCTTCAACTTTGGCACGGAGCCGAAGCGCGCCTCGGACGCGCGCATCTACCGTCAGGATATCTATTGCAGCGGCGCCTATCGCGAGGATACGGCCTTTTCAACGCGCGGCGCCATGTTCAAACTGGCAAAGAAGGGGCGCTACGGTCTGATCGAGGCGCTCTCCGGCGCGGCTTCTCAGCTGCCGACCGGTCTGGTGTATCTCTTCGTGTGCTTAAAGGCGCTGGGCGGCGCGTTCGGCGTGGGCGCTGTGACGCAGTATGTCGCATCGATCACGGCGTTCTCCGCCGGCCTTTCCGATGCGGTCAAGGCGCTGGGCTCCTGCCGCAACAACGCCTTCTTCCTGCGCGATACGTTCGCCTTCCTCGATATTCCCAACGCCATGTATCAGGGCAGCCTGACCGTCGAAAAGCGCAGCGACCGCAAATACGAGATCGAGTTCCGCGACGTTTCGTTCAAATATCCCGGCAGCGACGCATGGGCGCTGCGGCACGTCAATATGCGCTTTCAGGTGGGCGAGCGGCTGGCCGTCGTGGGCCGGAACGGCAGCGGCAAGACGACCTTCATAAAGCTGCTCTGCCGCCTGTACGACCCGACTGAGGGCGTGATTCTCTTAAACGGCATCGACATCCGCAAATACAACTACCGCGAGTATATGTCGGTGTTCTCCGTGGTGTTTCAGGATTACAGGCTGTTCGGCCTGCCGCTGGGACAGAACGTGGCCGCGGGCGTGGATTACGACGCGGAGCGCGTCAAAAAGTGCCTGAACGAGGCGGGCTTCGGCGAGCGGCTCAAATCGCTTGATCGCGGGCTGGACACGCCGCTCTACCGCATCCCCTGCAAGGACGGCGTGGATGTGTCCGGCGGCGAGGCGCAGAAGATCGCCATCGCCCGCGCGCTCTACAAGGACGCGCCCTTCATCATACTCGACGAACCGACCGCCGCGCTCGACCCCGTCGCCGAATACGAAATCTATTCAAAATTCGACGAGATCGTCGGCAACAAGACCGCCATCTACATCAGCCACCGCCTGTCCTCCTGCCGCTTCTGCGACGAAATCGCCGTGTTCGATCATGGCGAGGTGGTGCAGAAGGATACGCACGATCACCTGCTCTCCGACGAAAGCGGCCTGTACGCGCAGCTGTGGAACGCTCAGGCGCAGTATTACGCCGAGACCGCCGACGCGCAGGCCGAGGCGCAAAAAGCCGGCCTTGCCCCTGAAGCAGCCGTATAGCCGCACAAAAACAGCGCCGCCCCGATCGCATTTTTCATCGATCGGAGCGGCGCTCGTTTTGTCAAAACGCCTATTGCGGCAGCAGCACCTCTGTGGTGAACGCGCCGTCCTCGCTGTTGCGGCTCAGATAGCCGCCGTGGCGCTCGACCACGCCGTCTATGCGCTTGAGGCCAAAGCCGTGCCCCTCGCCCTTACCCGTGCGGAACAGGCCGTTTTCCTTGTTCTGCTTGCCGGTCGCGGTCAGGTTTGTGAAGGAGATATAGAGCTGGTTGTTGCGCTTCATGTCCATATAGACGCGGATCATGCGCTGCTCGGGCGGCAGCGGCAGGCTGGCCTCGATGGCGTTGTCGAAGAGATTGCCGATGATGACGCACAGATCGATCTCCGGCGTGGTCAGCGTGACCGGAATGTGCGCGTCTATGGTCACGGGAATATTCCGCGAGCGCGCCAGCGAGATCTTGCTGTTGAGGATCGCGTCGGTCATGGGATTGCCGGTGCGCACGGCCGGCTCGATGGTCTTGAGATCGCCCTCCAGCGCGTCCAGATATCGCCTGATCCCCTCCAGATCGCCCGCGGCGGCATAGCTCTTCATCATCTGGATGTGGTTGCGCCAGTCGTGCCGCCAGCCGCGCACCTGATTGTACATGCTCTCCACCTCGGCATAATGCGTGCGGATGAGATCGCTCTGATAGGCGGCGATGCGCCGGTCGATGAGCCGGTTGATGAGCGACATGGCCTGCTTCCTCCTAGAGATATTTGATGATGGCGCGGTTGAGCGCGTCGTACATCCCGCGCGGCAGGGGCAGCGTATCGCCTGTATCCAGCACGACGTCCGTGCGGGTGACGCGCTGAACGTGCTTCAGATTGACGATGAACGAACGCCCCGTGCGGAAGAAGTATTCGTCCAGCGATTTTTCCAGCTCGCCCAGCGTCATGCGCACGGTGTGAACCTCATCGGCGTGAATGACAACGTAATTGCGCTCGGCCTCCGCCCAGACGATGCGGTGAACGGGCAGCCGGACGAGCGCGTCCTGCTCGGGCAGCGTGATGACGGTTTCCTGCCGCCTGAGCCGGTCAGCCGCCCTGTCCAGCACGGTAAAGAGCTTGGCGCGATCGACGGGCTTGAGCAGATAGTTGAGCGCCTCCACGTCGTAGCCGTCGGCGATATAGTCGGTATAACCGGTCAGGAAGATGATCTGCACGTCGGGATCGCCCCGCCGCACGCGTTTGGCCAGCTCTACGCCGTTCACAGCGCCCATTTCGATATCGAGCAGCAGTATGTCATAGCGCCCGTTTTCATAATCTGCGAAGAAATCCGGCGCGGAGGAAAAGCGGTCTATATCGAGCGCCTGTCCGCGCAGGTTCGCCCAGTCGCGTGCCATGCCCTCCGCCGTGTCGAGCGCCTGGGGCGCGTCGTCGCAGATCGCCATGCGATAGGCCACGCGTCTCCCTCCCCTCCGATTGATTTCGCGTCTATTATAGCATATTTCCGCGCAAAAGTAAATTGCGCCGCGCAGTCCGGCGTGATATAATGAGATCGGCAATGAACAAACGGGAGTTGATATTTCATGATCCGCATACTCGCCATCGGCAACAGCTTTTCCGACGACGCGACCCGCTATCTCTACCCCATCGCGCAGGCCGCGAACGTGCCCATGCGCCTGTTCAACCTGAGCATCGGCGGCTGCCCGCTCTCCAAGCACTACCGCATGATGAAGAGCGGCGATGAAGCCTACGCCTTCCACTTCGACAGCATGAACACCGGCGTTACCATGTCGCTGCAAAAGGCGCTCGCCAACGACGACTGGGATATCGTCACGCTCCAGCAGGTGAGCCACTGTGCCCCGCGCTACGACACCTATCAGCCCTATCTGAACGAATTCGCCGCGTTCGTGCGCTCCTATGTGCCCAAAGCACGCGTCTATATGCACCAGACCTGGGCCTACGAGCAGGGCAGCGCCCGCCTCACACAGGAGCTGGGCTACCGCGATCAGGCGGATATGTTTGCCGACGTGAAGGCCGCCTATGAGCAGGCCGCGCGCGATATTCACGCCTCCGGCATTATCCCCAGCGGCGAGATGATGCAGCGCCTGATCAAAAACGGCTTCGCGCCGGTGCATCGCGACACGTTTCATGCGCATTTCGGCTATGGCCGCTATGCCCTCGCCGCGCTGTGGTTCGATCTGCTGACCGGCTGCGACGTGCGCGGCAACGCCTTCCGCGCGCTGGACGTGCCCTCGGAGAGCGTCGATTTCGCGCTGATCCAGCGCCTGGCGCACGAGCTGGCGAACGAATACCGCGCCTGATTAAGAAAATAAGCCGCACAACGCATAAAAAGCCGCCGATTCATCCGAAAAAACGCATTTCGGTCGAACCGGCGGCTTCTTCACGCCGGCCTGAAGCGGCTGGGCAGCTCGCCCGTTTCCCGCTTGAACAGCCGGCAGAAATGTGCCGCGTCGTAAAAGCCCATGACGACGGCCACCTGCTCGACGGTGTAAAGGCCGCTCGAAAGCAGATCGCGGCTCTTGCCAAGTCTCAACCGCATATGATACGCCGCAGGCGAAAGGCCCACCTCGCTCTTGAAGCGCCGAAAGAACGTCGAACGGCTCATGTAGCACATCGCGGCCAGCGCGTCCATATCCAGTCTGTCCGTCAGGTTGTTCTCGATCTGCCACAGCGCCGGCGCGATGGAATCCGCGCAGCCCGCGGCCGCCTCCATCGCATGCTGCGTAAAGAGCCGGCAGAGCAGCGCCAGCAGCGTGCCCTTCGCCCTCAGCAGCGCATAGCCGCCCTTGAGATAATCGTCATAGATCGCCTGCAAATCCCGCCGGTATGCGCCGTCCTCGTCGCGCACGATGAACAGCACGCTGTCCAGCACGATCTCGCGCATCGCCGCGTCGCGCAGATAGAACAGCACGTTCAGCCCCTCCGCGCCCGTCTCCGATTCCGCGCGCGTGTCATAGGACGTGTGCGCCGGCATGACCAGAACATCGCCCGAGCGAATGGACAAAAGCGGTTTCCCGTCCACGAAATAAGATCTCTCGCCCGAAAGACAGGCGTGGATCTGTGTATGCGGCCGATTGCGGATGCGGATTGTCTCGCCCAACTCCGAACGGATTGTACCGCATACGACGCCCGTCACAACGACGTCGCCCGCCGCCGCGTCGCACAGCGCGTTCCTGTTCACAGTGCTCCCTCCTCCTCCGATTGACACGATTATACAATTTCATGATACAATTCTATCTGTCCATATCAGCCGCGTCAAGTTATCATAGTGTTATGGAGCGCTCAGCTTTCAAAGGAGGAACTATTCATGGTCTATCGCATAGGACTCATCGGCGTGGGCGGCATCATGAACGGCGCGCACATTCCCGGCTATCTGACTTCGCAGCGGGCGAAAATCACCGCCCTGTGCGACACGAACCCCCTGGCGCTTGAAAGGGCGCGCGTGAAACTCTCTCTGGATGAGAGCGCCTGCTTTGCCGATTATCGCGATCTGGTGGCCAGCGGTCTGGTCGACGCCGTGGATATCGCCACGCCCGATTATATGCACTGCCCCATTGCCGCGGAAGCCGCGGCGCGCAATCTGCCCTTCAGCGTCGAAAAGCCAATGGGCATGAATTATGCCGAGGTCAAGGCTGTCTGCGACGCGGCCAAAGCGCGCGGCCTGTCCGGTCACGTCTGCTTTTCCTGGCATTACCGCCCCTACGTCCGGCTGATGAGGGAAAAAATCGCGTCGGGCGCGCTGGGCGAGCTGTACCACATCTACATCCGCTGCATCAAAGACAGCGGTCTGTGGGAAGGCCGCCGGCTCGAATGGCGCTTCGACGAGCGCTATTCCGCCTCGGGCGTTATGGGCGATCTGTCGTCGCATATGTTTGACATCGCGCGCTTCGCCGGCCGCGAATTCGTCGAGCTTAGCGCCGATGCGGGCATATTCGTGACCGAGCGGCAGGAGGAGCACGGCGAGCGCCTGCGCCCCGTGACCACATGGGACTGGTGCAACGTGCTGGCGCGCATGGAAGGCGGCGTCAACGCCACATTCCAGATTTCGCGCACGACGCACGGCGTTAAGGACTGGATGCAGGTGGAATTTTACGGTTCAAAGGGACGGCTTTCCTACGTCTGCCGAAACGGCGAACCGCAGAAGCTGATCATGCAGACCGACGGCGAGCCGGTCGAGCTGATCCCTGATGCGCGCTATGACGCGGTTCAGTCCGAGGGCTTTATCAACATCATTGACGGCACGACCGACGGCCTTGAACCGACGCTGGACGAAGGTCTGCGCGCACAGGCGGCGCTCGACGCGGCCTATCGCGCCGTAAAGGAGCACCGCTGGGTCAAAATCAGCGAAATCACCGGAAAGGAGTGAGCGCCATGAAAATGGGCGTCTTTGTGCGTCCGCAGGACATGAACCGGCTGGACGAAGCCTTTGCGCCGCTGCGGGACGCGGGCTTCACCGCCTGTCAGCTGGGCTATAAGCCGGAGGTCTTTCGCCGCGAGGACGCGCAGGCCATCCGCGCCGCCGCCGATCGAAACGGCATTGAAATCAGCGCGCATTTCGTCGGCTACCGCGACGGCTTTTCCGTCTATGATCTGCGCGACGCGTTCCTATTCGACGGCCTGACCGCCCCGACGTTCCGCGCACAGCGGCTGGAATACCTCATGCGCGGCGCGGAATTCGTCTCCTGGCTGGGCATTACCGACATGATCATCCATGCCGGCTTTATTCCAAACAATCCCTTCGATCCCGATTACGCCGCGCTGGTCGGCTGCATACGGCTGCTTGGCGAGCGCGCTAAAGCGCTTGGCGTGAACATCCTCTTTGAAACGGGCGCGGAATCGCCGGTCAGCCTGCTGCGGCTCATCCGCGACGCGGGAACGGGCAATCTCTACGTCAACTTTGACACCGGCAACGCCATTCTGTACGGCTTCACCGACCCCGTGGCCGCGCTCTATACGATCGGCGATTATGTGCGCAACATTCACGTCAAGGACGGTATGCCGCCCACCGACTGTGATCATCTCGGCCGCGAAACGGCCATGGGCGACGGGCTGGTCGACTTTAAGCGCATCGCCGCGCGGCTGAAGGCGCTGGGCTACGACCGCTTCCTCATCATCGAACGCGAGCTGGGCGGCGACCGCCAGCGCGAGGATATTCTGCGCGCCAAGGCAATGCTCGAAGAACTCTTTGACCTGTAACGCGCCTTTCCTCCCCCTGAGCGCACAGCTCGGGGGATTTTTCGTTTTGCCGTCTAAATTTTGGCCGCGCCGTATTGACAATCCGCGCGCCATCGGATATAATCCCCTTGCATTTCAATCGCGGCAAAGGAGGCGTTTTTCATGGCTGTTTCGTATGCGCAGTTTCTCAAATCCGGAATCGATCTGTCTCCGCTCGGCGCGCTGCCGGCCAATCGCGATGACGCTTACGACTGCACGCCCAAAGGCGCGCGGATATTCGCAAGGGCCGGCGTGGACGGGATCCACTTCTGCTTCGTGCGCGGCTTTGGAGAGACGGTGTTCGCCGTCAGCCCGATGAACGGCGCGACCGATACCGTGCATCCCGTCGCCGCGAATTTCGAGGATTTCCTGCGGTTGTTGCTCTCCTGCGGCGATACCGCGCCCCTCGAGCAGGCCTGGCAGTGGAACGAGGCGCAGTTCGACGCGTTCCTGCGCGACAACCCGCCAACCGACGAACAATACGCCGTGCTCAACCGGCTGCGCGCGCTGCCGCTCGAGCCGATGCCCGCGCCCTGGGCCTACATCCACGCCCTGCAAGCCGATTTTGACGATACCCCCTTCCGCCGCGCCGGGGAAGAAGCACCCGCGCCCGAAACGGCTGACGAATGGGCGGTGTATTTCGAGGGCGGCTTCTGGCGGCATCGTGGCCGCGATCATGCCGGACGAGAGCTTCCGCTCAACCGGCGCTTTTCGTGGGGCGGCGAGGAATGGCTCGTTCCCGCCGCGTATGTGTGCGGACGCGGCATGGTGATCGATCTGTGCCGCCGCGTCGAGACGGAGCGGCTCCGCGCGTTTATCGACAAGTGGGATCTGGAAGCCGAGGACGAGCTGCATCCGTATTCCGCCGACGAGGAGCGGCTCATCGATGCGGAGAACCCGCTCACGCTCGATTTTCACGCCGAGTTATGCGTCAACGGCCAGACGCTCACCATGAAGCACGGCTATGGCGTGACGCACAACCCGCTGAGCCTCTCCTTCGACGAGGATGAAACGCGGCCGCTCATCGCGCATTATCATCTGGACGAGGCGTACGGCTGGGCGTTTACGCGGCTCTCATTTCCGTGGAAGCGGAAGCCGAGAAGCGTCAAATCCCTTGCGCTTTCGCTCCATGCGGACGAAATCTCTCTGCCTGGCCCGCGCCTGCACCTCGAAAAGGCGGGCGACAGCGCTGTTTTCACCGATCCCGACGGACAGACGCACACGCTCACGCTGCACGAGCGCATCGCCGAAACGACTGATCTCCGTCGGTTTATGAGGCCGGACACGGCGTATCCCGAGCATTATCAGATCGTCGTCTACAGCGTCGAGCCTGACCTGCCCGCCATGCAGCTGATCGACACGGAGGAAAGCGACCACCCCGTATCCGCGGCTGATTCCGCATCCGGCGATATGACGAACGGCGAGAACGCGGCCATCGGAATCATCGGCGGCGCGGACGGCCCCACGGCGCTGTTTGTCGGCGCGCCCAACCGAGACGCGGCGCAGCGGCACATGACCTGCTCGGCGCTGCGCTTCACGCCCCGCGATGCGCTCGACTGGCGCGTCATCTTCCGCAAAACGCCGTTCGAGGACACGCGCGTCGAGCTGATCTGAAGCGCGCGGAATAGAAAACCTCTGATTTCGTCATCAGGCCGCTCGCGGGGCAGCGCAAACCATCGGCCGCATATAGGCGATGATTTTCGGGACAAACCCGCCTTTCTATAACGCCAAAGCCGCTTCTCCCGAACGCGTCAGGAGAAGCGGCTTTATAGATGAATTTATCAGATCAGCCCGAAATGCTTCAGGCCATATTCGATGCCCTCGTCGCACACGCGCCGCGTGACGAACGCCGCGTACGGCTCCAGCACCGCCGCGTGATCGCCCATCGCCACGCCGTGACCGACCGCCCTGAACATGGACAGGTCGTTTTCGCCGTCGCCAAAGGCATAGGTGCTTTCGACCGGCAGATGGAAATGCTCTATGACCGCCTTCACGCCGACCGACTTGTCAAAGCCGCGCACGGTCACATCGGCGCAGTTCGACGTGCGCTGGCAGGCAAAGACCAGCTCGCCGAATTCCTCGCGCAGCGCCCTGATCTCATCGTCATTGTGATAGAGCACGCTGAACTTGTAGCCCACCGGCGTTTCGCCCGGCTCGATCTGCCGGAACGCCTTTGCCGGAATGGAGTATGTCTCCAGCCATTTGAGGAAATCGGGCGCCTGCATATCGGGCGTAAGGCACCTGACCGGATTGTCTATACCATAGGCGATGTGCATTGCGTCCAGCCGCGCGGTAAAGCGCCGCATCGTCCCCGCTTCCACAGGGCAGTTGAGGATCTCCGTACCGTTCACCGTAACATAGGTGCCGTTTGAGGTCACCATGCCGTCGAATTCCGCGCCGGATTCGCTGCCGTAGCTCACAGCGCGCCCCGAGCAGAGCATCGCCAGATAGCCGTTCGCCCGCAGCCGCGCCATGGCCCGCCGCGTAGCCTGCGTCGTTACAGGAATCCCCGCCGCCACGTCGGTCAGCGTGCCGTCATAGTCAAAGAACACCGCGCCTTTGTAATTCATGCTCATTTGCCCTCTTCAAACATATATCGCTCGAACGCCACTGATTTGGCCGCGTCGCGGTCGAGCGTCTCGACATCCGCGCCCTCGCTCAGGTCGTGCCAGATCTTGATGTCGCTGCCGACCCTGCCGCCCATGCGCACGAACGGCTCCATGCACACCGTGCCGTCATAGCCGATCTCGCGCAGCGCCTCGCCGATCTCACGCCAGGGCATACGGCCCTGTCCGGGCACGCGGCGGTTACATTCGCCGGTATGGAAGTGCCCCATCAGCCCCTTCGCGCTGCGGATCGCGCCGCCCATGGAGTCCTCCTCGATGTTCATGTGGAAGGTGTCCAGCATCAACCGAACCGCCGGCACGTCCACCTCGCGCACGAACGCCGCGCCCTCCGCCGCCGTGTTGAGCAGATAGCCCTCGAAGCGGTTGAGCACCTCAAGGCAATAGTCCACGCCGCAGTCGCCGGCCACGCGCCCGATCTCGCGCACACTCTTGACCGAGCGCGCCCAGTCGCCCGCCTTGTCGATGGGCCTGCTATAATCCACCGGCCAGTAGCTGTAAATGCCGCCGCCGATCGTGTGAATATCCAGCTTTTCCAGCCGCTGAAGAAGCTCGGTAAAGAAGCCCTTCGCGTTCTTCACGATCGCGGGATCAGCGCTGGCAAGGTTCTGCTCCGCCGAGGGGCCGTGACCCGCCGTCAGGAAAATGCCGTTGTCCTTCGCCGCCTGACGCACGTCCTTCAGCTGCTGTGCGCTCCAGCCGTTGATCGGCGTGCAGGCGATCTCGAGGAAATCAAAGCCCAGCCTGGCCGCCTTTTCGATATAGGGGATGTAATCGGCCGCCCATTCCTTCTCCCAGTACGCGTAATAGATGCCGTATTTCATGCCGCCGCCTCCTACTGCGTGATCGTTTTGGCCATATCCGCGGCGCTGATGGCGTGAATTGCGCCGTCATAGCCGCACGTTTTCAGTCGATTCAGGATTGCGTCATATTCGAACGCGCAGCCGGTCAGCGCGTCCGCGAGCGTTTCGGCGCGCGCCTCGGCAAAGAAATCGCCGCTCACCGACGCGCCCGCAATCACGCCCTTCTTCACATCCAGACAGAACGTGATCCTGCCGCCGGCAAAGCGTCCCGTTTTCGTCAGGCTGAAGCGCGGATTCATGCCGTATTTGCTCCGCCACGACGCGAATTTTTCGTTCGCAAGGGCGCGCGCGGCAGCTTTGTCCGCGTCCGTCAGCGCGTAAACGGCGCTGCTGCCGCCCATGATGTATTTCACCATGTGCCGCTTGAACGCCTCCGCGTCCATGGGCGCTTTGAGATGCTCCGATATGTTGGTCACGCGCTCGCGCACCGACTTGATGCTCTTCGATATAATCTTGTATTCGTCCACCGTCGTGGAGGCGACCATCTGCGCGATGTCGGTGTCGAACAGCAGCGAGCCGTGATGCACCGTGCAGCCGCCCAGCTTGTACTGCGCGTTGCCCGAGAACTTGCGCCCGTCGATCAGCAGATCGTTGCGCCCGTTGAACGCCGCCGGCACACCCAGCGCCCTGAGCGCCTCCAGCACGGGCCGCGTATACTGCTCGAACTGAATGTCCCCGCTGTCACCCTGCTCGATGAACGTAAACTGCCAGCCGCCGAGGTCTGTATAGATCGTGCCGCCGCCGCTCATGCGCCGCACGACCTGTATGCCGTGCTCCTCGGCATAGGCGCGGTTGATTTCCTCGAGCGTGTTCTGATATTTGCCCACCATGAGCGTCGGCGTGGTGCGCCAGAGCATGAACACCGTGTCGTCGAGCTTTTTCTCCGATGCGAGGTAATATTCCACGCCGAAATTGTAGTAAACATCGGTCGAGCCGGTTTCAACGTAAATCATACCTGTTCGCCCCGCGCCGCGCTGATGGCCTCCGCCGCGCGATAGGACGAGCGCACGAGCGGCGTGCTGGCGCAGTACTTAAAGCCCTTCTCGAGCGCCCGTTTCTTGTACGCGTCGAATTCCTCCGGCGTGACATAGCGCACGAGCGGCGCGTGCTCCGGGCTGGGCCGCAGATACTGGCCGATGGTCAGTATGTCGCAGCCTGTGGCCAGTATGTCGTCCATCAGCGCGTCGATCTGCTCGTCCGTCTCGCCCAGTCCGACCATGAAGCCGGTCTTGACCAGTATGTCGGGATTGCGCTTCTTGCAATAGGCCAGCACGGCCAGCGAACGCGCATAGATCGCCTGCGGGCGCACCGCCGCGTAAAGCTCCTTCACCGTCTCGACATTGTGATTGAGCACGTCCGGGCGCGCGTCCAGCACCATGTCGAGCGCCTCGGTATTCATCTTGAGATCGGGAATCAGCACCTCGACCGTCGCGCCGGGACAGATCTCGTGCAGCGCCCGAATGACCGCCGCGAAATGCGCCGCGCCGCCGTCCGGCAGATCATCGCGCGTCACGCTGGTCACCACGACGTGCCGAAGGCCCAGCTTCTTCGCCGCCTCGGCCAGATGCCGCGGCTCTTCCGGATCGACCGGCTCGGGCGCGCCGCAGTGAATGTTGCAGAAGCGGCAGTTGCGCGTGCAGTTCGCGCCCAGTATCATGAACGTCGCCGTGTGCTTGCGGAAGCACTCGCCCAGATTGGGGCAGTTGGCCTCATTGCACACGGTGTTGAGCTTCAAATCCTTCATCAGCGCGGCCACCTCTTCGACCGCCGCGCGGTTATAGGGCGCCTTCAGCCATTGCGGTTTCTTTTCCACGGTTCATTCCTCGATTTCCGCCAGCACAGCGCCCGGCTCCAGTTCGTCGCCCTCTTCGGCCAGCAGCTTTGTGATGCGGCCCGCGTGCTCGGCCTCGATCTGATTGACCACCTTGTCGGTTTCGATTTCGTAGATCGCCTCGCCCGGCTCGAACGTATCGCCCTCGTCCTTGAGCCACGCGCACAGCACGCCCTTCTTCATCTCCGGGCGCAGGCGCGGCATCTTCAGTTCCACCTTCATCGCGGTATCCTCCTGTTTTTTGCTTATAATAAGGCTCTGTACAGCGTCTCAAGCCCGTCTAATCCCTCAAGAGACGCGTGAATATCCTCAATCTCCAGCCTTTGGCCCGTCAGCCGCCGCGCCGCCTCGTTCAGCACGGGCCGCGCCGCGTCAAAGGCGATCGTCTCAATCACGCCGCGCCGCGCCGCATAGCGAAGGCCGACGCGCGCGCCGTTCATCGTGAAATCCGTCTCGCACGAAAACGCGGGCGAGCGCGCGAACGTCCAATCCCACGTCTCGTATTTTTCGGCTGCCAGCTTCCGTATCTCGCTAAGCGCGCTCTCATCGAGGCGCAGCGTCTCCGCGTTCCCCGCCAGGCGATCGCGCAGCCGCGCCGCAAACTCGGCGGTATCGGGAGCGTCCTTTAGATGCGCGCGCATATTGGCCACCGGCCAGGGCGTGGACTGTATCCCCTTCGACGCAAACTTGCCCCGCCGCCCGTCGGCCAGCGCATGGAGCGCCTTAAGATCGGTGTCATAGAGCAGCGTGCCATGGTGCAGCACGCGCCCCTTCGCGGTTTTCTGCGCGCTGCCGGACACCTTCAGGCCATTCACGGCGATGTCGCAGGTGCGGTTCATGGCCGCCGGTACGCCCAGATCGTTCAGCGCCTCGACGACCGGCGCAATGAAGCGCGCGTAATCCACCTCACCGTCCGCAGGCGCGATGACGCTGTAATTGACGTTGCCCAGATCGTGATAGACCGTGCCGCCGCCGCTGATGCGCCGAATCACCTTCACGCCTCGCTCGGCCGCGCGCAGCATATCCACCTCGGCGAACGCGTTCTGATAGCAGCCGCACACCACGGCGGGCGCATTGCGCCAGAGCATGAGAATCGTCTCCTCCGACGCGACGCGCTCAAAGACATATTCCTCGAACGCCTGATTGAAGGCGGGATCGTGCGCATTGTTTTCGATATAGATCACAGCCGCTTCTCCCTCCCTCATCGACAGGCGCATTGACGCTTCTCTTATTATACCAATGCCCGCGGCCAAATGCAAGAGCGCGGCTCAAAAAGGCAGGCCCGCAAATTCGGAGCGCGCGCTCAAGGCCCTTCAATTCACTTTCCACGGCGCGGATCTGAAGGTTCGTCGGGGTCAAATCGCGTTTTTTGTCCCGCAGGCGGCGAAAAGGCGCTGAAATCACTGACCCGCAGAGTCTTGGGACACTTTCAAAACCGCCGCGCAACATAAAAAGCGGGCGGCATCGCTTGCCGTCCGCTTTTTGATGATCGCGGGATTATTTGTCCTCGTCCGGCGTTTCGTCGGCCAGATGCGCGACGGGGATTTCCTCGTCGTCCTCATAGTCCGGCACGACGTGGACGCGCGCCTCGCAGCGCGGGCAGATGTGGAACACATCGTCGCCCAACTCATCCTCCTTCACATAGAAGGAAGCCTTGCAATTCGGGCAGATGCACTCGACGAAAATGTTGTCCTCATCGTAATCATCCTCGTCCTCGCCGCAGCCCTCGCAGGCGCTGCAATCGCCCTCGCACTCGAAATCGTCCGCATCCTCGTCGTCCGCTTCGGCAAAGGACATTTCGTCGTCGTCCGACGCATCGTCATCGTCCTCGTCGTCGGAGAGAAGCGCGTCCTCCATCTCGCTCAGGGATTCGTCGATGCTGTCAACATATTCGCTCAGCTCTTCCTGAGAATCGGAAACGCGGCCAATCTCCTCAGCCATGTCGTCCAGCAGCTCGACAATCTTGTCCAAGAGCTTGCCCTGGTCCGATTCCGTATCGAACTTCATGCCCTCCATGAGGCCGCGAATATAGGAAACCTTATCGGTCAGATGACTTGCCATGCCGATTCCTCCTCATCTCTCAAGCTGAAAAATCGCAATCAGGAGCGGGACATATACTCGCCGGTGCGGGTATCGATGCGCAGCACGTCGCCGGTGTTGACGAACAGCGGCACCTGCAGGGTGTAGCCAGTCTCGACGGTGGCGGGCTTGGTGGTGTTGGAGGCGGTGTCGCCCTTGAAGCCAGGCTCGGTCTCGGTGACGGTCAGCTCGACAAAGTTGGGCGCCTCGACGGAGAAGGCTTCGCCCTTGAAGAAGCGGACGGTGGCCACGGTGTTCTCCTTCATGAAGCGGATGGCGTCCTCAACCTTGTCCTCGGTCAGGGGCATCTGCTCGTAAGTCTCGGGATCCATGAAGTAGTACAGCTCGCCGTCGTTGTAGAGGTACTCCAGCTCCTTAGTCTCGATGATGGCCTTGGGCATCTTATCGGTGGGGTTGAAGGTACGCTCAAGCACAGCGCCGGTCATTACGTTCTTGATGCGGGTACGCACGAACGCAGCGCCCTTGCCGGGCTTTACGTGCTGGAAGTCCACTATCGTCCAAACGCCATTGTCCATCTCGACGGTTATGCCCTTTTTGAAATCGCCTGCAGTTATCATCGAAATCCCTCCAAATAATTGTTAGACTGTTATAGTATAATGAGCTGTTTGGGCGCTTCCAGCGCAAGATTGCTCACGCCGCTTTGCTCAATTATCACAAGATCCTCAATGCGCACGCCGAATTTGCCGGGCAGGTATATGCCGGGCTCGACGGTCATGGACATGCCGGGCTTAAGCTCGGTCTTGTTGACCCAGCTGCAGCCGGGTGCTTCGTGAATCATCAGGCCGGTAGCATGGCCCAGGCTGTGGCCGAAGTACTCGCCGTAGCCCGCCGCCTCGATATGATCACGCGCAACCTTGTCCATGTCGCAGCACAGCTTGCCGGGGCCCATTGCATCAAGAGCCTTCTGCTGCGCCTCCAGCACGACGTTATACACATGCTTCATCTCGTCGGTGACGTTGCCCAGCGCCACGGTGCGGGTCATATCGGCGGTATAGCCGTTGTAGGTAGCGCCATAGTCCATTGTGATGAAGTCGCCGACCTCGATCTTCTTCTCGCTGGGCACGGCGTGGCAGATGGAGCCGTTCTTGCCCGAGGCGATGATGGTGTCGAAGCCAAAGCCGTGCGCGCCCAGCTTGAGCATGATGTACTCCAGCTCCGCGCGCAGTTCGATCTCGGTCATGCCGGGCTTAATGTGACCCAGCACCTCGTTGAACGAACGGGCGGTTATCGACTCGGCGCGGCGCAGGCATTCGATCTCGCCCGCGTCCTTTACCATGCGCAGGTCTTCGGGCTTGGCCTTGAGCGATTCCAGCTTGGTCTCGCCCGCCGCCTTCTTAATCTGCTCATAGGTATCGACCGATATGAAGTCGGTCTCGACGGCCACCTTTTCGACATGCGCGTCGCTTATGGCGTTGGACAGGGCGGTGTACAGCGGCATGGCCTTGTCGGTCTTTACCACCGTCCAGCCGGGCGCCTGTATCTCGGCCTGCTCAACATAGCGAAAATCGGTGAATATATACTGCCTGTCGCGCGTAACCAGCGCGCAGCCTTCACCCGCGTAGCCGCTCAGATAGCGGAAATTTTCAGGCTTATGCAGCAGTACGGCAGGCTGATCGTGCTGTGCCATCAGTTCGCGCATACGTGCCAAACGTTCCTGCATTATTATTACTTCCTTTCGGATCATAAATACCAAGGATAGTCATTAACTATTTGATTATACCACACACTTGCGTTCATTGCCAGAAAAAATTATGCTAAACTCTGTATATCGCCGGATTGCGCGATTGCCTCGCGCATTATGTCGCGCATGGCGGCCGCGTCCTCGGCCTGAGTCTCGCGCGATTCGCATATCACGACCGGCTCCAGCGAGTATTTTTTAAGCACCACGGCAAGCTGGCCGAAATCCGGGCCGTAGCCCTCGTCGGCGAACGACACATGCTTGCGCTCGCCCTTGGACGTGTACTGCACATGGCTGAAGTGTACGTGGAAGTGCTTCAGGCGCTCAGGCATATCTCCCGCCCTGTCCGGCCACAGTCCGTCCATCAGCCTTACGATAACCGCCTCAAAATCATATACCGTGTTAAGGCAGCCCTGCCCGCGCGCGTGCAGGTGCGCAAAGTCCAGCGTGGGTATCATGCGCTGATCGAGGGCGCAAAAGCGTATCACATCGTCCAGCGTGCCCAGCATATTCACCTTGCCCATCGTCTCGGGGCACAGGTGTATGTGGCCAAGACCCGCATCGTCCATGCGCTCAAGCGCTTCTCTCAGGAACAC
>OLPR01001349.1_pt1 | contig 20237 bp, 21 predicted proteins | sample 1672761 | NCBI WGS metagenome assembly OLPR01 (sample SAMEA3136721, study PRJEB25190) | human gut metagenome | biome: human gut; feature: human-associated habitat; material: faeces | place: Austria | collected 2013 | reverse complement strand
GCCACCCACGCCGCCGTGCTGCGGCTGAAGGAGGAGCTCACCGCCGTCAAGCAGCGCTGCGACGCCCTGGAGACGGCGCAGTTCGAGACCCTGGCCGCCCAATACGACGGCGTGGGCAGCGTGCTGCTGATGCAGCCCGCCATGGAGTCCGATGCCGTGCGCCGTCTGTGTGATATGGTGGCGGCCCGGTGCTGCGGACGCTGCGCGGTATTCTCCGGAGAGGACGGCGCGTATAAGTACGCCGTCATCCACCCCGGCGCCGACATCCGTGAACTGATCAAAACCATGAACACCGCCCTGAACGGACGCGGCGGCGGACGGGACGGCTTTGCCCAGGGCAGCGCCGCCTGCACCGAAGCGGACATCCGCAGCTTTTTTGGAGGACTGAACTGATGGCACAAGGAAGAAGAACCTATCACGGCCGCCGCGGCCCCTCCCCCATTGTGTGGCTCATCGCCCTTGTGGTGCTGATCGCCGCGGTGGTGCTGGTGATCGTGGGCCTGACCAAGCGGGACAAAGCCCCTGTCGACAGCGATCCCACCCAGACGGCGGAGCCCAACACCCCCGACAATACCCAGAAGCCCGACGACACCCAGACGCCGGACAATAACACCGGCAGCACCGATGATCCCGGCCAGACCGCCAGCGAGGAGCCCTACATCGACGCCAACGGCCTGCTGCAATACTCCACCAAGGGCCACTACGTCCAGGCGGACAGCTACCAGGGCGGCGGCGAGGCCCCGTGGGAGCTGCTGCTGGTCAACGACTGGAACCCCCTGCCCTCCGGCTATGACAGCGATGTCACCTTCTCCACCGTCAGCGGCGGCAAGCAGGTGGACAGCCGCATTATCGACGCGGTGAACCGCATGCTCAACGACGCCGCCTCCTATGACCTGGCGGTGGTCAGCGCCTACCGGCCCCAGGAGGAGCAGGAGGTGCTCTATTGGCGGAAGGTGAAGCAGTACACCGACCAGGGCTACTCTGATCTGGAGGCCCAGAAGGTGGGCGGCACCATCGTCAAGCGTCCCGGCTTCAGTGAGCATAACTGCGGCCTGGCCATGGACGTAGGCGGCAGCGGCGACTACACGCTGGAGCAGTCCTTCAGCAATACCCCGGCCTACACCTGGCTGATGGAGCACTGCGCCGACTATGGCTTCATCCTCCGCTTCCCCCAGGGGAAGGAGGACATCACCGGCGTCATCTACGAGCCCTGGCACTATCGCTATGTGGGTGTCGAGGCCGCCCGGTACATCATGGATAACGACCTGTGCCTGGAGGAGTATCTGGCCCAGGTGCAGAAGTAACGCAATTCGGCAAAAGGCCGTCACTTTCCGGAGTGACGGCCTTCTTTTTGTTGCTTTCCGCTCTTGCGCTTGCTTTCACCCTGTGCTACAATAGACCAAATTTGAAAAAGGAGGCTCTCTCCATGGAATTCAATGTACAGCTTCAGTTGGCGGGCCTGCTGGAATGGATGCACCAGCAGATGAATGCCTGCCACGGCAAGACCGCCGTCATCGGCATCTCCGGCGGCAAGGACAGCTCCACCGTGGCCGCCCTGGCCGTGGCCGCCTATGGCCGCGAAAACGTCCTCGGCGTCCTCATGCCCGACGGCGTCCAGCCGGACATCGACTACTCCCAGGCACTGGTGCAGCACCTGGACCTGCCCCACACCACCATCAACATCCACGACGCTGTTCAGGGCGTGCTGAACGAGATGGAGAAGGCGGGCCTGACCCCCAGCCGCCAGACAAAGGTCAATCTTCCCAGCCGCGTCCGCATGGCCACCCTGTATGCCGTGGCCCAGTCCGTAGAGGGCGGCATCGTCATCAACACCAGCAACCTCAGCGAGGACTGGGTGGGCTACTGCACCATCTACGGCGACAGCGCCGGCGCCTTCTCCCCCCTGGGGATGTACACCACCGAGGAGGTCGTCGCCCTGGGCCGTCAGCTTGGCCTGCCGGAGAAGTTCCTCATCAAGCCGCCGTCCGACGGCCTCACCGGCCTGACCGACGAGGACAATCTGGGCTTCCCCTACCGCGCGGTGAACGAGTACGTCCGCCGCGGCGTGGTGGACCCGGCCATCAAGGAGCGCATCGACGCCCTGCATCGTGCCAGCCGCTTCAAATTCCAGACCCTTCCGGTCTACCACAACGGCCTGCCCATGGCGCTGACCGACGAGACCGATTATTATAACTGAGCCTCGTTTCCTTTTGTGCGTCTTTTTTCTCTCTGCCTTTTGAGAATACAGGGCTTTGGAGCCTTCCGGAACACAAAGGCACACCATGACTGCCTCAAAAGTATAAAAAAGAGCACATAAGCAGCACATGCAGAGGACAACCAGGCAAACGCTGCGTAAACCAAAAAGCAAGCAAACATACGTTGCCGAAAGCGAAAAAAAAGCAGAAACACCCCGGCCATTAGGCCGGGGTGTTTCCGTGTGTTTGTGTTAGGAGAGAGAGAAAATCACATCAGGAAGTGTTGTTCCTTTGGATGATGCTATAATACCCTCTAATTTTGGCCGAATCTTGAAGCGGCCATGAACAATTTGTGAATTCTGCCTTTTACGCCGCGTTTTTTCCACAGCAGACAGCGCATTTCACTGAAACTTTCTGCTCTCGGCCACAGCCATCTGGTCGCAGCGGTTGTTTTTTTCGTTCTCCGCGTGGCCCTTCACCCAGTGGCAGCGCACCTCGTGAATATCGGTCAGCGCCAGCAGCTGCTCCCACAGGTCCGGGTTCAGCGCCGGCTTTTTGTCGCTCTTCACCCAGCCCCGCTGCTGCCAGCTTCTGGCCCAGCCCTTTTCCAGCGCGTCGATGACGTACTTGCTGTCGCTGTACAGCTCCACCACGCACGGCTCCTTCAAAAGCCGCAGCGCCTCGATGACGGCGGTCAGCTCCATGCGGTTGTTTGTGGTTCGCGCCGCGCCGCCGGAGAGTTCCTTCTCCGTTCCCTTGTAGCTGAGGATGGCCCCCCAGCCGCCCGGACCCGGGTTGCCGCTGCAGGCTCCGTCGGTGTAGATCGTAACGGTTCTCATATATCCTTCCTTCACTCCACCCCAACGACCCGCACCGTTCCATCCTGCACGGTAAAGCGCACGTTCTTTCCTGCGTAAGCCATGCCGTACACGCGGTCGGGGTCGTCCTGATACCGGGGCCGCGGGTCGGCGGCCAGGGCGCTCAGCAGCCCGTGGCGCTGCCCACTGTCAAACTGCGCCAGCAGCTCCGGGGGAAAGTCCACCGTCAGCACCGCGCCGGCATCGCCGCCGGTAAAGCCGCCGGCGGCGTCGGGATAGCTGTCCGCGTAGGCCAGATAGGGTTTGATGTCTACGATGGGCGTTCCGCTGACCATATCCGCGCCGCGGACATACAGCACCGGACCCTCCGGCTCGTCCAAGGCCACACGCTCCAGCTCCACGGCGGAGAGCCCCAGGCCGTTAGGCCGGAAGGGCGAACGGGTGGCGAACACGCCCACGCGCTCGTTGCCGCCCAGCCGGGGCGGACGCACCGTAGGCGACCAGCTCTGCCGCTGCGCCCGGTCAAACTGCCAGATGAGCCAGATGTGTGAAAAGCCCTCCAGGCCCCGCACCGCATCCACGTCCCGGAAGGGCTTTTCGAACACGATGCGTCCGGGGCTGTCGGCAATGCCGCTCTGCCGCGGCACGCCGAACTTCTCCGCAAAGGGCGTCTCTATCCGCGCGATGATGTCCAGCACGGAGCCGTTCACAGCGGGGCCTCCTCCGGCGCTGGCTGCTCCTTCTCCTCGGGATCGGCCAGAGCCAGCGAGATGACCCGGTCGCCCTCCTCCTTGAAGCGCATGACGATGACGCCCTGGGTGGCACGTCCCGCTACGCGGATATTTTCCACAGGTGTGCGGATCAGGATGCCCGCCGCCGTTACCAGCAGCAGGTCCTCCGTGCCATCCACCACCTTCATGCCCACCACCGGGCCGGTCTTGTCCGTGACCATATAGTTGCGGATACCCATGCCGCCGCGGTTGGTAATGCGGTACTCCTCAATAGGCGTCCGCTTGCCGTAGCCGTTCTCGGTGATGGACAGCACGGTCTTGCCCGCGTCGGCGCGGGCGGCGCCAATGACATAGTCGCCCTCCCGCAGGCGAATGCCCCGGACGCCCACGGCGGTACGTCCCATGGCGCGCACATCCGTCTCGTCGAAGCACACCGCCTGACCGTCGTGGGTGGCGATAAGCATACGGTCATGCCCCCGCGTCTCCGTCACGGAGATCAGCTGGTCGCCCTCGTCCAGCGTCAGGGCGCGGATGCCGTTGTTCCGCAGGTTCTTCAGGGCGCTGACCTCCAGACGCTTCACCGTGCCGTTCCGGGTGGTCATGAACAGGTACAGCTCCTCGTCTCCCGTCTCGCGGAAGTGGAGCATGGCCTGTACGCGCTCGCCCGTCTCCACCTGAATGATGTTGACGATGTTCACGCCCTTGGCGGCCTTGCCGCTCTCGGGGATCTGATAACCCTTCTTGCGGTAGACCTTGCCGGTGTCGGTAAAGAACAGGATATAGTCGTGGGTAGACGCGGTGAACACGTCCACCACCGTGTCCTCCTCACGGGTGGTGATGCCCTTCTTGCCCATGCCGCCCTTACTCTGAGCGGCGTATTCGCTGACCGGCGTACGCTTGATGTAGCCGTTCTCCGTCAGGGTGAAGACGCACTGCTCCTCCTCGATCAGGTCCTCGATGTCCAGCTCGTCCTCCACGTCCTGGATCTCGGTCTTGCGGTCGTCGCCGAACTTGTCGGCAATGGCGGTCAGCTCCTCCTTGAGGATGGACTTCACCAGTCCCTCGTCGCTGAGGATACGCAGGAAGTAGGCTATCTTCTCCTCCAGCTCCTTGTACTCGGTCTGGAGCTTCTCCCGGTCAAGACCCTGCAGCGCCTTCAGGCGCATATCCAGAATGGCCTGGGCCTGCACGTCGTCCAGCCCGAAGCGCTGCATCAGGTTCTCCTTGGCGTTGTCGTAGCTGCTGCGGATGATCTTGATGACCTCGTCGATGTTGTCCTGGGCGATCAGCAGGCCCTCCAGCAGGTGGGCGCGCTCCTGGGCCTTTTTCAGGTCGAAGCGGGTCCGGCGGATGATGATCTCCTCCTGGAATTTCAGGTACTCGTCGATGATGTGCCGCAGGGACAGTATTTTCGGCTGCCGCTGGTTTTCCACAAGCGCCAGCATATTGATGGCAAAGGTGGTCTGGAGCTGGGTCTGGGCAAACAGGCGGTTCAGCACTACCTGGGGATTGGCGTCGCGCTTGAGCTCGATCACGATACGCATACCGTTGCGGTCGGACTCGTCCCGGATGTCGGAGATACCCTCCAGCCGCTTGTCCTCCACCTGATCGGCGATGGCCTTGATGAGCATCCGCTTGTTCACCTGATAGGGCAGCTCCGTGATGATGATACGGGTGCGGCCGTTGTTGAACTCCTCAAACTCATGCCGGGCACGGACCATGAGCCTGCCCCGGCCCGTGGCGTAGGCGGCGCGGATTCCGCTGCGGCCCATGATGATGCCGCGGGTAGGGAAGTCGGGTCCCTTCACATGCTCCATCAGGTCGCTGAGGGTGGCGTCCGGGTTATCCAGCACGCAGATGCACGCGCCGATGACCTCCCGCAGGTTGTGGGGCGGGATGTTGGTGGCCATGCCCACGGCGATACCGCTGGAGCCGTTCACCAGCAGATTGGGGAACCGGCAGGGCAGCACACGGGGCTCCTTGCGGCTCTCATCGAAGTTGGGGTCCCAATCCACCGTGTCCTTTTCGATGTCGCGGAGCATCTCGTTGGAGATCTTACTGAGACGGGCTTCGGTGTAACGGTAGGCGGCCGGGGGGTCGCCATCCACGGAGCCGAAGTTGCCGTGGCCGTCCACCAGCATATAGCGCATGGAGAAATCCTGCGCCAGACGCACCAGCGCGTCGTACACGGAGGCGTCGCCGTGAGGGTGATACCGGCCCAGCACATCGCCCACGCAGGTGGCGGATTTCTTGAAGGGCTTGTCGCTGGTCAGGTTATCCTCGTACATGGCGTACAGGATACGCCGGTGCACGGGCTTCAGGCCATCCCGCACGTCAGGCAGCGCACGGCCCACGATGACGGACATGGCGTACTCGATATAGGAGTTCTCCATCTCCGGCACCAGCGGGGACTCTACGATATGCTGGTTGGGAAAACGTATTTCTTCCGGGTCGTATTGGGGCTTTTTGCTCATACTGACACGACCTCCTTAATAATCCAGATTTACCGCGTATTTGGCGCGCTGCTCGATGAACTCCTTACGCGGCTCCACCTTCTCGCCCATCAGGACGGTAAACGTGGCGTCCGCCTTCACCGCGTCATCCAGCGTGATGCGCCGTAGGGTACGGGTGGTGGGATCCATGGTGGTCTCCCACAGCTCGTGGGCGTCCATCTCGCCCAGACCCTTAAACCGGCTGATGTTGATGGTCACATTGGGGTTGCCGCCGCGCATCTCCGCGGAGATGCGGTCCCGCTCCTCGTCGGAGTAGGCCACCCGGGAGGTCTTGCCACGGGTCAGCTTATAGAGCGGCGGCACGGCGGAGTAGACATAGCCCTCCTCAATGAGGGGCCGCATATACCGGAAGAAGAAGGTCAGCAGCAGGGTGCGGATATGGGCGCCGTCCACATCGGCATCGGCCATGATGATGATCTTGTGATAGCGCAGCTTGTTCTCGTCGAACTCCTCGCCGATACCGGCGCCCAGCGCGATGATGACGGGCTGGAGCTTGTCGTTGCCGTAGACCTTGTCCACCCTGGCCTTCTCCACGTTGAGCATCTTTCCCCACAGGGGCAGGATGGCCTGAAAACGGCTGTCCCGTCCCGCCGTGGCGGAGCCGCCTGCGGAGTCGCCCTCCACGATGTACAGCTCGGTCAGCTCGGGGTTATTCTCGTTGCAGTCCCGGAGCTTATCCGGCATGGCCGCGCCGCCCAGCACCGTCTTGCGGCGGATGGACTCCCGCGCCTTGCGTGCCGCCTCCCGTGCGCGGTTGGCGGTCATGGCCTTATCCAGAATGGTGCGGGCCACCACGGGATGCTCCTCCAGATACACCGCCAGCTGGTCGTTGACGATGCTGTCCACCAGCGTGCGGATGTGGGCGTTGCCCAGCTTGGCCTTGGTCTGGCCCTCAAACTGGGCCTCCGTCAGCTTCACGGAGATGACGGCGGTGATGCCCTCGCGCACGTCCTCGCCGGAGACCTTGTCGCCCTCCTTGATCATGCCGTATTTCAGGCCGTAGGCATTCAGTACGCGGGTCAGGGCCGCCTTGAAGCCCGTCTCGTGCATGCCGCCTTCCGGCGTGTGGATATCGTTGGCGAAGGACACCAGCGTCTCGTTGTAGCCGTCGTTATACTGGATGGCGATCTCCGCCGTGCTGTCGCCCTTGGCGCCGGAGAGATAGATGACCTCCTCATGGAGTGGGGTCTTGTTCCGGTTGATGAAGGTGACAAACTCCCGGATGCCGCCCTCATAGCACATGGCCTCGGACTTTTCTCTGCCCGGCCGGGCGTCGCTGATAGTGATCCGCAGACCAGCGTTCAGGAACGCCTGCTCCCGCATACGGGTGTGCAGCGTCTCATAGTCGTACTCCAGCGTGTCGAACATCTCCGGGTCCGGCTTAAAGGTCACGGTGGTGCCGGTATGGTCCGTCTCGCCGATGACCTTCATCTCCTGGGTGATATTGCCCCGGGAGAATTTCATCTCATAGATTTTGCCGTCCTTGTGTACCTGCACCGTCAGCCACTCGCTCAGAGCGTTCACCACGGACGCGCCCACGCCGTGCAGGCCGCCGGAGACCTTATAGCCTCCGCCGCCGAACTTGCCGCCGGCGTGCAGCACGGTGAACACCACCTCCAGGGCGGGCCGGCCCGTCTGGGCCTGGATATCCACGGGAATACCACGGCCGTTATCGGTGACGGTGATGGTGTCACCCTCGTTGATGGTCACGGTAATGTCCGTGCAGTAGCCGGCCAGCGCCTCGTCGATGGCGTTGTCCACGATCTCATATACCAGGTGGTGCAGACCGCTGGCGCTGGTAGAACCGATATACATACCCGGCCGCTTCCGCACAGCCTCCAGCCCCTCCAGTACCTGTATTTCTGATGCGTTATATTCCGTATCCACCACGGTCTTTTCCAGTTCTGCCATGTACTACTCTCCTTTTCCTTGGACCCGCTTGCCCAGCGTCCGGGAATTGATCTGCGACAGATACACGATCTGCCGGTGATAGGGATGATCACACACCACGAAGGACCGCGGTATGTCCTCGCAGGCACTCTGTACCACACCCTCCTGCTCGGCTCCCTGTAAAAACTCTCTCGTTTTTTTTGAGGTAGAGGTGTTATCCAGGTCAAAGATACCGATGACCCGCCGGTCCTCTACCATCACGTTCATACCGATGTGCAGATACGCCATCACAGTACCTCCCCGCCCCGCACATGGAACACCCTGCCGCTGAGCAGCGTGTCCAGCCGGTCGTTTTCACAGCAGGTGATAAACACCTGCCCGCCGCTGATGCGATTCAGTACGTATTCCTGCCGCCGGGGGTCCAGCTCGCTGAGCACATCGTCCAACAGCATTACCGGATACTCCCCCATGGCGTTTTTGTGTATCTCGCGTTCCGCCAGCTTCAGGCTCAGTGCCGCCGTCCGTACCTGCCCCTGCGAGCAGAACTGCCGCGCGCTGCGCCCGTTGACCAGCACCTCGATATCGTCCTTGTGGGCGCCGGAGAGACACAGCTTCGACGCACGCTCCGCCGCCTGATGGCTCTCCATATGTGCCGCCAGCGCCGCGTAGATATCTGCCTGACTGCCCAGCGGGTCGGCGACGGTCCTGACGGTCTGGTACGTCAGGGTCAGCTCCTCCCTCTCGCCGCTGCACTCATAGTGCGCCTGCCGGGCATATTCCGCCAGCGCCGCACAGAACCGCGCCCGATAGCTTACCAGCACTGCGCCGCTGCGGCACAGGCCTTCGTTGAATTCCGGCAGCAGGTCCAAAAGCTCTGGCTTGTCCTCGCTGTCCCGCAGGATGCGGGTCTTGTGCTCATACAGCCGGCTGTGTTGAGCCAGCGCCTCAGCGTACCGCGGCCGCAGCTGGCACAGCGACAGGTCCATGAACCGCCGCCGTTCCGCCGCACCGGCCCGGATCAAAAACAGATCCTCCGGCGCAAAAAATACCGTATGCAGCACGTCGGACAGGGCGGCGCTGTTTTTGGCGGGCACACCGTTAACGGTCATTTTCCGCCGCTTTCCGCGGGAAAGCCGTATGTCCGTCACAAACTCCCGCTGCCGGGAAAAGATATTTCCCAACAGCGCGGCCTCCTGCATATCAAAGCCGATCAGCTCCTTGTCTCCGTGGGCGCGGGGACTTTTTCCACAGCTAAGATATACGATGGCCTCCAGCAGATTTGTTTTTCCTTGGGCGTTCTCTCCGTAAATAACGTTGCAGCTGGGGTCGAACGTCAGCGCCTGCGTGCCGTAGTTCCGCCAGCCCTGCAGGTGCAGGGCGTCAACTCTCATACGTCACCGTCAGCGTCTGCCCGTTGAAGGCCACCACGTCGCCGGGCCGGATCTTCTTGCCACGCATGGTGCACACCTCGCCGTTTACCGTCACGTCACCCTCCTGGATGACGAGTTTGGCCTCGCCGCCGGTCTCTACCGCCGCGGCAAACTTCAGCAGATCCTGCAATTTGATATATTCCGTTGTGATGGTGATAGTCTCCATAATAATGAACCTCGTTCATAGATATAATATGCCGTTTTTTTCTTCAATAAAAAGCGCGCACATTTCGATAAAGATGCAGCTCCTGCGTTCTGCCGATGGCAAACCAACGACGGCGTACCGGGTGTATGTCGAGGAGGTGTAACGGTGGCAGGGCACAAGAGATGTACCTTTATTGCGCCTTCAGGCGCACCGGCAGCACCATATAAAGAAAGTTGTCACTGTCATCTAAGGGCGTGATAATACAGGGCGAAATACCGGTGTTCAGCTGCATTTTCACCGTGTCCGCCGGGGCATAGCGCAGGGCGTCCATGAGATAGCGGTTGTTGAAGCCGATCTCCAGCTCCTGTCCGTCGCCGCGGACGGGGCAGATATCCCGGGCTTCGCCGTTTCCGGTCCGGGCGGACATATACACCCGGTCCTGGCTGAACAGGCAGCGTACCGGACTTTTCAGCTTCTCGCTGATGACCACGCTGACGCGGTCCAGGCTTTCGATCATCGTTTTGTTGTCCACCTCGATGCAGATGGGGTTGGTGGTAGGTATGGCATTCTTGTAGTCCAGGAATTCACCCTCCAACCGGCGGCATATCAGCTGGGTAGCCCCGGCCTCGAACATCAGATGGCGCTTGCCCTGGGTCACCGTCACCATGTCGTCGGTGTCGGCGCATATTTTCTCCACCTCATTCAGGGCGGCGCCGGGGGCCACGAACTTGAAGGCCCCGCCGTCGATGTGCTCCAACGGCTCGCGGCGCAGCGCCAGACGGAAGCCGTCCACCGCCACCATGGTCAGTCCCTTGTCATTGATCTCAAACAGGGCGCCGGTGTGGATGGGACGGGCCTCGTTGACGGAAACAGCAAAGCTGGTCTGGTTGATCATGGCCTTCAGCGTCCGCTGCTCCAGTGTGACGGAGAACTGGTCGTCCACCTCCGGCAGCTCCGGATAGTCGTCGGCGCTTAGGCCGGGAAGCTCGAAGCTGGCATCGCCGCAGTTCAGCTTCACGTTGAACTTGTCGTCTGCCTCAAAGGTCACCATATCATCCGGCAGGCGGCGGATCATCTCGCCGAACAGTCTGGCGTTCAGCACGATGTGCCCTGCCTCGGACACTGCGGCCTCTACCGTGGTGCGTATGCCGGTCTGCATATTATAGCCGGACAGCCGCAGTCCCTCGCCGCACTCCAGCAGGATACCCTCCAGCGCCGGGATGGAGCTTTTAGCCGCTACCGCCCGGGACACCGCGGCCACCGCCTGTTGTACCAGTGCCTTTTCACAGGAAAATCTCACCATATCCGTCGTTCCTCGCTTTCCGAAAGTCATTGCCGCCTGCGCTGTCTGAAAGATCAGCCCTACGCAAAAAAGCGGTTCTATTTTTCTAAATCAAATCATAAACTAATCTTTTATTTCAGTAGTCTTATTAGTAGGGAAATTTTATGTGGACATCCATGTTTATCCCGCGCAGTTATCGGCTTTTTTATAGACATACTTTTATGGAAAACACTCCGGGTTTCCCACAGTTGTATGTGTGATGCAGATGTTACACAGATTTTCCACGTGGATTACACAGGAAATGGGGAAAACCTTGCCCTTTCGTTCCCTCTCCCCCAGCACCCGCGTTTTTCACTTTTTGCTGTTGATGTTGGTGGTGATCTCCTTCACCTTTTCAGCAAAGGCGGGGTCGGAGCGCATTGTGCTCTCCACCTTGTCCAGAGAGTGCAGAATAGTGGAGTGGTCCCTGTCGCCGAACTCCTTGCCGATGTCGTTCAGGCTCATGGAGGTCATACGGCGGATGAGGTACATGGCGATCTGCCGCGCGGCCACCACATCTCGGCTACGGCTTTGTCCCCGCAGCGTCTCCTCGTCCACATGGAAGTAGCTGCATATGTATCCCACGATAATGGCAGGGGTGGGGGCAAAGTCGTTGCTCTTCTTCAGCATATCACGGATGGCCCGGCTGACGGTCTCCTCGTTGACCTGGTCGTCCAGCAGATCCCGATAGGCCAGTATCTTGTTCAGCGTGCCCTCGATCTGCCGCACGTTGGAGGTGATGTTCTCCGCGATGTAGTCCGTCACCTCGTTGGGCAGCTTCACGCCCAGCATGGCAGCCTTATTCTGCACGATGGCGAACCGTGTTTCAAAGTCCGGCGGTGCCACATCCACCATCAGGCCCCACTCGAACCGGGTCCGCAGCCGGTCCTCCAGCTGAGTGATCTCTTTTGGGGGACGGTCCGATGTCAGCACGATCTGCCGGCCGGACTCATACAGGGTGTTGAAGGTATGAAAGAACTCCTCCTGGGTCTGTATCTTGCCGGCGATGAATTGGATATCGTCCATCAGCAGGATATCCGTCTGCCGGTACTTTTCCCGGAACTCCGCATTGCGGTTCTCCCGGATGGAGGCAATCAGCTCATTGGTGAAGTCATCGCCCTTCACATAGACGATCCGTGCCTCTGGCCGCTTTTTACGCAGGGCGTTGGCGATAGCGTACAGCAGGTGCGTCTTGCCCAGTCCGCTGTCACCGTAGATAAACAGCGGATTGTAGTTCTCTCCGGGCTTCTCGGTCACCGCCTTGGCGGCGGCAAAGGCCAGCTTGTTCTGGGGTCCCACCACATACGTCTCAAAGGTGAAGGCCTCCGACTCTGACAGATCACCCGGCCTGTCCGGCGCCACACCGTGGTAAGCCGCCAGCTGCTGATCGTCCAGAATTTTTACCTCCAGGTCCGTGGAGAACAGGTCCCGCAGCGCCGCCTTGATATGGGGCAGGAACCTGGCCTCGATGGTGCTTTTTTTAAAGGTATTGCTGCAATGGAGCACGAAGGCCGAGTCCTCCATCGTTACCACCGTTACCTCGTCGAACCAGGTGTTGATGGTGGTTTCGGACAGCTCATGGCTCAGCCGCTTGAGCACGCTGTCCCACAGGTCTTTCATGGAATTCAAGCAAAAGCTCCCCTTTCGGCGGAGGCTGTCTGTTTTCCTCCGCGGTAAAATGGCGGGGGGTATACCGCCGCAAAATATCCCACTACATTATAGCAGAAAACACGCCGGAAGTCTACACCTATTCTAAATATAAACTGCCGGCTTTTTCCCTGTTTTTCCCGCAAAAACGGGCGCTTGTGGGTAAATTTTTGTTGACAGTGCCCCCCTGTATCTGTATAATATACTCCGCGTGGTTGCACGCAGATGTGCAACAGGCGTGGAAATGTTTACTGCGGCGGTGAATATCTCACCGCTGTCGAGTAAGCGCGGGGCCTTGTTGTCCCGCCGGATAATCTTAAAAATGGAGGTGTCATGCAATGTTCCGTACCTATCAGCCCAAGAAGCGTCAGCGCTCCAAGGAGCACGGCTTCCGCAAGAGAATGGCCACCCGCAACGGCCGCAAGGTTCTGGCCCGTCGTCGTGCCAAGGGTCGTGCCCGTCTGACCCATTGAGGTCACGGAAGGTGCATCGCACATACAGATAAGCCCTGAGGGACGGAGGATCGAGATCCCCGTCCCTATCGGTGTATCTGGCGAGGCAAAACCAGTATAGCGAGGGAACACATGGACGCAAGAGTAACGGTGAAGCAAAACAGCGACTTCCGCCGCATCTACCGCAGGGGCCGGTCTGCCGTCTCCGGCGGCGTGGTGGTCTACTGCCTGAAGAACAGACAGGGAATGAGCCGCCTGGGCGTCACCGTCTCCACCAAGCTGGGCCACGCCGTGGTCCGCAACCGTGTCCGCCGCCGGTTTCGTGAGCTCTATCGCCTGCACAGGGCCGATATGCTCCCCGGCTGGGATATTATCATGGTGGGCCGTGTCCGTGCCGCCGAGCTGCCCTATCATAAGCTGGAAAAGCAATACCTCCGCTGCCTTGCAGAGCTGGGATTGCTGCGGGAGGATGTATGAAAAAGTTCCTTCTCTCCGCTATCCGCTTTTATCGCCGGGCCGTCTCGCCCCTGTTCCCGCCCCGCTGCCGCTATATCCCCACCTGCTCGCAGTACGCCCTTGAGGCGGTCGAGAAATACGGTGCGGCCAAGGGCGGCTGGCTGGCCTTCAAGCGTCTTATGCGGTGCCATCCCTTCCACCATCACAAGGGCGGCTGGTATGATCCGGTGCCCTGAACCCACCCCCTCAAAAAACTACGGAGGAATAAAAGCCTATGTTCGCACAACTCGGCTACTACATCTGTGTGCCGTTCGCGTGGCTCACCCGCCTGTTCTATACCTGGACGGGCTCTTACGGCGTCGCTCTGATCCTCTTCACCCTGATCGTCAAGCTGGTGCTGCTGCCCTTCCAGCTCAAGAGCAAGAAGAGTATGCTCCGCATGGGCCGCATGAACAGCAAGGTGCAGGAGATCCAGAAGAAATACGCCAATAACAAGGAGAGGCAGCAGCAGGAGATCGCGGACCTCTATGCCCGCGAGGGTGTCAACCCCATGTCCGGGTGCCTGTGGTCCTTCCTGCCCTTCCCCATCCTGATCGCCCTGTACTACATCATCCGCACACCTCTGCGCTACTTCATGTCCCTGTCCAACGAGGTCATCGCTAAGATCACCGAGCTGGCGGTGTCCCTGGGATATGTGTCCGGCGCCAGTGGTCAGGCCTCTGCTTATGACCAGATCTATCTGGCCAAGTTCATCCACGATAACTGGTCCAGCTTCGAGGGCAAATTCGATGGTCTTATCGACCTGAACTACAATTTCCTCAGCATGGACCTGTCCGCCGTGCCCAAGGATCTGTTCAGCCAGTTCCCCTCCGGCGGCTGGCCCGTCATCGGCATCATGCTCATGCCGCTGATCTCCGCCGCGCTGCAGTTCCTGATGACCCGCATCTCCATGAAGACCAACGGCAACAGCAACATGAACGGCTCCTCCAAGGCGATGCTCTATATGATGCCCCTGATGACGGTGTGGATGGGTTATATCCTCCCCGCCGCCCTGTGCGTCTACTGGATCGCCAACGCCGCCTTCTCCTGCATTCAGGAGCAGGTGCTGAACAAGCACTTCTCTAAGGTGCTGGACCGCGAGGAGACCGACAAGGAGCGCCAGAAGCGCGAGGCCCGCTACGCTAAAATGCAGGCTGCCCGTGAGAATTACAACCGTCAGCTGGAGCAGCAGGCCCAGTCCAAGGGAGGCAAGAAGCCCCAGCCCCAGCCCAAAAAGAAAAAGACCGGCGAGAGCACCACGGAAGCCGGCAAGGTGGGCAATCGTCCCTACGCACGGGGCCGCGCCTACCGCGAGGAACACTACGACGAATAAGGAGTTTTGTCTATGAGTTATATCGACGTAACGGGCAAGACTGAGGACGAGGCGCTGCGTAAAGGCCTTGAGCAGCTGGGCATGGACCGCGATGACGTGTCTGTCTCCATTCTGGAGCGTGCCAAGACCGGCTTCCTGGGCATCGGCGCCACCCCCGCCCGTATCCGTATCACCTATGGTCCCGAGGAGGCAGACGTTGCCGCCCCCGCCGAGGTGAAGATCATCCCCGAGACCCCTGCCGCCCCCAAAGCGGAGCCCAAGCCCGCCATCCCCGCTAAGCCGGCGGCGCCAAAGGCTGACAAGCCCCGTCAGGACCGTCAGAGCCGTCCCGACCGCAGCGACCGTCCCCGTCCCGAGAAGAAGGAGCGTCCTGCCCCTGTGGCCCCGGCCATCGATCTGCCCGAGTGTGACGACGATAACGCCAAGCGTATCATCGCCTTCGTCTCCGGTCTGCTCCAGCATATGGACAGCGCCGCCGAGGTCAAGGTCTACGAGGTGGAGAAGGGCCGCTACAAGGTCATTCTGGTGGGCGAGCGTCTGGGTCAGCTGATCGGCCATCGCGGCGAGACGCTGGATGCCATCCAGCAGCTGACCAATTATGCCATCAACACCGGCAGCGACAGCAAGCGTGTCCGCGTCCAGATGGATGCCGAGAACTACCGTGCCCGCCGTGAGCAGAGTCTGGAGAGCCTGGCCCGCAAGGTGGCGACCAAGGTACAGAAGTACCGCCGCAGTGTGACCCTGGAGCCCATGAATGCCTACGAGCGCCATGTGATCCACGCCGCCCTGCAGGATGTCCCCGGTGTCACCACTTACTCCGTGGGCACTGAGCCAAACCGCCGCGTGGTGGTCTCCTATGACCGCGCCCAGGCCCGATAACAGCAAAAAAAGAAAGCCCGAAAGGGCTTTCTTTTTTTGCGTTTATACGCCTGTTCCGTCAAAGGCCGGCGTGTAGGCCTCCTCGGCGGAGGTCCGTTCCTGCACGAAGCCGTCCTCAATGCCGCAGTTCCGCATATAGGTCACTGCCGCCCGGTACTCCGCCGCCGTCACCCGCCGCGCCAGTCGGCCCGTCATGCCAGCCGGCGGCGTATACTGGCTCATCAGCGATACCGCCACGTCACCGGGCGCGAAGGTCTCTGCGATCCAGTCCAGCACTTGCCGGGTGTTGTTCAGATACCCCGGCAGTACCAGGTGCCGCAGGATCACACCCTGTTTCATCAGTCCGTTCTCGTCGTACACCGGCCGTCCCACCTGACGGAACATCTCCCGTATGGCTCCGCAGGCCGCGGGAAAGTAGTCCTCCGCCCCGGAGAGTGCCTTAGCCAGCGCGCCGTCGGCATATTTCAGGTCCGGTAGATATATGTCTACCTTTCCTTCCAGCTGCCGCAGCGTATCGACCTTTTCATACCCACCGCAGTTGTACACCACCGGTACCGGAAGCTTTGGCTCCAGGGCCGGCAGTATCCACGGCAGAAAGTGTGTGGGCGTCACCAGCTCGATGTTGTGTGCGCCCCGGGAAATCAGCTCGTCGAATATCTCCCGCAGCCGCGCCGTGGAGATATCCTTTCCCTGACCACCGGCGGAAATACTGCCATTCTGGCAGAAGCAGCACCGCAGGGTACAGCCGGAGAAAAACACCGTTCCTGCGCCATTTGTGCCGGAGATGGGCGGCTCCTCCCACCGGTGCAGCATGGCCCGTGCCACCCACAGTCCGGCGGGCATACCGCAGAATCCGCTGCCGTGCTCCGCAGTGCGCTCTGCCCCGCAGTTACGGGGACATAAGGTGCAGATCATATCTTGTGGATGTCAAAATCCGGACCCAGGTCGCCAGCCATCCAGTGGCGACGACACAGACCGATATACTTGTCGTTGGCACCCAGCACCACCTGTGCGCCCTCCTTTACCACATGGCCATTTTCGTCGAAACGGGCGTTAAAGGCCGCTTTTTTGCCGCACCAGCAGATGGTTTTGACCTCCTCCAGCTTGTCCGCCAGCACCAGCAGATGGTAGCTGCCGGGGAACAGATCGCCCTTGAAATCGGCGCGGAGACCGTAGCAGATGACGGGGATGCTGCAGTCATCGACGAGGTGGACGAGATAATAGACCTCATCTTTTGTCAGGAACTGGGCCTCGTCGATGATAATGCAGGCATAGGTCTGCAGTTCGGTTTCCGACATTTCGCGCATCTCATCGAAGTAGATGCAGGGGTGCTTCAGGCCGATGCGGGAATAGACCATATGGTCGCCGTCACGGGTGTCCAGACGGGGCTTTACCAGCAGCGTCTCCTGGCCGCGCTCCTCGTAGTTGAACCGCGCCATCAGCGCGTTGGCCGTCTTACTGGAGCCCATGGCGCCAAACTTAAAATACAACTGTGCCATCCCTGTTTCTCCTTTATTTGCATACGATTTTATTTATTTTCCAACTTTTTGAAGGCGGTGGGCATGGGGTAAAGGTCCCGGTCATCAGATGCCCAGACCCAGTCCGGAGGGCCGTCGCCAGCGACTGTTAAGCGAAATACCGTCATATTCCAGCGGAGATGGGTAAAGATATGCATGTCCGAAAAGCGCTTCTCCCAGGAAAGCGGCGTGAGTCTCCAGTCCCGAAGCTGTTGTGCCGCAAGGGTTTCCGTCAATTCACCCGCGGTGTTGGGAAACTCCCACAGGCCGGAGAGCAGGCCCGTTTCCGGGCGGCGGCGCAGGGCTGTGCGGCCATCGGGGGTGGTCAGCAGAAAGACCGTCAGGTCCTTTTCCGGCTTGGCGGTATTTTTTTCCCGCACCGGCAGCCGGGACTGAAGCCCCGCAGCCTTTGCGGCACAAAGGCTTGCGGCGGGACAGCTTTCGCAGTTGGGATTTTTTGGCAAGCAGACTGCGGCACCCAGGTCCATCATGGCCTGGTTAAAATCGCCGGGGCGGTCGGTGGGCATGACGGCCGCCAGCGCATCGCGGACGTGCTGGAGTGTCCGCGGGTCAAGGACGTTATCGCCGCAGGCGGTCAGCCGCGCCGCGATACGCAGTACGTTGCCGTCAACGGCAGGAACGGCTTTATTAAAGGCGATGGAGAGTATCGCGCCCGCCGTATAGTCGCCGATTCCGGGGAGCTGTATCAGGTCGCTGTACGTGTCAGGGAGACAGCCGCCGTATTGGTCCACCATGACGCGGGCGGAGCGCTGCAGGCTGCGGGCGCGGCTGTAATAGCCCAGGCCCTGCCACAGGGAGAGCAAGCGGTCTTCCGCTAACTCCGCCAGGGCGGGCACGTCCGGCGCGGCGGCCATAAACCGCTCAAAATAGGGAAGCACCGCCTGTACCCGCGTCTGCTGGAGCATGATCTCCGACACCCAGGTGCGATAAGGCGTAACGATATCTCGCCAAGGGAGAGAACGCTTTTCCCGGTCGTACCAGGGCAGCAGGACTGCCGGCAGAGAGGCCAGCGGGACCGGTATTTTTTGGGAGCTTTGGTTGCTGTTTTTGTTACTCTTGTTTGCCATTTATTTTCAAATGCTGTTGTCTGATCGTTACTTTTTGTTGCTCTGTGGTAAAGGTATATTAAAGCGGGAGGCGTAGTGGCAGCGGCGGCAGAGGGCCTCGGCGGGCTTACGGCAGTCAAAGCCGCGGCGGATGCGCTGGGCCCGGGGCGTGTTGAGAATGTAGTCCAGGCTCTGGTGGAAAATATTGCCCAGGGCCAGCCGGCCCTCGCTGTCCAGACAGCAGGGGATCACGGTGCCGTCGCACAGCACGCCCAGCTGGCGGCGCAGGCCGTAGCAGTACTGGGTGTCGTCGGGGCAGTCGTTGTTCTCGTCGCCGGGCCAGTAGAAGTGCTCGTCCTTCTGTATGTAGATGCGGGGGGCCAAGCGGCGGTTGTGGAGCATATCCTCGGGGAGGTGGGCGGTATTCTGCCCGGTGAGCTCGCCCAGGATGCGCTCGATCTCCGGGTTCAGGGCCTGGGGCATGCCGCTGTTCCACAGGCGCAGGGTGCAGTTGACCCCAGCGGCGGCCAGCTTCTGGCAGCTGCGGAGACAGCCGGTGACGTAGTCCTCCAGGGGCACGTTCAGGTGGTTGCCCTCGAAGGAATGGAGAGAGACGGCTACCTTATGCAGGGCGGGGCAGGCAAGCAGGATATCCAACTTTTTGGGCAGGAGCGTGCCGTTGGTGGTGATGCAGACACGGAAGTCCAGCTGGGCGCAGGTATCCAAAATTTTCCCCAGCTCCGGGTGGAGCAGCGGCTCGCCCATAACGTGGAGATAGATATACTGCGTGACGGCACGCAGCTTTTTGGCCGCCACCGCAAAGTCGTCGGTACGCATGGCCATCAGCGGCCGGTGGTGGCCGGCGCAGAAGTCGCAGTGGAGGTTGCAGAGGTTGGTGATCTCCACATAGGCACGCTGGATGTTCATGGCAGAGCCCCCTTGTCCTTATCGTGTCGGGCAGGCGTGCCCGCCCGCACTGTGCTATGGCAACATTGTATCACATCGCGAGGCGTTTGAATAGGGAAAGTTTGCCGGGACGGCAGGAGGCGCGTATAAAATGTTTGGTACGTTTGGGATGATGAAAACCATGTATTTTTGAGAAAAATACCGTGTTTTTATCATATAATAGTTGCAATTTCTTATAGAATGTGGTACGGTATACGCAGAACGAAGCCACGCCCGCGAGGCGAATAAAACGGAACATCAGGAGGTACGTCCATGAAATACCCGAAGACCGGCAGTGAGGTCTATGTGAGCCTGAACCTGTCCAACACCATGCTCACCGGCATCGGCAAGGGCACCATTACCCGGGAGGAGGTCTCCGCCAGCTATCTGAAGCGGCTGTTTGCCGAGCACGGCGTCATCGTGTCCGCCAAGCCGGAGCAGCGCCGTCTGCTGGAGATCGTCAACGAGCGCTGCGATCTGGAGCTGGAGATCCCCGAGCAGCTGAAGCTGTTTCAGCTGTCCGAGGAGCACCGCCGGCTGGTGGTGATCGAGGTCACCGGTCTGCGCCGGAAGAACGGCTCCCTGCTGCCGGAGTACACGGAGGAGGAGTTCAACGAGGCCACGTTTGCGTTCGTGAAGTACTACGTGCAGGGCACCCACTACGACACGCTGGTGGAGGAAAACAAGAAGCTGAAATTCGAGCTGGAGCAGGAGCTGGAGTGGCGGAACCGCACGGACAACTGATGAGATACAAAAAGAGACGGCGAAGGCCGTCTCTTTTTTTGCGCTTGCGCGGGGGGCGCTGCCCCGGCGGCGAGCAGGTGTTGCGCCTGCGGGCGCGGGATGGGGCGTTTCGTGC
>OLPR01001348.1_pt1 | contig 20245 bp, 20 predicted proteins | sample 1672761 | NCBI WGS metagenome assembly OLPR01 (sample SAMEA3136721, study PRJEB25190) | human gut metagenome | biome: human gut; feature: human-associated habitat; material: faeces | place: Austria | collected 2013 | reverse complement strand
ACCGCAGTCCGAAGCCCGCGCCCCGTAGGGGAGCGGGCCGCAGAGCGCTGTTCGCAGACGATGGCGGTCGATCTGGGGTTTTTCGACAGGCTGAGGGGAGGGGCTTCTTTTGCAATAGAAGCCCCTCCCCTGCAAAATCTCTCTTATTCCCCGATCATTTCCCGAAAACGTGCCTCGTCGATGACGGGAATGCCCAGCGCTTCGGCCTTGGCCAGCTTGCTGCCGGCCTTTTCCCCGGCCAGAACACAGGCCGTCTTTTTGCTGACGCTGCCGGAGGGCTTTCCGCCGTGAGCGGCGATCAGGGCTTCGGCCTCGTCCCGGCTCAGAGTGGGCAGGGTGCCCGTCACGACGATGGTCATGCCGTCCAGCGCATGGGACTGCACCGCGCTTTCGTAAACCGGGGAAACGCCCGCGTCCAGCAGCCGCTGAATCATCTGATTGTTCTCCGGGAAGCTGAAATATTCCGTGATGCTGGCGGCAACGATCTCCCCCACATCGGGAATGGCCGTCAGTTCCTCCTGCGAGGCGGCTTTCAGCGCGTCCAGCGAGCGGAAGCGATCTGCCAGATCCTTGGCGGTCTTGCGGCCCACGTTGGGAATGCCCAGCGCGAACAGGAACGCATCCAGCGCGCAATGGCGGCTCTTCTCGATGGCGGCAATCAGGTTCTCCGCCCGCTTCTGCTTGAAGCCGTCCAGCACCAGCAGATCGTTGGCGGTCAGGCTGTACAGGTCGGCGCAGTCCCGCAGGCCTAAACGGTCGTAGAGCAGCTCGGCCGTTTTATCGGAAAAGGTGTCGATGTCCATGGCGTTGCGGCTGGCGAAGTGGCTCAGCCGGGCGACGGCCTGCGGCTTGCAGGTCTTTCGGTTCATGCAGAACAGGTGCGCGCCCCGGCGTTCCAGCGGTTCGCCGCAGGCAGGGCAGACGGTGGGCGGCTCGATGGGCCGTTCGTCCGGCCCGGGCTCTCCCACCCGGCCCATGATCTCGGGAATCACATCGTTGGAGCGGCGAATCCAGACCTCGCAGCCAACGGCTACTTTCTTGCGCAGAATATCGTCGTAGTTGTTGAGCGTGGCGTTCTGCATGTCAACGACCCGCTGGAGATCGTCGGTATCAAGGAGACCCAGAACACGGTCTGCACCGGCATCGAGATGTTCCGTAAGCTGCTCGACGAGGCCCAGGCTGGCGACAACATCGGCTGCCTGCTCCGCGGCATCAAGCGCGAGGACATCGAGCGTGGCCAGGTTCTCTGCAAGCCGGGTTCGGTTACCCCGCATCAGGAGTTCGAGGGCCAGGTCTACATCCTTACCAAGGAAGAAGGCGGCCGTCACACCCCGTTCTTCGATGGCTATCGTCCGCAGTTCTACTTCCGCACCACCGACATCACCGGTGTTGCGCATCTGCCCGAGGGCACCGAGATGGTCATGCCTGGCGACAATGTCACCATTACCGCTGAGCTCATCCACCCGGTCGCCATGGAGGAAGGCCTCCGCTTCGCTATCCGCGAGGGTGGCCGCACTGTTGGTTCTGGTCGCGTGACCAAGATCATCAAGTAACTTAAGTTTGTAGTTGCTTATGTCGAGGGGATGCGATATAGTATCCCCTCGCTGTTCGAATTCATGTGTATGCGACAGCTTGCTAGAAGTGATTGGTAAAAGGAGTTATTAATGCGTACGTTGGTCACCCTGGCCTGCACTGAGTGCAAGCGCCGCAACTACACGACCAAGAAGAACAAGCAGAACAACCCCGACCGCCTCGAGTTTAACAAGTATTGCAAGTGGTGCGGTAAGCACACTGTGCATCGCGAAACTCGTTAGAGGATCGGTCTAGAATCAGGTACAGGCCAGTAGCTCCAATTGGTAGAGCGGCGGTCTCCAAAACCGTTTGTTGGGGGTTCGAGTCCCTCCTGGCCTGCCAGCTTGTCGTATGCGAGCAGCCTTGAAAGGCTGCTTGTTTGGCGTTTAGAAGGAATGATATATTCCCGAATAAAGGAAGCACATGGCAAAGAAATCTAAGACTCAACGAGCGAAGGCTTCCGCTGCTCGTGCCCAGCGCAAGCAGGCGCGCGAGGAGCTCGGAAACGAATCGCCAGCCTCTGAGAATGTGAAAGAGGTCGCCGAGGAGAAGCCGAAGCGTTCTTTGTTTAAAAAGGATACGGATTCAAAGGAAACCGCTGAGAAATCGGCGGCTAAAGCTGTCTCCAAGGACAAAAAGGACGCGAAGCCCAAAAAGAAGCGTTTCCAGTTCTTCCGCGATGTGAAGGCTGAAATGAAGCGCGTTACGTGGCCGACGAAGCAGGATGTTGCGCGTTGGAGCGTCGTTGTTGTCTGCGCTTTGATTTTCTTCGGTGTCTACGTTGCTGTTCTCGACAACTTGATTGCCACGCCATTGCTCGTCTTTGTCTCGGGGCTGGGAGCTTAAGTCATGTCGAAGAAGTGGTATGTGCTGCACACGTATTCTGGCTATGAAAATAAGGTCAAGACCAATCTTGAGATTCGTGTCGAGACCATGGGGCTTGAGAACAACGTGTTCGCAATTGAGATCCCCACGGAGATGGTGACTGAGATCAAAGAGGGCGGTCGCCGTGTGGAAAGCGAGAAGAAGGTTTTCCCCGGCTATGTTCTCGTCCGTATGGAGCTCGACGACCGTAGCTGGGCTGCGGTTCGCAACACCCCTGGTGTTACGGGTTTTGTCGGTAGTGATGGTAAGCCCGCTCCGCTCACGCGCGATGAGTACAACAAGATCATGAAGCGCACGAGCCATGAGGCTCCGAAGAAGACTTCCACCACGTTGGAAGTGGGTCAGACTATCAAGGTGGTTTCCGGTCCTCTGGCCGAGTTTGATGGTGTTATCTCCGAGGTTGCGCCTGAATCCGGCAAGGTGAAGGTCATGGTATCCATCTTTGGTCGCGAAACGCCGGTCGAACTTTCCTTCGATCAGGTCGCTCGCATTTAAGTTGAGTGCACTAGCGTATGCGTCGGTGCCCGCGTGGACCGGGGCTTCTCACCGTGTATATGCTTTGCGATAGAGAGTAACCAGTAAGCGATTCATCTGAAAGGTAGTACAGATGGCTGAAAAGAAGCAAACCGGCTTCGTCAAGCTGCAAATTCCGGCTGGCGCTGCCAACCCGGCTCCGCCGGTAGGCCCTGCTCTTGGTGCGCAGGGCGTCAACATCATGCAGTTCTGCCAGGCGTTCAACGCTCAGACGCAGGACCAGTCCGGCACCATCATCCCTGTTGAGATTACGGTTTACGAGGACAAGTCCTTCACCTTCGTGTGCAAGACTCCGCCCGCGGCCGTGCTCATCAAGGAGAAGCTCGGCATTAAGAGCGGCTCTGGCATCCCCCAGCTGAAGACTGTCGGCACGCTGACCGACGCTCAGCTCACGGAGATTGCGGAGATCAAGCTCCCCGACCTGAACGCCAACGATATTGATGCCGCGAAGGAAATCATTGCCGGCACCGCTCGTTCCATGGGCGTTCGTATCGAGGGCCGCGAGATGAAGATCAAGTACGTTCCTTCTCGCAAGGTCGCCGCAATGCTCCAGGGCAATGCCTAATCGCACCTACCTGTTTGTTTAAGTGGAAGAGCTAACAACTCGCCAATACCACGAAAGGATTTAAAGAATGGCTAAGAAATCCAAGGCTTATCGCGAGGCAATCGCGAAGGTTCCTTCCGAGGCCGTGGCCCCGCTTGAGGCTATGAAGCTCGTCAAGGAGCTCGCCACCAAGAAGTTCGACGAGACCGTGGAAGTTCACTTCCGTCTCGGCATCGACACCCGCCAGGCTGACCAGCAGCTCCGCGGCACGGTGTCCCTGCCCAATGGCTCTGGCAAGACTGTTCGCGTTGCCGTGTTCGCCGAAGGCGCCATGGCTGAGGCTGCCAAGGAAGCTGGCGCCGACATCGTGGGCACCGAGGAGCTCACCCAGCAGATCCAGGCTGGCGAGTTCAACTTCGACGCCGCTGTGGCTACTCCGGACCAGATGGGCAAGGTTGGCCGTCTCGGTAAGATTCTCGGCCCCCGCGGTCTCATGCCGAACCCCAAGCTCGGCACGGTGACCACCGATGTTGCCAAGGCTATCAAGGAGCTCAAGGGCGGCCGCGTTGAGTATCGCGCCGACCGTTACGGTATCGCTCATGTTGTCCTCGGCAAGGCCAGCTTCACTGCTGAGCAGCTTGCTGAGAACTACGGCACCGTTTACGACGAGGTTCTTCGCATGAAGCCGGCTGCTGCCAAGGGCAAGTATGTGAAGTCCATCTCCGTCTCCTCTACGATGGGCCCGGGCGTTGCGGTTGATTCTTCCGTGACCCGTGCGTACACCGAAGCTGCTGAATAGCTTATTAGGCTACTCAATCTATCGATAGAAGAGCGTGGCATTCGTGCTGCGCTCTTTTTGTTTTTGAAGGCTATACTGCTTGTAGCCGAACGAAAGGGAAGTTATCGATGAGAGCTAATGCTGTGATCTTGAAGTCTCCTGACGAAATCGACGCGATGCGCGAGGCGGGGCGCCTTTCTGCGAAGGTGCTTCGAATCCTGGGCGAGCATGCGAAGCCAGGTGTTTCGACGCTTGAGCTTGACGAGCTTGCGGAGGAGACCATCCGCTCTGAAGGGGGTATCCCTGCTTTCAAGGGATACGGTGGATTCACTGGTTCGATTTGCGCCTCGATCAATGATCAGATTATCCACGGCATTCCTTCCGCGAAAGCGATTCTTCGCGATGGGGATATCCTTTCGATCGACACGGGCGCCACGGTTGACGGATGGGTTGGCGATAACGCGTGGACCTTCCCAATCGGCAAGGTCAGTGAAGAAAAGAAGAAACTGTTGCGCGTGACTGAGAAATGCATGTGGGCTGGTCTCGATGCTGCTCGCGCAGGCAATCATCTAGGTGATATTGGTCATGCCATTCAAAGTATTGCCGAGGGGGCGGGCTTTAGCGTTGTGCGCGATTACGGAGGCCATGGCATTGGTCGCGATATGCATGAGAGCCCGCATATTCCCAACCATGGGTTTCGTCATTGGGGTCTCACGTTGCGTGTAGGCATGGTCCTTGCTATCGAGCCGATGATTAACGCGGGGACGCATAAATTCGTTACCATGCCTGACGGATGGCTTGTCTGTACCAAGGACGGTAAACCATCGGCTCATTTCGAGAAGACTGTGGCCATCACCGAGGACGGCCCCGTCGTTCTCACGACTGAGCCCGATTTCAAGCGGCCAGTCTCGACTGAGAGTGAATAGCTACTTCAGCTGCTTGCCTTTTGTATCCCAATAGAATTTTTTGAACTTGCGTATTTGGTTCATGAACATGATCTTCGCCCAGAGGTTGTGGGACGCGGTGTCAGGCGCATAGTGCAGTGGATAGGACTCCTTGTTCACGCGCAGGCGCCCGAGCGCTTCGGCGAGACGCGACTTGTTCTCCATCGAGCGCTTCAGGACGTATGCAGGTACGCAGCAGTAGACGAACGGATCGTAGGCCTCGTGGTAGGGAATGTCCTCGCCGAGAACGAACTGCTGAACCATGAGCTCGACGAAGTTCTGCCCGCCAAGGCTCATGTAATAGGTGTTGCGGCCGCAGCGCGTGTTCACCTCGAAGAAGCGGAACGATCCGTCGCGCTCATCGAGCTTGATATCGAAGTTGGCCATACCGCAGTACCCGACGCGCTTCACGAATCGCTTTGCGCACTCAACAATGGCGTCCTCTCTTTCGCCAAGAATGCACAGCGGGTTGCCGATAGCCGTCGGGTCATGGTCTTGCAGGCATACGACGCCGCCCGACACGCAGCGAACCTCGCCTTCCGCATTCGAGAAGGTCGTCAGCGTGCGAATCGCATCATCGCTACCGGGGATGAAGTCTTGGAGCACCATGAGGTTGTTGTAGCTCGATTCGCGTAGGGATTTCCAAACCTCGGCCATCTCGGCAGCATCTTCAATTTCGTAAATCTTGCGCCATCCACGCACCGTCGGCTCGGCGTCCTGGAACTGTGCCGAGTTCGACGGCTTCGCAATGAGAGGAAACGGAAGCTCGTCAAGCGGAAGCTCGTCGGGGCCGGCATCGCTGCAGTCGAAGTACCAAGTCTTGGGGTACGGGATGTCAAGCTCCTCGCACAGTTCGTAGAAGCGGCGCTTCTGCGTGATGTCGTCGAGCAAGTCGAAATCGATGTAGGGGACGACGATGCCTGCGGCCTCAAGGCGGGGTTTCGCCTCGGAGAGCATGCGCGCGTGGCAATCGTCACAGCCGAACACCATCGGGACAATGTTGGGGTTCTCGTGAGCGAATTCGGCGGCGATGCCCTCGAGCGTCGCATAGAGTACTTCCGCGTCGTGCACGTCGGGGATGAGGCGATAATCGGTGAAACGGCTTGTCGAGAGCATCTTGATGTCGGCGGCGGCAAGCACGATGGTCTGTTCGATGCCGAATGCCCGGTTGAGCTCGCGCACGTAGCTGTAAGCGAGGATGTCGCCTCCCACGACGATGGGCTTGAGCAGCTTCCCGACTTCTTCTTTGTGCGCGATACGAGGTTTCAAGTTGGTCATGACGTTCCTTTTCATAGTGAGCATGCGCTAACGGCGGCGCAGCTTGCGGAAAACCTTCCCGGCGATGTTGGTGATGAACGACGCTTCGGGGATGTGCAGCTTATGGGCAAGGCCAAAGGTCACGATAAGGCTTACAAGCCCACCGGCGACGATGTAGCCGAATGCTTGGATAAGGGACCCGGAAAGCGGGCCTGCGAAGGTTTCGAGCGCGGTCAAGGTTCCAAAGCCGCAGAGCGCGCCGATGCCGCCGAGCAGAAGGCCGGCGAATGAGGCGCCGAAGATCTTCCGTGCGCCCACATGCCCGAGGTGCACCCTCAGGTAGATGAACATCGCCATGTCTCCCACCACGTAAAACGCAATCGAGGCGAGTGCTATGGACTCGATGGTTGCAGGATTCGGGTCCCCGTTGTAGGTCGTCCATGCCCAAAAGGCCGTAAGCGCGACCTGCACGATGCCCGCGAGGAAGTTCAGCGCCGCGTAAACACCCATTTTGCGCAGGCTCGAGAAAACTTTCTGCAGATAGGAACTGACGCCGTAGAACGGCAGTGCAAAGGCGAGCACCACGAGGTAGCTCGAGATGGACTGGATGTTCTCCATCGTGAAGGCGCCGACATGGTAGAGCGTGACGAGCGGGACAGAGAACACGGCGAGATAGAGCGCGAAGGGTACGAGCAGGAACATGATCTGCGCCGTGCCGTTCGTGATGGCCGATACGACGCCCTTCATGTCGCCTTCCGCCTTCATTTCCGAAAGCTCGGTGAACATGGCGGTCGTGATGGGGATGGCTAGGAAGGAGTAGGGCAGCGTGTACCACAAGCGGGAGTATGCGAGGATCGAGGGGCCGTCGACGGCAAAGCAATAGGAGGCCGCGTTCATGACCGACACGGTCGCGAACGAGATGATCATCACGAGGAACGTCGGCCCGCCGATGGCAAGGGTGTCGCGAAGTGCGGGGTCGTGAAGGTCGATGCGGGGGCGCAGGCGGATGCCGTTTCGCTTGAGCGCGGGGAGCTGAATGGCCATCTGCACGAAGACGCCGAGCGGGTTGCCGATGGCGATGACGAAGAGCGCGACGTCGGAGTTTATGGGCGCGATTGCGGCATACATGAGGAAGGTTGCGATGACGATGACGTTGTTCGCCACCGGAGCGATCGAGGACCACAGATAGTCGCGGTTTGCGTTCAGAAGGCCCGACACGATCGACGAGGCGCCATAGAAGACGAGCTGAATGGCGAAGTACTGGAAGAAAAATGTCGCAAGCGCGCTCGACGATTGGTCGGAGTAGAACGTCTGTGTATAGATGACCTGGGCGGGGAAGATCATGCAGAGGATAGACAGCACGCCGAGGAAGATAGTTACGAGCGTGAGCAGGTTCGACGCGTAGGCGTTGCCCGCCCCGGTCCCCGATTTCTTCTTGACCGAGATATAGACCGGGAGAAACGCCGTGACGAGCATGCCGCCCATGACGAGCTCATAGAGCATGTTCGGCAGATTGTTCGCAACCTGATAGGAGCTCGAGAGGAACGACGAGCCGAGCGCGAAGGCCATCGCCCATGTTCTCAAGAACCCGGTAATGCGGGAGAAGAGTACGCAGACGCTCATGAGCGCCGCCGACGCGCCGACGGAAGATGCCTTGCTTTCGGGCTCTTCGCCGACGATGGTGACATCGGGCGCAGGCGCGGGGGTGCGTACGGCACTGCCCGTTTTGACGCGCGCTTGGGTGGGCGCGTTCGTGCGGGCGCCCGACGATGCGGCAAGCGTCTTGTCGACGCCTGCGTGTTTGCTCACGATGGGAATCGCCGAGGTTTCGCCTGGGGCCGCACTGCGCATGAGGGCCTGTCGCTCGCGACGGGCGTCGAGTTCGGCCGCCTTATCGGTGCCGGCGTGCTTGCCTATGACGGGGATGCGGCCAGTCTCGCCTGCTTCCCAGGTGCGAGGCTGTACGGATGGCGTCTCGTTTGCACGGTGGGCGCTGTTTTGCTCAGGGGCGCGCCTATGTTGAGCTCGTGCGAGCTTGTCTGACATGCAAACGACCAATTCTCTTCGGATATAATCATCTCATCTTAGCAAACACAACGAAAGCGCTCTCATGAACCTGCTCATCGTACGCAATAACTCCAATTCGCAAGCGATAGATGCATCGCTGCTTTTAGCCACTTACCTGGGAACACAGGGAATCGGTTACGCGATATTCGATTCGTCCGACCTCGAGGGGCTCGATCCCAATCCTCTCGTTTCACAGCAGCTTGCCCGCGGCGTCGATCTGGCGGTCGTCCTCGGCGGGGACGGAACGATCCTGCGCACGGCGCGAGTCATCGGCACTTCGGGTGTCCCGATTTTGGGAATCAACTTTGGAAGACTGGGCTTTCTCGCGAACGAGAGCGACGACGGTGTGGTCGCTATCGTGGCGGCGGCGCTCGCGGGAGAGACGGTGAGCGAGCGGCGCAGCAATCTGCGCGTCGACATCGTCTGCGAAGGGGAGGCCGACCCGTGGGCGTCAAGCGATGCGGACGGGCCGTTTTGCATATCGCCTCACGAGAAGGTTTCTGCCTGGTTCGACGAAGAGGAAGATGCGGGTGTGGGCCTCTCGGCTGAGGACGCCCCAGGCCATACCTTTTTCGCGCTGAATGAGGCGGCGGTGACGCGCGGTGCGAACGGGCGCATCATCGATTTCTCGCTTTCCATCTCCGATGTTCCTATCGCGGACATGCGCGGCGACGGGCTTGTAGTTGCTACGGCGACGGGCTCGACCGCCTATGCGCTCTCCGTCGGCGGGCCGCTTGTGGCACCCGGCTTCAACGGGCTGATCGCCGTGCCGATAGCCCCGCACTCGCTTCGCGCCCGCGCGATGCTCACCTCGGAAAACGATGTGGTGGAAATGGATTTGTCGCAGAATGCGGCAGGGCGGGAGGCGACGCTGTTCATCGACGGCGACATGGCAAAGCTCCCGTCGCCCATCAAGCACATGTACGTGCGCCGCGGCGTCGAGCCGACGACGCTTTTGCGCTACAAGGGCGAGAATTTCTATGAATACGCGTCCTCGGTGTTCTTCTAGGGGCGGCGTCGCTGTCGAGAGGGCGGAAATGAAGCTTCGAGTGCCGAGAGCCTCCTCTTGCAGAAAGGGCGGTGCCTGCTTCGGAATAGGCACTGCCCTCGAATGGTTTTACTGCTCGAGCACCCCATGGCGCTCGTAGCGGGCAACCTGCTCGGGTTTGTTGTTCGCGCCCACGAGCACGACGCGCGGCGGGTTTGCGTCCGCCTCCTGCTCGGTCATCATCGCGTAGCACATGATGATGATCTTGTCGCCGACCGAGACGCAGCGTGCGGCAGCGCCGTTCAGGCAAATGGTGCCGCTGTCGCGCTCACCTGCGATGACGTAGGTCTCGAAGCGCGCGCCGTTGTTCACGTCGACGATCGCCACCTTCTCGTACTCGCGGATACCGGCCGCCTCCATGAGAGCCTCGTCAACGGTGATCGAGCCGACGTAGTTGAGCTCGGCCTGCGTGACCGTCGCGCGGTGAATCTTTCCCTTCAACATATGCAAGAGCATGGGTCTTCTCCTTTCCGCGCGCTACATCTCGAAGATGAAGTTATCGATCAGGCGCGTCTTGCCGATGTAGACCGCCATCGCCACGAGAACCGAGGAAGTGGCGACATCGACGGGCTTGATGCCGTCCCACGACACCATCTCGACGTAGTCGATACGTGCGAGCGGCTCTGCCTCGATGATCGCACGCATAGCGCCTAGAATCGTCTTCGCGTCGCGCTCGCCTTCTTCCATAAGACGATGCCCCTCGCGCACCGCGCAGGAGAGCACGAGCGCCGCTTCACGCTCGGCGGGAGAGAGGTAGGTGTTGCGCGAGCTTTTCGCAAGGCCGTCCTCTTCGCGGACGATGGGGCACCCGACGACCTCGACGTTCATGTTCAGGTCGCGAACCATTCTCCGAACGACAGCGAGCTGCTGCGCGTCCTTTTGGCCGAAGTACGCGCGGTCGGCCTGCGAGATGTTCATGAGCTTGGAGACCACGGTGCACACTCCGCGGAAATGTGTGGGGCGCGTCTTGCCGCAGAGTTCGGAGGTGATTTCCTCTACGTTCACAAACGTGCACGCATCGGGGGCATAGAGCTCGGAGGGCTCGGGATGGAAGACCAGGTCGGCGCCGGCGTTCTCGATGAGCACAGTGTCGGCGGCGAAGTCGCGCGGGTAGGTGGCCAGATCCTCGTTCGGCGCGAACTGAATGGGGTTCAAAAACACGCTCACCATCACGCGGTCGCATTCGGCGACGGCGCGCTTGATAAGGCTCTCGTGACCCTCGTGGAGATACCCCATCGTGGGGACGAGGCCCACGGTCAGCCCCTCGGCCTTCCATTGGCGCACGGTCTGCTTCGCCTGCTCGACGGTTGTTGCAATATTCATAGGAGAGTTGTCTTTCTTGCTCGATTAGTACAGTTTCTTGATGACGTCGTCACCTGAGTGGAAGGTCTCGCTGTCGGCGGGGAAGGTGCCGGCACCGACTGCCTCGATGTAGTCGGAGAAGCCCTTGCGCATCACGTCGCCGACCTCGGCGAAGCGCCGCGCAAACTTGGGGGAGAAGCCGCTCGTCATGCCGAGCATGTCCTGGTAGACGAGAATCTGCCCATCGCATGCCGCGCCGGCTCCGATGCCGATGGTGGGAATCGAGACGCGGCTGGTGACGAGCTCGGCCAAGGCGGCGGGCACGCACTCGAGCACGATGGCGAAGGCGCCGGCTTCTTCAAGCGCACAGGCGTTGTCGAGGAGCGCTCGGGCGGATTCCTCGGTCTTGCCCTGCACCTTGAAGCCGCCGAAGGCGTTCACCGACTGCGGAGTCAGGCCCAGATGCCCCATCACGGGGATGCCTGCGGCCACGATGGCGCGCACCTGCGGGCAGACTTCGCGCCCGCCCTCGAGCTTCACGGCGTTCGCGCGGCCTTCCTTCAAAAGGCGGCCGGCGTTGCGCACCGCGTCTTCAACGCTCACCTCGTAGGAGAGGAAGGGCATGTCGCATACGATGAGTGCATGCGAGGCTCCGCGCGCGACCGCGCGGCTGTGGTGGATCATGTCTTCCATGGTAACTGAGAGAGTATCTTCGTACCCTAAGATGACGTTCCCTAAGGAATCGCCGATGAGGATGCCGTCAACGCCCGCTTCGTCTTGAAGCTTCGCGGTCGAGTAGTCGTAGGCGGTCAGCATTGCCAACTTTCTGCCCTCGGCTTTCGCGCGCTGGAACGTGGCGACGGTCTGCTTGGAAGCAGGCATAGCCGTCCCTTTCATTTGTATGCTTCGAGGCTGGATGCCTGGCCGTGTGCCGGGTCACCCGCACTCCTTGTGCAGCTGGACAGTATAGGCCGTGCGGCTAGCAAGGGAAAGGGAAAAAGAGAAATCGCCCGCAAAACACGTGATTTTGCAGGCGATTCTCGTTATTCGTGGGATGCCGGCGCATTCCAAGGAAGCCTTGTGCCGGTCGCTGGGGCTTTGCAGGCGTCTTACTTGTGATAGTAGCGGCGCTGCTCGTATTTCGGCTCGCAGCATACGTTGATGCCCAAGGTGCGATAGAGCCTCTCGTCGGTGGCGGAGAGGATCACGCTGAAGAAGGCGTCGCATCCGCGCAGGTCGTCCACGTGGTCGAGAAGCTGCTGGGCAAGCGGGTCGGTCGCGGAGCTCACCGAGAGTGCGAGAAGCGTCTCGTCTGAGTGCAGGCGCGGGTTCTTCGAGTGCAGCGTCGAGGTCTTGAGCGTGCAGATGGGCTTGATCACGTCGTCGCTGATGACGTAGATGTCGTCGTCGACGCCCGAGACCGCCTTGAGCGCGTTCATCAGAAGGGAGGATGCGGCGCCCAAAAGTGGGGAGGTCTTGCCGGTGACCACGCGCCCGTCGGCGAGAACCATAGCGCCCGCCGGGCCGCCTGTCGTCTCCTCTTTAAGAAGAGCGGCCGAGCGCGCGGGCGAAAAGCTCGAGTCGATGCCCGCCTGGTTCATCAAAAGCTCGAGGCGCTCGACGCGCTCCTCGTGAATGCCGGTGCGGCGCGCGTCGACGGCAGCTTGGAAGTAGCGGCGCACGATTTCCATCTTCGCGGCCTCGCGCACGGCATCGTCATCCACGATTGCGAGCCCCGCCATGTTCACGCCCATATCGGTGGGCGACTGGTAGGGGCTCTCTCCCGCGATCCGTTCCATCATGGTCTTAAGTACGGGGAAGATCTCCACGTCGCGGTTGTAGTTCACCGTGGTCTTCCCGTAGGCCTCCAGGTGGAAGGGGTCGATGCAGTTCGCGTCGTCCAGATCGACTGTCGCGGCCTCGTAGGCGATGTTGACGGGATGCTTCAGCGGCAGATTCCAGATGGGGAACGTCTCGTATTTCGCGTATCCCGCCAGGTTGCCGTGCTTGTGCTCATGGTAGAGCTGCGAGAGGCAGGTGGCCATCTTGCCCGATCCAGGGCCGGGTGCGGTCACCACGACAAGCGGGTGCGTCGTTTCCACGAACTCGTTTTTGCCGTAGCCCTCGTCGGAGACGATGCGCGCGGTGTCGTAGGGGTACCCGGCAATGGGGTAGTGCAGGTAGCTCTTGATCCCCAAGCCGTCGAGGCGCGAGCGGAACGCCACGGCGGAAGGCTGGTTCTCGAAGTGGGTGATTACGACGCCTGAGGTGGCGAACCCGCGCGAGCGGAACACGTCGAGTAGGCGCAGGACCTCCTCGTCGTAGGTGATGCCCAGATCTCCGCGTGTCTTTGATTTCTCAATGTGGTTCGCGTTGATCGCGATGATAATCTCGACCTCGTCGACCATAGTCTTCAGCATGCGGAACTTGCTGTCGGGTTCGAACCCGGGGAGCACGCGGCTTGCGTGGTAGTCGTCGAAGAGCTTGCCTCCGAACTCGAGGTAAAGCTTGCCCCCGAACTGGTTGATGCGGCTTCTGATGTGCTCCGCTTGAAGTGCGATGTATTTGTCGTTGTCGAATCCTTGGCGCATATGATTGAGACCTTTCGCTTTCCGCAACCCTTGCATACCCATGAACTGAACCATTATATAGGATGGCCGCGACGCTCGGCGCGCGGGCTTGCGCTCTGAATCGAAGATTCAAAGATGCGAAGGAATTCGCCTCCGTCGTGGGGTGTCGATGGTCGGGAATGGGACGCACGAGCGCGGCCTTTCTTGCGGTCCTTGCGGGGTGAAGAGGTTTTCACCTGGCGTTATGGAGGGGGCACGCAGGCGCGGGCGGTGGCGTGGGGCTCTCATGCTACAATCGACGCTGTTTTATGTTCTCGCGATCGGCGGGTTTGCGAATTCCCGCTGCAGGACGAGGGGCGCGGCCTTTCGTCCGGATAAGAGGTTTCATGGCTTCTCGACCGTCTCGCTTTCTCAACGGCCCCGTCGCCGTCACCTGCACGATAGCCCTCGCTTCCGCGCTCTCCCTTCCGCCTGTCGCTCTGGCGGCAAGCGATGGCTCCTCGTTGGATGCGGGCGAGGCTCGCATCACGTTGCAGTCGAACGGGCGCATGCTCAAGTTCGACCAGGCCCTCATCAATCAGGTGGGGCTTCAGCACACGGGCGGGTCGTGTTTGGGCTACGCCGCGGCGTACGCGAAGACCATCACGACGGGCACGGTGCACACGTGGGCGGAGTTCGACTACAACGGCGGCGCCTATGGCGAGAGCGGGTTTTACGGCAAGAACATGACCGACGAGTTCGACTGCCGCGTCATCGGGAGCGAGTCCGAGGTGCTCCGCACGCTTTATAATGCCATCAACGATGGTCACCCGGTCGTCCTCTACGTGACTACGGGAAGCGGCTCGCAGCACTGGGTCACTGTCATCGGCTACGAGGGCGTGGACAACCCGGACAATCTCTCCACCGACAACTTCATCATCTTAGACCCTGATAGGACTTCCGGTCTCGAGCCTGAGTCGCTCTCCTCGCGCGGGCTCACGCTGCGCTACGGCGACTGGATGGGCAACGTGCGCATTTCTTATGCGTCGGCCGACGTCGACGACGGGCGTGTTCCCTCCGAGCATTTCAGCGACTGCTTCTACGGCGACTGGTTCGTCGACTCGGGCGTTGTCGATTACGTCTTCGACCACGGCTACATCACCGGCTATGCGGGCACGACCCTGTTCGGGCCTGCGAACGGCTTGCGGCGCTCCGAGGCGGTAACCATTCTTTGGCGCGTGGCGGGCAAGCCCCAGATCGCTTCTGAAAAGCCTCAATTCGACGATGCGAACTACGAGGATTTCTACGGCCAGGCGCTTACCTGGGCGCGCGAAGTCGGCGTCGTGAACGGGTGGGACGGGACGAACGATTTCGCGCCCGACATGGAGGTCTCGCGCGAGCAGCTCGCCAAGATGATCGCGAACTATGCGAACAAGATCGCAGGTGCGAACACCGCAGCCGACCAGTCGAACCTGGACATCTTCGATGACGCGGACGCGATCTCGCCTTGGGCGCGCGATGCGGTTGCCTGGTGCGCCCAGGCGGGCGTTTTGACGGGCTCGCCCGCGAACGGCTCGAACAATGCGCTTCCGCAATTCGTGGCCGATCGTGCGGCGACGGCGAAGATGGTCACCGTCCTTGCGCGCGACGTTCTGGCACTGGGATAGTGTGCCGCTCTTCTTCGTTACTGATGTGTTAAATGCCAGGCGCGCTCCCCGCGCGATTTTTCCGTTCGGGTAAAATGAACGAACGTTTGGAGTTCGCCTGGCCGCGTCCGAGCGTATCGGCTCGCGCAGCCTGAGGCCGTAACTCATGAGGTTGGATAGCATTTCGGTTGCGCAGCAGAAGGAGAATCATGGCCAAGCATATTTTCGTGACGGGCGGCGTTGTCTCATCATTGGGCAAGGGCATCACGGCGGCGTCTTTGGGGCATCTGCTCAAGGCGCGCGGCTACAAGGTGACTATGCAGAAGATGGACCCGTACTTGAACGTCGATCCGGGCACCATGAGCCCGTTCCAGCATGGCGAGGTCTTCGTTACCGATGACGGCCACGAAGGCGACCTCGACTTGGGCCATTACGAGCGCTTCATCGACGAGTCCCTTTCGCGCGAGTCCAACTTCACGCAGGGTTCCATCTATCAGACGCTTATCGCGCGCGAGCGCCGCGGCGACTTCCTCGGCGGAACCGTGCAGGTCATCCCGCATGTGACCGAGGCTATTAAGGAACGTCTGCGCCGCATTGCTTCCCAATCGAACGCCGACATCGTCATCTCCGAGATCGGCGGCACGATCGGCGACATCGAGTCCCAGCCGTTCATCGAAGCTGCCCGCCAGTTTAAGAAAGAGAAGGACCCGGGCGATGTGCTCTTCGTGCACGTGACGCTCGTTCCCTACATCGCCGCAGCCCACGAGGTGAAGACCAAGCCGACGCAGCATTCCGTGAAGGAGCTGCGCTCCATTGGCGTGCAGCCCGACTTCATCGTGTGCCGCTCCGACCACGAGATTACCGACAAGGTGCGCGAGAAGATCGCGCTGTTCTGCGACGTGGCGACCGAGGACGTGCTCGCCTGCGTCGACTCGCCGTCCATCTACGAGGTGCCGCTTGCCCTCGATGAGCAGGGTTTCGACGTGAAGGTCCTCGACAAGCTCGGGCTTGAGGTGCGCCCGATCGACCTGACGCCGCTGAAGTCGTTCCTCGAGGCGGCGGACAACTGTGAGGGCCAGGTCGATATTGCGGTCGTGGGCAAGTACGTTTCGCTTCCGGACGCGTATCTCTCCGTCATCGAGGCGCTCGGGCATGCGGGCGTCCACGAGGGACGCCACGTGGAAGTGCACCTTATCGATGGCGAGGAGCTCACCGACGACAACGCCGAGGAGACGCTCGGCTCGATGGACGGCATTCTCGTGCCGGGCGGCTTCGGTCAGCGCGCCTTCGAGGGGAAGATCGCCGCAGCGCGCTATGCCCGCGTGCACAAGGTTCCGTTCCTCGGCATCTGCCTGGGGCTTCAGGCGGCGGTATGCGAGTTTGCCCGTGATGTTGCCGGTATGCCGGGAGCCACGTCGGCCGAATTCGACGAGCAGGCGGAATACCCCGTGATCGACCTTATGCCCGAGCAGGAGGACATCGAGGACAAGGGCGGCACCATGCGCCTGGGCGCCTACCCCTGCAAGGTATCGCTGGGCTCGCGCGCGTTCGAGGCGTACGGCGAGGAGATCATCTACGAGCGCCATCGCCATCGCTACGAGGTGAACAACGCCTTCCGCGATCGCCTTCAGGATGCCGGCCTCGTCATCTCCGGCGTGTCGCCCGATGGCCGCCTGACTGAGATGATCGAGCTTCCCGATCACCCGTGGTTCGTTGCGAGCCAGGGCCATCCCGAGTTCAAGAGCCGCCCGACGCGTCCCCATCCGCTGTTCAGCGCTTTTGTGCACGCCGCCGCGATCGGCAAATATCGTGGTTGATCCGATTTCGGAATACCTGACCTGTCTGCGCATTGAACGCGGGCGCTCGCCGCGGACGATCGAGGCGTACGGACGCGACCTCGCTGATTACGCGTCGTTTCTGGAGCGCAATCGGCTGGGGTCCGTTGTCGATGCCGATCGTGCGGCGCTCGCTGCCTACGAAGCCGACCTTTCCGAGCGTGGGTTCGCTCCCACGTCGGTGAAGCGTCGGCTTTCGGCGATCAAGGGGCTCTACCGCTATCTTGTGAGGGAAGAGGTTATCGCCACGAGCCCCGCTGACCTGATCGCCGTGCTCAAAACTCCCGACCGCTTGCCTGATGTCCTCTCGATCGCCCAGGTGAGCGCGCTTATGGAGCGCACTGATGATTCCACGCCCGCCTCCTTGCGCGACCACGCCCTGCTCGAGGTGCTCTACGGGTGCGGCCTGCGCGCGAGCGAGGCATGCGGCTTGAACCTCGCCGACCTCGCGCTTGACGAGGGGTATCTTCGCATTCGGGGGAAGGGCGACAAGGAGCGTGTTGCCCCCATCTCCGGTGCCGCGCTGCGCACGCTGTCGATGTATCTCGACAACGCGCGCCGGGTTCTCGACGGAGGGCGCGGGAAATCGAGCGGTGCGGTGTTTCTGAATGTGCGCGGCGGGAGGATCACGCGGCAGAGCCTGCACAAGATCGTCGCACGCGCCGGGCTTTCCATTGGCGTCACGAACTTGCATCCTCATACGCTGCGCCATTCTTTCGCGACCCATCTGCTCGAAGGTGGGGCCGATTTGCGAGCTATCCAGGAGATGCTCGGCCACTCCGATATCTCGACGACTCAGATCTACACGCATGTCGACCGCTCGCATATCCGCGAGGAATATCTCGCAGCGCACCCGCGCGCATAGGTGGATGCCCCATCGCGCTTCGCTGTTCTGCCGCTCGCCCCACTTTCTCCCACACCCACACAAACCCCCCACATCGCCCCACCGCGATGCACAGCCCATATCTTGGGCTCTTTTATTTTTCTGCCCCATATCTTGCGCTGCACGACGCGTCCAATGAAGACGGTGCAGCTCAGAGCGTCCAAAATGAGCATCGAATCCCATGAAATGATTGAAAAGTGGGAGATTGTGGGATAGAATGCAATGCATTGGAAGCCACTGCAGGGTTTCGAAGGGAACAGATGACGGACGATGCCAAACAGATCGAGGAGGTAGCCGAAGAGGTCGCGCCGCGTCGCGACGTGGTTCTCAACGGCGAATACCGCTTCAAGGTCGACGGCAAGGGCCGCGTGTCTCTCCCCGCGAAATTCCGCAAAGTGCTTTCAACCCAGCTCGTCGTCGCCAGGGATCTGGACAACGAATGCCTTTACGTGTTCGAAACGCCCGATTTCGAGGCATGGATCACCAAGCTGTTCGATTCGTTCGTCGAGAAGAAGCACCCCACCAAGCGCGAGTGCCGGCACATCATGCTGAAGCTCAAGTCGCTTGCGAAGGACGTGGAGGTCGACAAGACCGGCCGCATCATGCTTCCCGCCGATGCCCGCGAGAAATGCGGGATCGACAAGGACGTCGTCGTCATCGGCAACACCGGTCGATTCGAGATCTGGGACGCGAAGCGTTACGACGAAGTGATCGACGACACCGACATCTCGATGTTGCTCGACCTTGCGGAGTAAGACGTGAGCGAAATGACAAGCGAATATCGGCACACACCGGTCCTGCTCGCCGAGTGCCTCGAACAACTTACACTACAAACACAGCACACGTTCGTGGACGCCACGCTCGGCGGGGCAGGGCATTCCTTCGAAGTCGCAAAGCGGCTTGGGCACGAGGGGACGCTCATTGGTATCGACCAAGACGAAGTGGCGCTTGCCGCCGCTCGCAAGAAGCTTGAGTCGCTGCCGGAGCAAACCCGCCCCGCGCTCGAATTGCTTCACGGCAACTTCGGGGAACTCGATGGACTTCTCACCTCTGCCGAGGTGCCCGGAATCGACGCTATCCTGTTCGATCTCGGTGTTTCCTCCGTGCAGATCGATACGCCGTCACGCGGCTTCTCCTTTAAAGAAGAAGCCCCCCTTGACATGCGGATGGATCCGAGTACACAAACTCAAACCGCAGCAGAGATCGTCAACACCTACAACGCAGCAGATCTCACTCGGATAATCCGCGCCTATTCGGATGAGAAGTGGGCATCGAGAATCGCCGACTTCATCGTGCGCGAGCGCGAGAAGGAGTCGTTCGAGACCAGCGGCCAGCTGGTGGAGGTCATCAAGGCCGCCATCCCCGCCTCGGCCAGGCGCGCAGGCGGACATCCCGCGAAGCGAACCTTCCAGGCTCTTCGGATCGAAGTCAACTCGGAGCTGGATGTGCTGCGTCGGGGTTTGGACGCCGCCATCCGCTGGCTGAATCCGAAAGGCAGGATAGCCGTCATCAGCTATCACTCGCTGGAAGACAGGATTGTGAAGGACACGTTCGCCTCGATGGCGAACCGGTGCACTTGCCCGCCGGACCTGCCGGTCTGCGTGTGCGGGAAAGAGCCGATACTCAAGGTTGTCACGCGGAAGCCCATACTTCCGACGCCTGAGGAGATAGAGAGCAACCCTCGGGCCCGCAGCGCGAAGCTACGCGTCGCGCAGAAGCTCTAACCGAATAGCGAACCCACGTCGCCCCTTCGGGGGCGTCGTTGCCTGAAATGCCGATTAAACGAAAGGAAGGGGTGGGGCATGAGCGCTGTTCCTGCATATACGCGCGCCGCAGAGCGAGTGCCCGAGCGTTACCCTGAACGCCCCCGCATCTCTGTCGTTCCCGGTGGCAAGCCCCATGTCGAGACGCTTTCCCCGGCGATCGTCGCGCTCGCCCGAGTGGTGGCGGCAGCCCTTGTGGTGCTTGCGCTCGTGGCCTTCGCCCGCATCGCGCTTACTGCCGCCGCCGTCAATGTCGAAATCGAGTCGAAGAGCTACGACAGCCTTATCGACACCGCGCGCTCCGAGGGCAGCTCCCTCGAGGTGGCGCAGAGCAGCCTTTCCAATCCCTCCCGCATCAAGTCCGAGGCGACCGCCCTTGGCATGGCTGCGCCCGAGTCGACCAGCAAAATCGTGATGCCCGAAGACATCGTCGCGACCGACGGCTCGGGCAATCTCTCGCTTTCCCGGAGTCTGGCCGCCGCCGCGCGGAGCTAGCGGGCGGATATGGCCGACCGCAGACGCGACATGCGCGACGGGGATTATTCCCGCAGGCGCGAAGAGGGGAGAGCGAATACTTCTCGCAGCGAGGGGCGATCGTCCCGCACCCGCTCGCAGGGCAGGGGCTCCTCCCGTCCGGG
>OLPR01001345.1_pt1 | contig 20290 bp, 15 predicted proteins | sample 1672761 | NCBI WGS metagenome assembly OLPR01 (sample SAMEA3136721, study PRJEB25190) | human gut metagenome | biome: human gut; feature: human-associated habitat; material: faeces | place: Austria | collected 2013 | reverse complement strand
GACGGTATATATCCGGGCAGCTGTGCCTGTTTCCGCCAGCTCCCCGTCAGTGGACGGCTCGCCGGTTGTTTCGTGATCGGGCAACTTTTCACCGGTAGTTTCCGCCACTGTCACATCAACTTCGGTTGTCCCTTCCGCTTCAGTCTCTTTGCCGGTCTCCGCCGTTCCGTTCGCGGCCGAAGTTACATTCGTTCCGGTCTCTTCAGGCTTATTCACTGTCGATTTGCAGGAGATAACCACAAACGTCAGAAGAAGCGTCAGCAAAAGACTGACTCGTAATAAAATCCGTCTTGTCATAGTCCCGTCCTTTCCTTATGTTCCAAATGTCGTGGAGCGTGATCATGGGTATTATATCATTTTTGACCAAGCTTGTCAACAGGAAGAGACGACGCAAAAATCTACAGAATGCTCAGATCAGCCGCAGACGCAACAGCCGTGCGTGCCATAGGGCACGCACGGCTGAAACATATCGGGATAGATTTCGGTCTCAGAAAGCGACGGTCTTTTCGATATACGCCTTCAACTCGCTGACGGGCAGGCGCACCTGCTGCATACTGTCGCGGTCGCGGACAGTCACGCATCCGTCTGTCTCCGAGTCGAAATCGTAGGTCACGCACAGAGGCGTGCCGATCTCGTCCTGGCGGCGGTAGCGCTTGCCGATAGATCCGGTTTCGTCAAAGTCCACATTGAAATACTTGGACAATTCCGTATAAATCTCAGCCGCCTTATCCGACAGCTTCTTGGACAGGGGCAGAATGGCGGCTTTGACGGGTGCCAGCGCCGGGTGCAGATGCAGGACAACACGGATGTCGTTCTTTTCCGGATCGACGACCTCCTCATCATAGGCATCACACAGAACGGCAAGCACGCTGCGCTCCACGCCGAGCGAAGGCTCGATGACATACGGGATGTACTCCACCATATCCTTGCCTTCCCCTTCGCGGTAGACCATTTTCTCACCGGACGTGTTCTGATGCTGGGTAAGGTCGTAATCGGTACGGTCGGCAACGCCCCACAGCTCGCCCCAACCGAACGGGAACAGGAACTCAAAGTCCGTGGTTGCCTTGGAGTAGAAGCACAGCTCCTCCGGATCGTGGTCACGCAGGCGCAGGTTTTCGTCCTTAAGTCCGATGGAGAGCAACCAGTTGTGGCAGAAGCTACGCCAATACTGGAACCATTCCAGGTCGGTGCCGGGCTTGCAGAAGAACTCCAGCTCCATCTGCTCAAACTCGCGCACGCGGAAGATAAAGTTGCCGGGGGTGATCTCATTGCGGAAGGATTTGCCGATCTGGCCGATGCCGGCGGGGATCTTCTTGCGGGTGGAGCGCATCACATTCTGGAAGTTGACGAAGATGCCCTGCGCCGTCTCGGGGCGCAGATACAGTTCGCTTACGCTGCTTTCGTTTACGCCCTGGAAGGTTTTGAACATCAGGTTAAACTGGCGGATGCCGGTAAAATCCTTTTTGCCGCAGACGGGGCATTTGATATCGTGCTCGGCGATATACTGCTCCAGCTCCGCGTTGCTCCAGCCGTCGCCGGTTTCCTCGCCGTGGGTAAAGTCCTCAATCAGCTTATCGGCGCGGAAGCGCGCCTTGCAGGCCTTGCAGTCCATCAGCGGATCGTTGAAGCCGCCCACATGGCCGGAGGCCACCCACACCTCGCGGTTCATCAGGATGCCCGCGTCCAGACCCACATTGTACTTGCTTTCCTGGACGAACTTCTGCCACCAGGCGCGCTTGATGTTGTTTTTGAATTCAACGCCCAGCGGGCCGTAGTCCCAGGCGTTGGCCAGGCCGCCGTAAATTTCGGAGCCGGGATAAATAAAGCCGCGCGACTTGCACAGCGCGACCAGCTTGTCCATGGTCAGGTTGCTCATTGTGTCATTCCTCCCGTATTTACATGCCCTTGTATCATATCACGTTTCGGCAATTTGTCAAGAAAATGGGAGAATGCGCGGGCATTTTCTTTTGCGGCGGCAGGCGGATTTTGAACATAAAAACCGGCTGAACGGATTGCGCGTCCGATCAGCCGGATGAATTTGTCTGTCAGGTGAAAAGTGCTTCTTTCCTTTGCCGTCACGCCCGGAAGGTCAGCTGATAGTCGCCGTCGCGCAGGCAGTCGATCTCGGTTTCATAGAAGGCGCGCATGGCGCGGATCATGTAGTCCACATCCTTGGTGCCCGCCGTCTCATAGCTGGAATGCATGGCCAGCTGCGCCAGGCCGATATCCAGCGTGTTGACCGACACATGCCCGCCCGAAATGTTGCCCAGGGTGGAGCCGCCCGGCATGTCCGAGCGGTTGGCAAAGTGCTGCACGGGCACGTCCGCATGCTGGCAGATGGCGTGGAAAACGGCCTCGGATACGCCGTCGGTGGTGTATTTCTGGTTGGCGTTGAACTTGATGACCACGCCCTCGTTCATGTACACCTGATTGACGGGATCGGACAATTCGGGATGGTTGGGATGCGTGGCGTGCGCGTTATCCGCCGACAGCATGAAGCTGCGCGGCAGCGCGGCCATGTAGTCCGCCTCGTCGTGCCCCAGGGACAGGGTGATGCGGCGCAGCACATCCGACAGGAAGGTGGAATCCGCGCCCTGCTTGGTGCCGCTGCCCACTTCCTCGTTGTCAAACACGCAGCATACGTTGATGTGCGCGCCGTCCGCCGCCGTCAGCAGCGCCTGCAGCGAGGCGTAGGCGCATTCCAGATCGTCCAGCCGGCCGGCGGACAGGTATTCGCCTTCGCCGCCCCATACGCAGCCGGGCATGCGGTTATACAGGTACAGATCGGAGCCGATGATATCGCCCTCCGCCACGCCCGCCGCCTGGGCGATGCGCGCGCGGAAGCTGCCCTTGCCGTCCCCGCCGCTCCACAGGGGCATCATGTCGGAGGCAGGGTTATACTTGTAGCCCGTGTTGATTTCACGGTTCATGTGGATGGCCACGTTGGGGATGACCGCGCTGTCCTCATCCAGATTGACCAGCAGCGAGCGCACACCGTCCTGCGTGCGCACCGCCAGACGCCCTGCCACGGACAGGGGACGGTCCAGCCAGGTATTGAGGATCATGCCGCCGTAGCGCTCCACATCCAGCTGCACATACTTGTCGCGCACGGTCAGTTCCGCGTTTTCCTTGATGCGGAAGGTGGGCGAATCGGTGTGGCTGGCGATCAGCTGGAAGGGCGCGAAGCCGCGCTGCGGCACGGTGAAGGCGATCACGCTGGAACGGTTGCGGGTGACGTAATAGCGCCCGCCGGGCTGGAGCCGCCAGCGCGCGTTTTCCTGCAAAGGCTCAAAGCCCGTAAGACGGGAGCAAATGCTTTCCACCGCGTGGAAGGCGGTGGGGGATTCTTTCAAAAATTGCAGCAGACCCTGTACCTGTTCATGTGCCATGCAAAAATCATCTCCTGTTTCGGTTGTTTTCGGCTTTCAGCATATCACAGCGCCGGGCGCGATGCAAGCGCGGGGGCTGCACTTTTTCGGGATTAAAAAATTCCTTGACAAAACGAACGCCGCCTCCGGATCGGAAGCGGCGTCCTGACCTGTGGAATGCGATTGCGCTTTATTGCAGCCTGGCAAGGCTCTTGCTCAGATTTTCATCCATAAAGCTGAGCGCATCGTCCAGGGTGATCGAATCGTCCAGATAGGAGCAGATAATCTCATAGGGAAACATATCCCACAGGAAAATGCGGTTGTAGCGTTCGCATGCTGCGCCGCACAGGGCAGAAGCGGATGCGTGGTAAGCCTCTGCGGCGGCTGCCGGATAGCAATCATCCGTGCCGTCCGGATACAGCAGCAGGCCATATTCGGCCACAGGATGCTCGGCCAGGTAACGCAGAAATTCTATCGCCAGCTCCTGCTGTTTGCTGTTGGGGTTGAGCAGCATGAACACGATTCTGCCATGCACAGCCGGCTCCGCTCCCGCCATGCCGGGATCGGGCAGCAGCTTTTCACCATAGCGCAGGGAATAGGGCTCACCTACATCACGGAAAATGACCTGCTGCGTTTCCGACGCCATATAATATTCGGAGGGATCGGTGAGATAAACGGCATGGTCGGTTCCGTAGATGGCATGTGTGGAATCAGCGGGGATTTCGCGCGATTTCAGCGCGCTGAAATCCTTCAGCCAATTGGCCAGCGCGCGGAACTCCGGCGTGTCGAAGGTATAAGCGCCCTCGCCCATCCTGCCTGTGCACCAGGCATGGGTATAGCTGCGCAGCATGATACTGAAAAGCTGCCAGCGCACGGCCTCAAAATCCTTGCCGCCATTGAAGCTGTAGTGCTGCGCATGCTGGGGATAGTCATAGCTGGTATACCATGCCATGGCATTGTTCAGGTAGCCCTCCAGGCTGTCCGGCTTATCGTTCAGACCAAATTTGCGCACCAGCTTGGGGTTCACGGCGTTCCAGATTTTCCAGCTTTCGATGGGCAGGGCGTAGATGGTATCGCCGCGCGTTACATAATCGGAGAACTGCGGATACATCGCGGCCACGCGCCTGGCGATTTCCGCATCGTTGATCGGTGCGGCCAGCCCCTTGCCAATCAGAGCATCCAGGTCTGTGCCGCCGCTCCAGCCCCAGTAGATGTCAATTTCACTGTTGCCGGAGGACAGGCTGTCCACATAGGTTTGATGGGTGTTTGTATCGTTATTGGTTACAACCTGCACGGTAAGGCCGGGATGAAGACGCTCAAATGCCGCAATCTGATCCTGATAAAGCGCATCCGCTGTGACACCAAAGCTGACGGTCAGCGTTTGCGCGGGCGTGCCCTCGGCAAGCCCGCCCGCAAAGGGGAGCAGCAGCGCCAGGGACAGCAGCAGCGCGCAGAGACGTTGCATACGCATGGGAAAGCCTCCTTTTGTAGTCCTGGGTTGTAATAGCAACAGGGAGCAGAGAAATTCGCAGATGTCGCGCCGGTATTGTTTTGTTCCTGATTTCAGCATATCATATTTGGCTGATAAATGTCAATATTATACAAACAGTTTACAATTGCGAAACCCCTTTGCCGCTTTACAATTTTCCATTGACGAACGCGCGAAAAAAGTCTAATATAGCCTGTGGATATCAATACCTACCAATATAAAGGAGCTTGCCGAATATATGGACGCTTATCTGCTGGGGCTGGTGGAATATGCTGTGGAAAAGCAGCTGATTACCGCCGAGGATCGTATCTTTGCCGTAAACAGCCTGCTGGACGCGCTGGGGGAGAGCAGCCTGGACGAGGCTGCCCGGCCCGCGCGCCTGCCGCTGCCTGAGCTGCTTGAACAGCTGACGCAGCACGCGGTGGACAAGGGTCTGTGCGAGGATAACCAGGTGGCGCGCGACCTGTTTGATACCCGCCTGATGGGCGTGCTGACGCCCTTCCCACACGAGGTGCGCGCCCATTTCCGCGCGCTGTACGCGCAGTCCCCCCGCCAGGCGACCGACTGGTTCTACCGCTTCAGCCAGGATACCAACTATATCCGCCGCGACCGCATTGCCCGCGACCGCAAGTGGCAGTATCAAAGCCCCTACGGCGCGCTGGATATCACCATCAACCTGTCCAAGCCCGAAAAGGATCCCCGTGCCATCGCCGCGGCGCGCCTGGCCCCGCAATCGGCCTACCCCAAGTGCCAGCTGTGCTGTGAAAATGAGGGCTACGCCGGGCGCATGAACCACCCTGCCCGCCAGAACCACCGCGTGATTCCGCTGACCATCAACGGTGCGCCCTGGTATTTGCAGTATTCGCCCTATGTGTATTATCCCGAGCATTGCATTGTGCTCAGCGGCGCGCACACCCCCATGAAGATCGACCGCGCGGCCTTTGCGAAGCTGCTGGATTTTGTATCGCAGTTCCCGCACTACATGCTGGGCTCTAACGCCGACCTGCCCATCGTGGGCGGCTCCATCCTGAGCCACGATCACTTCCAGGGCGGCGGCTATGTGTTCCCCATGGCGCGCGCGGCGGTGGAGCGCGAGCTGCGCCTGAAGGGCTTTGAGGATGTGCGCGCGGGCATCGTGCGCTGGCCCATGTCGGTCATCCGCCTGGACTGCCCGGATAAAGAGCGGCTGATCGAGTCCTGCGATCATATCCTGCGCTGCTGGCGCGGCTATACGGACGAGGCGGCGTTTATCTATGCCGAAACCGACGGCGCGCCGCACAACACCATCACGCCCATCGCGCGCATGAACGGGCAGGATTATGAGATGGATCTGGTGCTGCGCAACAACATCACCACCGACGAGCATCCGCTGGGCGTGTACCATCCCCATGCCGGGCTGCACCATATTAAAAAGGAAAACATCGGTCTGATCGAGGTGATGGGCCTGGCCGTGCTGCCTGCGCGGCTGGATAGCGAGCTGCGCGGTCTGGAGCAGGCCATCCTGAGCGGCGCGGATATCCGCGCGGACGAGACGCTGGCCAAGCATGCCGACTGGGTGGAGGAGCTCAGCGCCCGCCATACCTTTACGGCGGAGAATACCAAGGCCATCCTGGAGCAGGAGGTGGGCGCGGTGTTCGCCCGCGTGCTGGAGGACGCCGGCGTGTACAAGCGCACGGACGCGGGCCGCGCGGCCTTCCTGCGCTTCGCTGCCGCCATCGGCAATACCCTGTAAGGAGAAGAAATGATGAACGATACGCAGCTGCCCACGCTTTCGGGTATAGTGACGCACGGCCAGGCCATCGGCCGCACCTACGGCATGCCCACGGCCAACCTGCCCATCCCGGCGGATACCCCGCTGCCGCCCTGCGGGGTGTATGCGTCGCGGGTATGCTGGCAGGGGCAGGCGTTTGCCGGGCTTACGCACATCGGCGCGCGGCCCACGGTGGGGCGCGGCGAGCAGGTGGTGATCGAAACGCACCTGCTGGATTTTAATCAGGATCTGTATGGGCAGACCATTTCCGTGACCCTGCTTAAGCGCCTGCGCGGCGTGGAAAAGTTTGACTCTCTGGACGCGCTGCACGCGCAGATTGCCAGGGATGCGCAGGCCGCGCGCGATTGCTTTGCCCAGGCAGGGCTGCGCACCGATCCGAACCGCCTGTAAAACACGAAAGGGGACCACGACTTGAAAAAGCTGCTTGCCATCCTGCTGTGCGCCATGCTGCTGATGCCCGCCTGCCCGCGGGCGGCGCTGGGGGATACGGCGCGCGATATCACCACACAGTGCAAAATCACCTCCTCCGACAGCGACAGCAGCATCAAGAGCCTGTACGACCGGGACGAAACCACCGGCTGCGGCGTGCGCGCGGGCAGGGGACAGTATTTGCAGATCACGCCTGGCGACGCGCCCGTGGCCGCGGTGATGCTGGAATTTGGCACCTACACGCATTCCTTCGCCATCCAGGCGCAGGACACGGATGGCGCGTGGCGGGAAATCGCTTCCTTTGAGAATACGGGCGATTACGGCCAGGCGTATCTGACCTTCCCTGCGCAGAGCGGGCGATTCCGCATTGCGTTTTCCTGCGCGGATGGGCGTGAGCGCAAGGCGACCATTCGGGAGATGTATCTGTTTTCCGAGGGCACGCCTGATCTTGCGTTGGCGCATGCTTGGCAGCCGCCCTGCGAAAAGGCTGATTTGCTGTTCGTTGTGGCGCATCCGGATGATGAGATTCTGTGGTTCGGCGGGGCGATTCCCTACTATGCCGGGCAGCTGGGTTTGCAGGTGCAGGCGGCATACCTGACCTGCTACAAGCCGGAGCGCCGGCTGGAGCTGCTGAACGGCCTGTGGCACTGCGGCGTGCGCAGCTATCCCGATATCGCGGATTTTGAGGATTACAACTATCAGCGTGTGGACTACGCCTATCGCGCCTGGGGCAAGGAGAATATCCTGAGCCATCTGGTGCGCCTGCTGCGGCGCTATCAGCCAGAAGCGGTGGTGACCCATGACCTCAAGGGGGAGTACGGCCACACGCAACACATTGTGTGCTCCGAAACGGTGCTGGAGGCTGCCTCCCGCGCGGCGGATGCAAGCTATGATCCCGACAGCGCGCGGCAGTACGGCGTATGGCAGGTCAAAAAGGTCTATCGCCATCTGGGCGATGCGCCCACCACGTGCATGGACTGGTCGCAGCCGCTGTCCTTCTTTAACGGCAGGACGGGGCTGGAGGTAGCCGCCGAGGCCTTCCAGCTGCATGTTACCCAGACGTGGAGCGGCAAGTTTGCCGTGGCCGCGCCGGGCGATTCCTATGACAGCACGGTATACACCCTGGCCTATTCCACCGTGGGCGAGGACACGCGGGGCGGGGACTTCTTGGAGAATATTCCCCTTGAAAGCCTGTCCAATTACATCCCGGAGGCGACGAACCCATGAAAAAACGCTGGCTGTATTTGATGATCCTGCTGATTGTGCTGCTGTGCGCACCCGCGCTGGCGGATGATCTGGCGGGCGAATGCAAAATCTATCAGGCCGAAAAAGGCCGTCTGGATAGCCTGACTGATCACGACGATGCGACGGGCGTGCAGCTGCGCGAAGCCGTGGAGCATGTGCTGGAGATTCGCCCCGGCGCTACGCCCGTGGCCTCGCTGAGCCTGGTGATGGGCCGCGACATGCTGCCCTTTACCGTGCAGACGCAGGGCGCGGACGGCCGCTGGACGGTGATCGCCCGCGTGGCGGATACCGATTATGCCCAGCGCTATGTGTCCTTCCCGCCGCAGAGCCGGCCTTTCCGCCTGGTGTTTGCGGGGGAAAAGCCCGCGCCCCTGTCGCTGCGTGAGGTGTATCTGTTTGCCGAGGGGCAGGCTGATCCAGCGCTGGCGCATGATTGGCAAGCGCCCTGCGATAAGGCGGACATGATGACCATCGTGGCGCACCCGGATGACGAGCTGCTGTGGTTTGGCGGCACCATTCCCTATTATGCCGGTCAGCAGGGGCTGAAGCTGCAGGCGGTGTACATGACCTGCAGCAATTATCAGCGCCGCATCGAGCTGCTCAACGGCCTGTGGCATTGCGGCGTGCGCAACTATCCGGAGATTGCCTGGAAGATCGACCGCAAGGATCGCGATATGGACGCAACCTACTACCTGTGGGGGCGCAACAAAACCTGCGCCTATCTGGTGGGGCTGCTGCGCCGCTATCGCCCCGAGGTGGTGGTGACGCATGATGTGAACGGCGAGTACGGCCACTCCCAGCATCTGGCCACGTCGGATGCGGTGTATCAGGCGGTGCTCAAGGCTTCCGATCCTGATTATGATCCTGAATCCGCGGCGCTCTACGGCGTGTGGCAGGTGAAAAAGCTGTATCGTCATCTGGGCAAGGAGGCGGGCACGATCATGGATTATGATCAGCCGCTGTCGGCCTTTGGGGGCAAGTCGGCCTATACCATCGCCAAAGAGGCCTTTGATATGCACATGACCCAGCATGAAAGCGGGCACTGGCGTGTGCCCGGCCCGGATCAGCCCTATGACAGCACGCGCTACACGCTGGTGTTTTCCACCGTGGGCGAGGATACCCAGGGCAACGATATGCTGGAAAATATTGCGCCCGAAACGCTGAGCAACTACCATCCGTGAGGAGGACGCCGCCATGAAAAAGCCGCTGATTCTGCTGCTGGCGCTTTGCCTGCTGCTGGGGTGCCTGCCCGCGCGCGCGGCTACGGCGCGCGACGTCGGGGCTGAGTGCGCGCTGGCCTATCAGGATAACAGCCTGGCCTGCGGGTACCTGGTCGATCATAACTATGTGCGCGGGGACAACCTGGCTTCCAAGGTGGAACATATCTTTTATGTAACGCCTGGCAAAACGCCTGTGGCGCAGATCGAGGTGTTCTTTGGCACGCACATGCTGCCCTATCGCGTGGAGCGGCAGGACGGCGCGGGCTGGGCGACTGTGGCGCGCGTGACCGAGGCACGGGCGCAAAGCTATGTGCGCTTTGAGCCGATTGCGGAAAAGTTTCGCATTGTATTTTCGGATGGTCAGCGCAGCCCGCTGACGCTGAAGGAGATTCTGCTCTTTTCGGAGGGAGAAACGGAGGGCACGGCGCTCAAGCCCTGGCGGGATCCCTGCGAAAAGGCCGACGTGATGACGCTGGTGGCGCACCCGGACGACGAGCTGCTGTGGTTTGGCGGGCTGCTGCCCATCTATGCGGGCGAGCGGCAGCTGCGGGTGCAGGCGGTATACATGACCTGCGAGAACGCCCTGCGCCGGCAGGAGCTGCTTAACGGCCTGTGGCACTGTGGCGTGCGCAATTATCCGCTGCTGTGCGGGCTGAAGGATGTGCGTTACAGCGCGGTGGACGCGGCCTATCAGTGCTGGGGTCGGGAAACGGCCTATAAGACCATTGTGCGCGCCATCCGGCGCTTTCAGCCTGACGTGCTGGTGACGCACGATATTTTGGGCGAGTACGGGCACACGCAGCATATTGTGACCAGCGACGCGGCGTATCAGGCTGTGCTGCTGGCTGCCGACCCTGGCTATGATCCTGACAGCGCGCAGCAATACGGCGCATGGCAGGTGAAAAAGCTGTACCGCCATTTGGGCGACGCGCCTACTACGCGCATGGACTGGCAGCAGCCGCTGGCCGCGTTCGGCGGTCAGACAGGGCTGGAAATCGCTGCGCAGGCGTTTAAAATGCATGCCTCCCAGCAGGATATTCTGTGGCCCACCCCGCCCGGCCCAGGCGAGCAATACGACAGCACGGTATTCACGCTGGTGTACTCAACCGTTGGCCCGGACGAGGCCGGGAACGATCTGCTGGAGCACATCGAGGCAGAATAACGCGGGGATGAGGGATCAGGGCTACGATTCTTTCTTGGAGCCCAAGAAAGAATCAAAGAAGGCTGCGCGGTGGACGTAAAAGCCGATTGAATAAAACTGGGAGTGGCCCTGGCCACCCCCGTGGCAGGGAAAAACTTGAATCGCTCGGTCTGGAGTAAACTCCGCCCGGGCGATTCTTCATTTTTCCCCTTAGCCGTGCTGCGCACGCCCGCGCTGATCTGCGATCAGCGTGCCACGGGGGCGTTTGTTAGATGCGGGAGTCAGGCGCTGCATTTGGCGATGGTTGGAGAGAACGGTTGCTTAAATCCTTCTTTGTATAAAACAGGGCTTTTTTTCTGATTCATGGCTATTTTATTCAACAATTGCAAGCAGATGCGCATGAAAAATGCATTCAATCAACGTCCTCGTGGCATGCTGATGGAATCAGCGCAGGGCGTGCGCAGCACGACCAAGGGGAAAGCAGGAAACGAACGGAGGAAAGCTTGCTTTCATCCGGGCGCTTCAGGCTTTCACCTGCCACGAGGGCGGGGTGGGCAGCCAGGGCCACGTCCAGTTTAACTCAATAGACCTTTACGGCCATAACACAGGTTCTTTGTTACTTTCTTCACTGAAGAAAGTAACGTTTTCCTATTTAGATAAAAAGAACCGGGCTGGAAACATCCAATCCGGTTCTTTTATCATACTATTATACGTTTACTTCTTCAGCGCGGCTACCAGCACGTCGGGGAAGTTGATGGTCATGCCGTCCACCTTCAGATCCAGCATGTCGCGCATCACCTGCTCGTTGTCGATGCCCCAGGCACGCACGGAGAAGCCCTCGCTGCGCAGCCTGTCGTTCCATTCCTTGGTCAGGATGCTGGCCTTGGGGCAAAGCTGGAACACGCCCGCCTGCTTGGCGGATTCCACCAGCGAGTCGGACAGATACTTGCACAGATAGCCCACGCGCATATCGGGATCCAGCGCGCGCACGGCGGTGATGGCGTCCCAGATGCCGGTGGTGATGATCACATGATCTTGGCGGCAGTACTGATGGATCAGGCGCAGGGTTTCTTCCTCCACGCCGTGCTCCTTGATTTCAATGGCAAAGTGCAGATCCTTGCCGCCAAAGTGGCGCAGGAACTCTTCCAGCGTGGGGATTCTTTCGCCCTTAAAGCGCTCGCCCGTGGGCAGGCCGAAGTCGATTTGCAGCAGTTCCGCGTAGGTCAGGTCGTGAATGGCCTCGGGACGGCCCGCGATGCGCATCAGTTCGTTGTCATGAAACAGCACCAGCACGCCATCCTTGGTGCGCTGCACGTCAGTTTCGATGCCGTTCGCCCCCATCTGCCAGCCCATATAAAAGGCGGCAAGGGTGTTTTCGGGGGCATAGGCGCTGGCGCCGCGGTGCGCGTAGTTGATAAATTCCATAATAAAATCCATCCTTATTGAGTATGGGGCGGCAGGAAGGGGAGCGTTTGTCCGCCTTCCTGCCGCCGGCATAAATTAGTACATCATCATGTAGTCGTCCATTTCGGTCTGGATGCGGGACAGCTCCTTGTCCAGATCCAGATCGGGATCGGCCTCGATCTTGGACATTAGGGTGACGATTTCATTCCACACGATGGCGTCAACGGGGGTTACGCCTTCGCCCTGGATGTAATCAGACTGCGCCAGCACAGCCTTGTTGTAGGGATCTTCATAGCGAGCCATGATGGTTTCATCCGCCATCTGGGTCTTGGTGAAGGGCAGGGGGCCGGGCTTGGCCAGGCAGGTGCGGATGGCGTTCTCAGGCAGGGTCATGAAGCGGATGAACTCGGCGGACATGGCGGCCTTTTCGTCGGTATCCTTGAAGATGGACAGACCGTAAGCGCCCAGGCCGATGCTCTTGGTCTGATCCTTCATGATGCTGGTCAGGCCAATTTCAAACGCGCCGTTCACGTTGGTGAGAATCTTGGAGGTGGTGGCGCAGGAGATGAACAGGAACAGAGACTTGCCGTTCTGGAAGTCCTCGCGGGCGGTCTTGTGCTGGTTGGCGGGGATCACGCCATCCTTGACCAGGCCGGCGTAGATGGTCAGGATTTCCTTCATTTCCTTGGTGTCGATGTGGTAGCTGCCGTCCGCCTGACGGATGGAACCGCCGTGGCTCCACAGCATGGGCAGGATGTACCAGGGAATGTCCGCGCCGGTGTTGATGCCGTAGATGTCGGTCAGGCCATTATTATCCACATCCTTCACGGCCTTGCGGGCCATTTCGCACAGCTCGTCCAGCGTTTCAGGCATGTTTTCATAGCCCAGCTCGTGCAGCATGGTCAGGTTAACATAGCAGCCGGGGATGGTGCAGCTGAAGGGCATGCTCATGCGCTTGCCATCGTAGGTGTAGCGGGTCCAGAAGTTCTCCACTACGTCGTCCATTTCTTCGGCGGTCAGGTAGTTTTCAATGGGCAGCAGCCAGCCCGCGTCATAGAGCTGAGGGATGCCGTTGCGCTGGCCGGTAACGCCGATGTTGGGCATGTCGTTGGACTGCATGCCGGTGTTGTACTTGGCCAGCAGGTCGTCATAGTTGTTGCCCACCTGCTCCTGGATGATCTTGACGCCCGGATGCAGCGCCTCGAAATCGGCAATGCATGCGGAGAAATCATCATCGTAGCGCACCCACAGGCGCAGGGTCATGGCTTCGTCGGCCTGCGCCAGGCTGGTCATACCCAGCAACAGCAGCAGCGACAGCAGTACGCACAGAGTCTTCTTCATAAATTGTTCCTCCTTTTATTCCTACGCGGGATTGCGCCCGCGCTGGTTCTTATTTCAGACCCACCTTGGTGATGCCCTGCACAAAGTAACGCTGCAGGCAGACAAAGAACAGGATCATGGGCATGGTAATCAGCGTGGCGGCGGCCATGATGGAGCCCCAGTCGTCGCCAAAGTCCGATTGCATCAGCATGCGCAGACCGGTCTGCACCGTGCGCAGGCTTTCCTTGGTGGCTACAACCTTGGGCCACATGTAGCTGTTCCAGTTGCCGATGAAGCCGATGATGGCCACCGTGGCGATGGCGCTTTTGCTCAGCGGCAGGATGATGCTCCAGTACACCCGCAGATCGCCCGCGCCGTCGATGTAGGCGGCTTCCAGCAGGGCGTTGTCGATGGTCTTATAGAACTGGCGGAACAGGAACACGGAGAACATGCTCACCAGCGATACGACGATCACCGAGAAGAAGGTGTTGGTCAGCCGAAGCGCGGCCAGGGTGAGAAAGTTGCTGACGATGGTGGCCTCGCTGGGGATCATCATGGAGCACAGGAACAGGAAGAAGATGGGCTTGGACAGCTTAAAGGGCAGCTTGGCGAAGGCGTAGCCCGCCAGCGAGCCGGTAAGCACCTGGCAGATGACCACGGTGGTGGCCATGAGGATGCTGTTTTTAAAATACTGGCCAAAGGGCGCGCTCTTCCAGGCGATGGCGTAGTTTTTCCAATACGGCTTGGCGGGCCAGAAGACATCCTTGTTCATTACCTCATGGGGAGCCTTGAGCGAGCCGGAAACCATCCAGAAGATGGGAAAAATCATCAGCAGCGATATCAGCGTGAGAACCAGGATACGCAGCGCTTCCTTCCAGGGAAAGGGCTTTTTGTGCCGGACAGGACGGGTAACGGCGGTCATTGTTGTATCGCTCCTTTCTTAGGCGTCGTAGCTGACAAAGCGTTCCAGACTCATCTGAATCAGGTTAATCAGCAGAATCAGCGCAAACAGCACCATGGCGATGGCCGAAGCATAGCCCATCTGATAGCGGCTGAAGGCGTAGTCATAGAGCATCATGGGCAGGTTGGCAGTGGCGTTGCCGGGGCCGCCGCCGGTCATGTTTTCAATGGTGGTAAACAGCTTCATGATGCTGATGGTTTGCAGAATCAGCAGCATGAACGTGGTGGGCGATACCAAAGGCATGGTGATTTTCCAGGTGGTTTGCCAGGCGTTCGCGCCGTCGATGTGGGCGGCCTCGATGATTTCTTCCGAGATGTTCTGGATGGCGCCCAGGTACACCACCACGCAGTAGCCCAGAGTGCGCCAGATGGTGACGATGACGATGGACATGTGGGCGGTGGAGGTATCGTTGATCCATCTCAGCGGCCGCAGCCCCACGGCCGACAGCGCGGCGTTGAGGATGCCGTACTGCGGGTTGAAAATGTAGAGCCATACCACCGACAGGCCTACCATGGAGGCCACGTGCGGGGTATAGATCAGGGTGCGGAAGACCACATTGAGCTTGCTTTTCTTTTGCAGCAGCACGCCCAGCAGAAAGCCGAACACCAGGATAAAGGGCAGAATGTAGAGCACATAGCGCAGCGTGTTGCTTAAAATCAGATAGATTTCATCATTGCGAAACAGCTTGCGGTAGTTGTACAGGCCGACAAATTTCTTGGCGCTTCTGCCGCCCATGTTCCAGTTGTACAGGCTGTTGATTACGGCGTTTACCATGGGATAAAGGGTAAATACCAGCAGGCCGATAAAAGCTGGGGCAACGAACGCTAAGCCCTTCAGCTCCCGCCTGAGTGCTTTGCGCCGCTTGGTCATTTTCTTTTGCATAGGCTGCGCCTCCTGAACTGTGCGATTGTTTTTTGCAGGTCAAAACAGATGCTGATAACAGCACATTTTTCACCTTTTATTTTATGGTTGCGGTTGACGAATGTCAAATAGGTAGATAGAATGAAAACATAAGCTTGAGTTATGACATGGAGGGAAATTTTGGATGGATATACGCGAAATCAGCTATATTATCGCCATTGCCGATAAGCAAAGCATTACGGCCGCCGCAGCCAGCCTGTTTATCAGCCAGCCCGCTCTGTCCCAGGCGCTGCGGCGCATGGAGGCCGAGGCGGGGTGCAAGCTGTTTGTGCGCTCGGGCAACATGACCGTGCCCACCGAGGCGGGGCGGCTGCTGGTGGAACGCGGGCGTTTGATCTTGAACGCACGGGATAAAATGCTGTCGGATGTGCGCGGCGTGGCGGACGGCCGCCACAAAACGCTGCGATTTGGAATATCGCCCTTTTATAGCAAGTATTATCTGCCGGATGTGTTTCGCTACTACGTGCAAAACCTGCCGGGCGTAAAATTAGAGGTGGTGGAAAAATCCTCCCTGGATCTGGAGCGCATGGTGATCGAGGATGAATTGCCCTTCTGTTTTGTGCCTGCGCTGCCTGCCAATCCCGAGCTGCATTACCGCGTGATCGGCTCGGAGGAGATTATGCTGGCCGTGCCGCAGACGCACCCTGCCAACGCGCTGGCGGATGAAAGCAAGGACGGATTGCGCATGGATTTGCTTTATGTGCGGGACGAGCCCTTTATCCTGCTGCCGCCCAAGCAGAAGGTATCCGAGCTGCAAACGCGCATCTTTCATTATGCGGGCTTTACGCCGCGCGTCAGCTATGCAACGTCCAATTGGGATACGGCCATGATCCTCACCGCCTGCGGCGTGGGGCTGAGCTTTCTGCCCGGCCTATTGCGCTATTCGCCGCTGTATGATGTGCGGCCCAGCTTTTATCACATCATGGGCTTTGACGCTTCCCGCCAGTATGCGGTGGCCTATCGCAGCGAGGAGTCGTTGGGGTATTCGGCGGAGCAGCTCATCACGCTGATGGGCGATATCGTGCGCCAGAAAAACACCCTGTAATCCGCCTGCGGGGGCTGATCGCAGACGGCAGAAGAAAATGTAAAAATTACTTGACGAATCACTACAAATTCGTTACAATTATGTAAAGGATACAAAGCGTGTCCCGATCGACGGCGATGAGCCTGACGGAGGTTATCAGCCATGAAGAAACGCACTGCTATTATTTCCCTGCTTGCGGCAGCGGTTTTGACCCTGAACGCGATCCCCGCTCTTGCCACGGATGGCCAGGGTCAGGTTTCGCCCCTGGATCAGCTGACGCAGCAGCAATCCCAGATGGAGTCCATGGGGCTGCCGTCAGGGTATAATCCCGCGTCCGAAGAGGATAACGGCTACACCGCCGCCAGCGGCGCGTATAATGCCAATGGCGAGCGCGTGTATGCCGGCGCTACGCCCATTCCCATCGATCCCATCGATATGCCCACGCCTACCCCGCGGCCGGAGCTGACCTTTACCTATGGCGAGTATACCGCCGCCAAGCTGGGCTTCACCTTCAAGTCCGCCGTGGGCTACACGGTGGATGATTCCGCCAGCGATACCTACATCCTTACCGAGCCGGCCTCCGCCGTGCGCGATGGCTACCCCTGCGTGATTACCCTGCAGGTAACGCCCATCACCAGCAATTACGCGGCCAAGGATGTGCAGACCGACCTGGCCAACTACCTCAAAAACCTGGGCGCGCAGTATCCCACCAAGTGGGAAACCTGGAAGGCGGCCAGCAAAAAGCTGGCGGGCGGCACGGGCTACTATAACAACTACCGCGGTGTGATGAGCGACGGCACCATCGTGCGCGGCCGCGTGCACATGGCGATCATCGGCAACAATAAGCTGCTTACGCTGCATATCACCTGCCCCGGCTGGTACAACAGCAGCTATATGAAGATTTACGACAATATTTATTCCTCTATTAAGGCCATCCAATAATCGCTCAAAGCGCAAATTGTAACAACCTCCCGCGCCCGCTTGACAATCGGCACGGGAGGTTTTATGCTCAAGAGGTATCACACTGCAAAGGAACATAAGCCATGAAAAAGTACGCCCTCGCCCTGCTTGCCCTGCTGCTGCTTTTGCCTGCCGTTCTGGCCTCCGGCGAAGCGCTTGACGTTGCCGTGCCCGAATATGTGCGGCCCTACGCCCCGGCGGAGATTACGGTCACCTGCCCGGATGCGGGCGAACTGACCCTGCGTGTCAGCGACGATTACGTTAGCTATGTAATCGCCACCGCACAGGCGCAGGCCGGGGAGAACCGCATTGCCTGGGATGGCCTGGGGGATAATGCCGAGGCGTTGCAGCGCGGGGCGTATACGCTGACCGTTACGCTGCAAACCGAGCGCGATACCTATGTGAGCGAAACGCCGCTTACGGTAAAGCTTGCCGCCGCCGCGCTGCAATATCTGATCCCCTCGGGCGATACCGTTTATGCCGGGCAGGACGGCTTTTTGGTCAACTATCTGATCACCGCCAGCGGCACCATGAACGTGCAGCTGACCGCCGAGGACGCGCCGCAGACCATCCTGCGCACCTGGAATATCCAGCAGACCGATATGCTGCCGCACATTTTCCGCTGGAACGGGCAGGTCAACAATCAAAGCGTGCCCGAGGGACGCTATGTGCTTACCTTCTCCGTCAAGGGCAGCGCGCAGGAGCCCTATGAAGTGCATGTGGCCGTCAGCCACGAAAAAGCGCCCTCCGCTCCGCTGACTGTGACCGACCGCGCGCTGTATCTGCCCGAAAATTTGGACAGCGACGCGGACGTGTGGGCGGCCATGATGTACCCTGTCACGGTGGTGGATGTGGGCCGTTTGCAGCATCAAAAGGTGTTTGCCCAGCCTAATAGCAAATCCGAAGTGCTGGGCACGGTGCACGGCCAGTCGCAGGCTGTGATCGTGCTGGCGCTGGATCAGGACAACGGCTACGCCAAGGTGGCTGCGTGGCGGCATGAGGACGGCGAATATATCGAGGGTTATGTGCCCCAGAAAAAGCTGTTCAATGTCATCCCCGCGGCGCGCTACGGCATCCTGATTGATAAAAACACGCAGATCATGACCATCTATGAGGATGGCCACAAGCTGGGCCAGATCACCGTATCCTCCGGCCTGATGGCGCAGGATAAGCTGTTCCGCGAAACGCGCGCCGGAGCCTTCCTGACCACCGACCGCATGATCAATTTCAAAAGCGAAGGCTACATGTATAACTACGCCATCCGCATCGACGGCGGCAACCTGATCCACTCGCTGGGCTGCAAGCTGCGCGGGGCCAAGTGGGATTATTCCGAGCACCTGGTGGAGCTGGGCAAGAAAGCCTCCCACGGCTGCGTGCGCATGGATACCCGCATGAACGAGCAGGGCCTGAACGCCTATTGGGTGTGGACGCATATTCCTTATTATACCAAGGTGCTGGTGATTGACGATCCCCAGGCGCGCGCGGAACGGCTGGCGGAGATCAACGCTCCCGCCGCTACGCAAACGCCTGCTGTGACCGATGCGCCTGCGGCGTCCGAGCAGCCCGAAGCCTCCCCCGATGCGGCGGTTTCGGATACGCCCGCGCCCACGGCGGACTTTACGCCCATTCCTACCGCCGAACCTACCGCTACGCCCGAGCCGCACTATACCCGTGATTTGGGCTACGGCTCCAAGGGGCTGGCCGTATTGCAGGTACAGGAGCGGCTCAAGGAGCTGAACTACTATCGCGGTGAATTGGACGGCGTGTGGGGGCAGGGCACGCAGCGCGCTGTGACGGCCTTCCAGAAGGCTTCCAAGATCAAGGCGGACGGTATCGTGGGCAAGAATACCTATGCCAAGCTGTTTGGCAAGCAGGCCATCGCGGCCACGCCTACACCCAGTCCCAGCCCCTCGCCCACGCCCTCTCCCACCCCCAGCCCGACGCCTACGCCCAGCCCCACCCCGCCGCCGCAGACCAGCATCGTGCTGACCTTTACGGGCGACGCGCTGCTGGGCAGCGAAGATAAGCTGCGCGCCAATGAAAACTCGTTTGACTCCGTGGTGGCCGCGCAGGGCTATGCCTATCCGCTGGCCAACTTTCGCGAGCTGTTCAGCCAGGATGATTACACCACGGTCAATTTGGAATCCGTGCTCAAGGACGATTCCACCGACAAGCTGGACGGGCGGCTGTATAACTTCAGGGGGCCCACCAGCTTTGTCAACATCCTGCTGGCCGCCTCGGTGGAGCATGCCAACATCGCCAATAATCACTATATTGATTACGGCGTGAGCGGCCGCCGCTCCACCCGCGATACCCTGCAGCGCGCGGGCATCGCCTACAGCGGCTATACCTATACGCACATCTTTGAAAAGGACGGCGTGAAGATCGGCTTTGCCGGCATCCGCGAGAGCATGTGGCATCAGAACCGCGCCACCATGACCAATGAGATCAAGGCGCTTAAAAAGGCGGGTTGCGATTACATCGTCTATGCCTGCCACTGGGGCACGGAGTATGCCGAGAACCACAACGACATTCAAAAGCTGATGGCCACCTATGCCATCGATGCGGGCGCGGACTGCGTGATTGGCACGCATCCGCATGTGGTGCAGGGCGTGGAAGTGTACAACGGCAAGCCCATCTTTTACAGCCTGGGCAATTTTGTGTTCGGCGGCAATCTGAACCCCACGGACTATGACGGCCTGGTGGTGCAGCTGACGCTGCATTTTGACCATCAGGTGTGCGATGGCGTGCAGGCGCGGCTGATTCCCATCCTGACCAGCGGCGTGCAGGATGGCACCACCAACTTTCAGCCCGTGATGGCTGAGGGGGAGGAGAAAGACCGCATCCTGAACCGCATTCAGCAGGATAGCCCGGCGGAAATATCGGAGATCATGACTTTTTAACCATCCATTTGCGCGGGGCTGCGGTTGCGGCCCCGCTTTTTGCGTGGCGGCTGACAAAAATATCAAAAAAATTAAAAAATTGTTGAGCTATAATACATAGGTAACACGAAAGCAAAGAAAAAGAGAACTCATGT
>OLPR01001344.1_pt1 | contig 20315 bp, 21 predicted proteins | sample 1672761 | NCBI WGS metagenome assembly OLPR01 (sample SAMEA3136721, study PRJEB25190) | human gut metagenome | biome: human gut; feature: human-associated habitat; material: faeces | place: Austria | collected 2013 | reverse complement strand
AACATTTACACCAACCTCAATTACAGTAGTAGAGATTAGAATATCAATATCACCATTTTTAAATCTTTCCATAATTTCGTCTTTTTCTTTATTTTTCATTTTTCCATGTAAATATTCTACTCTGTAATCTTTAAACACTTCATTTTTATATTTTTCTGCCAAAGCTGTTACAGATTTTAAATTCATTTCTTCATTTTCTTCTACTAATGGACATACAATATATGCTTGTCTACCTTCATCAACTTGTTTTTTTATAAAGTTGTTTACTCTTTCTTCCATTCCTTTTGTAACTGCAAACGTATCAATTTTCTTTCTGTTTGGAGGTAATTCATCAATTATAGATATATCCAAATCACCATATAAAATTAAAGCTAATGTTCTTGGAATAGGAGTTGCTGTCATAACTAATACATCTGGGTTTTGTCCCTTTTCTACTATTGTAGTACGTTGCTTTACACCAAATCTGTGTTGCTCATCTGTTACAACAAAACCTAAATTTTTAAACACTACATTTTCTTCTAATAATGCATGCGTACCTATTAATATATCTATTTCACCATTTTTTAATTTTTCTAAAATCTCTGCTTTTTTCTTTTTTGTTATACTAGAAATTAAAAGTTCACATCTAATTCCAAACTGGTCTAGTATTTCTTTAAAACTTTCCAAATGTTGACTAGCAAGAATTGCTGTTGGAGCCATAATTGCCACTTGATATCCACATTTAACAGCTTTATATGATGCAATAATTGAAACTGCTGTTTTTCCAGAACCAACATCTCCTTGCAATAATCTATTCATGTTTTTATTGCTTTCCATATCTTTATCTATTTCCTCTAAAACTCTTAATTGAGCTTTAGTTAATTTAAATGGAAGAACATTGATTACATCTGACATCTTGACATTTTTGTCAAACTGAATACCATTGGTATCTGCTTCATATTTGTTCTTTAAATTTAATAAAGCAAGTTGCATACCTAACAATTCTTCAAATACTAGCCTTTTTCTTGCCTTTTCAAATTCATCAAAATTCTCTGGAAAGTGTATTTTATGTATAGACTCATTTATTCCTAACAATTTATATTCATCTAAAATGTATTTTGGTAATGTTTCTGGTAATGAGTCATTAACTAATGTAATTGCATTTTCTATTATTCCTCTTAATACATTTTGAGATAAATTATATGTTAGTGGATATATAGGTATTATTTTTCCTGTATTTTTATTTTTTGTTTCTTCATCAAAAACAGGGGATACCATTTCAATCCTATTTTGAATTCTTTTTACCTTACCAAAAAAGTGATAAATTTCTCCAACCTTAAATTTATTCTTTAAATAGCTTTGGTTATACCAAGTAATTAAACATCTTCCTGTTTCATCCTCTACTATAAGTTTATATATAACCATTTTTCTATTTCTTATTCTTGTTTCATTCATTCTAGCAACTGGTATTGCAGCAATTAGAGCTTCTTCACCATCTACTAAATCTTCTATCTTTACAGGTTTACTTCTATCTTCATAATCTCTTGGATAATATGTAATTAAATCTTTTAAAGTAAAAATATTTAGATTATTTAGAAGCTTTACTCTATTAGGACCAACACCTTTTATATATTGTACTTCTTTGCTTAAATCAGCCATTTTTACCTCCTAATTGAAGTATAATTTTGTATATTATATACTATTTTTTATAAAAAGTCTTGTTTTTTTTGTTATTATATGGTAAGATTATAAACAGTCAATTTATTATCTTAATAGGAGGTGCAATAAATCATGGCAAAATGTGCAATTTGTGAAAAAACATTATCTCATGGAAACAAACTTAGCATAACACGTTCTCACGTTAGTAATAGAGCTTCAAGAACTTGGAAACCAAATTTAAGAACTGTAAAAACTATAGTAGATGGTCAACCAAAGAAAATTAAAGTATGTGCAAAATGTTTACGTTCTGGAAAAGTTAAAAGAGCTTAGTTTATATACTATTTGTGGGTTATTATAGAATAACCCTTTTTTTCATGATATATATTACCAATATTAAAAATATCGTCAGAGTAATCTGGCGATATTTTTATGTATTAATCCTTAATCCTAAATATCAATTTTACAAATCCTCTTAAAAATTTTGGAACTTTCTTTACAACAATTGTCATTCCTATCTCCTCCTTTTCAATTGTTTTCTATATTTATAGTTGTTAATTAGAAAGCCATATTATTCCAACTATAATAATTGCTACACCTATTACGAAAAGCCACCCAGCAAAAGGAAGTAATAAGACCAATAATATTCCAATTCCTAAACCTATTAATATTACAGCTAAAGTCTTTTTTAATATCTTACACATAAAGCATTACCTCCTTTTTTTATATAATATGAAAAAATAATTATTACTGTGATTACTTTATGTTGATAAATTATTATGATATAATTTGTCGTAAAAGGAGGCTAATTATGAGAAAAAAAGATGCTATAGAATTAGTTCAAATATTAAAAGACACATATCCTGATGCAACTTGTAGTTTAGATTTTAAAACACCATTTCAATTAGTAATTGCTGTAATGTTATCCGCACAATGCACTGATGAAAGAGTTAATTTAACTACACCTGGATTATTTAAAAAATATCCAACAATTGAAGCTTTTGCCAATTGCGATATACACGAGTTAGAAGAAATAATTCATCCTTGTGGATTTTACAAAAATAAAGCCAAAAATGCGCGTGCTTGTGCTAATAAAATTTTAAACGATTTTAATGGAATCGTTCCAAATACTATGGAAGAACTTATAACCCTACCAGGTGTTGGTAGAAAAAGTGCAAATGTAATTCTATTAGAAGTTTTTGGTATCGCAAACGGTATTGCTGTTGATACACACGCAAAAAGAATTTCCAATAGGCTAGGTCTTTCGAATGAAAAAGAACCAACAAAAATAGAACAAGATTTGTTAAAAATTTTCCCTAAAGAATATTTAAAAGATATTAATCATCTTTTTGTATGGCATGGTAGAAACACTTGCATGGCAAGAAAACCTAGTTGTGAAGCATGTACAATTAAACAATTCTGCAAAAAATATAAAGCAGAACACAAAGTTTAATTTGTATTGACAAACCTAAACTCATAATATATATTTGATTAAAATAATTTTAGGAGGTATACCAATGAAGAAATTAAAAAACTTTATAATAACTTTGTTTCTAGTTATTATATTATCTATTACTACAACATGTTTTGCAGATACAAATGAAACACAAGAAGATATAACAGCAACACCATATTCAGCAGACTCTTCTGAAAATACAACTACTGTAGTAGATGATGATTTATATTTATATGGAAATGATATTAATATGAATCAAATCGTAGATGGAAATGTTTATATTTTTGGAAAGAATGTTACTATAAATGGAGAAGTTGATGGAGATTTATTTATTTGTGCAAGTAATGTTACTTTTGGTGAGCAATCTTACATAAATTCAAACGCTTATATAGTAGCAGATAAAATAGAATTTAATACTTCAGCAACTTCACTATATGCTGTTTGTAATGAACTTAACATACCTGAAGGCTATGGTCCTTTTAGAGATTTATACGCAATAACTAATAAATTAACCTTATTCGGTTCTATAGGAAGAAATGCATATTTAAGCACAAATGATTTCATTATCTCTTCTGACTCGTCACAAGGTTCAATTTCTGGTAAATTAACATACTTATCAACAAGTGAATTAGAATTTCCAACTGACGCAATTAGCGGTGACATAAATTATATTAAAACTTCTAATTCATCAAATGCAGGAACTACAATTTCAAGTATAATTATAAATATAGTAAATAGTATATTTGCAGCAAGTTTAGTATATTTGCTATACAGATTCTTTTTAGAAAAAAGCTTAGAAAAAGCCTCTTCTTGTTTATCACATAAATTTGGTAAAGTATTCTTATCAGGTCTAGTTGCTTTAATTGCTATTCCTATTTTATCTATTATACTTATAACTGCACAAATAGGAGCTAGTTCTGGACTATTATTACTAATGTTATATATATTTATGATTGGAATTTCTCCATACATTTTTGCATCAATATTAGCTAGAAGAATTTATAATAATAAAAAATTCTCTAAAATGCCATTAGAATATTTACTTGCAATATTAATTGCAGTTGTAATAAGTGCTTTAAAAATGATACCTTTTGTAGGAATTGTAGTAACAATATTTATTTCTATTTTAGGATTTGGAATTATTATTTATAATTTATTTTTTAATGGACATAAAAATAAAGAACTAAAAAGTGAAGAAAACGTAGCAAATTAATTGCTACGTTTTCTTTATTATAAATGATTACTTTTTTAATTTGCTTACAGTTGATTTGTAATTTTCGGTCTTTAATATTCCATTTCCAACAACAGCTATATCCACTCCTGACCCCTTTACTTCATCTATTGTATCAAGATTTATTCCGCCATCTGCTTCAATATATGTATCTAAATTATGCTGGTTTAAGTATTCTTTTAATATTCTAACTTTTCTTAAAGTCTCTGGTATTAAAGCTTGTCCACCCTTTCCAGGTTCTACTGTCATCACTAATACTGTATTTATATATGGTAAAAATTCATATATTTCTTTTGCTTCTGTAGTAGGTTTTATGGCAATACCAACTTTACAATTATTATCTTTTACTAGTTTTATCATTTCATGAATTTTCTCTTTATCTTTAATTGCTTCTAAATGAAACGTTATCATATTTGGTTCAATTGCACTATATAATTTTATATATGTTTCTACATCTTCTACCATTAAATGAACATCCAATGGTAATGTAGTAATTTGCTTTAATATATTTGAATATTTATTCATTTTGTCTACAGTATTTTTTTCTACAAATTTTCCATCCATAACATCTATATGGAAATAATCTATTTTTGCTACCTCTAAATTATAAAATATTTTTGCTGCTTCATCTTCATTTACATCTAATATTGATGATGAAATTTCTACCATTTATGTTCCTCCTTATCCTTTAAATTCTCATATATCTTTATAAAATTTTGATATCTACTTTCTGATATTTTTCCTTGTTGCAATGCATTTTTTATTCCACAATTTTCTTCTTTAATATGTCTACACCCTATATACTCACAATCTTTTATATATTGTTTAAATTCTTTAAAATATTCCGCTAATTTATCAGATTTAATTTCAGAAATATCAAAAGTAGAAAATCCGGGTGTATCTGCAATATATTCATTTTCTTTGATTTTGTACAAAGATATATTTGTTGTAGTATTTTTTCCTTTTTTATTTTTATTACTTATTAACCCAGATTTAGTTAATTCTTTTCCAAAAATACTATTTAATAAAGTAGATTTTCCGACTCCTGAATTTCCAGCAAATACACTTATATTATTTTCTAAAATCTTATTTAGGCTTTCTATTCCCTCTTTTTCTTTTGCATTTGTCTCTACTATTTGATAACCGATATTTTTATAAATTTCTTTTATTTCTTCTACCTTTTTCTTGTCTAAATCTATTTTATTAATTACAATTGCAGCCTTTATACCAACATATTCGGCATATGCTAATTGTTTATCTAACATTAATAAATCTGGCTTTGGATTTTTAGCAGATAATACACACACAATTTGAGTTATATTTGAAATTTTAGGTCTTTTAATATAATTATCCCTTTTTTCTATTTTTTCTATTATATTCTCATCCTCATTAAAATCTACTATATCTCCAACAACTATTCCTTCATCTTTTAACTTTCCTCTTGCATTACAAGTGTATATTTTTTTATTAGCTTCGATATAATATAAATTTGAAATATTACTTATTATTTTTCCTTGCATAATTCACCTTTTCATATTTTTTGTACATTATACCATAATTATTTTATTTTTAAAATATTGTTATAAATGATTAGAGCACAGCCTAAGCTGTGCTAATCCTTTCAAGATACTGTTTAAAAATATCATCTGTTAAAGTTAAGTTTTCTTTTTTGAAAACTATTACTTCGACTCCACCAATATCTTCTACCAGATAACCAATAGGCAAAATCTTACCCTTTAAGAAAATCCAATATCTTAAAATTGGATCCCGGAATACCGGTGTTGGAATAAACTTGTACTCTTTCATCTATTCAACCTCCATCTTTTGATGAATTGATTATATCATATATGTTCATTAATTCAATCCTATGTATCTAAAGAAATTTCATTCCAATCTTCTTCACTAGCAATTAGCCATTCAAGTCCTTTTCTACGTTCAACAACTACATCTGGATTTAAATCTGCTATAGATGTATCTGGATTAATTCTTTTTTCGGTTACAGCCCAGTCATAACGATAATATAAATCTAACATATCTAAAATTTCTTCTATATCTCTTAGTTTACATTTACTTTTAAATTCTTCATATGTTTTACAAGTACTAACTAGCATAATTGCTTTTTCACAATCACAAATCTGGTTTGGATAATCAATATTGTCTACTAGTCCTAATGCCCATACTAATGACCAATAAGCTTCATAAGACCATACCACATCAATTACATCTTGTTTACTATATTTTCCATTAAATATTATTTTTTCTTTTTCTAGTAAATTATCTTGAACGCCATATTGTTTTAACATATTCAGGAAAAAAATCTTAGAACTATCATAATCATTATTCTCTGATATATCCATAGCTAATTGAGTGGATATTAAACAAGCTATAGCTCTTTTACAGATTGTATCTATATCTTTTAAGCTTACTTGTGTACTATCTTCTATTACTGGTAAAGTTTCAAGACAAGCTATCCCTAATTGTTTTATTTTTTTATTTGAATTATTTCTTCTTTCTATATTACTTATTTTTCCCATAATATTCTCCCTATTCTTTTATATATTTTAAATTAGCTCTTGCTATTTCTCTATTTTCTTCTTTTATAAGAAACTCTATTTCAGTATCTTTTATTTTTTTATAAATAGATAACTTTTGTCCCTCTTTGCTTTCATTTATATAATGTATCTCAAAGTCTGTTATCTTATGACTATCTATAAAATCTGAATTTAAAGAATTCAGAATATATTTAACATATGATACATTATTTGTATGGTAACTAAAATCTATATCTGTTGAATGTATTTTCTGTTCATATACTTTATCAGCTTCAGTAAATTCCGTGTTTAATCTTAAATATTTTTCTTTGTTTATACCTTCTTTTATTTGAACATCTGTTGGATAATTAACTGTATTAATTTTTCTGATTTTTCTATCTGTTAAATCTATAACACAAGTTTCTTGATTTGCATAAAACAATACATTATTATCTTTATCTTTAAATTGTGCTTCGGTTTCTATACGAATTGGCTTTATTCCTATAGTAAAAACGGTTCCTTCAATTAAATCTCTCCATGTTGGATATTTATTAAAATGCACTTTTGTTTTTGTTAGTACCCATATTGCATTATTTTCATTTTTTAAGATTATATTATCACTTTTTAGAAATCCAAAATACTCTGTCATCATATCTTGTATTATGTATAATGAATTTAATACGCTTAAATTTACTTTTCTGTCACAATCTGAATATCCTATAAAAAATTTCCTTTTATATTCATTTTCCATATTTATCACCTTCTAATTAATTTTTTTTATAATATCAAAAATAAAATAATTTATCAATATTATATACGACAAAGGAGCAGATACACACTGCTCCCCTATCTTGTAATCACAAATTGTCGGTTAATCTTCGCTTTGTTGCAATCTTAAATATTCTTTCATTCCTTCCACTGCTACTTCAACCTCTTCATATGTTGGTGGTAGTACCACTAATTTTTGCAAAAAATCACATTTCCCATTTGCCCATAATTTTAAAGCAATATATCCCGAAATCACAAGCCATACTATTTTTAAAATCAGCCAAGGAATAAATGCTTTACCAACAAGAAATAATGTAGCAAATATAAGTCCTACTGTAAGAACAGTTGAACCACACCGAAATGAAATTGAACTCATATTCATAACTTTTTCTACATCTAATACAGCATTCTTCCCATATTTATCTACATAGTTTAAAACTTTATGTTCCGCTGCATGATATTTAAATGACTGGGTATTGTTCTTATTTTTGTTTCTTTCTACATAAAAAAACAGAACTACGTCCCAAACAAATAAAGCTACTAATATGACTTCTATATTCGGAATCTTTAATTTTCCGATTATACTAAAAATCACAGCATTTACTGCACCAAAAAGTAGTAAAAATATTTTTGATTTAAAACTATTTTCTTTTTTTCCTGAATAAGAAGTGTTTCTACTTTCTACTACAACTTTTCCATTACATCTCTTAGCAAAAATCACTTTTCCATTTTTAGGATAAAACTCTATCCCATCATTATATGCCCGAGCCTCTGCAATATACATATTTCTACCTCCTAAAATTATTTATTGGTTTGTTTGCAAGTGGTTAATACCAAATTTTTCTTATCAATTTTATCATATTTTTATGTTAATTTCAAATTTAATTATATACGAAAAAACAGATAAAGCAAAATAGCTTTATCTGTTTAACTTCTAGTCAAATGTATATGTTGTTGAATTATTAAAATTAAATGTTGTAGATCTTCCGTAATTATCTCCTTGTGAATTCTTTAAATTTACCTCAACTTTCTTTGAACCTTTTCCACTAACTTTTGCAGTAATTGTACTGTTCTTATCTACACCAGTCTGTCTAAAAGCTTCACTTCCATCAACAGTAATTATTATATCAACAGTTTTAGCAACATTACTACTTGTAGAGTTTCCTTCTTCTTCTTTGTATCCTCCTGTAATTGCCTTTACATCTATTGTAAATGTAGCTTCTTTTGCTTCTGAAACCTTATTTACTGTAATAGTAATTGTAGTTCCTTCTTGAACTTCTGTTCCAGCTTCTCTACTTTGTCTTAATACAACTCCATCATTTTTAGATTCATCTTCATCATTAACTACATTAACTTTTAATCCGGCTTCTGTTAATAAGTTTCTTGCTTCTTGTTCAGTTTTTCCTACAAGACTTGGAACTTCTACATTTACAATTCCACTACCCTTACTTACAACTAATTTTACGGTACTTCCTTTATTAACAGTTTCACCATCTTCTATATCTTGACTTAATACAATTCCAGCTTCTACCTTCTCGTCATTTTCTTCGGTTATCTCTGCTACTAGTCCAGCATCTTTTAATAATTTTTCTGCCTCTTCTCTTGTCTTACCAACAACGTCTGGAACCTCTACTGTTTCAGTACCTTTACTTACAACTACAGAAATTTCACTATGTTCCTTTATTGTATAATTCTCTTGATAAGCTGGATCCTGAGATATTATCTTACCTTCTTCAACATTCTCATTATATTCCTCTGATTTTACAACTAGCTTTAGTTTTAAGTCTTTGACAATTTGTTCTGCTTCATCTTGAGTTTTATTTACTAAATCTGGTATTTGTACATCTTTTGGATTTACTATTTCCATAACTCCCATTGTAGTTCCAAAAGCTATAAAAAATAATAATATTGCACCTATTACAAAAGATAAAGCTTTATGTTTTTTTACAAATTCTATAAATTTATTTGGTTTCTTTCCATTTTTAGGGTTATTAGCTTCTTTTGCTTTTCTTTCAGCCTCTGCTATTTCTTGTGTAGATATTCTTTGTGTTGCTGCATTTAAATTACTTTTAATATGTACAACATTGTCATCTGGATTTTTTAATGCTGCATTTAAATCTTTTAGCATTTCTGTTGCAGATTGATATCTTAAATTAACATCTTTTTGCATAGCTTTCATTATGATATCGTTTACAACTTGTGGAATATTTTCGTTTAATTCTTTTGGTTCTATAGGTTTTTCCTGCATATGTTTTAATGCTACTGAAACAGGTGTATCTGCATCAAAAGGTACTCTACCAGTTAACATTTCATACATTACAACACCTAAAGAATATAAATCAGATTTTGCATCTGTATATCCACCCCTTGCATGCTCTGGTGAAAAATAGTGTACAGAACCTATTGTTGTTCCAAAAGCTGTAATTGTAGAATTTGAAACTGCTTTTGCTATTCCAAAATCTGTAACTTTCGCAATACCATCCTCTGTTATTATAATATTATGTGGTTTTATATCCCTATGTACAATATTATTTTTATGTGCTGTTTCTAATGCTGATGCAATTTGAGTTACTACATTTAGAGACCATTTCCAAGGTAAAGGTCCGTTTTCTTCTGTTATTATTTCTTTTAGCGTTTTACCTTTAATTAATTCCATTACTATATAATATAAACTACCTTCATTACCAACATCAAATATAGATACAATATTTGGATGAGTAAGACTTGCTGCTGATTGTGCTTCTATTCTAAATCTTTTTATAAACTCTTCATCTGTAGTAAATTCATCTCTTAATATCTTTACTGCTACATATCTATTCAAAACACGGTCTTTACTTTTATAAACCGTGGCCATTCCACCATTTCCTATTTTTTCTATTATCTCGTATCTGTTCCCTAATATTTTCCCCTCTAGGTCCATTCTTTCATCTCTCCTTAATCATTATATACAATAACAACCGTTATGTTATCATATCCTCCTCTATTGTTTGCTAATTCGACCAACCTCGTAGTAGCATTTTCTACATCATTTGTTACTAAATCATAAATTTCTTGGTTTGTTACCATATTTGTTAGACCATCTGATGTTAATACAAGTTTATCTCCTTTAAGAAAACCTTTAGTTGTTACATCTGGCTCTACATAAGGAGTGCATCCTAAAGCTTTCATAAGCATATTCTTTTTAGGATGATTTTCTGCTTCTTCTCTTGTTATTGTTCCTTCTTTTACTAACTTCTCAACATAACTATGGTCTGTTGTTAATTTTCTTATAATGTTTTTTCTTACTCTATATATTCTGCTATCTCCAACATGACCTATATATATTTTATTCCCATAACCTAAAACTAATTCCAAAGTTGTACCCATTCCTTCTAATTCTGGTACTTCTTTTGATTTTTCGAACACCACCATATTAGCATATTCCATACTGCTTCTTACTAGTTCTTCAATATTTATTCTGTCATGTGGTATTGTATTAAAATTATTAGTTAGATATTTCCTAGCAGAATCTATTGCAAGCTTACTTGCAATTTCTCCTCCGTTATATCCTCCCATTCCATCTGCCAACATGTATATTCTTAATTCATTTTCTTCTGTTGGAACATAGTATGAATCTTCATTTACTTCTCTTGCTTTACCTAAATCGGTTTTAGCAAAACATTTCATTTTATCACCTCTAACGTTTTTCTTCTATTGTTTTCCTTCTTAATTGTCCGCATGCAGCCTCTATATCTGAACCTAACTCTCTTCTTATTGTTGCTACAATTCCATGCGCATTTAAATAATCTCTAAATCTAATTATATTATTATCTGTTGACTTTACGAATTTTCCATTTTCTATCTTATTAATTGGTATTAAATTAACATGTGCAAGCATTCCATGTAATAATTTTACTAATTCTTTAGCATCTTCCAAATTATCGTTATTGTCCTTTGCTAAAGCATATTCAAAGGAAATTCTTTTATTTGTTTTTTCTATATAATATTTACAAGCTTCCATTAATTCTTTAATTGGATATGCTTTATTTACTGGCATCATAGCAGATCTTTTCTCATCATTTGTTGCATGCAATGATATTGATAATGTACATTGTATTTTTTTATCTGCCAACTCATAAATTTTAGGTACAATTCCGCTAGTAGATATACTTATATGTCTAGCACCTATATTTAATCCTTTTGGATTATTTAATATTCCGATTGCGTTTATTACATTATCAAAATTATCAAATGGTTCACCAATTCCCATAAAAACAATATTTGATATCTTTGTATTTTCTTCTTGCTCTACTGCTAAGATTTGTTCTACAATCTCTCCGCTACTTAAATTTCTAACAAATGGAATTCCTGTTGATGCACAGAATTTACAACCCATTTTGCAACCAATTTGTGATGAAACACATAATGTTCTACCATGATGATATTCCATTAAAACAGTTTCTATCATATTTCCGTCTAATATATCAAATAAATATTTTTTTGTTCCATCTTTTGAAACTAATTTTTTTGCTATTTTATAATTACAAATTGTATAATTTTCTTGTAACTTCTGTCTTAGTTCTTTTGATATATTTGTCATATCATCAAATTCTTTTACTTTTTCTCTATATAACCACATAAAAACTTGTTCAGCTCTATATGGTTTTTCTCCCATTTCTTGAAATTCCTTTTTTAGTTCTTCTAAATTATAATCTTTTATATTCTTCATTTTCCTTCTCTTTTTCACCTATTATCTGTAAAACTATATATATCACAACTTAATCTTTTTTTCAACTTATCAAATAAAAAAAATAGAAGGATTTTTAATATTAATTAGTCCTTCTATTTTATAATTACTATGCGGTTTCTATTTCATTTGGTTGAATTTTTCTTCTTTTAACGACTTGTCTTTTAGGTTCTTTATTTTCATTTATAATTATTTCTGGCTTTGCCAAACCTATTACGGTCTCTTTTGTTACAATACATTTTTCTATTTTTGGATTAGATGGAATATCAAACATAATATCTCTCATAATCTCTTCTATAATAGAACGTAAACCTCTGGCGCCTGTTTTTCTTTCTATTGCTTTATCTACTATTGCTTCTACAGCTTCTTGTTCAAATTCTAATTCTACGCCATCCATAGCAAGTAATTTTTTATATTGCTTTACTAATGCATTTTTTGGTTTTGTTAATATATTAACTAACGCATCTTTATCTAGTTCTTCTAATGTACTTACTATTGGTAATCTTCCTACAAATTCTGGAATTAAACCAAATTTTAATAAATCTTGTGGCAATAATTCTTTAAACACTTCTGTTTTACTTTTTTTAGCAATTTCTTTCTTTTCAGCTCCAAAACCTATTGCCTTTTTACCTGTTCTTTGGTCAATAATCTTTTCTAAGCCTTCAAATGCACCACCACAGATAAATAAAATATTTTCTGTATTTATTTGTATTAATTCTTGATGAGGATGCTTTCTTCCTCCTTGTGGTGGAACTGATGCAGTTGTTCCTTCTATTATTTTTAGCAAAGCTTGTTGAACACCTTCTCCGCTTACATCTCTTGTTATAGATGGGTTTTCAGACTTTCTTGAAATTTTATCTATTTCGTCAATATAAATAATTCCTCTTTCGGCTTTTTCTATATCATAATCAGCTGCTTGAATTAATTTTAGTAAAATATTCTCGACATCTTCTCCTACATAGCCAGCCTCAGTTAAAGTTGTTGCATCAGCTATTGCAAAAGGAACATTTAATATTTTAGCTAAAGTTTGTGCAAGTAATGTTTTTCCAGAACCAGTTGGACCCAATAATAGAATGTTGCTTTTCTTTATTTCTACATCATCCTTATTATTTTTTTCGTCTTCATTGTTTATTCTTTTATAATGATTATATACAGCTACAGATAACGTTTTTTTAGCGTCTTCTTGACCTATTACATATTCATCTAAAACTTTTTTTATTTCTTCTGGTGTAGGTACAACATCTTCTTCTACAGTTGTATATAAATCCTCATCATCTTCATAATATTCATTTTCTATAATATTTGAGCATACTTGTATACATTCATTACAAATATATACTCCTGGTCCTGCTACTATTTTATCCACACTATCTTGTGTTTTACCACAAAATGAGCATCTAATATTTTTATTATTATCATTTTTTTGCATAATAAAGCGCTCCTTCTTTTTATGTTATCTTTAGCAACTTTCTTTATCTTCTTTTGTCCATAATTCCATCTATAAGACCATATTCTAATGCTTCTTGTGCTGTCATATAATTGTCTCTTTCTGTATCTCTATTAATAACTTCTATTGGTTGACCTGTTTTTTCGCTTAATAATTTATTTAATTTTTCTCTTGTTTTCATCATATGGTCTGAATATATTTTTATTTCTGTTGCTTGACCAGAAATACCTCCACCTTGACCACCTATTAATGGTTGGTGAATTAATATTTCTGAATTTGGTGTTGCAAATCTCTTTCCTTTTTCACCATTTGCTAATAATACTGCACCAAAACTTGCTGCTAAACCAACACAAATAGTTGAAACTGGGCAAGAAATATAATTCATTGTATCTACAATAGCCATTCCGTCTGTTATAGAACCTCCTGGACTATTTATGTATAAATGTATTTCTTTTTCTGGATCTTCTGATTCTAAGAATAACAATTGTGCGATTACAACACTTGCAGATGAACTATCTACTTGTTCTCCTAGAAATATAATTCTATCTTTTAGTAATCTAGAGAATATATCATATGATCTTTCTCCTCTACTTGTTTGTTCTATTACATATGGTACTAAACTGTTTAATTCTTTTTTATCCATATTAAAATTCCTCCTTTGAAAACTTACATTATTTTATATCATATTTATTATAAATGCAAATTTTTTTATTAAATTATAATTTAAGTCTTCTTTCCCTACAGTTATACTACTTTCACACTGAATAATTTAGGAGTTTAATACTTAAATATTAAACTCCTTTTATTACTCTATTTTATTTTTGCATTTTTTACTACAAATTCTATTGCTTTTTCTGTTTCTAAGCTTCCTTTTATGTAATTCTTTAAAGCTGCATTTTCTTCTAAATCTTTAGCTTCTCTTCCATAGTTTTTAGCCATTTCTTCTATTTTTTCTTTTACATCTTTATCGTCTGCTTCAATTTTTTCTGCTTTTACTATTGCTTCGATTACTAATCTTGATTTAACAGCTTCTTTTGCTTGTTCTTCATAATCTTTTCTGAATTCTTGTTCTGTTTTTCCTACCATTTTTAAGTAGTTTTCTAATGTTAAACCTTGATATTGTAATCTTGATTTCATATCATTTACCATGTTATCTATTTCAGAATCTATCATTCCAGATGGAATATCGATTTCTGTATTATCACAAACAGCTTTTACTGCTGCATCTTGTGTTTCGAATTTTACTTTTTCTTCGTTTTCTTTTTCTAATTTTTCTTTTATACTTGCTTTTAATTCTTTTAATGTATCAAATTCACTAACATCTTTAGCAAATTCATCATCTAATTCTGGTAATTCTTTTTTCTTTATTTCATTTACTTTTACTTTAAATGTAGCATCTTTTCCAGCTAAATCTTTAGAGAAATATTCATCTGGGAATTTAACTTTAACGTCTTTCTCTTCTCCAGCTTTCATTCCTACTATTTGATCTTCAAATCCTGGGATAAATGTATTACTTCCTATTTCTAGTTCGTAACCTTCAGCTTTCCCACCTTCGAATGCTTTTTCATCTACAAATCCTTCGAAATCTATTACTGCTATATTTCCTTTTTCTACTGGTTTATCTTCTACTGTAACAATTCTAGAATTTCTTTCTTGCATATGTCCTAATTCGTGGTTTATATCTTCATCTTTTACAGTATACTCTACTTTTTTTAGTTCTATACCTTTATATTTTCCTAATTTAACTTCTGGTTTTACTTGAACTGTAGCTGTAAATATTAAGTCTTTTCCTTTTTCCATTTGTTTGATATCAAATTCTGGATAACTTACAGCTGTTATATCATTTTCTTTTAATTCTTTATCATATTCTTCTTTTAATATTTCGTTAAAAGCATCTTCGTAGAAAATACTTTCTCCATAATATTTTTCTACTATTTTCATTGGTGCTTTACCTTTTCTAAATCCTGGTATATTAAAATATTTAGCTGTTTGGAAATACACTTTCTTCATTGCATCTTCAAATTTTTCAGCTGCTACTGTAAATTCTAATTTTAATTCATTTTTGTTATCTGTTTTTTCAACTTTTATACTCATTTATTTTTCAACCCTTTCGCATTTATAATACTTATAGTTTTTTTCGTGCTTTCATATTATATCATAAATTATGTGAATTGCAAGTCATTTAAGCAGAAATATTACAATAATTTTACATATATTATTTATTTATTTTATTTTTCATCTCTAACCATAATTTATTTAAGTCTTGATATAGTATTTTTTCTTCTACTTTTTCTGTGTCTACCCATAGTGTTTCTTCCTTATCTTTAGGATTAATTTCTCTAGTAACTAGTCCTGTATCTTTTGCTAGATATAAATGAAGCTCTACATTTTCTCCAGCAGGAGTTAAATATTTTAAAATTCCAATTTCTTTTTCGTTAATTATTGAACATGTATGACCAGTTTCTTCTTCTGTTTCTCTTATTGCACATTCTTTTAATGTTTCACCTTCCTCTAAATGACCTTTTGGAAATGCATAACTATTATCTTTTTTGTTATAAACCAAACATATTTCTAGGCTTTGTAAATTTATTAATACTGTACCAGCTTTTAATATTTTCATTATTTACCTCCTACAATTAATAAATCTTTAGCAATTTAAAATTTGTATAATCACAACTTGTCATAATATATTCTATTCCATCAAGATTTTTTTCTACTACAAATTTGTGTGCAGGACCATGTAAATGTCCATAAATACATTTCTTTACATTATATTCTTCCATTATTCTTACAAAATCTGAGATTTCATCTATCTTTAATGGTGGATAATGTAAGCACGCAATAATTTCTTTATCTTGTCCAAATCTATTCACACCATCTTCCAAAGATAATTTTAGTCTTTGCTTTTCCCTATTGTATATCTTTTCATCTTCATCCTGAAGTCCGCTAAAATTCCATCCTCTAGTTCCACAAATTATTTTATCTTCAAATTCATAGCTATTATTATATATAAAATCTATATCTGTAAAACCAATACTATTTATATATTTTCTCATACTTGTTAAAGTCCCCCACCAATAATCATGGTTACCTTTTAACAATAGTTTTTTTCCTGGTAAATTATGAATAAATTCAAAATCTTTAAATGTATCTTGAAGTTGCATTGACCAAGAAAAATCTCCACCTAAAATTACTAAATCATCTTCTTTTACTCTATTTTTCCAATCTTCCTGTATCTTATTTTCATAATCTTGCCAACCAAATATATCCATTGGTTTATCTGCATTAAATGATAAGTGCAAGTCTGAAATTGCATAGATTGACATTTTTCATCCTCTTTCTAATTTTTATAATTTTAAATTTGGTACAGCATTTAATTTTAAATCTGAGAAATTTCCTTTTAAGTAATTATAATATCCAGCTGATGCTATCATTGCTGCATTATCTGTACATAACTTAAGTTCTGGATAATATACTTTTATATTTTCTTTCTCTTCTAATTCTTTAAATGCTTTCCTAATATAGCTATTGGCAGAAACACCTCCTGCTAATGCTATTTTATGTATATTTGTATCCTTTACAGCTTTTTTTGTATTGTCTAATAAAATTTCTGCGACATCTTTTTCAAAACTTGCTGCTAAATCTGCTTTATTTATATCAGGTGTTTTATGATGTAAATTTATGATTGCTGTTTTTAATCCACTAAAACTAAAGTCCAAACCATCTATATGAACTTTAGGTAAAACTATATTTGGAGTTCCTTCCTGTGCTAGTTTATCCATCTTAGGTCCACCCGGATATCCTAAGCCTATAACCCTTGCTATTTTATCAAAAGCTTCTCCTACCGCATCATCTCTGGTTTTACCCAATATCTCAAACTCTGTATAATCTTTTACTAAAACAAGTTGTGTATTTCCTCCTGATATTAGTAAGGTTAAAAACGGAGGTTTTAAGTCTTTATATGTTATATAGTTTGCTGCTATATGTCCTTGGATATGATTTACACCAATAAGTGGTTTATTGGCTGCATAACTTAATGCCTTTGCATAAGATACTCCTACTAATAACGCTCCTACTAATCCTGGTCCATATGTACATGCTATTCCATCTACATCATCTATTTTTATATTTGCTTCTTTTAGTGCTTCTTTCATTACAGGTGAAATATTTTCTACATGATTTCTGGATGCAATTTCTGGTACAACTCCACCATATAATTCGTGAATACTTATTTGTGTATTTATTACATTTGATAAAACTTCCCTACCATTTTTTACAATTGCTACAGATGTTTCATCACAACTTGATTCTATTCCCAAAATTATTATATCTTTCATTCTTTTCTCCTTTTATCGCTTAAAAGTATACCATCTATTCAGTTATAAGTAAAGTCATTACTGCATCTTCTTACTTCTTTTGCATGTTTGCAATAAAAAAGGACTATTCTTAAAATTCCGGTAAAACCGGGATTTTAAGAACGTCCCCAAATCCCTATTACTAAAATATTGCAAATCCTATGTTTAGTAAAAAGTTTAATATAGCATTTATTATTGGTGATGTAATTCTTGATGCTATTGGTGTTAACCAAATTATTATAAAAGCTATATAAAATATATTTTCATGTTCTATAAACCATCTTCTTGCATTTATAGGTAAAAAATGTGCTAATATTTTTGATCCATCTAATGGTGGTAATGGTATTAAGTTAAATACTCCTAGCCCAATATTAATTATGATAATATCTAAAATTATTGTTGCTACAATACCATTTGCCATTGTCCATATACTAGGTACAAATTTTGAAAGTGCTGCAAATATTAACGAAAACACTAAGGCTAATATAAAATTCATAATTGGCCCTGCAGCAGATACTATCGCTTCTGCTGCGCTTGTAGAAATTCTTCCTTTAAAATTTCTTGGGTTTATTTCTACTGGTTTACCCCAACCAATATGAGCAAATATAAGCATTATAATACCTATTGGATCCAAATGTGATAATGGATTTAAGCTTAATCTGCCTTGTATTTTTGGTGTTTCATCTCCAAGTTTTACTGCTGCAAAAGCATGTGCAAACTCGTGAAATGTTATCGCAATTAAAACTCCTGGTAAACTTAGTAATAGCCCTAATAAACTTACTCCACCTGTCATAATATTACTAATTACCATTATTAATAATATTATATATAAATAACTACTTCCACCGGGAAAATAAAACATGTTTTTCCTCCTTTGTTAAAATTCTTTATACTTTTAAATCTTTATATTCTATATAATTTAGAAGATAATATAATCCTATTCCTACTAATATAATAATAATAGTTAATATAATTTTATTTGTCTTTTTAATATTTTTATTTTTCCAAATTATTACATTTAATATTATTACACATATTGGGATAATAATAATTTTAAATAAATTAAAAATCTGATAGCGAAGTTGCCAATTACTGCCATATACTATTTCATCTGCAGTTATAGCATTTACTTGCGAATATGCTAAACAGAATATTCCTAGAACTGTTAAAATACTTTTTACTAATTTTTTTGCCATTTTTATTTTTCCTTCTTTATAAATGATTTTTAGTTTAATGGTTTCATAGTTGGGAATAATAACACATCTCTTATTGATGCAGCATCTGTTAATAACATAACAAATCTATCTACTCCTATTCCTAATCCTCCTGTAGGTGGTAAACCAATCTCTAATGCATTAATATAATCTTCATCCATCATTCCTGCTTCGTCATCACCAGCATCTCTTGCTTCCACTTGTTTCTTAAATCTTTCATATTGATCAATTGGATCATTTAATTCTGAGAAAGCATTACCATATTCTCTTCCACCAATAAATATTTCAAATCTTTCTGTAAGTCTTGGGTCTGATTGTTTTCTTTTAGCAAGTGGTGAAATTTCTACTGGATAATCATATATAAATGTTGGTTGTATTAAAGTCTTTTCTACATATTCATCAAAGAATAAACTAATAACATCTCCTCTTGTTTCTTTAGTTTTATCTGGAATTTCTATTCCTTTTTCTTTTGCTAAAGCAACTGCTTCTTCGTCTGTATTTATGTTATTAAAGTCTATTCCTGTTACCTCTTTAATAGAATCAATCATTGTAATTCTCTTAAATTTAGGTGTTAAATCTATATCTTGTCCTTGATATGTTATTTTAGTTGTACCTAAAACTCTTTTTGCAACCTCAGAGAATAATTCTTCTGTTATATCCATCATATCATTATAATCTTGGTATGCTGCATATAATTCTATAGAAGTAAATTCCGGATTATGTCTTATATCCATACCTTCATTTCTAAATATTCTACCCATTTCATATACTTTGTCATACCCACCAACTATTAATCTTTTTAAGTTTAATTCTGTAGCAATTCTTAAATACATATCTATATTTAATGCATTATGGTGTGTTACAAATGGTTTTGCTGTTGCACCACCAGAAATAGTATTAAGCATTGGGGTGTCAACTTCTAAATATCCCTTTTCATCTAATATATTTCTTA
>OLPR01001342.1_pt1 | contig 20330 bp, 18 predicted proteins | sample 1672761 | NCBI WGS metagenome assembly OLPR01 (sample SAMEA3136721, study PRJEB25190) | human gut metagenome | biome: human gut; feature: human-associated habitat; material: faeces | place: Austria | collected 2013 | reverse complement strand
GAAGACGGTATCCCATCTCTTCCTGGTAAAATTCTTCGTAATCCTGCTTTGCAGCTGTCTGTATGCTGTAATGATCCGGACTATAAGTCTGGATCAAGGCATGGCCTTCTTTCCTTCCTCTTCCTGCTCGTCCCACCGCCTGGGTAAGAAGCTGAAAAGTGCGCTCACCACTGCGATAATCATCAGCATTCAGGGATAAATCTGCAGCAAGGATCCCCACAAGAGTAACATCCGGGAAATCATGTCCCTTGACGATCATCTGGGTTCCAATCAAAATATCGGCCTCATGCCTGGAAAAAGCAGACAGAATTTTTTCATAGCTTCCCTTAGCTCTTGTAGTGTCGTAATCCATTCGAAGAACTCTTGCCTCTGGAAATTCTTTTTCTACCACCTGCTGGATCTGCTGGGTTCCCGCTTTAAAACCGCCTATATATGGGGAAGAACAGACTGGACATTTGTCCGGTTTCACAGTTTCATAACCACAATAATGACAGATCAGCTTTCTGCCATTATGCTCACTTAAGGAAACGTCACAGTGAGGACATTTCATTACATGACCGCAGGAACGGCATGAAACAAACCCTGCGTAGCCACGGCGGTTGAGAAACAACATGGCCTGCTCCCCTTTTTTCAGGCACTGGCTCAGGTCTTCTCTCAGTTCCAGACTGAGGGCAAGGCGGTTTCCTTTTTTTAGTTGTTCCCTCATGTCAATAATTGATACCCTGGGAAGAGGTCTTTCTTCAAATCTGGCTTCCAGCTTTACAAGGACATATTCTCCTTCTTTCGCCCTGTAATACGCTTCCATAGATGGAGTTGCAGAACCAAGAATTACTCTTGCGCCTTCCAGCTTTGCTCTGTGGATAGCCGTTTCCCGGGCGTGATACCTTGGACTGTTTTCACTTTTATAAGAAGATTCATGCTCCTCATCAATAATGATCAGCCTCAGCTTTCCAAAAGGAGTAAAAAGTGCTGAACGGGGTCCCACCATAACCTGCAGTTCTCCCTGTTTGGCTCTTTTAAACTGGTCATAACGCTCTCCCAGGGAAAGTCTGGAGTTAATTACCGACACCTTATCACCAAAACGACCATAAAATCGCCGTACAGTCTGATAAGTCAGCGCAATTTCCGGAATCAGCACGATTGCCTGACCGCCTTCCTTTATCACCTTATCGATCAGCTCCATATATACTTCCGTTTTTCCACTGCCGGTAACTCCGTGAAGAAGAACCGGTCTCGGATCCGGGTGTTCCCATTCTGATAAGATCTGATTCACAGCCATTTGCTGGGATATACTTAATACTGCTGGTGCCACATGCGGAATATTCTCTGCATCTGCAACTGCATTTCTATACACTTCATCTGACTCCACAGAAGCAATCCCCTGTTCTTCAAAATATCTCAGGACAGAAGCCGTAGTGCCAAGCTCCTTTGAAGCCCAGGCAGTCTCAATTTTCCCATTTTCATTCTGCAAGAGTGCTTCCAGAAGGCGGATACGTGCTTTAAATCTGGTCATGCTAAGCTCTTCCAGAAGCTTTTCCCCATCTTCTCTGGAAATCAGAAGGGTTATCCACCTTTTTTCCTGGGCTTTCATCTTTTTCTGAATAGGAAGAACTGTTTTCAGAGCCTGGATCATGGTAGAGCCGTAATTTTCTTTCATCCACCCTGCCAGCGCGATCAGCCTGGATTCTGTGGTTTCCTGATCATTTTCAATACCGGCAACAGATTTGAGCTGGATTCCCTTTACTTTAGGCTCACCAGAAATCCCCACTACATATCCCTTGCGCACATGATTTCCTCTTCCAAATGGAATGGAAACCACCATTCCCACCTGTATCTCTTCCTTCAGTTTCTCCGGAACCAGATATTGAAAGCTTTTATCCAGCTTCTCATGGGAAATGTCTACAATAATATCTGCATATGTCATGTTTTACTTTCCAGCAAGAATATCAGCGATCAACACACGCTCATCCATAGGATATTTTTTGCCTTTGATTTCCTGGTAATCTTCATGACCTTTACCAGCCAGCACCACAATATCCCCTGGTTCTCCGTGATGGATGGCATAAGCGATTGCTTCCTTGCGGTCTGGAATCTCCACATATTTACCTTCTGTCTTCGCCATGCCAACCTTGATGTCATCAATAATAGCCTGAGGCTCCTCATCTCGCGGATTATCAGAAGTAATGATGGTCAGATCTGCCAGACGACCGGAAACTTCTCCCATCTCATAACGGCGAAGCCTGGAGCGGTTTCCGCCACAACCAAACAGGCAGACCAGTCTGTGTGGATGATACTCACGCAATGTAGTAAGAAGACTTTCCAAAGCCATTGCATTATGTGCATAATCAATCATCAGAGTAAATTCATCAGATACTTTCACCATCTCAATACGGCCTTTTACTTTTGCTACCTTCAGAGCCTTCAGGATATTTTCCTGGGAAACCTTAAAATGACGGCAGATTGCAATAGCGGTAAGAGAGTTGTAAATACTGAATTTACCTGGGATGTCGATTTCAACAGGGAAATCCATAAGCCCCTTCAGCTGATAGGAAATTCCAAGATAACCTTTTCCGCCAATCAGTCTGGCATCCTCAGCGCGAAGGTCTGCTTCTTTTGAAAAGCCATAGGTTTCCAGAGTACAGGTATGTCCCTCTACAATTCTGTCAAAATGCTCATCATCACGGTTTACAATTCCTACGCGGCACTGCTTGAGAAGCATAGCTTTACAAGACAGATAATGGTCAAAGTCCTTGTGCTCGTTTGGACCAATATGATCTGGTTCAATATTTGTAAAAATTCCAAAATCAAACACAAATCCCTGAGTACGATGCAGCATCAGCCCCTGTGAGGAAACTTCCATAACCACACAATCACAGCCAGCTTCCACCATTTCGTGAAAATACTCCTGAACTACATAGGATTCTGGTGTGGTATTAGAAGCAGGTATTATCTTATTTCCGATAATTGCCTCAATAGTACCGATCAGACCAACCTTGTATCCAGCATTTTCCAGAATGGATTTTACCATATAGGTAGTGGTAGTTTTTCCCTTAGTTCCGGTAATTCCGATTGTTTTCAGCTTCTCTGCCGGATGTCCGAACCAGGCTGCTGAAATAAATGCCATAGCATATCTGGTGTCTGTCACCTGGATAACCGTAACATCCGACGGTGCAGAAACCTCCTCTTCTACTACCAGAACTTTAGCCCCTTTTGCTGTCACATCCGGGATAAATTTATGTCCATCTACAACAGCACCTCTGATACAGATAAACAGAGAGCCGTCTGTTACCTTTCTGGAATCATAAACAACACCAGTGACTTCCTGCTCTGTGCTCCCCTGCACGCAGGTGTATTCTAACTTCTCTAATAAGGATGATAATTTCATAATATATGCCTCCCTATATTGACGTTGCTTTAAAATCACGCCAGAGCTTGTTTGAAAAAGACTTTCTGCAAGATTTGTGTCACAATTTGCGGGAATGATTTTTCAAACACGCTCTAATCTAATGACATCATACAGCAACGCATACTCTTTTATAGAATATCACACACAGAATTTGTTTTCAATCTTTCCTGTTAAAAAACAGTAACCGTTCACCTCACATTATAGTTTCCATTCACGGGTCATCTGTGAGCATTGTCTCCAAACATTCTTCTGGCGGCTACAGCGGAAAAAAGAAACGAAAGCAGAATCAGTACCTGAAACAGCTCTTTGTGGGAAGTATCCCCTGTTTTTGGAGAGGTGGACGCAGCCATTGTGCTGCCATCATTATTCCCACTGCCTATGCCAGTTCCATCTCCATTTCCACCCCCATTTCCGTTTCCGCTTCCATTTCCATCCTTCTCCTTATCTTCCACACGGATGGTTGCCTGATCCCGCACTGCGCTTTCCTCACCAGTCTCGTCAGTAACTACAATAATCTGATTCATCAGATTCTGGTCTTTCAGATCTTTTGGAAGTACAACTTTTGCCTTTAAATTCACACAGCCACCAGGTGCGATTTCCTGGATTTTCGCCTGAGTCCTGCTTTTATTCAGGGTTATACCTCTCTGTTCCTGAAAAGTAGCTGTTACTCCGGCAAGCCCGAAACGTTCTGTAGTAACTACGGAATGCAGAGTCACCTCCCCGGTATTGTGAATACTGATCTGATAAGTCACAGTCTCCCCAGGGCTGGCGTTGTCGCAGTCAGCTGTTTTCTTTACCGTAAAAGAGGCTTTTCCCTGCTGTAATGTTAACTGTTTTTCTGCTGCTTTCTCCAACGAAACCGGATTTTCTGTTTTTGCAAAAAGCTCCAGCTCCAGATTACTTTTCTGATCCATGTCCGGATCTATATAAAAAGACAGGATTCGTGTTTCCCCTGCGGAAAGGCTTTCCAGCACTGCACCACTTTCCGAAACTTCAAGGCCAGGCTCCTTTTCCCACACAGGTACCAGTTCCTGTTCTTTTACTTTGGCCTGAAGGGAAATTTTATAAAAAGGTACCTGACCATTATTTGTCAGATTCACTGCCATATGAATGCGTTTTCCAGTATAAAGCGCCTTTTCCTTGGCTTCCATCTCCACTGAAAAATCCATGTGTGCAGCTGGTATCTCCAAACTCTTAGATAAGGCTTTACACAAAATGTTTTTTTCATTTTCCACTTTTTTTACAATGTAAACTCCGCCTCCATTTTCTTCTCCGCTTATAGCACCATTTGCATGCAAAATATCCTGACAGGTAGGAACTGTATGTTTTTCTGCTGGAAAACGATATTCATCCCGCAAGGTAACCGGAATTTTCAGCTGTTTGCCCTGTTCTCCCGAATTTATTTTCCAGCGGAATCCGGTTATACTGCTGGATCTTCCGTCAGCAGTCTCGATAGGAAGCTCCTCTTTCAGGCAGCCTTCAGGTGCCATAAACGAAGCATCTGGCTGAAAATATTCAGAAAGCCAGACTACCAGTTCGTAAGATGTTGGATGAGATATTGTTTCATCCGAAAAATCATATTGATCATTTTCCAGGCTCCCGTCCTGATTTCCACTGCTGAATAAATTTTCATCGCCACTTTCATATTCCTGGTTTTCATTTTCCCACGTAAGTGACGCCAGCCCATCTGCCTTTACAGAAATCACCGCCTGAAATTTCTGTAAATCTGTCCATGCCGCATCTTGGACAACAGATAACCCGCCTTCCATTTCTGCTCCATATGCCACTGCCGGCTGCGCCGTGCATCCAACCAGCATCCCAGCTTCTGCAAGCAGACTTACTCCCACTGCCAGTATCTTTTTCCATATTCTGTTTTTCATTATAACTTCTCCTTTTCTACCCCTATTTTTCACTAATCTCTGTTATTAAACTACTATTTTACAAAACGGACTTGCCGCCTACTGGCGACATCACCATATAAATGAGTCACTGACAGCACATGGGAATCACACCTTTCTCACTTAAACAGATCCTATTCACAGCATTCCGAAGCAAATTTGCCTTGCCATTGTATGCATCCATTTTCAAAAAAGCGTATAAAACGCCCAGGTTAACAGGTTTCCTTCAAAAAACGGGTTATCTTGCGCCGAACCGGCGCGGTAGAAATTCTTTTCTGCAGAATGCAGAAACAAGATAGGTTTACTTTACCACACTTGGTCTTTAAATGCAATAAAGGGTCGGATTTTATTTTCATTTCATATTTTTTCGATTTCTTTTAGATTTGAGACACATTTTCCTCACAAATTGCCGATATAATGAATTTCGGATAGATGAAAAACCACTCTCTATCTCCCCCCTCAAAAATATAGGAAATGAGCCATCTGCCTGATGCGGATGGCTTTTCCTGTTTCAAGGACTTTTCTATTGCAATTCCCACCCTTAGCTTTTATAATGGAAGATATTACACAAGGATGTCCGGAGAAATCATTCATGTTGCTGTGAATACTTTCACAGTAATCCACTTAACTCTGATATCCGCATTATATTCTTGACAGAAACGAGGTATCTCCTATGAGTGAAAAAATCGTAGTAGTTGCATTAGGTCACAGAGCTCTCGGCACCACACTTCCAGAGCAGAAAGTAGCCACCAAAGCCGCAGCAAAAGCAATCGCAGATCTTGTTGAAGAGGGTGCCAAGGTGGTAATCTCCCACAGCAATGGCCCACAGATTGGCATGATCCACACTGCAATGAATGAATTTGGAAAGACACACCCGGATTATACATTCGCTCCTATGTCAGTCTGCTCCGCAATGAGCCAGGGCTACATTGGATATGACCTTCAGAATGCGATCCGCTCTGAATTTATCAGCCGCGGAATTTACAAACCTGTTGCTACCATTCTTACCCAGACTGTTATTGATCCATATGACGACGCTTTTGCAGATCCGGAGAAAATTATCGGACGTGTTCTCACTGAGGAAGAAGCTGAAGCAGAGGAAGAAAAAGGAAACTTTGTCACCAGACTTGCTGATGGCGGATACAGACGAATCGTAGCAGCTCCGAAGCCACAGAGAATCGTAGAGCTTGAGACTATACGAGCACTTCTCAATGCAGACCAGGTTGTTATCGCAGCCGGCGGCGGTGGAATTCCAGTGCTTGAGCAGGGCATCAACCTTCACGGTGCCAGTGCCATCATTGAGAAAGATCTTGCCGCAGGACTTCTTGCAGAAGAATTAAATGCCGATACTCTTCTGATTCTCACAAGTGTAGAGAACGTAAGTCTGAACCACGGTCAGGTAAATGAGCAGAAGCTTGGCAGCATCACTGTAGCGGACGCTAAGAAATACATTGAAGAGAACCAGTTTGCTTCCGGTTCCATGCTTCCCAAAATCGAAGCAGGTATTTCCTTTATCGAGAAAGGGGAAGGCCGGAGCACTGTGATTACTGATATGGCTCATGCCAAAGAGGGCTATGAAGGAAAAACAGGAACTACCATCCGCTAGAGCCTGTTTGCAAAAGGCTTTCCACAATATGTGCGTCACAATTTGTGGGAGATTTCACCCGGATAAGGGCGCTGTAGCGGGCTGCGGCAACCGAATTCGGGTGAAATCTCCCGCAAAGTGGGGCGTGCAGATTGCGGGAATGATTTTTCAAACACGCTCTAAACATACAAAAAGGAACCTCCGACGAAATAAGTACTCATCTGACGAGGTTCCTTTTTTTACTATTTTTTACTATTATTTCCCCAATCTTAACGAGCAGTAAGCATCAATGCGGAATCTTCTGACTCTGTATTTATGATTCCGATCAGATCTCCCTCTTTCAGGGTAATCTTACGCTCCACGCCATCTGTCACTGTCATGCTTCCGTTTTCACCCTCTTCTCCCATGATCATAAAACTTACAAAACCATTTGAACAGGAAGCAATGTAATATCCTGGGACAATGCCTCCATCCACATTTTCTCCAACCTCCAGCACATCTCCTGCCATCAGTTTATAAGAGGCTGAATCAGCCCCAGAACTGAACATATCTCCAAATTCTTCTTCAAGTATCGGAGCAAGGCTGTCCTTCAGGGAATCCCGGATTTCCGGTAAGCTTGCGCAGATGATCACCAGGACCATGAGCCATCCAAGAAGGGATCCTTTTTTCTTTTTTACCGGTTTCTGGGTGTAAACACTGCTTTTTTTAGCTGCAGCGCTGTAAGTTCCAGCTGTACTTTGTCTGCTCTTGGAATTATAACTCCCAGCAGGGACAGAGACCTTATTTCCATTCTTAGCAGCGCCAGTGCTGCCTCCATATGTACTTCCAGCTTTCACACTTCCCTTATTATAAAAATTCCCTGTGCCTGCACCAGCCAGTGACTTAGAGCTTCGTGTTCCCGTTTTCTGATCATGTTTATTTCCGGCTCCTGCCACGCCTGTTCCGGTCCCGGTCTTATATGCAGCACTTCCAGCCTTCTTATCTCCCAGCGGGATTTCCTCCTGGCGCATGATTGCCCGCGCCCGGCTGGTAGCATGACGGTAATGGTCACTTCTGTTCTCATTCAGATGATACAAAGTCTCATCATTTCTATAAGGCATTCCACACAGCTTACATCTGCCATTTACAACAGGCCCATCGCAGACCTGGCACCTTTTTTTCTCCATAGACATCCTCCCGGTTCTCTGGTTATTCTGTTTCACCACAACCTGTAATTCCTGTTTTTGCTCCAACAGGGAAAAATCATCACATTCTTTGTCTTTTATTGTATCTTTTTTGCATATTTCTTGCAAGGTCTAAATTGCCAAGCGGGAAAATACCTGTTATAATAAACCGAGATTGTTCCTGTTCACGTTTTAGTAACCACAGAACATTATCGTGAACAGAAAACAGAGATTAACACAATCAACAAGGAGGATTCCCATGGAACAATTAAAAATTCCTATGGGCTATCATGCAGACCTTAATCTTCATGATACTCAGGTAGCAATTAAAACTGTGAAAGATTTTTTCCAGCAGACACTTGCACAGAAGCTGAACCTTCTGCGTGTCTCCGCACCTATATTTGTAGATCCAAGTTCCGGCCTCAATGATAACCTGAACGGCGTGGAGCGTCCGGTAAGCTTTGACATCAAAGGCATGGACTGCAACGCTGAAATCGTACATTCTCTTGCAAAATGGAAGCGTTATGCACTGAAGAAATATGGTTTCTCTGTAGGTGAGGGCTTATACACCGATATGGTTGCCATCCGCCGTGATGAGGATGTTGACAACATCCATTCCATCTATGTAGACCAGTGGGACTGGGAGAAGATCATCACCAAAGAAGAGAGAAATGTAGAAACTCTCATTAACACTGTCCGTACTATCTACAGCGTACTCCGCAAGACAGAGAAATACATGGCAGTACAGTATGACTACATAGAAGAAATTCTTCCAAGAGAGATTGCATTTGTCTCCACAGAAGAGCTTGTAGACATGTATCCGGATCTTACCCCTAAGGAAAGAGAATACAAGATCGTCAAAGAAAAAGGCGCTGTTTTCCTTATGCAGGTAGGTAAGAAACTGACAAATGGCGAGCGCCACGACGGACGTGCTCCAGACTATGATGACTGGGAATTAAACGGCGATATTCTGGTATACTATCCTGTACTGGACATTGCCCTTGAACTTTCTTCCATGGGTATCCGTGTAGACGAGACAGCACTTGACAAACAGCTTACAGAAGCCGGCTGTGACGACCGCAGAGAGCTCCCGTTCCAGAAGGCCATTCTGAATAAAGAACTTCCATACACAATCGGCGGCGGTATCGGTCAATCCCGTATCTGTATGTTCTTCCTGCGCAAGGCTCATATTGGAGAAGTACATGTTTCCCTGTGGCCTAAGGAAATGCAGGAAGAAGCTGCTAAAGGCGGTATTCCACTTCTGTAAAATAGAATCGAGGGATCAAATTGAATATACTTTTTTTCTTAACACCGAAAAGTGATATTGCCTACATTTTCGAGAATGAAACTTTGAGGCAGACTCTTGAGAAAATGGAACACCGGAAATTTTCCTGTATTCCTATTCTGAATCCAGATGGAAAATACGTAGGTACTATTTCTGAGGGTGATCTTCTCTGGGGAATGAAAAATCTGAACATCACGGATATGAAAACAGCCGAGGAAGTACCAGTTATGGCTATCTCCAGAAGAGCCACCTACAAACCGGTACACGTTGACTGCGACATGGAGGATCTCCTGGACCGCGCAATCAACCAGAACTTTGTGCCGGTTATAGATGATCAGGATCACTTTATCGGAATTGTCACAAGGAAAGAAATCATCAAATATTGTTATAAAGAAATGAAGAAAAACGCATAGGATTTTAAATCACCGCGTTTTTTCACACAAAAAAAAGACAACCTCAGTCCCATTTAAACCAATGGAAAAGGTTGTCTTTTTTCTTTTTACAGAACCTTAGACAAAAATTCCTTCAATCGCGGATTCTGCGGATTTTCAAAAAACTCCTTCGGCGCATTCTGTTCCTGAATTTTGCCGTCATCAATAAATAAAACTCTTGTTGCAACCTCTCTTGCAAATCCCATCTCGTGAGTAACTACAACCATAGTCATGCCGCTCTTTGCAAGCTCTTTCATCAGCTCCAGAACCACTCCAACCATCTCCGGATCCAGTGCAGAAGTAGGCTCGTCAAAAAGCATAACATCCGGATTCATGGCAAGGGATCTTGCAATGGCAATACGCTGCTTCTGACCACCGGAAAGCATATCCGGATAAGCATTTGCCTTATCTGGAAGTCCCACACGAGCAAGAAGCTCGTCCGCACGTCTGGAAGCCTCTTCCTTTGTCATCAGTTTCAGGGCAACCGGTGCCATCATAATATTCTGCTTTACCGTCTTGTGTGGAAACAGATTAAACTGCTGGAATACCATTCCGATCTTCTGACGATGTCGATTTATGTCAACCTTGGGATCTGTGATATCTGTTCCTTCAAACAGGATTTTACCTCCTGTAGGCTCCTCCAGAAGGTTGAGAGAACGAAGGAAAGTGGATTTACCAGAGCCAGATGGTCCAATAATGGCAACAACCTCGCCCTGACAGATATCTGTGGAAATTCCATCCAGAACCTGATTGGATCCAAACGCTTTTTTCAGATCCTGTACCTGGATCAAAACTTTACTCTTATCAACGCTCACTGGTTCTCAGTCTCCTCTCCAGTTTATTCATAAAGAAGGTCAATACCATGACCACGATCAGATAAATTGCAGCTGCTGCCAGAAGAGGCATAAAAGCATTGTAGGTACGGCTCTGGATCAGCATTGCACCCTTGGTCAGGTCCATCATTCCGATGTAACCGATAATAGAAGTTTCCTTGATCAGCACGATAAACTCATTTACCAGTGCAGGAAGCACATTCTTAAACGCCTGTGGAATGATAATAAGACGCATGGTCTGGGTAAAATTAAGTCCCAGGCTACGTCCTGCCTCTGTCTGTCCCTGATCAATTGACATGATTCCGGAACGGACGATCTCCGCAACGTAGGCGCCTGAGTTGATACCAAATGCCAGACTTCCTACCAGAATCTCATTGACGCTTACAGAACCAAAAACTACAAAGTTCATGATCAGAAGCTGGATCACAGTAGGTGTTCCACGGATCACAGTCAGATAAACTCTGCAGATGGAGTTGGCAATTTTAAAATTCCCGGATTTATCGTGGGAAGAACGGATAATTGCCACCAGAAAACCGATACAGATACCGATCAACAGGGCGAAAACTGTGATGATCATGGTATTTTTCAAACCATCCAGCAGCCAGGTGTATCTGTCATCTTTTATAAAATTGATATAAAAATCGTGTCCAAATTTTTCAAACATATTATTTCCCTTTTTATTTGCTTATCTAATGGTGCAGTGCCTGCTTCTCTTTCGGCACCATTCCATATAGGAAAAGCTGCCAGAACTGTATGCTGGCTGTTTTCATTCTTTCAGTCAGTAACATTAGTAGGAGTCACCTTGATCTGCCTGTATCCAAAGCTTATACATTCCAAGCTTTTCCCAAACAGCATTCATCTAGGTGACTCACACTTCTCTGACAGCTTATGCTGTATTATTTCTATCAGTCAGCTTTTACAATGATAACCTGGCTTGCATTTGCATAGGTGTCTGTGAAATCAACGCTCTCCAGACGATCCTCTGTAACGGTCATTCCGGCAGCACCGAAATCAGCTTTTCCAGACTGCACTGCAGCAAGGATTGCATCAAACTCCATATCGTCGATCTCAAGCTCATATCCAAGCTTATCGCAGATTGCCTGTGCAATATCAGCGTCGATACCAACAATCTCATCACCGTCACGGTACTCATATGGCTCGAGCTCAGCGTTTGTTGCCATTACAAGAGTTCCGTTGGAACGGTCTACATCTTCCGGAGACTCATATGGTGTCTCGCCAATGTTATCACCGATGTAGTTGTTCATAATATCATCAACAGTTCCGTCCTCTTTCAGTTCTTTTAATGCGCCGTTAATCTTGTCAAGAAGCTCATCATTGCCTTTCTTCAGGCAGATTGCATACTCTTCTTCAACGAATGGCTCGTCCAGGATCTTCAGTCCGTCTGCATTCTCAACAAATTTCTGAGCTGGCTGTGAGTCGATGATCACACAGTCAATCTGACCGGCCATAAGTGCCTGGATTGCTTCGCTTCCTTTGCTGTAACGCTTAACAGTTGCTCCGTCAGCCTCATATTCACTAGCTTCAATATCACCGGTTGTACCAAGCTGTACACCGATTGTTGCATTCTTAAGATCATCCTTTGACTCAACAGTTGCAGCAGATACGCCAGCAGTCATGGAAACTGCCATTACTGTGCCAAGTGCAAGAGCTACTAATTTTTTCATATTCTTTTCCTCCTCTTAATCTCATATACAGAACCAGTTCCTTATATCTTCATCCACATAGTAAGCTGTTGCTATTTATTTCTTCCACAACAACCGACTTCACAAGATGGGGACATAATTATTCATGCTTTCTGCATATTCATTCATCTATCTTTTCCTCATTTTATCAGCTTTTGGGAAAAATGCAAGAGTTTCCATAAATTTCCCCAACTTCTTTGTCATTATTTGGAAAAATTCACTTTTTGATAACAGATCTGTGTTATGATATGATTCGTGTGGAGTAATTAAATAATTGAATGACCAAGGCGTTAACCGCCTAAACAGGAGGTATTTGTTATGAAATTTACAAAAATGCATGGTATCGGCAACGATTATGTATATGTGAACTGTTTTAAAGAAACTGTGAAAGATCCATCAGCAGTTGCCAAATTTGTGAGTGACAGACATTTTGGAATTGGCTCAGACGGACTGATTCTGATTAAGCCGTCTGACATTGCAGACTGTGAGATGGATATGTACAACCTGGATGGTTCCCAGGGTGCTATGTGCGGCAATGGCATCCGCTGTGTAGCCAAGTATGCTTACGATTACGGCATTGTAAACAAGACCAGTATCAGCGTAGCGACCAAAAGCGGCGTGAAATATCTGGATCTTTCTATCCGTGACGGAAAAGTCAGTATGGTAAAGGTCAATATGGGCGCCCCTATTCTTCAGGCTTCTCTGATTCCAGTTGTATCTGAGTCTGAGCAGGTCGTAAATGCCCCTATTGAAGTAGACGGACAGATTTATCACTTTACAGCTGTTTCCATGGGAAATCCTCACGCCATCGTATACATGAATGACGTAGACGGGCTGGAAATCGAAAAGATCGGTCCATCTTTTGAAAACCATATAAATTTCCCTGACCGCGTCAATACCGAATTCGTAAAAGTCATCGACCGACACACTGTCCAGATGAGAGTCTGGGAGCGCGGTTCCGGTGAGACTCTGGCTTGTGGAACAGGTGCCTGCGCAGTTGCAGTTGCTTCTATTTTGAACGGGCTGGTTGACCGTGATCAGCCGGTTACCGTGAAGCTTCTTGGTGGCGATCTTAATATTTTCTGGGACGAAAATGACGATCAGGTTTATATGACTGGTCCGGCGACTACTGTATTTGATGGGGAAATTGATCTGGGATTTCTTGGAGAATGACTCAATAAAAAGGCCCTTGCGGACTGTAGGCATTTTGTAATGCTTACACCGCAAAGGCCATTATTCTTTCTACAATAAATACTGCACCACAGGCAAGAAGCGCCACAGTCAGCAGACTCTTCTCTTTGTACGCTGCAATCAGCGCCACTACAAATCCCACTACAGCTGAAATTACACTTGCCGTTGCCGACAAAATCGCCGGAAACGTCATAGCTGCCAGACAGGCATAGGGCACATAAAACAGAAATGATTTTATAAAAGGATTGGTAATCTCCTTCTTCGCCAGTGCCAATGGCAGCATACGGATCAAATATGTAACGCCAGCCATAACCAGGATATAAATATAAACATTAGGCTTCATGAGCTTCCTCCTTGGCATTTTCTTCATCAACCGGGCAAAGCCATGCTGCCAGTCCGGCTACCAGAATTGTAGTAATAATAATCACAAATCCGGATGAGACTTTCGATAATACAGGAACCCAGGCAAATAATGCGCTCACTGCCATTGCTCCAAGAACAACCAGAAGCACTGCTTTGTTTTTCTTGGATGGCGGAATAATGACAGCCAAAAACATTCCATAAATGGCAACTCCAAGTGCACTCATAATAAAATTAGGAAGAATACTTCCTGAAATAGCTCCAAGCAGGGTTCCAATGGTCCATCCCGGGATTGCTACACTCATTACACCATAATTATAAAACGCACTGACTTTCCCCGGTTTACTGGCACTGACTCCGAATATCTCATCTGTTACGCCAAATGCAACTCCGTAACGATGCCCCCAAGTTTCATCACGTCTTAGCTTCTGTGAAAGGGAAAACGACATCAGACAGTATCTCAGATTGATAATCAGCTGAGTAAGTGCCATTTCCCATAAGGAACCTCCTGCTATGATAATATCAAGACCTGCAAATTGTCCCGCTGACGTAAGATTCGTCAAAGAAATCAAGACCGCCTGCCAGATAGACAGTCCGCCCTGCACCGCCATCATACCAAACGTAAAGGAAACAGCCAGATACCCCAGGGCAATGGGGATTCCATCTGTAATTCCTTGTTTAAAGCTCTCTTTTTTCATGAGAGATTTCCTCCGGTTTCTTCTGTAGTCACGCAAAGAGCCTGGGAAACAGTTTTGGCCTCCCAGGCTCTCTCATTGTAGCACTTTACACTAATAAATTCAACTATTATCCCTTGTATTCTCACTTTCTCTCTACAATCTTGTAATAAACCTTCGCTGTCAGCCCATAAATCACGCCATAAACCAAAGCAAATACCAATAATGTCACCACCGTGCATCTGGCAAACAAACCGCTGTTTGTCATGCTAAACAGCGCCAGCAGTCTCTTTACCATAGGAAATGCCATAGCAATATGCAGTGCTGCCATTCCAAGAGGAAGGAAAAATACCATAAGGATCTGTCTGTGAATGGAAGATTTCACCTCTTTATGAGTCATGCCCACCTTCTGCATGATCTCGAACCGTTCCTTATCCTCATAGCCCTCTGAAACCTGCTTGTAGTAAATGATCATAGCCGCCCCCATCAGAAACAGCAGTCCAAGGAAAATTCCAAGGAACAAAATTCCACCGAACATACTGTAAAAACTGTTATACAGTTCCTGTTTTATAGTACTGTAGTTCATTCCCACTTCTATAGTTCCAGCTGCTTTTTCGGAATCCAGAAGCTCCGATGCAAGATCGCTTACTTTGATGGCAGATGCATATTTTTCTTCTTCACTTCCAGACAGATACACATCCGTTTCCAGTTCCATCAGAGACATTGCACTTTGATAAACTTTCTCCTGCTGCAAAAACAAAGCAAAAAAGTCTTCGTCATTTACAACCAGCTTCAAAGAATCCATAGAAGAAAAATTATCTCCCACATACTGATAATTTTTCAGCCATTCTTTCACCTGGTAAACCTTGTTATGAATCTCCAGAGTCTCACCGTCTGTTTTTCCATTGTGGTAAGCAAGAACTTCACCTGGCGCAAGGGAAATCTCTTCTCCCGTAACCCTGGCATACTCTTCCTGTGGAACCACGGTAAGGGTTTCCAATGAGGCTGGCATTGCCATAAGGGAACTCCCATCAACATTTGCAAATTTCCAGCTCCCATCTTCGCTTCCCACAAGCGTAGAGGAAAAAGCAATTTCGGTGTTAATTTTCTCATAAGAAACCTGGTTTTCAATTTTTCCCAGTAATTTCTCTCTCATTTTTTCCAGATCTTCATAAGAATTTCCCCGGTACAGCACATTCACATCCGCCGGACAGCGTTTGTTCATAATATCATCCAGTCCGGAATTCAGGCACACCGTAGAAGAGATCATCAGAAGTACGCCTGTGCTCAGAATGCAGATACTTGCAAGTCCAACTGCATTTTGTTTCATGCGGTACAGCATACCGGAAACAGCAGTAAAATTCTTGGTTTTATAATAAAATTTCTTATTCCAGCGCAGAACTTTGAGCACCACAATGCTTCCTGCTGTAAAAAGAAGATACGTTCCTGCCATTACCAGAACCACTGCCACAAAGAACAGCGCCAGCGCCGAAAGAGGTGACTCTGTGGTAATGGCAATATAATATCCGATAAACAGACAGATAAAACCAGCAACCGCCATCAGCCATTTTGCTTTTGGTTCCTTTTCCCCTGCATTTTGTGCCTGAAGAAGCTGAATCGGGTTTGTTTTGTAAACCTTCCTGATATTTACCAGAAGGATCAAAACAAAAATAGCTCCAAACACTTCCAGGCATATTCTGATTGCCGGAACGCTGACTTCGAACCCAAAGGACGCCGGAACCTTGATCAGTTTCAAGAGCAGCAGAAGCGCCAGCTTGCTTCCCAGAATTCCCACAAGGATTCCGCCAACAAAACTGATCAAGGCACTAAACAGATTCTCCAGCATCATAACCCTGCTGATATGCTTCTTTTCCAAACCGAGAATGTTGTAAAGTCCCAGTTCCTTTTGTCTTCTTTTCATGAGGAAACTGTTGCTGTACAACAGGAAAATAAAGGAGAAAATAACAATAACGCCAACTCCCATAGTCGTGATCATCAACACGTCACCACTGTGACGGATCGTTTTCATTCCTGCATTATGATTGATAAAAAGCATCATATACAGCATTGCCACATTGAACAGACACGCCAGAATATAGGGCACATAGATCTGTTTGTTTTTTCGGATGTTTACAACTGCCAGCCTGGCAAAAAATCCCTTACGCATGATACTCACCGCCCGTCATCAAAATAGTTAAGGTATCGGAAATCATCTGATACATCTCCTCTTTTGTTTTCTCGCCGCGATAGATCTGGTGGAAAACTTCACCATCTTTTATGAACAGAACCCTGGATGCCCGGCTAGCTGCCTGGGCGCTGTGAGTAACCATGAGAATGGTCTGTCCCTGTCTGTTTATCTCTCCGAAAACGTCCAGAAGAGCATTTGCAGCCTTGGAATCGAGAGCCCCTGTGGGTTCATCCGCAAGGACCAGGCGCGGCTGTGTAATCAGAGCCCTGGCAACTGCACATCTTTGTTTCTGTCCTCCAGAGACCTCATAAGGATATTTTTCCAGCAGCTCATAAATATGAAGAGCCTGTGCAATAGGGCGGATTTTCTGCCCCATTTCCCGGTAATCTTCACCAGCCAGCACCAGCGGCAGATAAATATTATCCCTCAGGCTGAAGGTATCAAGAAGATTAAAATCCTGGAACACAAAGCCCAGATTTTTTCTTCGAAATGTAGAAATCTCCTTATCAGAAAGGTGTCCCAGGCTTTTTCCATCCAGAAGTACGTCTCCGGAAGTAGGTTTATCCAGTGTTGCAAGAATATTCAGAAGTGTAGTTTTTCCGGAACCGCTTTCTCCCATAATTGCAACAAATTCACCTTTTTCCACAGAAAAATTCACATTGTTCAATGCCTGCACCTTATTTCCGCCAAAACGAGTGGTATATATTTTTTTCAGATTTGTAACTTCAAGTAATGACATTTTTTACTCCTCTCCTTTATCAATGAGCTTTTTCATACGCTTCCTTGCAAAAAACAGTATACTTAAAAAAGTCACTTGCTGCCATCGAATCAGATTACAAAATGCAGGCAGAATCTTACAATGTTGTAAGGTTGTCACATAAAGTTTGCAAGAAAAAAATTTCATCTGGCAAAACTCTTTATGATATAGAAGATTTGGTCAGTATTTTTTGCAATATAAAAAGGCCGCTGACATATACGACCTTTTTTATATTATAATCCCCTATTGGGCATATATCTTCTCTGGCGTCATTCCGGCAGCCAATGTAAGATAATACACCGCGTCCGCCGCCACACACACTACGTTTTCCTCATGCATGAACTCTGTGATTTCCGAATCAAAAAGCATGTTTGCCTGTGCTTCAAATTCCTCATCCTTATCCCAGAACAAAACTGCAATATTCAAAAAAGGAAATACCGGAAGCACATACCCCACATCTCCCTGAGGAAGCAAAGTTCCCCCAAGAGCCTCACAGGCTTTTCTTAATTCTTCTGTTTTCCCGGCGAAAAGCTCCTGCAGCCTGGAAATAATCGTCCTTCTGTAAGCAGCCTCAAAAGGATACACTCTCTTCACCTGGCGAAAAGCCACCAGATTGCCCGATGCCACAGGATGAGCTGCTGAATAGTAAAACGTATTATAAATATTCATCACCGTATCAAATCCAGGGCTTTTCCCATCTTCTGTAATGAATCCGTTTTTTCGGTCAATTCGAAATCTTTTTGAAAAGTAGATGATATAAAGAAACTCCTCATCAGCTTCCAGCTGAAATTTGCGAATCAGTTCCTCCTGATCCATTTCCAGGAATTTCAATCTCCAGTTCTCGATTACCTGGTCATAATTAGACTGCCTGTTTTCTGGCATAATACATTCTCCTCTTATCCGCTATTTACCTTTAGCTATGCCATATAACTTGAAAGCTTCCTGTTTCAAGTATTTTTACCAGCTGCTCCACTTCATCGGAGTTCCAGTTTTGCGCAGTCTGTGCTTCCCCTGTGAATTTCACGCAGGTTCCGCAGGAAGAGCTTAAATTCCTTGGCACCGGCATGATCGTAGCCGGATATCCCTCTTTCTCACATTTTTTCTTGAAAGACATAGCTCCAAAATGGGAAAAAAATGTGGCTATGTAATCTCCCATTATTTCTCAAGAGTGAGGACAAAGTCTTCCCCATCCTCTTTTACAGACACCTTATATCCCTGATGCAGGGCGAAACGGGATACGTTTTCTTTGGCTGTTACGTTATCTACCATTACCGTATATGCCTTCTCACCGGATGCCAGCGCATTCTTAGTACGGATCACAGGTTCCGGGCAGGAAAGCCCTCTTGCATCTATTGTTTTCATACACTTAATCTCCTTAGATTTTTCATTATTTCAACTAAACGGAATTGTCTGTTTACACAGATATACTATAAATGAGCATCCTTAATCAACTTCACGCTTCATTCTTACGCATGGAATTTACTGTCGCAATCACGATCAGAACCACAAAACCTACGAAAAGGTTTTCCAGAGAACCGTAATCCTTTGCGGAGCTTCCGCCTCCAAAGGAGCTGATTCCCACACCGATCAGTGAAAGACCAATTGAAAGTACAACGGTACCGGTTACAACAGACGGGAAAAATTTTCTCAAAGGTTTCAGAAAGCTTCCCAGAACCGTCTCAAAAAGACCGCCGATAAAACATGCTGCCATGATCGCGCCGTAGGCTACGACACCATTTCCCATGACTCCGGCAACGCTCTGACATACGCCGATGAAGCCTGAACTTGTTCCCATAACGATAGGAAGCTTGCCACCGACCGGTCCGATCGTAAAGACCTGTACAAGTGTAACAATTCCTGCGATCAGCATTGCATTCTGAAGTAATGCAACCTGAAGATCCCCTCCTGCTTCGATTCCGCAGGCTGCCGTGATGATCAGAAGCGGGGTAAGGTTACCCACAAACATGGCAAGCACGTGCTGCATGCCAAGGGGGATGGCCGTCTTTAACGGGAGACGTCCGTCCAGCTCATAGGGGGAACTGTACTTCTTTTTCATTGCTCTCCTGTGGCGGCGGGATACGCCGCACCCTCCTTGTGTGTGAGATTGCTATAGCGTGATATTGCTATAACGTTGTAATACATTCTAAAACGTTTGCCGGATTTTGTCAACTCTGAAAATGCGTCTTACATGCCAACAAAGTGAAAAATAGTATACAAATTTTTCGTAATATAATTGTTGAATTTAACTAAAGTAGGGCACTGTTCTTGCATGCGGAATTGCGTTCGGTTATAATGAAGCCCGAGAGAAAATTAGACATATCCCGCGCACTCGCTCATGGCGCGGCGGGGATTTGGAGGGCAAAACGATGGTCAATATCATAGAAATCACCGACTTGACCGCGCCGGAGCTGGCGGTCTATACCCAGCTGACCCAGGCGCAGCTGCGCAGCCGTGTCGCGCCGGAGCGGGCGTTGTTCATCGCCGAGAGCCCGAAGGTCATCGGCACGGCGCTGGACGCCGGGTGCGAACCGCTCTCCTTTTTGATGGAGCGCCGCCAGATCGACGGCCCCGCCGCGGGCGTGCTGGCCCGCTGCGGCGACGTCCCGGTCTATACGGCCGATCGGGCCTGTCTGGCGGCCTTGACGGGCTATACGCTGACCCGGGGCGTCCTGTGCGCTATGCGCCGACCGGTCCAGCCGCCGCTTTCCCAGCTGCTCCCGGGCACCAAGCGCCTGGCGGTCCTGGAGAGCATCGTGGATTCGACGAATCTCGGCGCGATTTTTCGCTCCGCCGCCGCGCTGGGGATCGATGCTGTCTTACTGACAGCCGACTGCTGCGACCCTCTGTGCCGCCGCG